>Ga0187779_10001898_pt1 | contig 12970 bp, 10 predicted proteins | sample 1015_Q2_SP10_10__FD_132435 | JGI IMG/M metagenome (GOLD analysis project Ga0187779, IMG submission 132435) | Tropical peat soil microbial communities from peatlands in Department of Meta, Colombia - 1015_Q2_SP10_10_MG | ecosystem: Environmental > Terrestrial > Soil > Wetlands > Peat | place... | reverse complement strand
TGAACGTGTTGACCCAATCGCAATAGGCGATGCCACTCGCGGTTGCGTTGCTGTCCGTGCAGTCCGTTCCATCGGTGATCACAAGGATCTTCATGCCGATTTGCTGCGATACGGACGCGGCAGCGGCGGGCGGAGCCCCTCCGGACAGTCGAGTCATACCGAAGATCGCAAGCAGCGCTGCGACGCCAACGACTATCGCCCATGGGAAACCAAGGAACCGTTTCATCCGTAAGCCCTCGTTCATGCGTGTTTTGAGCGAACGGCACACAGCTGCCGGCAGGGCCAGCACATCACCATGACCTTCGCGCCCCAAATTTGTGCCCAGAAGTGTGCTGGCCGACGGGCACGTCGCCAATGGGCTCCCTCGCCCTTCCTGCGTTCATTGGTGAACGGTGGTGCGTGAAAGGACGGCCGCCTGCTATCCGTTAGTCCTGTTGGAATTGTGTTGTCCCACAGACTCGGGGCCGCCTGTTAGGGGGCGATAGTGAGCGACGCAGCGGCGTCCGATCGAAGAGAGCTGACGATCTTGCTGGCGGACGACCACGTTCCGGCGCGCGTTGGAATCAAGCGGGCGATCGAGCCTCACGGGCTTCGCGTCGTAGCTGAGGCATCCAGTGCCGAAGATGCGGTCCGAATGGCGCTGGCGCGGCGACCGGATGTGTGCGTGCTGTCGGTCGCTCTGCCCGGCAACGGGATCGAGGCTGCTCGCCTGATCAAGCGGTCGCTCCCAGCGACGAAGATCGTGATGATGACGAACTCGGCCCGTGACGAGGATATGCTCGGTGCCCTGCGGGCGGGCGCCGACGGCTACTTGCTGATGAGCACGCCGGCCAGCCGGCTCCCGCACGCGATCCTCGGCGTCGCCAACGGCGAGGCGACGCTACCGAGGTCGATGACTGCTCGCTTGATCCGCGAGTTTCGTGAGCGGGGAACGCGACGCCGCCTCGTTCTGCCTGACTCCGGGCGTGCGGTCGAGCTGACGGCGCGCGAGTTCGAGGTTCTCGATCGACTGCGGAGGCGAGAGCGGACCGCCGAGATCGCGGCGCACCTCGGCATCTCAGAGGTCACCGTGCGCCGGCATGCGGCCTCGGTGCTGCAAAAGCTCGACGTGCAGAATCGCCGCAGCGCGATCGAGATGCTCGAGCGGGGCGAGCCACCGGAAACAGAGGTCTGATCCGCCCGAAACAGAGGCCTGATCCGCCGTTATCCGGCGGGCGCACACTCGACGAACGCAATCCCGGGCGGCATTGGGACCCAAGCCGACCGGCTGCCTCCGTATGCGTCTCCCAAGAGCGTGCCGGTCAGCGGAACCTCGAGCGTGGTCGTACCCCGGTTGACGACCCTCACTCTGCCGTCCTCGAGATAGGCCACGACTTGGCCGGCCGCGATCGCCTCGCGCCAGGCGTCCAGTCGGAGCAGGCACCGGCCGATCTCCGCCAGGGCGGGCTGGACGATCGGCATCGACGGGAGGATCAAGCTCTGGTAGAGGCTGAGCACCCGATCCAACAGCTCGCAAACGAGGCTCGAAATTGAGCCGTTTTCACCGGTTCCGTTCGCGAGAAGGTTGCTCTGGTGAAAGAAATGCGGGCGTGGATCGTTCCCGAGCAGCTTGACCAGAATTCGTGTCGCTTCCCCCGAGACGAGCTGTGGCCAGGATTCATCAGTCGCGTGGCCGCTGCTTCTCAGCCGGTCCAGCAACTGTTCAGGGGTGGCGACGTCGTGTGCCAGCGCGGTCGGATAGCGGGGTATCGCGAAGGCGCTTCCGGTGGCGAACGGCACCCCGGCAGGCACGGGTCGGCTGCTGCCCTGCTCCGGGCCGCCGGACGCGTAAGGCCGTGATGCATCGCACGCCAGGAAATCAATCCTGCGTGCGGTCAGAGCCTGAGCAAGGTTTCGGTTCTCGCCACGCGGCGGCGTGGCGGCCAGGTTGGCGAGCCCGGTGTGCTCTCCGGTGATGAGTACCTGCGGTTCGAACTCGATGCCGTGCTCTGCCGCCCACTCGAGGTTCGCTTCGATCTCGCCTTCGATCGCCTCTCTCGACGCCTCGTCGAGGTTTCGGTGCTCGAAGGTGTGATTGATCCAGCCGAAGGCGTCCCGTTCGGCGAGCAGCGCGTCCAGCAGCGGGTCGCGGTTGAGGCCGCCCTCGGCCAGGTAGCGCCGACTTCCGCCACCGTTACAGGCCAGGTCGAGCCTTATGCCTCGTGTACGCGACCAGCGAGCGGTTCGGGCCGCGTCATCGGCGGTCATGCGGAGGATCGCGTCGCTACCGGTCGCGGTGGCGTGTCGCCTCGGATCCCAGCTGTAATTGGGCAGCAGCACATCGTCAACCTGCACGGTGAGGTAGTTGCGCTGGTAGCCGACGTGAGTCCCTCGGGTCAGCCACGCCAGGATGCCTTGGCGCAGGAGCTGGCCCTGGACTTGGGCGCTGTTGGTGTCGAAGGTCTGAACCATCCGCTCGCGTCCCTCGCCGTCGCGATGGATACCGAGCAAGCTCGAGCCATCCGGCGCGACCAGCAAACTCTCGAAGCACTCGTCGGGATCTGGCGTCGCGAGATAGCCCCAGGTGCCCGGGTCGATCGGCAGCGAGCCTCTTAGATACGGAAACACCTCTAGCCCACGCTCGGTCAGGCACGCTGTGATGTCGTCGAGCCTGCCTGCCCACGTCGGGGCTGTCAGTCCGTGCCGAGGTCCCGGATAGGCGTAGGCCGTGAGCCGTCGCAGTCCGAGGTCACGCTCGAGGCGGTAAAGGTCGGCGCGGCATTCCGGATCCAGCGCCGACCCGAGTAGTCCGTCCGTGGCGAGGATCAGCGCCTGGTATCGGACGGTTCCGTCCGGACTGAGGATCCTGATCGTAGGCGGCTGGTGGGCCAACGCGATCGCGTCAAACGGCACGCCTGCGCGGGCTAACGACGCTCGCCAGGTCTCGAATCCTGGCTCACTTCCGGAGCCCCCGAGCAATAGGATCCGCATCTCAAGGCGCATCGCGGTGGACATCGTTCACGTTCGGGCCAAGTAGTTGCGCACAAACTACTACAAACCGGCCCATTCGTGATCGCGTCCCGGGGCCCGATCAAGGTTCAAGCAATGAACACGAATCCTGCTCATGGGCTATTGGCCGGGCTCCTCCGGCGCGCCCACAATTCAGGACGTGAGGGCCGGACGACACACGCAACCATCCGCTGAGACGGCGCCAGACCGGCGGTTTGCCCGGCCCGTGGTGTCGCGGCATGTCGGCCACCCTGACGAGATCGGCCACCGCGGCCCGATCTCGGCCAAGGCAGTCGGTGAAGCCAGCGGACACGCTGAGCCCCAGGCCCGACCCCGGGCGCGGCCTCGGGTGTTGCTGATCACGGAAGGCACCTACCCCTACGCGGTCGGCGGCGTGAGTTCCTGGTGTCACGCGTTGCTCACCGGGCTGTCCGAAACCGACTGGGACGTCCTCCCGATTCTGGCCGGCCGCAAACACCAGCGCCCGAGCGTCAAGCTGCCGCCAAACACGAGGCTGCTGCGTCAGATCGACCTGTGGTCCGAAAGCAATCCGCCGCGACGGCTGCATGCTCGTCGCGTTGCCGAGCACGGATCGCTTCCCGCGCAGCTGTTGCGAGGGCTGATGCCATGGGAGGGCGATCTCGAAGGTCTCACGGCCGCGCTCGTGCGCTGCCGGCGCAACCCCGAGTCGATTAGACCCGAGTTTCGGGGGCGAGAGAGCTGGGAGGCGTTCGTCTCAGAACTCGAGCAACTGATGATGGACAGCCATCGCGATTCGGCGCCGGCACCGATCTACGACGCGATCGAGGCCGCGCGGCTCTATCAGGCCCTGTACTGGGTAGCTCGGACGGCTGCCGTACCAACACCGGCCTGTGACGTCATCCACGTGACTGCCGCTGGGTGGTCCGGAATCCCAGCCATCGTCCACAAGGCAATGTACGGTACTCCAATGCTACTCACCGAGCATGGCGTGTACGTCCGCGAGGCTTACCTCGCCTCGGTTCGCGAGGCCGCTGCCAGGCCGGGCCATGGGCACATCTCGCCAAGACTGGCGCTCGGCATGACACGGGCTGCGTACGCCGCCGCGGATGTGATCGCTCCGGTCACCGAGGCCAACGCCGACTGGGAGCGCGGGCTCGGTGTTGACGCGGCCAAGATCCGCGTGATTCCGAACGGGATCGATCCGCCGACGGAGTACACCGCCCCTCCCAACATCAAGAAAGTGATTGCGGTGGGGAGGCTGGATCCGCTCAAGGACGTGCAGACAATGTTGCTGGTCGCCAAGGAGGTGATGCGCCGGCTGCCCGAAGCAAGGTTCGAGTGCTACGGACCCCCGACGCTCGGGCAGGAAATGTACGCGGATGCCTGCGTCGTCATGCACCGTCAGCTCGGCCTGGGTGACCGGTTTCGCTTCATGGGCGGTACCAGCGATCCCAATGGGGCGATTCGCAGCGGTGATGTGGTCGTGATGACGAGCATCTCGGAGGCAATGCCGATGACTTTGCTCGAGGCGATGGGACAGGGTCGGCCGATCGTGGCCACGAGTGTTGGTGGCGTCCCATCCGTCATCCGCGGTTGCGGGCTGATCGCGCCTCCGGGTGATGTACACGAGCTGGCCACGGCCGTCGTCACCCTGCTGTGCGATCCAGCTCTCGCGGCGCGACTTGGCCGGCGAGGGTACGAGCGAGTTCATCGAAAGTACACGTTGTCGCGCTGCCTTGGTGCGTATGATCGGCTGATCCGCGAGCTCGCGGGCACGGTGGCGGCATGAGCTCGTCCAATGGGCGCGCGAGCGAGCTCGGGAACCTGAGCCAAGCGACTGTGAGCGCCGACTCGGACGACGAGTACGCCGAGGCGGTCCTCGATGCCCGCCTCGGGCGCGACGCTCGAGATGTGCTTGAGGCGACGGTGGTGCTCGAGGCATGGACGGGACGCCCCGCCAGACGCGCCATGGGCCACGCGCGGCGCCTGGTGCGGCTTGACGGTCCAAGTCCGCGCGCCATAAGCGACCTCGACCCCTTCGATGACTCGAGCCAGCACAGCGTGGTGGCAGAGGGGATCGCCTTGGCGTTGCTGATCTTGTCTGTGGCCGCGTGGGCATCACCGATCAGCAGGCAGCTCGGCCCTAACGTGCTATCCGATGCGATTCGGGTGGCGCTTCCGATCGCCGTTGCCCTCCAGTGGGGACTTCGAAGTCGATACTTGAGCCGCCCCGAGGGGCTGGAGTGCCTCAGGCGCGACGGGATGTCCGTCTTGCTGTGGTGTCTGGCGGTGGCCGTTCTGCCGCTGCTCTTGTTCCACGGTTGGGGTCCGGTAGCCGCGATGATGGTTCCCGTCTGGGTCGGGGGAACGGTCATCACGATGCGGGGCTGGGGCCTCCTGTATGCCTCGGTACTGGTGGTGGGCACGCTCGCGATGGAGCACGCGGTGAACCCGTACATCGTGCTCGGCTCGCTGGCGGGCATCACGCTGCTGATCTGTCTCGCGGCCGTACGAACGGTTTCGGCCCGGACGGACTTACGCGCGGGCTCCATGCGCCGGGCGATACTGGCGGGCTTGATCGGAGGCTTCATCGGCGTTTTGCTCGTCGCGGATCCAAGCCTCGGCTGGGGTGTCCACGGCCGTCACCCCGCGATCGCCCTGCTGCCGTCGGCAATCGGCAGCTTCTGGGGGGGCTACTACCTGTGGAACTTCTACGACGCGGTGCCACGCGGTCTGCGCGGAGTGCCACTCAAAGGAGCAAGCCGCATCGCGCTGTCGGACCCGGCCATGTCGATCTTTGTCGGTGGAATCGCGCGGCTGTTGGGCGGCACCGTCGTACTGTCCGCGATCGTGATTGGAGTCGGGCACTGGACTCACGGCACTGATGCGCCGAGCGTATTCGTGGCCTTCGGGCTCGTCGGCCTTCTAACCCTGCTCGTCGGTCTACTCGAGGCATTCTCGCTCTACCGCGCCGCACTGATCGCGACCGGCGCTGCCCTGGCCACCGAGCTGATGTGGCGGAGCACGCTGCATGCGACCGTTCCAGGCGGAGCGCTCGTCGCCGGCGCTGCGGTCGGTGTGATGCTCAGCCTGCCGGTGCTGCTGATTCGGTTGGCGCGATCTGGGGGCGTTCTCGCCACGACGCTTTGGATCCAGTAGTGGAACCAACCGGCAAGTTCATGGGGTTGAACGATATCTACACGAGGTGACCCATGTACCGCGCGGCCCTCGGCGGTCAAAGTGGCGGCTATAAGACACAGAGCTAGGCACGGGGCGGCTCGGTTCGTCCCTGCTCAGATGAGATCCGACTCGCATACAGAACGGACTTCGCATGGTGTTTAAGTCATCGGCTGGACGGGGTTCACCCAACGCCACTCACGTGGTTGCAGACACGGCCGCCGCAGGCGCGGCCGATCGGGAGCGTCCACAGTCGCAAACGGTTGCGCGGCTCGAGACAGAACCCTTCCAAGGATTCAAGCGGAGGCTCGAGCGGGCCCGGGGTCTCATCGAGGAGCAGGAGTTTACGACCTCCGTTGACCAGGAGGACGATCTGCGGCTGAAGGTGATGCTGCTCCAAGAGGAAAATGCGCGCCTGAAGGCCGCCCGTCATAAGCCGGCGGATCCCGGCACCGTGATCGAAGAGATGCGGATGCTTGTCGACTCGAGCGCCGTGGCCGACCTGCTCGACGAAACGTGGAGCATCCTGGGTGAATGCCTCGCGCTGCGCGAAGGGCTCGACCGCGCATGCATCGAGATACAGGCCGCGATGACCTCCGTGCGAGAGAGACTGAGCATGCTTGGCGTGAAGATCGAGAGCATCGGTCCTGACCATGCCCGTGTGCAGGATGAGGATGAAGCGTCGCTCTCAGCGTAAGCCGGGACAGCCTCCGGAGCTCGACAAGCATGTGAACGATGCGCTCACTGATTTGAGCGCGTACGCGTTGACCCTGGATATCGAATGCCACAGGTTGGACAATCGCGTCCTCGAACTCGCCCAGCAGGATTCTTCGGCATCTGAACGCCGTGCCGTCGTGCGGAAGCGCGATGAGATTGCCGATGAGCTGAGCGCATTCCGTCAGGTCATCAGCGAGCTCCAGCAGCAATTCCCACAGAGCTAGAAGTTGCTCCGATCAGTGTATGAACGGCGGATGGCTCGGTTACCCCATTGACCACACCCTGCGGCTAACGGTTAATAGTTTCAAGACAACAACGTAGCTCACCAAGGGGTTCGGGGGGATGTGCGGCATCATTGGATATGTCGGCTGGCGGCCGTGTGAACGACTGCTGCTCGAGGGGCTGAGAAAACTCGAATACCGAGGCTATGACTCGGCAGGGATAGCCTGGAGCGAAGGTGAATCGTCGCGCTGCATCAAGACCGTCGGAAACCTCGACGCGCTCGAGGCAGCGTTAGCCGCCCCCAGAGCGGCTGATCCCGCCGTCGCGACGGCGACGGACGCATGCTCCGCGGGGATCGGACACACGCGGTGGGCCACCCACGGCGGGGTCACCGAGGAAAACGCTCACCCCCATGAGGACGCCAGCGGCCGCTTCCGGATAGTGCTGAACGGCATCATCGAGAATCATCTCGAGCTCCGCGACCGGCTCGCCGCCGACCTCGTTGCGCTCCGCTCGGATACCGATGCCGAGGTCGTTGCCCATCTGATCGCGCTGAATTACGACGGCGACCTGGCCGACGCCGTACGCCGATCGCTCGGGGATCTCGAGGGTCATTACGCGATGGTCGCGATGTACGACGGTGAACCCGGCACCCTGGTCGGGGTAAGGCGGGAATGCCCGCTCGTGGTTGGGCGCGGATCCGGTGAGCAGTTCATCGCCTCATCGATCTCAGCGTTTCTCTCGCACACGCGCGAGGTCGCGGTGCTCCGGGACGGAGAAATCGCTGTGTTGCGGGCGGATGAAGTGCTGGTGTTCGACGTCAAGGGCCTACCTCATCGCCCGGCCTCGAGCGAGGTGGAGTGGGACGAGGATCGCTGCGAGAAGGATGGATTTGAGACATTCATGCTCAAGGAGATCCACGAACAGGGCATCGCGGTCAGAGAAACGGTTTCGCAATGGCGTGCGAACGTGGAACGCAATTCAGCCGGTGTCCTCGCTCCCGATCGCCTGCGCATGGTGAATCGGATCATCGTCGTGGGCTGCGGTACCTCCTACCACGCCGGTCTTGCTGCGCGGAACGCGATCGAGCGCTGGGCTCGCGTTCCCGTCGAGGTGGAAGTGGCCTCCGAATTCCGGTATCGCGAGCCGATCGTCGAGAACGGCTCATTCGTGCTCGGGATCACCCAGTCGGGAGAGACCGCCGACACGCTCGCTGCGATGCGGCTGGCCAGAGAGCGCGGGGCAACGGTGCTGGCGGTCACCAACGCACCGGCGAGTCAGGCGACACGCGACTCGGACGGCGTCCTGTTCACGCGGGCGGGACTGGAGATCGGCGTGGCGGCGACCAAGACGTTCGTCGCGCAGGTGGTATTGCTGTATGAGCTGGCGATCCATCTAGCCGTGATCAGGGGCTCACAGGCAGACACAACCCTGGCCGAACTGCAGGCGGCGCTCGTGGAGCTTCCCGACCTGGTCGATCGCGTCGTCGAGTCCGTCGATCAACCGATCCGCGAACTCGCCGAGCGCCTGGCGTTGAGTCCGTTCTTCCTTTACCTCGGCCGACTTACCGGTCTGCCGGTCGCGCTCGAGGGCGCACTGAAGCTGAAGGAAATCTCTTATGTCCCAACCGATGCGTATGCCGCAGGCGAGATGAAGCACGGCCCAATTGCGCTACTGGGCCCGGAGACACCCGTTGTCTGCGTGGCCACGGATCGGCGCGTCCTTCCCAAGCTGCTCTCAAACCTCTCGGAGGTTCGGGCTCGAGGTGCCCGAGTGCTGGCCATCGCAAGCGAGGGTTGCAAGGAGATCGCCGAACACGCCGAGGATGTGATCTACGTTCCGGATACCGATCCACTCCTGCAAGTCGTTCTGGGCGTCATCCCACTGCAGCTGTTCGCTTATCACATCGCCCGTACGCGGGGGCTCAATGTCGACCAGCCGCGCAACCTTGCGAAGACAGTCACGGTCGAGTAGCGCGATCGTCGTTCTCGGCGGCGGTCGGGGGCTGGCCTGCGTGCTGAAGGCACTGCGTGACCAGGACGCTGACCTGACCGTCATCGTGAGCATTGCAAATGACGAGGAGAGTCAGGAGCTCTCCAGCCCCCGCGCGATGGAGGATCTGCGGCGCTCGCTGGAGGCGTTGACCGGCGAGGAGGGAGCGCTCCTGCGTGCCATCAGAAGGCCGCTCAGAATCGGACGCCTCGGCGAGGAGCCGCTGGGCAACCTCGTGATCGGTTCGGTGGCCTCGGCCTTCGGCGACTACGGCGCGGCAAGCAGATGGCTCGGCGACAAGCTTGGCGTCGCGGGGGCGGTCTTGCCTGCGACGACCCAGCCCGTGCCGCGTGAGATCGAACCGGTCGCCGAAGGATCCACCGATGCACCTTCAGACGGCCCCGGGCACGAGCTGAAGCGGCTCAGATTCGCTTCCGAGCAGACCGAGACGCCGGCGGCTGCAATCTCGGCGATCGATGAAGCCCAGTGGGTGCTGCTGGCGCCAGGGTCGCTGTATCGAAGCGTGCTTTCGACAGCCGCAGTTCCGGAGGTGGCCTCCGCACTATCGCGCACCCGCGGCGAGGTGGTTTGGATTGCCAGCGTCGCGCCGGGCTCGCGAGAGACCGCCGGCATGACCGCCGTCGATTACCTTGAAGCCCTTCGCCTGCACGGGATCCGCGTCGACGTCGTCCTGCATGATCCATCGGCGACGCTCCGTTTCGATGCCTCCGTGCTCGCTAGCTACGGCCTGCAGTCGGTGGCTCGACCGCTACGTAGCCGGCGCTACCGCGCTCTCCATGATCCCGCCAAGCTGCGCACGGCGCTCGAGGAGATGCTCGGCTCGCGGGTCAAGGCCCCGGTCGGGGACTGATCGCCCGTTTCGACGGAGGTGTCGAGCGTCCGCGGCGGCTCAGCCGCCGCCGCTGACCGTCCCGCTCGTGCTGCCGCCTCCGCCCGAGGACGTCCCGGTCCCACTCGTGCCGCCACCTCCGCCCGAGGAGGTCCCGGTCCCACTTCCCGACGGGCGGTTCGTGGAGATTCCGGTGCCAGTCGAGGGTGCCGAACCGGAGTTGCCAGATGAGGTGCTCGGCGCGGAGTCGGTCGGCGCAGGCTGGCTCGGTGTGGCGTGGCTCGGAGCGGGGTTGACGGTACCCGCGCTGCCGCCGCCTGATCTCGAGCCGGTGCTCACGCTGCTACCGCCCCGGCTCGCGACATACGTCGGTGTGGATCGGGGAGCGGGGGTCGGCGCGGCAACGTGGCTCGGCTGAGCGACGTGATGAGTCGGGGCCGAGGATGCTCGCCTGGTGTGGGCGGTGGTCTTCGCGCGGGTTGAGCGCGCGGGATGATGCCCGGATGCGGGCTTTGCAGAAGGCTGGACCGTCCGAGGAGCCGCAGGCGCAGACGCGATCGTGCTCACGGTGGCCGCCGGCCGAGTCTGGCGGGCGGTCGCCGCCGAGTTGGCCGTCCGCGTGGGCGAACTCGTTAGCGAGGAGACCAACGCCAGCGCCGCGGCGGCCACGAGCAGCGCCGGCACGACGACAAGCCCCAACCGGCGGCCCGTAACCACACCCTCGCGACGGCGCCTTCGCCGCTCGCCGCTCGGCTTCGCGTGCGAGTCTGGGCGTCCGAAACGCGCGCGACGCGCGGGTGTCTCGGCTACCGGGGAGATTGCTCGGCCCGAGACGTCTGGGACGTCACGGCCGGGGAGCAGCAGGCCGTCGTCGAGCGAGCCGTCCAGGGCCGGCTCCGGATGCTCCGGTACGCCGAGCAATGCTGCGAGGTTGAAAGCAGCGTTCGAATCGCCGCGTTCGTCAGCGCGCTTGAATGCTGCCTCCGCACCGCTGACATCACCGTGCTCGGCCAGGATCGCGCCAAGATTGCACGCTGCGGCGGCGTGGCCTTTCTGATCAGCGAACCGGTAGGCCCGCACCGCGCCGTCGACATCACCGCGCTCGTCCAGCAGTCCCCCGAGATTGAAAGCCCCATCAGGGTCGCCACGCTTCTGAGCACGCCGATACGCCGCCTCTGCGCCGGAAACATCGCCGCGGCCCTCCAACAGCACGCCAAGGTTGACGGCCGCCGCGGCATGACCCCTCGAGTCCGCATCGCGATAGGCCCGTTCTGCCGCGGCGAATTCACCGCGTTCATCCATCAGAACGCCGAAGTTGAACTTGCTGACAGGGTCCGGCCGCTGGTCGACTGCCCGGTAAGCGCCCCTCGCCATTCGCCGCAAGCTCTGAGATTTGCTAAGCGATGACTCGATCCCGCAATTGTAGAGCAAAATCGGGTTAAATGGAGATGTTTAAGAACGATCAGAGCCGAAGAAATGGCCGCTTTTCGCGGGTTTTGCGGGGTGGCCCCGGCGCGGCTCAGGAATGAATAGACTCCGGCCGCGTGTCGCCCCGCTGGACCGGGATCGGTGTGATGCTGGTGATCCTCTGCGGCTTTCTCCCCGCGGGGGCACGCGCCGCAGCCCACTGGGTGCCTCCGCGACAGCTGACCTGGTACTGGCAGCTGACGGGGGCCGTCAAGGTCGAGCCGGTGGCGGCGACCGACATCGACGGCTTCGACAATTCGGCCGCCACGGTTGCGGAATTCCACGCCATCGGCCAGCGCATGATCTGCTACATCAACGTCGGAACATGGGAGAACTGGCGCCCGGACGCGAGCCAGTTCCCTGGCTCCGTGTTGGGAAACAACAACGGCTGGCCGGGCGAGCAGTGGCTGGACATCCGGCAGCTCGCAGTGCTTGAGCCGATCATGACCGCGCGGTTTGAGATGTGCCAGCAGAAGGGTTTCGATGCGGTCGAGCCGGACAACATCGACGGCTACGAGAACGACAGCGGGTTCCCGATCACCGCGGCCGACCAACTTGCGTACGACACGTGGATCGCGCAGGAAGTGCACTCACTCGGGATGGCCGTGTTTGAGAAAAACGATCCTGGCCAAGCCGGCCAGCTTGAGCCGTACTTCGATGGGGTGATTGACGAACAGTGCAATCAGTACTCCGAGTGTTCCTCCTATCTCCCGTATCTCAGCGCGGGCAAGCCGGTATTGAATGCCGAATACGAGACCTCGCTTTATCCGTCGTTTTGCGCGGCTGACCAGGCCGCGGGAATAATGGGTGCGCTGTACGCGACCGCGCTTGACGGAAGCGTGTACAACCCATGCTTCGGGCCCAGTCCGCCGCTGCCTCCGATTTCCTCATCTCCCACCGGTGCCCCCGGTCCGCAACACGCTCGGCCTCGGGTGCGCATCCGCTCAGTGGTCGCGACCGCCAAACACGCTGGCGTGGCCATCGAATTGACCTGTGTGAGTGGACAGTCGTTCTGCGCGGGGACGGTCGAGCTCGATGCGGTGATACGGGCACATAGCCGCCGCTCCCGGATGGCGCTGCTGCTCGGCGAGACGCGATTTCGAATCCCTACCGGCCGCACCAAACTCATCCATGTCAGGCTGCGACCGAAGGCGCTGAAGCAGCTGTCAGCGAGGAGATCGGTCAGCACAGTCGTCACGGCCACCGCCGTGGACGCCGACGGACGGGTGGCAGTCGCGCGACGGAAGGTGCAGTTGAGACTCCGATTGCCGGCGCGCTGACCGGGTCAAGCCGCGGGCGCCGGCGACCGGTCCTGCACGACCCGCACTCCGTCCTTCGGCGCGAGCGTGATCCCGCGGAACTGGATCTTCGCTGGCTTAGGGTCGGCGGCCCGGAGCGCGGTGGCGCGCTCGAGCACGCGGCCGACCACGATGCGCATCTCCATCACCGCGAAGCTCGCGCCCAGGCAGCGTCGGGTGCCGCCGCCGAACGGGATCCACGTGTAGGTATCGGGCGGGTTGTCGGTGAGGAACCGCTCGGGCCGGAACGCGCCGGCATCCGGGAACAGGTCCTCGC
>Ga0187779_10001897_pt1 | contig 12972 bp, 14 predicted proteins | sample 1015_Q2_SP10_10__FD_132435 | JGI IMG/M metagenome (GOLD analysis project Ga0187779, IMG submission 132435) | Tropical peat soil microbial communities from peatlands in Department of Meta, Colombia - 1015_Q2_SP10_10_MG | ecosystem: Environmental > Terrestrial > Soil > Wetlands > Peat | place... | reverse complement strand
TCTTTGACGATTGCACGAGTTGATTGCGATTGAGAATTCAAGTTCTCATCTTACTTGTAATCCTTGCTGCGGGGATCGGTGTTGTCAATCCATTAACCGCGCATCTTAGGTTCCCTAAGAAGGAGTCGAAAGGCTTACCTGAGTTGGAGTTTTCGCCTTTTCTACTGGACTATTCGAGTCCCTCTCTGATTGAGGCTCCTAGTGCGGGCTACGTGTTTGTTGGTGGACAAAACGGGACGTGGTTTGAACAGGGCCAGTCGCCTAGGGGTTATCAAATTGACCTCCAGAATTCCGCAACTATGCCGCTGACTCCCGTCCGCAGTGGCGGTACCATCTGGGGCGGCGGTTTCAATGGGTCTCAATTGCTTGTTTCAGGTTGGGGCAGCGATGATTCATCCCTTGGTCCATACATCTGCCTTTATGAAGGGTCGCACGTCGTGGCTGAGGGTTCGCTTGACCAATATGGTCAAGCATTGTCGTGGAGTGGCGGAGACATATTCTCTGCCAGCTATAACGGGAAGGAATGGTTACTCTCAGGCTTAGGCTCAGGACCATTAGGCGCCTATACTGGAAATCATATGGCCTTGGGAACATTCACCGGGAGTACTTTCACAGATCTATCGATCCTTATTCCAGACCAGAATGACGCGATATTGTACACCAACTCGTGGAATGGCCAGTATTGGCTAGTGGGCGGTGGCTACCTACGAAACGGTGTCTTGCTCACTTATGACGGAAACAAGTTTGTTGATCTTACACAAGAAGCCAAAAGAGCAATTTCCAACTTTGCCTCAGTGCAATCCATCGGATGGAACGGTTCAGACTGGCTTATAGGGGGAGTAGGATTCCTCGCTGAATACGACGGACGCATCTTCGTAGATTTGACTCAGCAACTTGAAGATTCCGTGTCAAACGAATTTCAATCAGTAAATGCAATCGCATGGAACGGCGAATCATGGATGGTTGGAGGAGGGGCCCCCATCGCTCAACTAACCCCAACCTCAACTGCGTGGATCGCAACATATTCTTCTGCCAGTTTCGTTAACCTATCAGCCACCCTTCCATCCTACATTTCCAACGCTTTACAATCTTCGAGCATCCTAACCATTACGTCAGTGACAGGATTCTGGATGATTGGAGGATACTCAGATAATCAAGCCATCTTACTTGTCTACAATGAGGAAACTCTGTCAGACTACTCTAGCCTCGTAAGTGGCCTAACGTATGTTAACTGGGTCTCCAACCTTCAGGAACTCGAGGTCTAGGATTCTAATTATGCTATTGAGGTTGGGTCAACAAGACATTATCTGGGAGAACTGTAACGTCCAGACATCGAGACGAAACAGAGCGAGGAAGATGTTTGAGTAAGAAAAGAACTTGGGAGTATGAAGCGGTAGTTGGCGCAATCGCACCACTTATCCTAGGATTTATTGTGTATGCGATTGCGGCCGTTTCCACTTTCTCCATACCTCAACTTACTCACGCTGGGCTCGATCCGGTCGCCATTGCAATTTTAGCGTTCATAGCTGGATTGTTTACTATCGGGCTGGGTTACGAGTCAATTGTGCTATTCGGAGGAGTATGCTCTCTGAACTTGGCAGGTTTCATCGCGACGGTTACGAAATCCAAGCAGCTGATCGAGATCAGAGAGAAAGAATCTCCTCAACTATGGAAAACTATGGTAGAGAAGTCTCACTTAGTTTACTTGCCTGCGTTATTATTCTTCACATCAATCTCCCTCGGATGGGATATCTACAGTGCACTTCCTGCGAAAACGACCAGAAGCGTAGGTTTCGCCAGTCAGGTTCTTTACTCTTTGAATTTCTTCGCAACTCCACAGCGAGTCAACGCGGTTATATTTTCGCTCAGGCTCACACCAGGACTGATATTAATCACTGTTATTTCCGGTCTTGTTCCTTCAATTGCCCTTCCGTACTTCAGGCGATTTAGAATTACGGGGATAAATGCTGGACCTTTTCATTCATCTCTCCTCACCGCCGTTATAGGATCAGTTGTAGGTCTGAGCATCATTCTCAGTCTACTAGGGATTTTCTACAAGGTTTCGGCTGGAGGAGCTCCTACCTCCTATCACTATGCCCTCCTCGTCTTGGCTGGTCTAAGCTTGCACTACGCAGCTGGCACCTACATCGGCAGAGGAAGGTCTGAGTCAATCATATTACGAAACATGGAGCAACGCAAGTATGATCAAAAGAGGATAGTCGTGTTAGACCAGATTGTGGAACCTAACGCGAAGGTCGTACAGCTCGAATCACTCTTCCAGGATCGTTGGGGATAATCTGCCGGTCTCATCATATAGAGTATGCATCGCAACTTCGTATTAACGGTCTGATCAGGGTTTCTTCGATTCTTCTTTCTTCATGGCCATCTCTTGGCGGCTATCGATCTGCTTTTGCTTTATCTCGCTGTACAGGTTGCACCAGTCGCGTCCTGAAACGATTAGCGTGAAAGGCTTCAGTTTGGGATGGCCACATATCCCACGTTCCATTATGTCGGCGTTGATGGGATCGTTTGGGAAGAACCAAACACATGCTAGACAATTCTCGTATTGCCAGGTTAGCTTCTTCAAGCTCTTCTGAGGTTCGGATTCTTGGCTCACACCTAACTCACACGGAAACTTCCGAAACCATAGGTTAAGCAATTTACCCTTAACCAACAAGATACCGGTTTCGATCCCCTTTCAGTGATTTAAGTCACCAGCGGTAGTCAATTATCATGGAACTGTCCGTGAACAGATATTGCGAGAAAAAGCGACCACATGGACCAATGAAATATGCGCCGTGACAATTTGCGTCTGAAGTCAGTGGTCGTCGCTCTAATCTTGTTTCTTGCTCTCCTAAGCGCCAATCGGGTATTTGCTGCTGCGGAAATAACTCCGATCAAACACGTTATAGCCATAATGCAGGAAAACCACAGTTTCGATAATTATTTCGGAACGTATCCTACAGCGAATGGATCCCTAGTCAACAGTATTACGTCCAAACTGCAACCGGTTGACGGACTACCGGTAGGTGTATGCTTGCCGCAGGGCACAACGTGTGTCTCGCCGTACCCGGCCAGCGCCAGCAATACGCTCAATCCGATTGAGGGGCAGGTCATTTACGAACAGGATTATGCTGCAGGCAAAATGAACGGGTTCGCTCAATTCTCAGGGACCCAAGCGATGGCCTACTTTGACTATCACCAAATTGCAGCATACTGGGATTATGCAGAAGAGTACGGGTTGGCAGATCGATATTTCGCGTCAGCATTGAGTACGACGACGCCGAATCGTCTTCTCCTAATGGCTGGCGATTCTCCCGTGGCGAACAATTATGGTCCACCCCCATATCTCGAGTACAATCGAACAATTCTTGATGAACTCGACGCTCACGGTCTTTCTTGGGGATACTTCGACTTCGTCAACGCTTCCGGTTCATCAAAGAATGTCTATCCCTTCAACTACTTTCTCAACAGCACCAGCCAAATTAGTGACGTCTCAAAGTTTCTCGGAGATCTAAGCTCTGGAACAAATCTGCCTGCTGTTAGCTTCGTTAATTCATTGGGGTCGGGTGCGTTCGATGAGCATCCGCCCGAAAACGTGACCGATGGTGAGCTTTGGGTCGTCTCGATCGTGAATGCGGTGATGTCGAGTAGTTATTGGGATTCATCTGTTGTACTCATCACATGGGATGAAGGGGGTGGTTACTTTGATCACGTCGCACCGCCTCAGCTCTTTACGATTGAGAATGGTAACCAATCTTTGTCTGGATATGGTCAGCGTGTGCCACTGTTGGTGATCTCTCCTTACGCAAAAGAGAACTATGTTTCAGAGAGCGTTCTGAACCATATGTCAATCGTACGATTCATCGAATACAACTGGAATCTTCCCACACTCAACCGGAACGTTATGGCTTCGAACAACTTGCTCGAGTTCTTCGACTTCGCAAGTCCACCCAGACCGCCGATAATTCTGGGTGAACCTGGGCAGTTTACGCCAACGGTCTATCCCATCCCGCTGCAAGGTTCCGTTAATCAGACCGTATCCATATCGACTAGCGCGGTAAGCTCTTGGATGCCGTCAATGTCCAACCTGTTAGCCGCGCTCGTAGTCGTCGCTGTCATCCTCCTCTTGACGATGGCGAGGAGGAGAGCTCAGAGAAAGAAATCAATCCAGTAAGCCGAAGGAAGCTCTAGAATCTCTTGCGTCTTCTTGCAATGTAAACAGCGCAGATTAACGCAAGGGATACGCTCGTGATGCCAACGCATATGAGAAGCGGGTTCGACGCTCCCTCTCCTATGGGACTATGATCCGAAAGGACGAAGAAAGAGTAAAGCGTGGAATTCCACTGTACATTGTAGCCTTCCACGTTCAGATAAACGTACGAGATTACAGGGGGTTCTGTTTGTGTTGATGTGAAGTTGAGGATGCGGAGGGTGTCGACGAGATACGGAGATATGTTCAGTGTGATTGTTTGATTTCCTTCCTCCGTTAACTGAAGGGGATGGTACACAACTATTCTTGGACCAGTTACAAGGTAACCTTCCGGCCCATAGGAGTTTGTGGCCAGCACTGTGGAACTGTTCGTGTCCATCCAGAAGTTCAAAACAGTGTAAACTAGTTTCTCCGATACGCTAGGCACATATTGAGTCACGGCGATGCCTACTGCGAACCATTCATTTTCAGAATCCAAGAGATGTGGGGCCCTCCAGTTCAGGGATGCGCTTACAGTCCAATCCCAATCCGTTCGGAGTCCGACATAAGCAGGGGCCGTAAAGTCCGTTGTATAGTTGGGCAAGTTCACGCCTGGCGAGATGAAGCCTGCTTTCACATCATAGTAGTCGCCCCACTCTACTCGTCTGTACTGCTGCGTTCTTGGGATTTCGTGGAAGTTACAACATTGAGGGCCAACCGCTAGGTGGGGCATCCCGACCTGAAGTTGCTTCCATGGACCAACCCAGTAGCCCATCTTTGCGTATCCCGGCCCGGTCGACCAGCTGATGGAAATGTTCGTCAATCCCTTGCTGAAGCCCGGGATGAAATTAGGATCATAAACAGGACCGTTATCGGTAGAATTCAGCGTTGGGTAGAGGTTATACGGATAGTATCCTTGCGGCGGACTTAGCATCACGCCCGGAGACACTGAGGCTGTTGCATATGTGGTAGAGAGAGCTAGCATGAGCAACAGTAGCTGTTGGAGCATGGAAGCTCAGCCTGGTTCCAGCTCAGTCGTTGTAATTGTAACGGTTCCAGCTGTGAACTCTGAGCCGAGGAGGCCGTAGACGTAGTATGAGGCGAGGTTCGCCCACGAAATCATATAGTTTGAGACAACAACCGTGCTACCGATCGCGATTGTGAGATTGCCATTGGGTCTCGGTGCAATCTGCGGGTTTACGGGAACAGGTGGTGCAAAACTCACGAATGTGAGAGTAATGTTTTGCTGGTTCATCCAGCCAGGAGAAGTCGAATTGTAGAGGACGAACCCGTAGGAGTTCTCCCAATCCTGCGCGTAATATTCGATTCTGAGCAGATCATCGCCCCGCATCTGGACGATGATCGTCGGAATTGAGAGATTCTCCGTCGGATATTCCGGGGCAATTGCGATTTGAGCCTCTGATTTTCGTGAATTCATCGATGGTGGTTCCACGGTGCTTTGGATAGTTATCCGCCAAGATCCGTTCATACTAGAGCTCAACTGGTATTCCGTGTCGTTAGATATGGGTTGGTTGAACTGATCATATGGTACACGGAATACTGTCTCCGGACCTGAGGTGAAATGGACGGTTGACTGGGGTGGGGTGGTCATTCGAATTGTGAGCGCGGAGGATTCGATGGCAACGATGATTAGAAGAATTACTATCGCGACCGTACCTCGATTCAGTTGAACTCTCCTCTTAACCCCCTCTAACGCTGCGCTATTTTACTCTGGCTAAAACTCTATGCGGTATTCCAGCTCTCTATAGTCCTCCTAGAAGGTGCCTTTGAAGGCCCGTCGAAAACATGTAAAAGAACGCTCTAGCCCTTGGCGGCTAAGGAGAAGCACCGTGGAAGGGTCATTCGCGGATTCCGTTGAGAAAGCGAGTAAGTTGCGGCAGCTGAGTGATGGTCAGCAACATATCTTGGAGTGCGTTGATCAAGCCTGCCAAGAGCTCTACCTGCCTGAGGTTGAGCATTACATCGCTCACAAGTATAACGAGGAGACTCCGCGGATTCTTGCAAAATACGGTTTGATGGGTCTCACAGTCCCAGAATCCTACGGTGGCTTGGGAGCTGACCCATTAACTTGGGCGCTTGCTCTTGAAAGGTTTGGCCAGCTAAGTTTGGGGGTTGTTACGTTTGTTGATGTTCATTCCCTCCTGGCGTGCCTCGCGATAGATCAGTATGGATCAGAAGGGTTGAAAGAACGATACCTTGTGCCTGCTGCGAAAGGGACGAAGATTCTAGCTTATGGGTTGACCGAGCCTGAGGCGGGAAGTGAACCAACCTCACTCAAGACCACTTATGAGAAGCGCGAGGGAGAATATGTGTTGAACGGGACTAAGTATCTGATTTCTAACGGTTCTATTGCTGATGCTGTAATTATCTTTGCATACCCGAAAGATCGTCGGGAGGGCATGACTGCGTTCATTGTCGATTCCCAGACCGCAGGGTTCTCCGCCGCACTTCATCTCGAAGAGAAGATCGGACTCTTCACATCAGATACCGCTCTTCTGGAATTGAATGAGTGCAAGATTCCGAAGGAGAATCTTCTAGGTACTGAAGGGAAGGGGTTGCATGTCGCATACGCCGCGCTGCTCAATGGAAGAATTGGCATCGGATCGGGGTGCCTGGGGATAATGGAGGATTGTCTCAGCTCAGTTGTTGAACGTGCAAAATCGCGCACTCAACATGGCAAATTGATTGGCAAACACCAGCTCATCCAAAGGTACGTTGCGAATATTGTCATGAATATGGAGATGGCTAGGTGGCCGAATTATGTCGCTGCAGTTGAAAAGATAGAGTTGGATTCGAACCCAAACGACATAGGCCTTCGCACAAGAGTGGATCTTCAATCGGCCGTCGCTAAGCGAGTAGCGTCAAGGCTGGCGTTTGAAAGCGCAGACCTTGCTGTCCAAGTCTTCGGAGGATTCGGCTACTCTCTCCTTTCTCCCGTGGCTAGACATCTGTGTGACTCGCGAGTTGCAAGGATCTACGAAGGAACAGACGAGATTATGGAGCTGAAAATCGCTTCGCTCGTGCTGGGTAAGGGCTTCGAAGCATATAGTTGAGGTTACGCGGCGGTTTTCTGATTCAGCTTCGTCCTGAAATTCTCGATCACTTGAGTCACCATCTTGTTTGACGTAGAATCAAGCAGTCTTGATCCAAGGCCGGCCATGACACCACCAATCGCTACGTCAGCGGTCCATGCCAGATTGGTTCCTGAACCGGAATCCGTGAGCGTGAAACTGGTCTGGATCTCCACAGTGCTACCGACCCCTTTTCCATTGCCAACCAGTTTCGCGTAAGAGGGGGACTTTGTCTCGGTCGTATGAAACTCGAAATCCATCGTACCCCTTACGACGGAGAGTCCAACTTGAATCTTGGCGCGAAATCTGTCGGGTGAAATTACTTCGAGAGATCGCAAATCAGGGAAGCAGGGGCCTATCTCTTTGGGGTTCAGTAGGAATTCCCATACTTCTGCACGCGCAGCCGGAGTATCAAAGGACCCTTCTAGATGCAACATTTATCGCAGATCGGCTAGTTGTCACGATTGGCGTAAAACACTTCGCGTTTTGTGCAATAGTGAGCATTATCGTCCACATTCTTCCGAGCAGTATTTGTACGAATGTGTCAAGAATCATTTGCATGTGGCACGGTTTTACGGCTCGAAGCTATTAATACATTCAATCACGAATAAGCGATTCCGTTCAGAGGGCTGATCTTGATCAACCTCGCAACCCTAGCATTCTGGAAGAAGAAGGATTCGGAAACCTCTGAACCCGAACGGATTATTCCGCTGCCACCCTTACCGAAACCCATCGCTAACGACACCGACGCCGCGGCGCATGAAACCGACGTAAGCAAGGCGAAGGGTGCGTTGAAGGTTCTCCTGCTTGAACGACGAATAATTGGAACAGCCCTCACGACAATTTTCGAATCTGAGACCAAGGGAGTAATTACTCGGATCGAACGAGATCGACTCCTAGAGAAGTACAAAGTCGACCTGCAAAGGCTCAATAGCACTATCGAAGAACACCAGCGAACCGTTGACCTCTACGATTTAGAAAGATCACGAGAAGTACTGATCAATGACTTCAACTCGAAGATAGCTCAGATGGACGAGAAGATAAAGAGCCTGAAGAATGGAACAATAGATCTCTTCCAAATTGAACAGACCAGTTCGACGTCAATGATTAGCAAGCAAGAGCTGGCTACAGATGCAGAGAAACGAGTCGAACAAATACGCGACGAGATCCTCAAGGCAATGGATCGGCTCGAACAGATAGAATCGGAAGGATAGAGTTGTCCTGGATCGAGGACGCGAAGAGAAATGCCGTCCTCAAGGCCTTGGAACCAGTAAAAAGCGGATGGATAATAGGACTCGGCAGCGGGTCGACTATGGCATACGCTGTAAAGGAGCTTGCGAGGTTACAAAGGGACCGCAAGATGGAGCTCTCGGTCGTTCCGACATCGTATCAAATGGAAAATCTCGCGACATCTCATGGCTTGAAAATCGCCAGCCTGAACGAAGTTGCCCGCGTCGATTACGCGATCGACGGCGCAGACCAGGTGAGAAAAGGTAGCTTAGATTTGGTGAAAGGGGGCGGCGGGGCTCTGTTGCGGGAGAAGATCGTTGATTCCTCGGCACATAGTTTTGTCGTAGTAGTTGACGAATACAAGATGGTCGACTACTTGGGAGGTAAACAACCTATCCCGCTTGAGATTCTGCCTTTTGCATACAAATACGTTAGATCGGAGGTAGCAAAGATTGGTGGGAGAGCGAAGTTACGGGAGAGTGAGGGTAAGATGGGTCCTGTAATATCCGACAACGGTAACTTCCTTGTCGACGCAGATTTTGGTCCCGTTCAAAGTCCGTCTAAGTTAGAGCGACGCTTGAAATTCGTTGCGGGCGTGCTTGAGACGGGACTGTTTGTCGGTATGACTGACCGAGCGTATATTGGTCAGAGAAATGGCAAAGTCAATGTCATAAATCCTAGCTAGATCTAACCTAGTCCAGTAGCATCAATCCAGCGGCTATTGCTGCGTAGTCAGCGACGGATTTCTCTGGAGCACTTGCAATTATGATGACATCATCGTTCTGGGGGTGAAATAGGTTCACTAGCTCCTGAGCGAATGGATCATCCAAATCCATCTTCCATTCGCCTGATCCTTGCGGCATCACGAGTCTCCCATGTTTCATTAGTATGGTACATGCGCCGGTTGCTCCAGATCGGACTGCAGCGTCTCGTTCTTGTATCCCCTGTCTTACGCTGTGGGCTGATTTCTTGATTAGTACGGCTGTACTGGCATTATCCAGGGAGAGTTGCCCAGCGTTCACCGGCGTTGTTTTGGAGAGTCGTGATCTTAGGCGTTTGTAAAGTAGAGCGCCGTTTGGGGTTAGCGTGCAACCTTGCCTACTCGATTTTACTAGTTTTGCGTGTGTAAGGTGCCTGATGATCGTCCTTGTTGTTCCTTCGCCTAAACCAAGCGTTTTGGAGAGTTGACTTCGACCGACTGACTTTTCATCTCCTATGAGGAGGAGCGCGGAGGCTATTTGAGGGTATGCGAATGCTGGAGTGGGGCCGGCGCTGGGTAGTTGAGCTAGGGCTTGAAGCCTAGCCAACATTCCGTCTTTCTTCAACGCTCCATCCCTGTTGATCGTGAACTTTTCAACGTAATTCGCCAACAAAACTCAAATGTTTATCGATATCTCTGCCCAGCTTGGTTAATTTTGCCGGATCGATCGCACAGATTATCACGGTTGCTGGACCGGCTGATTTTTCACCGTTCACTTTTGCCTTAATGGCGGGATAGAATTTAAGTCGTGAATCTCTTGCGATAATGCTTGCCTCTTTGAATATGCCTCTTGATCCGACTGGAATTATCTCATGCACGTAGGGTAGTTGGAGCAGGTCGAGTGCATCGTTGAGATCTGTTATGGAGCCCGTTCGGTCTCCCTCAACTACTTCGCGACCTACCATTGGATTACCGACTGCTACAAGCAGGTCGTTTCGTTTGCATCTACCGATCTTCAAGTTGCGTTTCTCAACGATCCCGTTTACTGTAGCGCCGACACTTGTTTGCTTTACGCGGAGATTCTTTTCCGAACTTTGGACTAGTGAAATGTTCACAAGGCCAGAGGCTTTGAGCTCGTCGCGGACTCCTTTCATGATTTCGCGACCAGCAGGGACAGGTTCTACACATAGTGCCATGGACAAGCTGATCGGGGTCGCTCCGACCGCAATAACTTCCATCAATGCAACTCGTGCTGTGAACTTGCCAACAATCGACGGATCAACCCGCAATACGTCGAATGGTTTCCGCCCAACTGCTCCAGTAGAGTCGCAGCCAACAACCAGAATCCGAGTTTCGTCTATTCGAAGCAGGATCACATCTCTCGCAGTTTCGAGAGTTGATATTACTCTGGTCAAATTGGAATCCGATCTTTGAGGCTTCGATAGGCGCCAGAAGCGACAAGTGCGTTTAGGATGGCTGCGAGAGCTAGGAAGGGCAGAAACGCAAGAGTGCCCTGCCAGCCCAATGCGGGGATAGCGATCACGATCAAAATCGTGTTTATGAAAACGCCTATTCCGGCGCCGGCGAGGATCCCGTATCTTCGATTGAACGAACCCATCGCTGCTCCCGCAAGAGCTAACCCCAGAGCGATTGGAATATGCAATATTCCGAGTGGAAAATCATTCACAATCGACGTTGCGATGTGACCGATTCCGCAGACGGCGGCTCCATCGAATGGACCATACATGAGAGCTGCGAAGAATCCGGGTGCAGAGTCGAACGCGACTGTCTGTACCGGCCCAGGAAGGTGAATGAAGGATCCGACGACTGACAGCGCGGATAATGCTGAGATTCGAGTCAGCTGGTAGGAGCGAGGTGTTCGTCGTTTAGTTTTCGACATGCTTAGGGCCCTCACGATGTTTTCTAGCCAATTCCAAATCGATCTGTGTATTCACGTTGAAGACTATGTCATCGTTTCGAATCACGAAGATTGCTTCTTCGAGTCGTTCTTCGTCGATTCGCGTCCCGTCGATCACATTCAATCCAACCGGAGCTACCTGTTGGCCCTCGCAATTGAAGATGTATGACGCTTTCAGACCGAACTTCTCATACACTTCGGTTGGAGCGGCCACCATTAGGGCTGGTTTACGGCTTGAGAGATATTTGTTCACCGCTTCATCGACGATTGTTGGGGCCAGGAATGGGAGGTCAGCTGCCACGACCACGACGTCACCCAACCCAAGAGACTTTATTGCCTGTCTCATGTCCTGTTCGTATCCTGCACCGTCAGTTTCCATGACATCGACTCCTAGAGCGCGAACGATTTGCGCGGTTTCTCGTGTTCTAGGCGTTACAGCTACGATTATTCGGTTCACCGAGTTTGATTTCTTGAGCGCTTCTATCACTTGGTTGATCATCGGTCTATCTCTTATTTTGAGGAGTGGTTTCTCTAATACTGCTTGCATTCGAGTTGCCTTTCCTCCAGCCATTACTAACGCGGCTATAGCCAACTGGTTCCCACCAGGATGACCACGAGCGTCACGAGTCGTGTCACTTCATGCGTGGCGCCCATTACGTCGCCCGTGATACCGCCGAATGCTCGGTTTGACACGTTAAGCATGATTGACGACACAAGCACAGCCGCACAGGCCACAACTAACCCTAAAGTGAACGATACTGGTAGCGCGATCGCTAGAAGAATTAGTGTGGATGAAATGATTCGCATGATACGCCAATGGGAGTGCATCGCGTCCACAAAGCCGCTGCTCATCCCTTTATGCGCCGTATGGCCGGCCCAAGCCTGGAATACCATTGCAAATGCCCCAGCAGCCTCTGAAATAACCAGGGCCTGGATCACAATGGTTCGAGTTAGGGCTGCAATCGCGAAGACTGTTGCAGAGAGTATAACCCACCCTAAAGTGAACCCGCCGGCCCCTGTGTGAGGGTCTCGCATCACTTTCAGTTTCCGTGCTCTTGAGCCGTGACACATGATGCCGTCTCCGAAATCCAGTAATCCGTCAACGTGTTGTGCCCCATTGATTAGTAGAATTACCCCTAACCCGATTGTGCCCGCGAGCAAAGAGGGAAGTACTGGATCGAGACACCAAACTATGATCCCGCCCACGAGACCGATTATTCCTGCGATAATTGGAAAGATCGGCATGTACTTGGCGGCTAATCTTAATCCATCGGGATCCATGCCAATCGGAATGATCGTTAGGAATGCGAAGACGTTCCGTGCCGCTCGAGAAATGCGCAATCAGATCATCTGATTGCGACGCTTAGCTGACGTGTACATGTTGGACGAACAGCCTGCAATGAGTCCTCCGACTGCGTCATTTACAATGGGACCTAGCTTACTCAGGATACCGGGCTTCTGCTGGTCGAATCTGACGAATTCAAACATGCCCCGGGCCCCAGCAATGTAATTGGCTATCGTGATTCCAAGCAGCTCGTCGGCGATCAAGCCTGGGCGGCCTTGGAACCTTTCCGCAGTAAGGTTTGGAATTCGCCCCGCCTTAGCTTCATCTTCAGCCAAATGACAAGCAACTACCAAAGTTGAAACATCAACATCAGAACAAGCGTTAACAAATTCTTCTTTCAGGATTTGAGCGGCCTTCTCGCGAGTCTCAACCCCTGGATGAGGCACGAACAACTCGAGAGCAGTCGTTACGAGGTCATCAAGTGTAATTCCCTTTGCTTCGAGATAGTCCAGAAGCGTCATTCGCCGATCATCAGCGACAGAGACTTCACCAGTG
>Ga0187779_10001896_pt1 | contig 12974 bp, 9 predicted proteins | sample 1015_Q2_SP10_10__FD_132435 | JGI IMG/M metagenome (GOLD analysis project Ga0187779, IMG submission 132435) | Tropical peat soil microbial communities from peatlands in Department of Meta, Colombia - 1015_Q2_SP10_10_MG | ecosystem: Environmental > Terrestrial > Soil > Wetlands > Peat | place... | reverse complement strand
GTTGTTGAGGAAGATCAGCACGGTCGGGTCGCCGCGCGCCGCGGCGTGGAACGTCTCGCCGATCCCGATGCCGGCGAGGTCGCCGTCGCCCTGGAGCGTGAACACCCGCAGCTCCGGGTGCTGGCACTCGATGCCCCAGGCCACCGAGGTGGCGCGGCCGTGCGCCGCCTGCTGCCAGTCGATGTCGATGTAGCGGTAGGCGAACACCGTGCAGCCCACCGACGCCACGCCGACCGCGACCTCCTGGATGCCCAGCTCGTGGATCACCTCGGCCAGCAGCTCGTGCACCGTGCCCTCGTCGCAGCCCGGGCAGTAGTGCATGTCGCCGATGCGGAGCGGGTCCTTCCCGAAGTGCAGGTGCTTGCGGACGTTGTCGACCGCCACCGCGCCGTCGGGACAGACCACCGCGCAGTTGCCGCACGCCGAGCACCTGACCAGCCCGCCCTCGACCAGCCGGGTGGGCTTCACGCCGCGGTGGTTGAAGGTCTCGGCGTACTCGATGATGTCCTCGGGGCACGCGGCGATGCAGACGCCGCACCCCTTGCAGACCTGGAAGTCGAACTCGACCCGGGGCAGCACCGCGCCTTCGGTGGCCGTGCCGGTCATCGGGCACCTCCCTTCGGGAACTCGCGCTGGACCACCTCGGCGATCTCGTCCGGGGTCGGGATCACGCCGCCCTGGCGCCCGTAGAACTTCACCGGGTCGATCCGGCCCAGGTCGAACAGCGCGCCCTTGACGTCCTCCACCATCTGGCCGGCGTTCATCTCCACCACCAGCCACTTGCGCGGCCGCGCCACCAGCGGCCGGAAGCCGTCCACCGGGAAGGGGAACAGCGAGATCGGCCGCAGCAGCCCGACCTTGCGGCCGGCCGCCCGCAGCTGGTCCACACCCGTCTTCGCGATGCGCCCCGCCAGGCCGAACGCCACGACGATCACGTCCGCGTCGTCGGCCTGGTACTCCTCCCAGCGCTGCTCGCGCTGCGCGATCTGCGCGTACCGCGCGTGCAGCAGCCGGTTGTGCGCCTCCAGCTCCGGCGGCTCGATGATGATGCTGTTGACCACGTTCATCTTCCGGCCGCCCTTGCGGCCCGTCGTGGCCCAGTCCTTCGGCGGCAGCCCGCTCTCGTCGAACGCGTTGAACCGCAGGTTCTCCCACATCTGCCCCAGCGTGCCGTCGAGGCAGAGCAGCGTCGGCGTGCGGTACAGGTCCGCCAGCCGGATGCACAGCATCGTGAGGTCGGCGCACTCCTGCACCGTCGCGGGCGCCATCACCGGCATCCGGTACCCGCCGTGGCCCCCGCCCTTCACCGACTGCCAGTAGTCCTCCTGCGAGCCGTACACCGTGCCCAGGCCGGGGCCGCCGCGCATCACGTTCACGATGAACGCCGGCAGCTCCGCGCCCGCGATGTACGAGATGCCCTCCTGCTTGAGGCTCACGCCCGGGCTCGACGACGAGGTCATGCACCGCAGCCCCGCCCCCGCCGCCCCGTACACCATGTTGATGGCCGAGATCTCGGAGTTGGCCTGGGTGTACGTCTTGCCGATCTTCGGCAGCTTCTCGGCCATGTACTCCGGGATGTCCGTCTGCGGCGTGATCGGATAGGCGAAGTAGGCGTCGATGCCGCTGCGGATCGCCGCCTCGGCGATCGCCTCGCAGCCCTTCAGCAGCACCTCGCCCTCGGCGGCGCGCTCGGACTCCGCGCGCGGCGTCGCCTCGAGCACCCCGGCGTGCGCCGTCATGTCGAGCTCCTGGCAATAGCGTCCCTGAGATCGCGAACCCACGCCACCGACCGGCCGCACTGCTCGCAGCTCACCGCCACGTGCGGGCACGGCACGCCGTCGGCCTGGCACTCCGCGCAGCGCGGCTCCGCGAGCAGCGCGAGCAGCTCGTCGAACCGCCGGAAGAACATCGTCTGCGCTTCGACCGGCAGCGCGGCCCGGAGCTCCTGCACCAGCCGCTCCTCGTCCGCGAGCGCCACGGCTCTCCCGGCCGACCGATCCGCTTCCAGCGTTGGCGACACGTCCGCTCCTGGTCGCGTGCGCCGCACAGGATCGGCAAAAAGCGGACCAATCCCGTCGCCGTTTCGGCGCGGGACAAAGGGGACTCTGGGAGTCGGAGATGCGCTCGGCTAGGAGCGCGAGAACTTCGAGGCGCGGACCACGGCTTCGCGCACGGCCTCGAGATCGGCGGGCTTCTCGAGCATGCGCCACGGCTCGAGGTGCTCGGCCGTCTGCAGCTCGAGCAGGGCGGTGATGTCGCCCGAGACGACGACAATCCGGCTCGCGAGGTCGGGACGCTCTTGCCGCGCCGCCTGCACGACCTCCCAGCCGTTCATGACCGGCATCTTGAGGTCGAGCACGATCGCGTCCCAGTCCTGGCGGCGGATCAGGCTCAACGCCTCCCCGCCGTCGCGCGCGGCCGTGACGCGGGCGCCGAGCCGGGTGAAGTAGCGCTCCCAGGCGGTGCGCACCGCGTCCTCGTCGTCGGCCACGAGGAGCCGCAGCCCCGCCGTGCCGCCCGGGGCCGGCGCGGGCGGCGCCGGCGCGGCGGCCGGCGCGTCCGGCCGGGCGGCGCCCGACGCCGGGAGCCGCAGCTCGTAGCGCGCGCCGCCCAGCGTGCCCTCGACCAGCGCGAGCGTGCCGGAGTGCGCGTTGGCGATCCGGGCCGCGACCGAGAGGCCGAGCCCGTCGCCGCCGTCGGCGGGTTCGGCGACGAAGAACGGGTCGAAGATGCGGTCGCGCGCCGCGGCCGAAACGCCCTTCCCCGAGTCCTCGACCGCGACCAGGATCGTGTCGGTCTCCGCGCCGGTCTCCACGAGCACCGCGCGCCGCTCCGCGGCGCCGGCCGCGCGCAGCGCGTTGGCCAGCAGGTTCACCAGCACCTGGCCGATCTGCCCGGGATCGACCCGCGCGCTCGGGAGCCGCGGCGTCAGGCGGGTCTCGAGCGTCACGCCTTCGGAGCGGAACTCGTCGCCGAGGAGCGCGACCGTGTCGGCCACGATCGCGTTGACGTCGGACGGCCGCCGCTCGGCCGGCCGCGCACGCACGAAGCTCAGCAGCCCCGCCACCACGCGGCCGGCGCGCTGCGCCTGCTCGTGGATCAGGCGCATGGCCTCGCGCGTCTCGTCGGGGGACTGGCCCTCCAGGCCCCCGCTGGACCGGGCGAGCACCACCTGCAGCGGGTTGTTGAGCTCGTGGGCGAGGCCGGCCGCGAGCTCGCCCACCGCCCGCAGGCGGTCGTGCTGGCGGAGCCGGGCCTCGAGCGCCCCGGTCATCTGGTTCACGTCGCGGGCCAGCTCGCCGATCTCGTCGTCCGACGTGACCGCCGCCCGGTGGGCGAGGTCGCCCTCGGCGATGGTGCGCACGTCGTCGTGGAGGCGCGCCATCGGCCTCACGAACCGCTCCCGCATCAGCTGCACGCTGGCCGCGAGCAGGGCGAGGGCGAGCACGACCGAGGCGGCGATCACGAGCCGCGCGCGCTCCGCGGCGGCGAGCGAGCGCTCCTCGCTGGCGCGCGCGTCCTCGACGCTCGCCGCCACCAGCTCGGACATCTGCGACGCCACGTTCCGGCGGTCGGCGCTCGCCGCCGCCAGCAGGGCCAGGGCCAGCGCCTGGTGTCCCGCCGCCTGCTCGTCGAGCGCCTGCGCGATGCCCAGGCGCGCGGCGGCCGCCAGCGAGTCGGCCTGCTCCAGGCGCTGCCGGTAGCGGGGCGCGAGGGAGGCGAGCAGCCGCTGGTCCTGCACGACCGCCGGCTGCGCCAGCTGCCCGCGGGCCTCGGCCAGCGCGCCGGGGTTGCCGGACCCCACCCAGCGGTACGCGGCGGCGAGCGCGTCGCGCAGGTCGCGCTCCTGCCGGGTGGCGGCGGAGTAGAGCGGAAGGATCGGCGCCGTGGCCTGCCGCGCCAGGTCGGCGTGCGGCGCCAGGGCGATCACGGAGACGACGGCCAGCGCGGAGAGGGACGCGAACGCCAGGGAGGCGACGAGCCAGGCCCAGCCGCGGATCGTGGGCTGCTTCATCGGATCGCCGTGCCGGTCGCCGCCGGCGGGACGCGGGTGCGCAACCCGTGCAGTCGGGGTATCATCCAGCCGGCCTGAATGTACCTCCGGGCTTCCGGCTTTGGTAACCAACCACTCCCGCCGATCCTGGTGATCCCATGACGAGACCCGCGTGGTTCGCCTTCCTCGCCGCCCTCGCCGCGACGTCCGCGGCGCGCGCCCAGCAGACGCCGTCCGCCGGACTCGGCCCGATGGCCGCGGTGCGGCCGAGCGTGCCGGACACGTCGCCGTTCCGGCCGCTCGCGCTCCCGGGGCCCAACGCCTACCGGAGCGGCTCCGGCGCGCCGGGCCCGCTGTACTGGCAGCAGCGCGCCGACTACACGATCCGCGCGGCGCTGGACACCGGGACGCTGTCGGTGCGCGGCGAGGAGACGATCCGCTACACCAACAACTCGCCCGACACGCTGCGGTTCGTGTGGATGCAGCTGGACCAGAACATCCAGTCGCCCGCGAGCAAGTTCGCGGGGATGACCGGAGGGTTCGGCGCCTCCGACTCGGGCTACGTGGGCGGCTACACCCTGGAGCGGGTGGGCGTCCTCCGGGCCGCGCGCCCCGGCGCCCGGCCCGCCGCCGCGGCGCTGCCCTACCGCGTCGACGCGACCATGATGCGTGTGGAGCTCGACCGGCCGCTGCCCCCGAAGGGCGTCACGACGCTCGACCTCGCGTGGCACTACGTGGTGCCGCGCCAGCAGGGCCGGACCGGGCGCGAGCACTTCCCCGAGGGCTGGCTGTACGAGGTCGCGCAGTGGTATCCCCGCATGGCCGTCTACGACGACGTCCGGGGCTGGAACACCGCGCAGTACCTCGGCAACGGCGAGTTCTACCTCGAGTACGGCGACATCGACTTCAGCATCACCGCGCCGGCCAACTACACGGTGACCGGCACCGGCGTGCTGCAGAACGCGGCCGAGGTGCTCACCGCCCGCGAGCGCGAGCGGCTCGCGGCGGCCGCCCGGTCCGACACGACGGTCCACATCATCACCGCGGACGAGGTCGGCAAGCCCGACCTCGTCCCGCCGGGCACCGGGGCGACCCGCACCTGGCGCTTCGCGGCGAAGAACGTGCGCGACGTCGCGTGGGCGGCGGCGCCGAACTTCCTGTGGGACGCGTCGGGCTGGGAGGGCGTGCTGATCCAGGCGCTGTATCCGCCGGCCGCGCTGCCGCTGTGGTCGCAGGCGGCCGACATGGGCCGGCACACGATCATGCACCACTCCCGCTGGCTGCGGTACCCGTACCCGACGGCCATCAACGTGAACGGACCGGTCGGCGGGATGGAGTACCCGATGATCGTGTTCTGCTCGGAGCGGCACGACGAGCACGGCCTGTACTTCGTCACCACCCACGAGCTGGGGCACGAGTGGTTCCCCATGGTCGTGGGGAGCAACGAGCGGCTGTACGGATGGCAGGACGAGGGGTTCAACACCTTCATCGACTACTTCTCGTTCCACGACCGCTACCCCGACGACACGACCACCGCCAACGGCCCCGAGATCGGGCGCACGTCCGGCTGGTGGGTGAGCCTGCTGACGCACTACAGCGGCCGCGAGGCGCCGATCATGGAGCCGCAGGACCGCAACCCGCCGTTCCTGAGCGGGGCCCTGCACTATCCCAAGACGGCGCTGGGCCTCCACCTGCTGCGCACCGCGCTGGTGGACTCCACGCTGTTCGACGACGCCTTCCGCGAGTACGCCCGCCGCTGGGCGTTCAAGCACCCCACCCCGGCGGACTTCTTCCGCACCATGGACGACGCGCTGGGCGAGGACCTGTCGTGGTTCTGGCGCAGCTGGTTCTTCCGCACCGACCACCTCGACCAGGCGGTGGACTCGGTGGTGCAGCGCGACACGGCGGGCGCGTCCATCGCGCGGATGTACTTCTCCAACAAGGCGGAGATGGTGTGGCCGCTCGACCTGGCGGTGACGCTCGCCAACGGCGCGACCGAGCACGTGAAGCTGCCGGTCGAGGCCTGGTACCGCGGCTCGCCTTTCATCTATGTGCACCGCTGGCCGGCGCGGGTGGTCAAGGTGGAGATCGACCCGCGGGGCGCGTACCCGGACGTCAACCGGGCCAACAACGTGTGGACGAGCCCGTGAGCGGCGGCGGGCCGCCGCGGGCCTAGCGGCCCGTCAGCGTCTCCCGCACGGTCCGCACGCCGGCGCTCCCCCGGGCCGGGGGGGCGCCGGTGCTCGTGCAGGGGCTCGGATACACGCACGACAGCCGGACCCCGAAGATCAGGTTGTTGCGAAAGTCGAGGCTGAAGACCTGCGTGGCGGGTGCGGTCGTTCCCGTCTTGCGGGGCATGGTGAGGTTCACGAGCTGGCCGCCGAAGAAGCAGATGCTCTCGCTGCCGCCGGTCCACGGGCCCGACGTCATCGTCTGGTTGATGAAGCAGAGCGCGTTCTGGGTGATCTGCATCTGGCCCGAGCTGGCCTCCCAGTAGGTGCCGGTCGACTGCTGCGCCTCGCCGCCACCCGCGCCCGCCTTCCCGCCGGACGCGTCGAACGCGGCGGTGTTGACGTTGGTGAGCGGGATGGTGGCCGACGGCGTGGCCGCGAGCGTGAGTCCCTTCCACGTCGAGTCGTTGGGATTGAACCACAGCACGCCGAGCCAGCTGAGCGTATCGCGCGGCGTCTGGTTGTTGTTCTGGATGTAGAGGTCCACGCCCACCACCGACCACCCCGACGCGAACTCCACCGCCCGGGCCGGGCCGGCCGGTCCGGCGGACTGGGGCGACGGGCTCGGCACCACCACGGTCACCGATTCGCCGCCGAAGATGTCGGGCGCGAGCGCCGAGACGTCGTAGCCGAGGACGTTGAGCGAGTGGTTGCGCAGGACGAACGCGACCGTGGAGTCGCGCTCGCCGGGCTGCCAGGCACGGCGGACCGTGACGTACTGGACCGCGGGCCCGGGCTGGACGGACGTGACCTCGGCGCAGGCGGTGGCCAGGGCGAGGCCGGCGACGGGCAGCAGGTGACGTGGACGCATGGACGGCGAGCTCCGGCGCGCGGCGCGCGCCCGCTGGGCGGTTTTCCGCTTCGGCCAATATTATAGGTGTGGCGGTCCGCGGCCATCCACCGGTCGCGGCGCCCGCCTTCCCCGACCACCGGGCACGCCCATGACACGTGTGATCGCCTGCACGGCCGTCTGCCTGCTCGCCGCCACGGCGGCGCGGGCGCAGCCCGCGGCGGCCGACCGCGCCGACCTGATCGTCACCGCGCGCCGCATCTACACGGTGGACCCGGACCGCCCGCTCGTCGCGGCCCTCGCGGTCCGCGGCGGCCGGATCGTGTTCGCGGGCAGCGAGCGGGAGGCGATGGCGCTGCGGGGTCCCGCCACGCGGATGCTCGCGCTCGGCGACGCGACCGTGATCCCCGGCATCATCGACGCGCACGCGCACCTGCTCGGCCTCGGCACGTTCCTGCGCTCCGTGGACCTCGTCGGGACCCCGAGCGAGGGCGAGGTCGTCGCGCGCGTCGCGGCGCGCGCCCGCACCGCGCCCGCCGGCGAGTGGATCCGCGGGCGCGGCTGGGACCAGAACCGCTGGCCCGGCGGCCGCTTCCCGACCGATTCGGCGCTGAGCGCGGCGGTGCCCGACCACCCCGTCGTGCTGACGCGCGTCGACGGCCACGCCGTGCTGGTGAACCGCCGCGCGCTCGAGGCGGCGGGGATCACCGCCGCCACGCCCGATCCGCCCGGCGGCCGCATCCTCCGCAACCCCGACGGCTCCCCGAGCGGCGTGCTGGTGGACGAGGCGCGCTCGCTCGTCGACCGCGTCGTGCCCCCGCCGTCGCGGGAGGAGACCCGGGCCGCCGTGCTCGCCGCCGTCGCGGAGGTGAACCGGTGGGGCGTGGTGGGCATCCACGACGCCGGCGTGGAGGCCCCGACGATCGGGCTGTACGAGGAGCTGGCGCGCGGCGGCCGGCTCACGCTCCGCGACTACGTGATGGTCGCGGGCGACAGCGGCGCGACGCTCGAGCGGTACCTGCGCGAGGGACCCCGCAGCGCGCTGGACGACGGCCACCTGTGGATCCGGGCGATCAAGCTGTACGCCGACGGCGCGCTCGGCTCGCGCGGCGCGGCGCTGCTGGAGGACTACAGCGACGAGCCCGGCAACCGCGGCCTGGTGATCACGAGCGGCGACTCGATCGAGCGGATCGCCGTCGCCGCGCTGCGCGCCGGCTTCCAGGTGTGCGTCCACGCGATCGGCGACCGCGCCAACCGCTGGGTGCTCGACGCGTACCAGGCCGCGCTGGACTCCGTGCCCACGGCGGACCACCGCTTCCGGATCGAGCACGCCCAGGTCCTGTCGCCGCCGGACATCCCGCGGTTCGCCGCGCTCGGCGTCGTGCCCTCGATGCAGACGAGCCACCAGACCAGCGACATGGGCTGGGCGGGGCGCCGGCTGGGCCCGGCCCGCCTCGCCGGCGCCTACGCGTGGCGCTCGCTGCTCGCGACCGGCGTGGTGATCCCCAACGGCACCGACTTCCCGGTCGAGGCGGTGAACCCGATGATCCGCTTCCATGCGGCCATCACCCGCCAGGACGCGGACGGGCAGCCGCCGGGCGGCTGGTTCCCGGACCAGCGGATGACCCGCGACGAGGCGCTGAAGAGCCTGACCATCTGGCCGGCCTGGGCGGCCTTCATGGAGCACGTGGCCGGGTCGCTCACGCCGGGGAAGTACGCCGACTTCACGGTGCTGGACCAGGACATCATGACGGTGGCGCCGGAACGCATCCTCGCCACGCAGGTGCTCATGACCGTGCTCGGCGGCGAGACGGTCTACCAGAGGAGTGCGCGATGACGGAGACGCTCGAGGCCTTCCGCCACTACCGGGAGAAGATGAACGCCGCCATCCTCGCGGCCGACCAGCTGACGATCAACCGGTTCTTCGCGCTCGACACCCGGTGCTACGAGTCCGGCGCGCTGCCGGCCAAGACCAAGGAGCTGCTCGGCCTGGTGGCCTCGATGGTGCTGCGCTGCGACGACTGCATCACCTACCACGTCGTGCGCTGCCGCGAGGAAGGGGTGAGCGACGCCGAGTTCCACGACGCGTTCGCCGTGGCGCTCGTCGTCGGGGGCTCGATCGTGATTCCCCACCTGCGGCGCGCCGTCGAGCGGCTCGCGGAGCTGCCGGCCCGGTGAGCGCGCGCGCGATCCGGCTGGCGCTGGTCGCGGCGCTCGCCGCCCCCGCCCCGCTCGGCGCCCAGGGCCCCGCCGCGCCGGCCCCACCGCCCCTGGCGCTGGTGGGCGCCACGCTGGTGGACGGCACCGGCGCACCGCCGGTGCCCGACGCCGTGGTGGTGGTGCGCGGCGGGCGCATCGCCTGCGCCGGCCCGCGCCGCGCCTGCCGCATCCCGGCCGGCGTGCGGCGGCTCGACCTGGCCGGGGCCTGGATCATCCCGGGCCTCGTCGACGCGCACGTGCACTTCAGCCAGACCGGCTGGGTGGACGGACGGCCGGACGCGCTGGACCTCCGCGCGCGCTACCCGTACGAGCGCGTCGTGGCCGACCTCGAGGCGCGGCCGGAGCGGTTCTTCCGCGCCTACGTGTGCGCGGGCGTCACCGGCGTGTTCGACGTGGGCGGGTATCCCTGGACCTGGGCGCTGCGCGAGCGCGCCGAGCGGGACCCGCTGGCGCCGCACGTCGCCGCCGCCGGGCCGCTGCTCTCCACCATCGCCCGGGCGCCGATCAACCTCGGCGACGAGCAGCAGATCGAGTACGTCCCCGACGATTCCACGGCCCGCGACGCCGTGCGTGAGCACGTCGCGCACCGCACCGACGCGGTCAAGATCTGGTACATCGTCGTGACCGGCGCCGACACGGCGCACCTCAAGGCGGTCGTGCGCGCCGCCGCCGAGGAGACCCACCGGCTCGGCGCGCGCCTCATCGTGCACGCCACCGGGCTGTGGGAAGCCAAGGACGCGCTGCGGGCGGGCGCCGACGTGCTCGTGCACAGCGTGTTCGACCAGCCGGTGGACTCCGAGTTCCTCGGCCTCGCGCGCGGGCGGCACGCGATCTACGTCCCCACGCTCACCGTGTACGACGGGTACCGCCAGGTGGCCGTCCGGCACTTCGAGCCGCACGAGCCGGTCGGGTGCGTGGACTCGGCGACGCTGGCGCTGGCGCGCTCGACCGACACGCTGCCGCCCCCGGCCGGCACCACGCCCGACTTCGCCGACCGGCAGCGCGCGCGCGCCGCGCAGGCCCTCGCGACGGGCGAGGCGAACCTGCTCGCCGTCTTCCGCGCCGGCATCACGGTGGCGATGGGGACCGACGCGGGGAACCCGCTGACCCTGCACGGGCCCTCGGTCTACTGGGAGATGCGGGCGATGCAGGAGGCCGGCCTCTCGCCGATGGACGTGCTGGTCGCCGCGACCCGCAACGGCGCGCGGGCGATGGGCCGCGAGCGCGACCTGGGCACGGTGGAGCCGGGCAAGCTCGCCGACCTCGTGGTGCTCCGCGCCGACCCCACGGCCGACGTCCGGAACGTCGAGGCGGTGCGCTGGATCGTGCGGGACGGCGCGCTCACGACGCCGGCGCAGGCACGGCCCTGACGCCGCCGGTCCCCTGACGCGAGCCGGCCGGCGTCGCCCGCGGGGGGCGGCGCCGGCCGGTTCACGCCGGGATCCGACGACTCAGGGCGTCAGCGCGTTGAAGAACGCCGCCACGTTGAAGTTGACCGGGTCGATCTCGTAGTAGCGGTTGCGGAAGAACCGCCCGGTGGTCGGGAAGTACGGCGGCGGCGTCTGGAACGCGCACTGGTCGTACGAGTACCCCTTCACGTAGCCGGTGCCCGCGGTGGTGCCGACCGCGCCGCGCGTCCCCTGGATGATCCCGCCGTTGATGTACAGGCAGCCGCGCCCGTCCGCCGAGCCGGCGCACGTCTCGCCCGAGGTGGGCCCGGTGTCGTAGTTCTCCACCGTGAACGAGTTGAGGGTCAGCAGCACGCCCTGGAGGTACGTGTCGGGCGTCGCCGAGTAGTTGTGGTACGCCGAGCTCGGGAACCAGGGCTGCGGGTCGTTGAGCACGTTGTCGGAGACGTAGATGTAGCCGGCGGAGAGCAGCCCGAGCATGTCGGCCGCCGGGCACTGCACCGAGCCGGGCGAGATGGCGTACCGGAGGTCGTCGCCGATGATGACGTTGTCGCTGGCGGCCACGGTGACCTTCCCGTGCACCACGCCGCTGATCACCACCCGCCCGTTGACGTAGATCACGCCCTTCGAGTTCACGTTGAACTGGCGCGCCAGCGGCCACAGGTACTGGGCCTCGGTCGTGCGGGTGGCCAGGGTGGTGTCCACCGCGCGCGAGGCCGGCCGGGCCAGGGCCGCGATCACCGACGGATCCGGGGTCGTCGTGAAGCGCACCCAGTAGCCGTACTTGTCGGCGGCCTTGAAGCGGTTGATGTAGCGGGTGCCGCCCGAGACGATCGAGTCGATGTTCAGGCGGTCGTCGCCGCCGAGGTAGCAGCGGGACGTGGCGCGTTGCAACGCGTAGGTGCCCGCGTTGCCGCGGTTGGTGGCGTTGTTGGTGGCGACTTCGGCCGTGCCGCCGCCCGTCACGCTGCCCAGGATCGGGTAGGCCGGCACCGGCGTGTAGTGGTCGTACGCCGTGTAGAACGTGGTGTCGGTGACGGTGCCCACCGTGCGGTAGTGGAAGTCGCCGCAGTTCAGGGCCTGGTTCGCGGAGGCGGGGTCGCTGCCGGTGGCGTAGCCCAGCGCCGCCGCGACGGAGCTGGTGTCGATGTAGACCCGGAAGAAGCCCTCGTTCGTCCCGGTCACCCGGCCGTCGCCGTCCAGGTCGAGCGCGACGAACTCGAGGCGCAGCCGCGACTGCGTGGCCGATCCGCCGCTGGGGGCGGTGAAGTTCATGCCGCCCTGGGTCGCGTAGGTGGCCAGCTTGCTCAGCTGCGCGATGGTCGGCAGCGGGATGACCTGGCCGTGCTGCGTGTACCCCTGGTCGAAGGTGCCGTAGCTGGTGCCGGTGATCGTGCCGGAGACGTCCACGGTGCTGTGGAAGTGCACCCCGCTGGAGTAGATGCACATGTTGTCGTTGGTGTGCATCGGACCGAAGATCTGGTCGTCGTTGCCGAAGCAGATCCCCGAGCCCTCGCTGTTGGTGTAGTACGCGTACCGCGCGAAGGACTCCTGGGACAGCTCGCCGCGCCGCACCACCACCGCGCCCGACTGGTCGCTGATCACCGAGACCACGCTGCCGAAGATCCCGTACTGGCCGGTCGTGTTGCCCGTCGGCCCGAAGTAGATGCTGCGCGTGATGCCCGCGATCGTGTTCCCGCTGGCGTCGAGCACCGGCTGGGCGTTCTGGAAAGTCACGTACCCGCTGTCGGGGAACAGGGCCGCGTTGCCGTTCAGCGCCGAGCGGCCCAGCTCGATGCCGCCGTCGGCGGCGTTGCGCAGGTCGTCCTCGCGCTCGTGGCCCTTGGCGAGGATGTACGAGCTGCTGGTCAGGAAGATCGCGCCGGCGGCCAGCGCGGCCACGGCGACCGTGATCAGCATGACCAGCACCAGGGCCATGCCTCGCTCGTGGGGGTTGGGCGTCGTCCGCATGGAAGTCTCCACGTTAGGGAATCAGGACGGTGTTCGAGGTCGACGGGGTGGACTCCGTCGGCGTGCAGTCGAGCGCCGCGATCTGGTAGACGTAGCTGCTGTCGGCCAGCACGGTCGGGTCGATGTAGGTGTAGGTCGCGTGCCCGGCCGGCACGGTCTGGAGCGCGTCGGCGAACGACCCGGCCGCGGTCCGCCGGTAGATGAGGTACTGCTGGACGTCCTTCTGGCCGGCCGTCTCGTCGGTGGCCGCGGGCCACGCCAGCGTGATCTTGGGCGTCACCGTGTCCCCGTTCCACGTCGCCGTGACCGCCTGGCCGAAGATCGGCGGGTCGCCGCACGAGAGCTGCTTGGCGAGGCCG
>Ga0187779_10001895_pt1 | contig 12978 bp, 10 predicted proteins | sample 1015_Q2_SP10_10__FD_132435 | JGI IMG/M metagenome (GOLD analysis project Ga0187779, IMG submission 132435) | Tropical peat soil microbial communities from peatlands in Department of Meta, Colombia - 1015_Q2_SP10_10_MG | ecosystem: Environmental > Terrestrial > Soil > Wetlands > Peat | place... | reverse complement strand
GTTCACAACATTGTTTACGACAAGTGGGAGGATTGCTTGTGGGTGCTGACTGGCGATGACGGATCGGAGTGCCGGATCATCCGCGCATCCTGCGATTTTCGTGATGCAGACGTTGTGCTCTCCGGCAGCCAACAAGTGCGAGCGGCAGCAGCGATACCGATGCAGGATGGATTGTATTTTTCCTCCGATACTCCGCTCGAGCGAAACCATATTTATCGCCTTGATCGTCGAGGGAGTCTGACACGGCTATCAGAACTGAGCAGTTCCTCGATTTACGGCTGTAGGGTTGGTGAGCATCTCTTCTTTTCCACCATGGTCGAGCCCAGTGGAGCGAATCGGGAGAGAGAAGTATGCGTCTATGGCAGTGCCGATCGAACTCAGTTCAGACCGCTCCTGAGCTGGGAAAAAGATCACTGGCCAATGAAGTTGTTTCAGTACGGAAATGCCATGTTGCCCGATGGAAACAATGATGGCGGACTGCTCGCGCTGACTACAGTCGCAGTCACTGGTGCGGATTGCGAAACTTCCTTGTGGCGAATCTCGCAATAATTCTATGTCGCTAGCAGGCCGATTCCATTATTACTCGCGTATCTTAACCGCGTATGCGATACCGGTACACAGTCATCTTGCGTTCTGGCATGAGACTCCAGAGGTCAATCCACAGGCGAACGGTCACGATCTTGGCGGGTACTACATGTCGTTTACCGAAAAAGCGGATTATGGCGGACACTTCGATGATGCTGGCATTCCGTTACTGAATTATCGTGGTCAAATCGGCCGGCAATACAATCCCATCGCGATTGCCCAATGGGGCTTGGGGAATTACAACTCGTTTTACCGATCTGGCAATGCAGCTGCGCGAGAGAAATTTCTTGTAGCCAGTGACTGGCTGCACGAGCATCTCGAGCCAAACGCGCATGGCGTGTGGGTTTGGAATCACCATTTTGATTGGGAGTATCGCTCACGACTGAAGTCGCCGTGGTACTCGGGTTTGGCGCAGGGGCAGGGAATTTCGCTGCTGGTGCGGGCTCATCGCGCTACCGGGAACCTCGAGTACCTGCAAGCTGCGGAGCTTGCCTTCGCCAGCTTCTACAGGTCAATCGACAAAGGTGGCATAACTTTTCGCGATGTGGAAGGCAATACTTGGTTTGAGGAATACATTGTTTCGCCGCCCACGCATATTTTGAATGGCTTCATTTGGGCAGCTTGGGGTGTTTACGATTACTTCCTCGCGACCGGCGACATTAAAGCGAAGGAACTTTTCGACCAGTCCGTTCAAACGTTGCGATTCAATTTGCCTCGATACGACCTTGGCTTCTGGTCGCTGTACGAGCAATCTGGAACCCTGCTGCCGATGATCGCAAGTCCTTTTTACCATTGCCTGCATATCGTCCAACTTCGCGTAATGCACCGTTTGACAGGCGATTCGTTGTTCACGAAGTTTGCCGAGAAATGGGAAGCTTACGGGCGAAGCCATTCGAAGCGGACGCGCGCCCTGTGTTGCAAGGCCGCATTCAAGCTCTGCTATTACTGACCACGCTTGAAAATCCTGTACTTATCACAGTATTTTCCGCCTGAAATGGGTGCGCCGGCCGCACGAGTCGCGGAGCTGTCAAGGTTGTGGACAGAAGCCGGCCACGATGTTACGGTGCTGACCGGGTTCCCCAATCACCCGACCGGAGTTGTACCGCCGCCATATCGGCGAAAGATGTGGCGTTTTGCGATACGGGAGCAGTTGAACGGTGTCAACGTGGTACGAACCTGGCTGCTGCCGTTTCCTAACCGAAAACCCTACGAACGTATCCTGAATTACAGTTCGTTCGCCATGTCGGCGGCGAGCACAGGCATGTTTGTGTCACGCCCGGACATCGTCATCGCAACCTCCCCGCAGCTTCTCGCGGGCGTTGCTGGTTGCTGGCTCGCACGCTGGCAGCGAGTTCCTTTCATACTGGAAATTCGCGATCTCTGGCCTGAATCGCTGGCCGCTGTGGGAATCAGCGGGCCAAACGGCGTGATGTATCGCACTCTGGAGAACGTGGCCGGATTTCTGTATCGCAGATCCGATCACGTCGTGGTTGTAACGTCAGCTTTCCGCGACGCGCTCCTGTCCAATTGGAGCCTTCCGCCTGACAAAATCTCTGTTGTAGAAAACGGAGTTGATACAGATCTTTTCCGCCCACGAGCCGATGAAGCTCGAACAATCCGCTCGCAAATGCAGTGGGAAGACAAATTTGTTGTTGCCTACATCGGCACGATGGGAATGGCGCAAGGCCTGGAAGGTTTGATTGAGACCGCAGCGCGCGTGCAAAGCTGTTCGCCGGGAATAATGTTTCTGTTCCTTGGCGAGGGTGCAGAAAAAGAGAGGATCACAGGCCTTGTGCGTGGGCGAGGCATGAACAACGTTTTCTTTCTGGATCAACAACCGCGAGAGAAAATTCCCGCTTACATCTCGGCTGCCGACGCGTGCATCGTTCCTCTGCGAAAATCTGCTCTCTTCAAGACGGTTCTGCCCACGAAGTTACTGGAGTTTATGGCTTGCGGCAGACCGGTGATCGTTGGCGTGGATGGTCTGGCAAGAAAAATTATTAGCGACGCGAACGGCGGAATTTTTGTGGATCCGGAGAACTCCGCAGCTCTGGCCGACGCGATATTACATTTGAGCCGCCGTCCGGAGTTGTGCCACGTGCTCGGAGACAATGGCCGGCAATATATTCTGCAGAAGTTTACGCGGCGGCAAACTGCGGAAACCTACCTGCGAGTTTTAGAAGAGGTCATCGGCGGCCAACTCATACAAGCAACTGCGGCAGCATAAGGTCAAGGCATGACCGTGATGATACTTGCCGCTGCAGCTGCCTGAAGAGCAGTCTGCACGGTGTGTGCGGCGAATGCCTTTCCGGCACTCGTAGGAACGAATAGGATGTCATCGGGCTGCATCGGAATGTCAGGCGCCTTGGCCTCTAAGATCTTTTTTAGTTGAACCGGAGTCTCGGTAAGTCCATTCGCACCCCTGTGAATGATCCGAGCCGCACTGAGTTTCGCAGTTCGAGTAGTTCCTCCCACCATCGCGACCGCCTGCAAAACTGTTAAACGCCCGCTCTCCATCAGCAGGCCGCTCGGTCGTCCCACGTCTCCTACCACGTAAACCACGTCCGCTTTCTGCACGATAATCGTGTCTCCCGCGAGAATAGGGAGGTTGCTCTGGGGATGGTCCGCGAAATTGCGGGAGATGACCACCTTCACCGGTGAGTCAGGCTGGTTGCGATGTGTAATGCTAACGGCAGGCCCTGCCTTGTCAGCGAGACCGCCAGCATTTGAAATCAGGTCGAAGAGCCTCTGTTCACCGAGGATTGGATATATACCCGGTCTCGCAACTTCGCCGAGAACGCTGGCTGTTTGTGAGACTGCCTGATTCACGAAAACCGTCACATGAGGGCTCTTCACGAATCCCCCATCAGCCAATCGTTTCGCGATGGCGTTTTCTGCTTCCTCATTCGTGAGTCCGGCTAGGTGCACGTTGTTGACGAGCGGAAGATTGACTTCCCCGTTGCTATCAATACGAACCTTGCTGGTCAACTCAGGAACGTTATACACGCTGATATCGAGCAAGTCCCCGAGCCCAAGATGCGGCGTGGAAGAAGCATCAAGACTGGCTCTCGTGGAAGCGGCGGTCGAGACTGGAGCAACACTCGACGACGTCGAAGGTCCTTGGGCCAGCGCGAGTGGCGGCAGAAAGGCGAGCATCCAAACGTAACTCAGGGCTGTCAAAATCGAAAAGCTTCGGCGTACGCTGAACATGCTGTTTTCATGACAAGCTTAGCATTCTCAGAACCAGTCCTTCGCACCCGTTCGGCAAGTTGACTATAGTTCGGCAATAGCCAGCACCTATCAGGTGCACAGGATTGCTGTACCAAAGTAGGGAATTGTGTGACCCGACACGCAATCATAGATTCAACAATGGTTGGGTCTATGTCTAACTTGTCGTCCAACCGGAGACAGGTGTCATCGAGAGCTTGAACACTAAAGCGCTTCCGGCCGTGCTATCGGTTTCTGGGAGAAACATTTGCTGATTGCGAGTCTGGCAACCTTCCTGTGTTCACTGTTTTTCTCGTTTGTTTCCACAAAGTGGGTGCGCGATGTAGCCAATCGCCATGGTTGGGTCATGCCACCCGCGTCAGTTCGACATCTGCATACCCGGGCTCTGCCGAGGTTGGGCGGAATCGCAATCTTCGCGTCGTTTCTCGGAAGTTTTGCAATCGCTATGCTGTTCGAATATCGGACGATCGCGAGCTCCGGTCGAACAGTCGTGAACATTATTTCGGCGGGAGCATTAATCTTCCTTCTCGGTGTATACGATGACTTTTTCTCTGCCGGGCCATGGCTGAAGTTCACAGTGCAGGGCTTCGCTGCGACGTTACTGTTTGCAGGTGGACTTCGCATTCTTGATCTGCCGGTACTTTTCCGCGATCATCATTTTCCCTGGTTTTTAAGTCTTCCATTAACAATCCTATGGGTGGTCGCGATTACGAATGCATTCAATCTGATTGATGGATTGGACGGCTTGGCGGCCGGATCAGCTTTGTTCTCTACACTCGTGGTATTTACCGTGGCGCTGGTGAATGAGGCAAGTCTGGTCTCGATTATGGCGATCGCACTGGTGGGAGCGATTCTGGGCTTCCTCCGCTTTAATTTCAGTCCGGCGACTATTTTTCTGGGGGACTGCGGAAGTCTTTTCATCGGATTCACGCTCAGCGCGCTTGCACTGCAAGGTGCGCAGAAGGCGCCCACGATCATTGCGGTAGCGATTCCTGTGGTCTCGTTTGGGCTGCCCATTCTTGAAAGCACCCTCTCGGTGCTTCGCCGTTATCTTAGCGGCAGGCCCGTTTTCACCGCTGATCGTGAGCATATTCACCACAAACTTTTGCAGCGCGGCCTGTCGCAGCGGCAGGTCGTCATTACGCTTTATGCGGTTTCGGCGCTTTTCGCCTTGTTGAGTTTGTTTCTATTATGGCCGACTGAGCGAACTCTTGGCTTAGTACTTGCCGTGCTGGGAACAGGTGTTTGGATTGGCGTTCAGCACCTCGGGTATCTGGAGTTTGGCGAATTGAGACGGGTGGCGCAGCGAACCATTGAACGACAGATCATCATTAATAATCTTGCGTTACGCCGGGCAGTGGAGGAGCTGAAGGTTACATCAGATTATGTACAACTCTGTCGCATTTTGATGGCGGCGCTGACCAATAATGATTTCGATGCTTTTGACTTGCAACTGTTTATTAGCCCCGCCGATCTGCCGGAAGTGCGCGGGCTGGAGTTAATTTCTTCCTGGGGTGCTGATCCCTATCTGCGATGGACAAACCCGGCCACCTTCTCTGACGCGGCTCTTGCCGGGCTGTGCAGCTTGCGGCTTGATCTTGTCAGCAGCCGATGCCGTCAGTGCGGCGCAATGACCGTGTATCGGCAATACAGCTCCCGCGAAGTGCAACTTGATCTCAATTTATTGATCTGTACTTTCCCGCAGATTCTCGCCGATGCATTGGAACGATGTGCCGAGAGCAGCGAAGCAGTTGCCCTGGTTGAGCCCAGCGCAGACTTGCTAACCGCCTGATTTCCCCTCGCTGCGTATTACTTTTTTATTACTTTCGTTTCCCGGCTGAGTCTTTCGTGCTACGTCGATAGCACAATGGTGCGTTGCTACCTTCGTGCAAGCTTGCTACTGTGTCGCTAACGTAGCTCCCCCAAGATGCCGATGCTGTGATCGGGGGTGGATCATGAAGTTAATGCATCTTTGTTATGTAGCGTTGGGATTTGCGGTGGCCCGCTGGTTTTTCAAGCGTGAACCCATTCCGGTTTCCGACCCGGTAGCTCGCTTTCGTTCCTCTGGCCTGTTGTGAGTGTTGTCGGCAGGGGCATGCGGTACCCCGTTGCGTGTTACTTCGTCCCGCATGCCCTGGCTACCCATCTGCCTAAAGTTCTAATACCGTGGTTTGTCCTGCCTCGCTGATTTCCCTTAGTCCTTCTAATTACAATTCCATGAAGCACGCTATTCATCCGTATGCGGCGCTACGCATATTTCGCGATCTTTCTGGGAGGCCTGCTGCTTCTCGTGTCTCCGCATGCTTTTGCCCAGGATGATTCCGTGTCGCTGGGCGATTTGGCGAGATCGCTCAGGAAGGCCAAGGAGGAGCCTAAGAAAGAACCAGCGCCGCCCGTGGTCATCGATAATGACAACCTGTCTGAGATCATGGACGCAGTGGAAAGCCATAAACTGACTGCGGCACCGGTGTTGTCCTTGGACAGCAAGGAAAATCAATTCCGGATGTCCTCGCCCGATGGAACGTGCAGCTTGTCTTTCAATGCCGACGCGACTTCGTTAATTACGCCGCCGTATGTTGCGGAGGAACTTCCGCAGGCTGAATTAGCAAAGCTGGAGGGTCCAGCGAAACTTGATGGCGATCGGTTGCAGGTTTCGCTCTTTAACGGTACCGATTGGAACCTCAAAGAAGTTACGATTGGATTAACGATCGTGCGCAAAACCGACAAAGCCGATTTGTATCAAACCGCTCGGCTGCTGCCAGCCATCGCACAGGATATTCTTCCGCAAGAGCCTGCTGTGGCCGATGAAAAGCAATCTGATTTAACCTTGCTTCTTCACCTGAAGGGAGCCGCCGCACCACTCGCGACGACGATTTACCGGGAGACGTTAGGAGCGAGCCTCGCTTCCGATCAGGAATGGCATTGGGCGATCGTGAGCGCGAAGGGGGTTCCACCGAGTCCGGCGTCGTTGCCGTCGTTCGGGATGCAGCCCGCGGCCTCGACACCTCCACCGGCCGATAGTCAACAACAATAAAAACCACGGAGGGCACACGGAGGGACCTCAATCGGTTTTGGCGTGGCGGGCGTGAACCATTTCCTTACGCACGGCGAACTTCTCAATCAAATCTTCGCGTACGTGGTAGCCTGTGCCAGGTTCATCGCGCACGAGAATTGTCCCTTGCTTTGTAACCTCGACTTCCGGTTCGATAATGTCTTCTTTCCAGTAACGTTTTGAAGCTGAGACGTCGCCTGGAAGACGGAAGTTTTCGAGCGTTGATAGAGCGACGTTGTGAGCCCGGCCGACACCGGATTCCAGCATCCCTCCACACCAGACGGGCACATTGTTTTTCGCGCAGACATTGTGTACGTTGAGAGCCTCACTGAAGCCGCCCAGCCTACCGACCTTAATATTAATGATGCGGCAAGCGCCGATTTCCACGGCCTGAGCCGCGTCGCGAGCGTTGTGGATGGATTCATCAAGGCAAATCGGAGTTCGCAATTCCCGCTGCAGCCGAGCGTGGTTGTAGATGTCATCATGCCAGAGTGGCTGCTCAATCATTAGCAGATTGAACTGATCCAATTTGCGGAGGTGCTCGAGTTGGTCGAGCCTATAGGCGGAGTTGGCATCACAGCTCAGCAGAATGTCCGGCCAGCGCGAACGGATTCGCTCCAGCACATTCAGGTCCCATCCGGGCTTTATTTTGACTTTGATCCGGCGATAACCGGCGGCAAGTTCGGTTGCGATTTTATCGAGCAATTGGTCGACTGAATCCTGAATGCCGATGGAAACACCGCACGAGATCTCGCGCTGTTTGCCGCCGAGCAGTTTCCATAGAGGCTGTTGTTTCTGTTTTGCCTCGGCATCCCAAAGCGCATTCTCAATGGCCGCTTTAGCCATGCGATGGCCGCGCACCTGAGCCATGTGCGATACGCTGGCTTCTGGTTTTTCTACGCTCCGTCCCACTAAGGCCGGACCGAGAAAATGAGTGATCGTGATCCATGTTGCGTCGATCCACTCGGAGCTGTAATAGGGGTTCTCGCCAGCAACACATTCGCCCCAGCCGGTGATCCCTTCGCAGTCCGCTTTCACCAACAGGATGCGACGATCATAGGTGCGGCCAAAACTGGTCTCAAAAAAATGGACCAAGGGCATGTGGATTTCGTAGAGCGTGAGGGCATCGATTTTCATATAGAAGAAGGAAACAATGACATCACCGAACTAGGCGTAATTCCACTTCTCATCCCAATGTCCCAGAAAAAACTTGCCATTACCCTGTTGATCACACTCGTAGCCCAACACGGCGAGGCCGCGGGAAAATGCCTTCAAGAACTCTTCGCGGTTGCGGTCTTGTACCTCCTGCGCTCGGCCGCGAGTCTCGGGATGCGCCTTCCAGTCGTAGATCTGGGCCGGAACGGAGATTGTCTTTACCGCTTCAAAATCTGGATGTTCGCCCTTCTCAAGTACTCTCTCAACCCTCTTCGATTTTAACCACCACTCGGCCACTAGCCGATCGGTAGGCAAGCCACCCTGGAGGGGAGACGAGATAATGCCGTACTGATTTATGTTGTAACGACGCGTGACTGCGCCGAGTTTCTCAATATTGAGATAAGCATTCTTGATTTCCAGCGGATCGAATGTCCATTCCATTAGTTCGAACCCGCGAGCAATGGCGTCGTCGCGTTGGAAAAGCTTGAGACGGCGTCCCAGGCCGAAATTTCTGTACGGTTGGCGAACCGCGAGCATGTGGGAATAGAGAAAGTAATGGCCGCTGCGCACCCCAGGAATGGCCATGGCAAAGCCAACTAATTCGTCGTTAGAAAATGCCCCAATCACCTGGCCGCCGATTTTCTCAGCCGTTACAAACACGCGCAATGGAACCAATTCAATGTCGCTAAAATTCCAAACTTCTTTTTGTAGCGCCACGCATGCCCGTTTTTCCTCGAGGCTGTCGCACTTGTGAATGACGATTGACTTGCCGGTCACGATGCGATCGGTTCCTGCTGCTTGGCCTCTTGCCATAAGGATTCCAATTCTTGCATAGAAACCTCCTGTGGGGTCCGGCCGGAAGCGCGAAGCCGCTCTTCCATCCATTGAAAGCGCCGCTTGAATTTACGGTTGGTTTTTTTCAATGAGGATTCAGGATCAAGGGAGAGATATCGAGCGATATTTACCAGGACAAAGAAAAGGTCCCCAAGTTCACCCTCCAGGCGGGCACGCAGATCATCACTCATTTGTAGCCGTCCTGACCCTGCAACGCCTCTTTCTGCAGGTTCTGGGCCTGGTTTGGGAAAATCTTTTAGCTGCTGTTGGAGTTCCGTGGTTTCTTCTGCGAGCTTCTCAAACAAGCCCTCGATGTTGGGCCAATCGAACCCGACATGAGCAGCCCGTGAACTGAGTTTGTGCGCTTCAAGCAGCGCAGGCATGGCAGTAGAAACCCCGGCCAGCACAGACTGTGGATGCAGGTCGGTAGTGGCAGTTTTACCTCCTCCAGCTTCCAGTCGTTTCTTCTTCTCTTCAGCTTTCAGGGCCTCCCAATTGCGCAAGACATCGGACGGCGTCTCCGCTTTCACATCTCCGAACACATGAGGATGACGGTCGATCAGTTTATTCGAAAGGCGATCAAGCACATCATCGATAGAAAACGATCCTTGCTCCTTCGCCATCTCTGAATAGAACAATACCTGCAGCAGCAAATCGCCCAACTCGCCGGTTAGTTCATGCCAGTCGCGATTGTCAATGGCCTCGAGGACCTCGTAAGTTTCCTCGAGAGTGTACGGCTTAATGGAGTCGAAGGTCTGCTCGCGATCCCAGGGACAGCCGCCGGGGGCGCGAAGGCGAGCCATAATCGAAACCGCCCGCTCAAAACGTTCTCCTGTAGTAGGCATCGCCTGAAACTGTAAATGAGGTGGGCGGTGCGGAGCAATCATTGCTTACATCCGATTTGTCATTCTGAGCGAAGCGAAGGACCTGCAGTCGATGCCGATTTCATAAACTGCAGACTCCTCGTCGCTGTGCTCCTCGGAATGACAAGTTGTTTGGGTTCCCTCTCACTAATACGCCGTTGAGTACGATACTTTGCGATTGGGATCCCAGACCACCTTGCCGCCGATGATGGTTTTTAACACTTTGACATCGCGAATCTTGACTGGATCAATCGCGAAAATGTCTTCGCTGAGCAGAACCATATCGGCGAATTTGCCCGGTGTGATGGAGCCCTTTTCTTTTTCCTGAAATTCTGCATAGGCTGATCCCATGGTGTAGGCGTGAACGGCCTCTGCGGCGGTCAATTTCTGCTCCGGAAACCATCCGTTTGGGTTTTTACCGTCGAGAGTCGCACGTGTGACTGCGGCATAGATTCCCAGCAGCGGATTCAAGGGCGCGACATCCCAGTCGGTGCCGAAGGCCAGGTGCACCCCGTGATTCAGAAAAGTTCGAAATGCGTAGGTGCGACTGGCGCGGTCATGTCCGATGCGGGCTTCGGCCCAGCGGCTATCGTCAATGGCGTGATAGGGCTGCACCGATGCGATTACATCCAACTGCGCAAACCGCGCGAAATCCTTCTCCGCCATGTGTTGCGCATGCTCGATGCGGAAACGCCGCTCGGCCCCACGGTGCGCCTTTACGACATCAGTGTAGAGATCGAGAACCATCGAAATCGCCTGATCGCCAATAGCGTGGGTACAAATCTGTATGCCGGCGGCATCGGCCTTCATCATGCGATCACGCATGAGCGACAGCGGCTGCATTTCATCCGACAGGAGACCGTGGTTATTGGGTTCATCAGAAAAAGGTTCGAAGAAATAAGCAGTGCGAGAACCGAGTGAACCATCGGCAAAGCCCTTGACAGCGCCGATGCGCAGATAAGGCCCACCGAACGCGTGGCGGATCCCGATCTTGGCCTGATCGTCGACGCCTGTGATCAGCGGGGCAGCGTAAATCCGCGTGGTGAGCTCACCGTCTTGTAAGAGTTCAGCATAAACGGCTATGTCTTCATAATCAGCCACCATGTGCTGAACACTCGTGACTCCCAAAGACGCAGCATGCTCCAGCGCACGTTTGGCAGCGCGCATGCGCTGGTCGTGGGAAAGCGGCGGAACGACCTTGTCGGCCAAACCCTCCGCGGCATCTTTCAAGTCTCCGGTTGGATTGCCTTCGGCATCACGCACGATCGTGCCGCCCGGGGGATCAGGAGTCTTAGCGGTTATTCCAGCGAGTTGCAAAGCTAAGGAGTTGGCGAGAACCGAATGGCCATCATAGCGGCTGATGAGCACGGGGTTGTCAGGGGTAACCGGATCGATCATTTGGTGCGTGGGAAGGTCGGGCGGGGTCCATTTGGTTTCGTCCCAATCGCCGCCGAGAATCCATTCGCCCTTGGGCATTTTCTTGGCTTGCTCGCCAATACGACGCACGAATTCGTCTGTGCTCGTAGCATCATTTAATTGAACGCTGTCGAGCTGTCGGCCCCCCTCGATGAAATGTACGTGAGAGTCATTGAAACCGGGGACCAGCAGCTTGCCCCCGGCATCGATCATCTTCGTTTCTGGACCGCGCCAGAGGAGGACCTCAGCATTGGACCCGACCGCGACAATCCGATCGCCAAGCACTGCAACGGCCTCAGCTTTTGGACGGGCATCGTCTCCCGTCCAGACGTTTCCGTGGGTGATGATCAGATCAGCCGCGGGTTTTGACTGAGCGGATGAGGGAATGCCAAATACAGCCAGCAATAGAAAAATAACCAATTTCATAGAAAGCTAACCCTGTCCCCACTTCAACTTGGTTCGCAAAACATCGAAGAATGTGCCGCGGATGCGCAGCAACTTTACCTCGTATTTTGAATTGCTGCAGACAATTCGGTCGCCATCATGCATGGGCATACCGATCTGGCCGTCGACGCTGAGATAGCCCTGCTCTGAGCCCGTGCTGATTGCGATCTCGATCTTGGAGGTGCTCGGCACAACCAGCGGGCGATGGGTCAAGGAGTGTGCGGCCACGGGAGTGACGACCAGAGCCGCGACGGTGGGCATGACTATTGGGCCACCCGCAGCTAATGAATATGCCGTGGAACCGGTCGGACTGGAAACAATCAGGCTGTCCGTTTTATAGGAGGAAACAAACTCTCCATCAATGTAGACCTTGCAATGATTGAGGCGGGAAATGGTGGCTTTTCCCACGACCACATCGTTTAGGGCGTCGAATATGGCCACGCGCGAGCCTTCGCGCATGACTTCACAATGCACCATGGAGCGGGTCTCGACGCTGAAATGGCCAGCATCGATGCCCTCGAGTGAGGGGTACAGTTCGTCTAAGGGGACTTCAGTGAGAAATCCGAGCGAGCCCAGATTGACACCCAACACCGGTACTCCTTGTTTTGCCACCGAGCGAGCCGCGGCCAGCAATGTGCCGTCGCCACCCAGGACAACGACAAAATCCAAGCGCCGGGATGACATCTGCTCCCGCTCCACCACCTCAATTCCGGGTGCGTGGGGCGCGGTTTCTCGATCGACTACCAGTGCATATTGGCGCTGACGGAACCAGCCAAGCAGCTCAGGCAAAATGCTCGCGAGTTCCGGCTTGCCCGGTTTCGACACAATCGCCACAGATTTCGATGAGGCAGATTTGCGCTTGACCATGAAAGTTGAATTGTACAGAAATTTTCGGAAAGCACTAACTGCAGAGGACACAGAGTGTTCTAAAACATTCCGTATAGCAGGAATTCGCGGTTACCTTCAGCGCCGAGAATGGGCGAGTCGATCACGTCGGTGCTGAGACATTGCTCCGACAGGAGGGCCTGCCGAACTTTTTCAACCGCCGCAAGTTGCTGGGCTTCATCGCGAACGATTCCGCGTTTACCGACGTGCTCGCGGCCTGCCTCGAACTGGGGCTTCACCAGGACCACGATTTTCCGGCCGGCCCGCTCTTGCCCGAATGCGGCAGACAGCACCGCAGGAATGACCAGAGTCGCAGAAATGAAAGACACGTCCATAGCGATGAAATCTATCGGTTCGCCGATGTGCTCGCGAGTCAGATAGCGTGCGTTGGTTTTTTCTAGAAGCCGCACCCGAGGGTGCTGGCGAAGACGCAGATCGATTTGCCCACGCCCGGTATCGACCGCAATCACGCGCGATGCCCCATGTTGCAGGAGACAATCGGTGAAGCCGCCGGTC
>Ga0187779_10001893_pt1 | contig 12987 bp, 12 predicted proteins | sample 1015_Q2_SP10_10__FD_132435 | JGI IMG/M metagenome (GOLD analysis project Ga0187779, IMG submission 132435) | Tropical peat soil microbial communities from peatlands in Department of Meta, Colombia - 1015_Q2_SP10_10_MG | ecosystem: Environmental > Terrestrial > Soil > Wetlands > Peat | place... | reverse complement strand
AGACCCAGTATCCGATCTCATACAGCCAGTTCATGGAACAGCTCGATTCCGCCAATATCAAGGCAGTTTCGATAAAGAAGCTGCGCGTGAGCGGAGAGTTTCTGAAAGAGATAAGAGTCCCTGTCCAGGGCGAAAAGAAGTCGATACCGGTGAAGAATTTCCAGACCTTTCTCCCCTCGTTCCAGGGAGAGGACCTTCTCACAAAAATGAGGGAAAAGAATGTGGGGATAACCGTGGAATCCCCGGAGCAGGAGTCGATCCTCTGGCAAATCCTCATAGGGATTCTTCCGTGGGTTCTGATCATCGGCGTCTGGATTCTCATTATGAGACGCACGCAACAGATCCAGGGGGGACCGGGAGGGCTCTTCACGTTCGGTTCGAGCAAGGCAAAACTCTATGATGTGAAAAAGCCGAGTGTTACCTTCAGGGACGTGGCGGGGATGGACAACGTGAAGCGGGAGCTCAGGGAGACGATAGAGTTTCTCAAAGACCCTTCCCGGTATACACGGCTCGGCGCAAAGGTACCGAAGGGCGTCCTCCTCATCGGGCCCCCGGGCACGGGCAAGACCCTTCTTGCCCGTGCCACGGCCGGCGAGGCAGGGGTCCCCTTCTACAGCATCAGCGCCTCCGAATTTATCGAGATGTTCGTCGGGGTCGGGGCGTCGCGGGTGAGGGACATGTTTAAGAAAGCGAAGGAAGCCCACCCGAGCATCATCTTCATCGATGAGATCGACTCTGTCGGCCGCACGCGGGGAACAGGTCTTGGAGGGGGACATGATGAGCGGGAGCAGACGCTGAACCAGCTCCTCAGCGAGATGGACGGCTTCGATCCCCATGAGGAAGTGATCGTGATGGCGGCGACGAACAGGCCCGATGTACTCGATCCGGCGCTCCTCAGGCCCGGGCGGTTTGACAGACATATCGTGATCGACAGGCCGGGATGGAAAGAGCGCAAGGGCATTCTCGAGGTTCATGTGAGGGGGAAGATCCTCGGAGATGATGTGAACCTCGAGGCGATAGCAAAGGGGACTCCGGGCATGACCGGTGCCGACCTCGAGAACCTGACGAACGAGGCCGCCCTTGTTGCGCTCAGGAAGAACAAGGAAAAGATCGCCATGCGGGATTTCGAAGAGGCGAGGGACATCATTCTCATGGGCGCGGTGCGGGAAGAGACGATAAGTGATATCGAAAAGAAGATAACGGCATACCACGAGGCGGGGCATGCGCTCGTCGCCTGGGAACTTCCGGGAACCGACCCCATCTACAAGGTGAGCATTATCCCCCGCGGCATGGCTATGGGTGTCACGCAGCTTCTTCCCGAAGAGGACAGACATTATTATCCGAAGACCTATCTCATGAACAGGCTGAGCGTCGCACTCGCCGGAAGAGGCGCGGAAAGATTAATCTTCAAGGACATAAGCAGCGGAGCCCAAAATGACCTGAAAGAGGCTACTTCACTTGCCGAGAAGATGGTCGCCCAATGGGGCATGAGCGATAAGGTGGGCCCGCTGAACCTCGGGCGGGGAGAGGAGCATCCCTTTCTCGGGAGAGAGCTCTCGCTGCCGAAGCGGTACAGCGAAGAGATGGCCTGGATTATGGATCAGGAGATACAGAGATTCGTCAGCGATGCAGAGTCAAAGGCAGAGGAGATACTGACCCGAAAGAGGGAAGTCCTCGACCGTCTCGCGGAAGCGCTTATGAAAGATGAGAGTCTCGACAAGGCAGAGGTCGAAAAGATCATGAGGGGTTCAGGTGAAAGGGGGAATGCGGTCCAGTAGCTCGGATTGATCATGCAGCAAACGTCAGAGTCACTTGCCTCTATCCGACGGGCCACCGCACTTCTGCCGTAACGGAAAGCTCGGACTCGATCTCATCTTGTAACGTAAAGCCTCAATGTTGACCCATCGCGCAAAGAACTATTCATGAATTTTATGATTCAATAAAAATTTCTAAATAGTCCGAGAGTGAACTCAATGATATGCTTAAAGTATAAAGGTGTCAGGACAATGCCATAACCTTTGAAAAGAGGGAGCGAAAGGCTTCCGGTCTTTAAGGGAGAGGATCGCCGGGCTGCCGAAGGAAAAACGAATTCGGCATTTCTTTTTTGGGGGTGAGCCGGATGACGAAGTATAGGGGAGGACAAAGAGTGGGGAAAGGCACCTACTGGAACCTGGCAAATGGTGCCAAGGTCGTTATTCCTGAGGAAGGGGTGCTTCCAGGGAACGACAAAACAACATATACAAACGTGTCGATATTCGGTCTCATTATCGTGAGCCCTATAGTCGGGCTCTTTTATGTGGTAGCTTTCCCGTGCATTGTTATCGCTGAGGTAGTCAAGATCGTTGGTGTAAAGATCTTAAGGAATTTATATGATTTCCTCATGGCTTTGGCAGGGTTTGAATGGACGCCGAACGAGGCATATCTCTCCGGAAGAAAGCGGAGAACAGAGAGAGTGAGAGGTAAGGGCAAATCGGACAAGAGGAAGAGTCCCTAGGAAAGGAGGGGAAGATGAATACCCTATTTGATTATTTGACCCATGTCAAGGGGATAGAGTATATTTTGGCTCTTCTGTTCTTGGTGGGCTACATCCTCTATGCGGAGTTGTTGAAGCCCATGCCGTTTAAGACCATAAAGGAGACGACGGAAGAGAATGTAAAATTTATGGAAAAAGCGGGCCTTGCGAACATACTGAAGACTCTTGGCCGGGCAGCTGCGGCACCGTTTATCGGCCTTGGGTATGTAATTGCTCTGCCATTTCTCTTCGTCTTCGCCATCGGCGAGGCGGCGCTTCGCGGCATCGTCGGAATGGCGCGGAGAAGCATCTCCTTTGGATGGAGACCGATGGAAGCTTACCTGTCCGGTAGAAAGAAGAAAAGGGGACAGAAGAAAAAAGAAGAAGATTGATGGTTCCGCGCTTGGTCCGAAGCGAAGGCGAAGGAGCACCGCTTATTAGAAAGCGGCAACAGACAGATGGCGAGAGGCATGGTTTCGGCGAAGAGTAGCTCTCTCGATATTTTTCAGCTGTAGAATAACCACCCGAGAGCATGCAATAGAGATGAAGTCATCGACCGCCAGGATTTTCGCAGCTTTTTTTGTGATTTCCTTCCTCGTACTCCCTTTTTATGACGCTCAAGCCCAGTCTGAGAAGGGAAGATGGAAAGAGATAGGCAAGAGTCAAACAGATACAAGTTGGCAGATAGATACCGAGAGCCTGTCCTACCCATCCGGGAATACGGTTTCGGTATGGGTGAGGAGTATTCCCGATAAAGGAATCACGGAATATCGGGAGGGAGAGGAGGGCGCATGGGGTATCATGAAAGAGATCCAGGCGCGAAACTTCGGATCCTATGCATGGACAGAGGAGTTGACGGAATTGGATTGTTCGAACGGCATGTTCAGGGTCTTATACTTCGTTGCCTATGATGACAGGGGCATGATAATAACTTCTTCCCTCAGCCCTGATGTCTCATGGTCATTTATCATACCGGGGAGTGTTGGAGAAACCCTCCGGAAGGCATTCTGTTTTAGGGCGGAATGATAATCTTCATATGTTCTTCAAACTGGTTATCCATAGTGAGAGAAAGAAAAGAGTTCGTTTCTCGAAAGGAGGAGGTATCGTGAAGAGAGAGAAGTCCTGTGTCCTGATCATCGTGGCTTTGCTGCTGTTCTCGATAGGGTCTTCAGCCCAAAGTGAGGCACGCGTCGACGTAACCGTAGGGGTCAATATCCCGGTTTATACGTTCCCGGCGCCTCCGCCCCTGGTGGTGATACCGGGGAGTTACGTCTATGCCGTTCCCGACGTAGACGTAGAAATTCTTTTTTATCACGGTTACTGGTACCGGCCCTATGAGGGCAGATGGTACAGGTCCAGATCGTATAACGGTCAGTGGATCTTCGTTTCCCCGGCAAAGGTACCGCACGTTTTGATAGATCTGCCGCCTGACTATCATCATTTCCCTCCCGATTACAAACGGATACCCTATGGACAGTTCAAGAAGAACTGGAGGAGATGGGAGAAGGAGAAATACTGGGAAAGGGACGAACGATGGCGGGAAGGCAGGCATGAAGGAAGGCATGAGGGACACGGAGGACACGACGGGCATGAAGGACACGGAGAAGAGCATCATGAGGGAGGCCGACGCTACTGATTGGTGAAGATTGAGAATTCTGCAATCAGCTTTGAAATCAGCGAGAAGCTGATATACTGTAAAGTATATCGATAACAGTAAGGGCGCGGATTCAACGGGAGAAAGAGTGGCAAACGAGCAAAAGAGCAGTTCACCCGGGCGGGATGGAAAGGGGAGTTTCTGGGAAAAGTACGGCGCTGACATTACTCTGGCAATCCTGATCGTTTACGTTGTTCTCCTCGCGATCGGGACGTTCGCCGACGTCTTTAAAATTCAATCAATTCTTGATTGGTGGATATTTAAGGCATAGGCACCAGATCAAACATAATTCCGAGACTATGTGTAATCTCAGCGCGCGAGCACTGCTCAGCCTCGTCATCCTCGCAGTCGCGATGGGTCTTTTCCTCTTCATTCCCGCATGGACAATTCGCTACTGGCAGGCATGGGTGTATCTCTCTATCTTCATGGGGGCATCCCTAGCCACCACGCTCTATCTCATGAAGAAGGACCCGGCGCTTCTCAAACGTCGCATGCGCGGAGGGCCGACTTCGGAAAAGCGACCCGTTCAGAAGCTCATCATGTTCTGGACATCAATCGGTTTCATCGCCCTCCTTATGGTCCCTGCGCTCGACCACCGCTTCCGGTGGTCTGAAGTGCCGCTCTCATTCGTTATTGTCGGGGACGTTCTGGTCGCTGTAGGCTTTTCTTTCATTTTTCTCGTCTACAGAGAGAACACGTTCACTTCGGCAACCATCGAAGTCGCTGAGGATCAGAGGGTCATTTCTACCGGGCCGTATGCCATTGTACGCCACCCAATGTACGCGAGCGCGATGCTGTACCTGATCGGCACTCCCCTTGCCCTCGGCTCGTTTTGGGGACTCCTCGCGTTCGCGGCGATGATACCATTCCTGATATGGCGGCTCTATGACGAGGAGCGGTTTCTCGCGGAGAATCTGTCAGGATATAGGGAATACCGGAAGAAGGTCCGGCATCGCCTTGTGCCGTTCATTTGGTAGAGGTCGGTCCCGCGGCGACAGTAGCAACAGCCGATGCCTTCTGCAATGCAGGATGGTACTGCAAAAGATAAGAGCCGGAAGGCTTGGCAGCCTCCCATGCATACGCCAGCGTTTTTACTACCGCGCTGAAAGTGATAGATACGTAGTCGAACCGTTTCTGAAGATGAGCAGCAGGATATCCTGTCCGGACTTGATGTGCGAAACAGCTGCCTCATAATCCTTCGTATTGTTTATCTTCCTGCGGTTAATCTCGATGATGACATCGTTTTGGAGGAGAATGCCTCCTGCAGGACTCCCCGCCTCGATGTCTGCGACAACGACGCCGGATATTCTTGCCGGTATATCGAGGCCTTTCATCACTTCAGGAGTGAGACCCTGTACCGCCACCCCTTTAAGAAGATTATCGAACTCCCCATGAGGCTTCTGCATTTCCGCCGGCAGTTCGGCGATGGTGGCAGCCACTTTCTGTTTTTTTCCGTCACGGACGATAGATAGGGTAACCTTCTTGCCCGGAGGTGTGGCGGCAACCATGTTCCTCAGATTCGAAGGATCATTCACATCATGCCCGTCATATTCGACGACGACATCTCCCCTGCGGATACCGGCTTTTTCAGCTGGGCCATCTTCGGTAACATCACCGACGAGGGCGCCCTTATCGTCTTTCATGGCAAACTGTTTGGCAAGCTCGGGGGTAACAGGCTGAATCGAAACGCCGAGCCAGCCCCGGACGACCTTCCCTTTCTTAATGAGATTTTCCATCACAACCTTCGCCATGCTGCTCGGTATCGCGAACCCGATTCCCTGATATCCGCCGGATGTACTGAAAATTGCGGTATTGATCCCCACCAGTTCGCCCTTCACATTCACGAGCGCCCCCCCAGAATTGCCAGGATTGATCGCTGCATCGGTCTGGATAAAATCCTCATAATCGGCGATACCGACGTCTGCCCTGCCTGTCGCGCTCACGATGCCGGATGTGACGGTTTGGTTCAACCCGAAAGGATTGCCGATCGCGATTACCGTTTCCCCGACTTTCAGTTTCTCCGAGTCGCCCACTTTGATGACGGGCAGATGATTCGATTCTATCTTGATAACGGCGAGGTCTGTTTTCGGGTCTGTCCCGACAATCTTTCCCTTGAATTCTCTCTTATCCGACAATTTCACCGTAATCTCGTCGGCATCCTTAATCACATGGTTATTGGTGAGGATATAGCCATTCTTGTCCACGATGACGCCCGAGCCGAGACCCGACTGTTTCCGCTCACTCGGTCCGCCGAAGCGTCCGAATTCATCACCGAAGAATCTTCTGAAAAAAGGATCATTGAAGAAAGGCGACTGAGTTCCTGACATCTTTATCGTCTTCGTGGAAGATATATTCACCACCGCCGGCTTCACCTTAGCTGTGACTTCCGCCATTGCACGGCTCGTCTTTGAAAGGATATCTATCGCCTCTTTTGATATATTCGGCTCTTCGGTAAATGCATTTGAATGCACGTTAAAGGTTGAGGAGATGCCGAGCCCTACTATCAACCCGATCAGTAGTAACGTCGCTCCATAAACCAAAGGTCGTTTTTTTCGCATCGCCATAGTCTCCTTTTTGTGAAGCCTCAGAAGATCCGCTTTTATTTTTAGACTATTTTTATGAAGACATTGTGAAGAGACTCGCCATCTGCAAGAAATAGAGGAGCAGCACTTGGCTGAATAGTTTCTCCGGAAGAGTTAGACTAAAAGTATGAGGGATAGTTGATAGAACCGACTCAGCAAGGAGGTATCCCATGACAACTCATAGGGCAACGATAGCGAGGCCTCAGATGCTTATTCGCAAGCCGGAGAGTATTTATCAGATTCGCGGAGAAATAGTGGATGGGACCTTTCAGGGCCGCTGGCATTTCTCCTTCGGCGATAACTACGACCCCGAGCATATGCAGTTTGGAACGCTGAGGGTCCTTAATGACGATACGCTTTCCCCCGGCGCTGTCTGGCCCCTTCATCCGCATCGCGACATCGAGGTCGTCACCTACTGCGCGGAAGGGGAATTCCGCCACGCAGACGAGCGCGGCGAAGGCGGTGTCTTAAAGAAGGGATGGGTGCAGCATACCACCGTGGGCAAGGGTATGTGGCATTCGGAGATCAACAACAGGCCCGACATTTCGATGCGATTCATTCAGATGTGGTTCATTCCCTCTCGAAGAGACCTGGCCCCCTCAGTCAAGCAGAAGGAACTCGAATGAACACGCAGAAGCGCTCCCCATGCATTCCGACGCGCTTGTCTATTCCTGTTTCCTCGAGAGAGGGCATATTGCGGACCATGCATTGAGAGAAGGTCGCGGAGCGTATGTATACGTACTCGAAGGAGATTCAGTAGAGATAAGCAATGACATCATCCCTGTCCTGGGAGCTGCTCAGGTCATGGGAGCAACGGACATCCGTATGTCCACGAAAGGTGAGGCTGAACTGCTTCTCGTCGATGTTTCGTACTAACGGATGCAGAATGAGTGCTTCCGAGCTGGAAGCAGCTGCATGTGCAATAGCCGGAGGAGGAAGCAGATGAGATGGGAGTCCGCTAGTGGTGGGCAAATCCAAGACTTCCGGAAGAGGCCTGCCCGAAGGCTGGAAAGAGTAGACTCGGGTTTGTGATGCTGATAAACTATTGTTAAAAGTCGCATGAACTCTGGAGGGGAAATGGTTCAGGGATTTGAAAATGCCGCTGCCTGCTGGAAAGCGATACTCTCCGATGTCTCGAAGAACAGGGGACTTCTCCCGGTCATCGAACGGTTTGCGCGGGAGAATACGGCACCGGCAAAGATAGCATTCGGTACATCGGGCTGGCGAGGCGAGATCGGCACTGACTATACCTTCAACAACGTTCGGGTTGTGACTTCGGCCATCATCGAGATGTTCAGAGGGAATGACCCTTCTGTCATGCGGGCGATGGGGGTAGCTGGCCTTGATGAGATAAAAGAGCGGGGTGTCATCGTGGGTCATGACAATCGCTTCCTCGGCCCGCAGTTTGCCATGGAAGTCATCGGGCTCCTCGAGGGCGAAGGGATAAAGACGTGGTATGCAGGAGAGGCTGCCACACCGGAATTCTCTGCTGGCATCGAGATGGTGAAGGCGGCCTGCTCCATCAATCTCACTCCTTCCCATAACCCCGCGAATTATGCGGGCTTCAAGTTCAACCCTGCTGACGGAGGCCCTGCTGGTTCCGAGATTACGACGAAGATAGAGGAGATCGCAAACAGGATGATGGGAGAGGCCGTGCTTCTTCAGTCAAGAGCGCCGGGCCGGATCGAAACGATCGACCTCACCGAGTTATATATCCGGTACCTGTCTGAACGGAAGACGCTCGATCTCGAGAAGATCCGGGATTTTGTTGAGAGGGGGGATTGCATCATCTGCGTGGACAGTGTTCATGGAGCGACGAGGGGGAGGATGGAGAGGATAATCTCCCGGAACGGCAGGATGCGTTATCTGCGGACGGAAGACGATTATCTCTTCGGCGGCGTTGCCCCTGAACCTTCCGAAAAGAATATGGAAGGAGTCGACAGGGTTCTCAGGGAAAGCGATGCCCCATGCAAACTGGGGGTCATCATGGACCCCGACGGTGACCGCATACGCTTTTCCGACGGAAGCGTCCAGATACCGATGAACTATTTCGGCGCCATGGCATTCCATTTCCTCTTGAAACATAAGGGGGTTCGCGGGATAGTCGCGAAGTCGGTCGGTACGAGCAATTTCGTGAAAGCGATAGCCGAATCGCTGAAGGTTCCGGTGAGGGAGACGAAGGTCGGCTTCAAGTACTTCAGGCCCTACCTGTTGAGGACAGCCGAAGAAAGGGCGATTGTTGCCTTCGAAGAGTCTGACGGCATATCAGGATATAACCATACCCTCGAAAAAGATGCCCTCTTCGGTCTCCTTCTCGCCATAGAATTGATGGCGGTTACAGGGCAAAACCTCGGCTCATATCTCGATTCCCTGATGGGTGAGTTCGGATATTTCTATCCCGACCGTTCGGGTATCGCAGTGGACCGGTCTCTCGTGGGCGAGCCGCTCGTGCAGAGGCTTTCGGTGATCCAGGAGCGGTACAAGGAGGGGACCGTGGTAACGATAGGCGGGGTCGCGAGGACCGTAAAGAAGGTGATAACCGTCGACGGTACGAAACTCGTCTTCGACGACGGTTCATGGCTCATGATACGCCCCTCCGGCACGGAGCCGAAGGTGAGGTTCTATATCGAGGCCAGGACGGAGGAAGGGAAGAGGGCTGTCTTCGAGACCGCGGAGAGGATGACCAGGGATGCCATCGGAACGTCATGAAGCGAGACCCTAGCCCTGGCGGACTCGTGAGGAGAGAGGATGAACGGCTCACGCAACCTCTCTCATGGTCCTGGTTCCGAGATGGTTGGAGGCTATATTCTTAGGGCGATAATCTATAGCGCTTTGTCCTTTCTCGTCATAGTGACTTCCTACCTTTATTACAAGAGGTCAGTCGAAGAATCAGGGAAGGATGAAACGCTGACGAGACCGAACAAAACAACCGCTTTCATCGAATCTGGGGCAGCCCCTTCCCACGGCAAGCCGGTTGGCCGAATGACTGATACGATCGCCCCTGTCGAAGTTCGAATCTCGGCAGGCGCCGAAGCCGATGTTAGAAGACAGACGGAATCGGACAGACTGCTCGCAGTGAGCGCTGCAGAGAAGTTGAAGACAGGGGATTATGAAGGTGCCGCAAAACTCTTTGATGAGCTTTCCGGACGCGACAAGAGAGCGCTGACCGGCGCCGGGGTCTCCTGGTATAAACTCGGTGATTACGAGCGGGCGAGGTCGGCTCTCGAAAAGGCCGTCGAACTGGACGGAAATGATTTCGTCGCGAGAAAATTTCTCGCCTTTGTATACGATAAGAAGGACGACATCGAAAAGAGTCTCTACCATGCCGATTTTGGTCTCTCTCTCTCGAAAGATCCGGAACTCCGGTCGCTCGCCGATGCGTTGAGAAAAGAGCGAAGACGGGGGCAGGTTATCAATGAAAGCACATCACATTTTAAGATCATCTTCGACGGATATGCGCACGGGGAGTTGAGCAGGAAGGTCATCGGGATTCTCGAAGATGCGTACAGTACCGTAGGAAAGGAATTCGGTTTTTTCCCCTCCGAACCGGTAACGGTCATCCTTTACACAAACAGGGATTTTCATGATATCACTCAGGCGCCTGAGTGGTCGACAGGGGTCTTCGACGGAAAAATCAGGATCCCCGTCAGGGGAAGTGAACGCAGCGAGGTGCTCCTGAAGAAGGTTCTCTTCCATGAATACGCCCATACGCTTGTCCACTCCCTGACTCCCCGCTGCCCTCTCTGGATCAACGAGGGGATCGCCGAGTACTTCTCAGCGCATTACCCGGAGAAGACCGGACAGGTCATTCCACTCCACTCGCTCGAACAATCATTTGCATGGCTGCCGGGCGATAAGGTCGGACTTGCGTATTGGGAGAGCTGTTCCGCGGTCTCCTATCTCGTTGACCGGTACGGCGTTTACCGCCTGAAGGATCTCCTCGTCTCACTTTCGAAGGGAACGCAGGCAGACGATGCATTCAGACAGACATTCGGTGTCAGCTATCGGGAGTTTCTCTCTGCGTGGGGAAAGCAGTGATTCTGTGAAGACCCTTGAGAGCAGGGTGAAGGCGGCGGAGACGGCAGACGCCGAAGGCCTCTGGCAGATAATCCGGGACCCTCATCCCGAGGTCATCTCACATGCGGCGCTCAACCGGAACTTGACCGAAACGATGGCGGTCTTTATCGCGAAGAAGAATAATACGCCTTCGGATACCCTCGGTTACCTGGCGGGCGATTTCAGGTTCAGGGAGTGCTATACACTCAAGCTCGCCCTCTGCAAGAATCCGAAAACGCCTCAGAGGGTGACGCTCTCCCTCCTCAAATTCATGAGGATCTTCGACCTCGCGGACCTTACGCGGGACCGGCATATCCCGACTATTTTGAGACAGAAGGTGGAGCAGATCATCCTCGAGAAGATCCCGTCCTTGCCTTCAGGAGTGCAGACGGCCCTTTCGAGGAGGGCAGGCAGTACGATCGTGACAACGCTTCTTGAAAGAGGTGATGAACGGGTTGTCCGTGCGTGCCTCGATAGTCCCACACTCACTGAAGGACATCTCTGCAGGATAATCAACAGGCCGGCCAGGAAACGGCATCTCCTCAGGGTCATAGCGGAACATGAGAAATGGTCGTTGCGCTATTACGTAAGGTATGGGCTGATCAGGAATTTCTACACTCCGATGAACCGCGTGGCGAAATTTATTGAAGGGATGAAGACCGTTGACCTGAAAGACCTCTACAGAGACCCGAAACTCCCTCTTTCCACAAGACCGTTCATTTTCAGGGAACTTCTCGGCCGCGGAGAGTCCGTTGACGAGAGAGCGGCTGATATATACGAGCTGTCGGGCGAAGAAGATTTCTCTGCTGCAGAGGCGGGAACCGATATATCCTGATGCTTGTTCGTGCCGACAATATTTTTTCGCCTGAGAAGGGATTCATGAGGGGTATGTCTCTCGTGGTAAGCGGTGGGATTATTGAAGAGATATCGGATATCGGCGAGGGAGAAGGGGGTCATGACGTGATGGACTTTTCGGGATTTACCCTCTCCCCTCCCTTTTGTGACTACCATCTCCATTTTTCGAAAGACAAACTCCCTCTATCCACGAAGATCGGCGGCACCTTGCTCGACCATGGGATTGCGCGTGTTTACGAGGGAGGGGACGGCGATCTCGCGGGGATTGAGATGAAGAAGAAGATCGGGGGAATGCTTGACATCCGAACATCCGGGTTCGGTCTATTCAGCGCGGGAGGGTACGGAAGACGAATCGGCAGAGAAGTGAACGGTTTACCGTCTGCCCGGCTGCTAATAGACGAGCTTCGCGCCCAAGGGGTTGAGTATCTGAAGGTGATCAATTCCGGTCTCTTCAGGCCGGAATCAGGAAAGATATCAGCCGGCGGGTTTGAACGGAGTGAACTCGAAGAGATAATCGCCTATGCGGCATCCAGAGGATTGCCGGTCTTCTGTCATGCCAACGGGGACAGGGCCATAAAGGATGCGGTACTTGCCGGAGCTTCGGCTATCGTTCATGGTTTTTCTGTTTCCGATGAAACTCTTTCTCTCATGGCTGAAAGGGGGACGGACTTCATTCCGACGGTGAACGCCCTCTTCAGTCTCACAAAAGCGCATGACGCTCCGGAGGCGAAGAGAAGAATCGAGGCGATGACGGAGGGGCATTTGGCAGCGATAAGAAAGGCGCATGATAAGGGGATCACGGTTTTGCCCGGCAGTGACGCAGGCCCTTCATTCATTACCTATGGAATTTCCTATCATGAAGAACTGACTCTCTTCAGAAGGGCTGGATTGAGCATCGAAGACGTTATGTCGGCGGCGGTTAACGGACCGCTCCGCAAGGGAATGAAGGCGAATTATTTGGTCTTGAGGGGCCTCACTGTGGAAAAGGTCTTCAGGGACGGGAAAGCATTCGCGTGATGCAATAACACCTGCCGGTGCCATACGCTGTGTAACGAAGAGTCGCTCCCTTGCAAATGCCTGTCAACCTTCCTTCTGCCCTTGAGGTCCGGGTCCTCTTAGAGCGTGGAGAGTTCGAGTGATAAGGAGGATTGCCGGTGATATCGAATGAGGCGACTGATGATCTGTGCTACCGTGGACAGAAGGGAAGCAGATTTTTCGGTACAGGCATCAAGGCTTGCTATAATTGAAGTGAAGAGAGGGTCATGATTCCGATCGAATATATGCTCTTGGGAGCTTCGCTCCTTTTGCTTTTCAGCATCCTTGCGAGT
>Ga0187779_10001892_pt1 | contig 12989 bp, 10 predicted proteins | sample 1015_Q2_SP10_10__FD_132435 | JGI IMG/M metagenome (GOLD analysis project Ga0187779, IMG submission 132435) | Tropical peat soil microbial communities from peatlands in Department of Meta, Colombia - 1015_Q2_SP10_10_MG | ecosystem: Environmental > Terrestrial > Soil > Wetlands > Peat | place... | reverse complement strand
TCACTTTAGCGGCGGCCTGCACGAGGAAGTCCGTCATCCCCCGACGGACCTCTCGCCCCTGTGCAGTCAATCACCTCCCCTTTTTTCTGCTCGTCCGCGCGGGACGCATCTCATGTGCCGCCCTTGAAGCCGAAGTGCACACGCCCGCATTTTCTGGGTATTTCCTTCCCATCATGCCGAGCCCGCGGAGGCCAACAGCGCCCCCCTCCGCGCAATGCACGCGCACTCCAACTGCGCCTTCTCTCTTTCTTTCGGTAGTCCAAGCCAGACGGCCTTTTCCCCCGTCTGTTGTTCCTTGCTGATGTCCTCGATCTATAGCGGACGCACGGCGACGGAGACCGGGAGCATTCAAGGGCGGGATGACTTCAACCCCACAGTGGATATTCGCCAAAGGTGGTCCTCCGTCGCCGGGCGCAGAGCGCATCGTATCCGTCGCGACTACGGCAACTCACGAAAGAAGCCCGGTTCGCTTAGACATGGTCACTTCGTGTCAAGAATAATCGGTAGGCCGTCTTTCCCCGACCCAACGATGACGATCTTCGTGTTCGGTGAGTTGGCCAGCTTCTCTGTCGCTTCAACCCCCTTCCAGCGCAGGAGCTGGTCGCTGATACCCTGTGCCACAATCGTCTGGAAGTCCGCAATACCCCTCGCTTCGATCCGTTTGCGGTCGGCCTCCTGCTTTTCCTTGGTAAGAATGAATTCCATCCGCTGACTTTCCTGTTCCGCGCGTTGCTTCTGCTCGATGGCGTCGGTGAGCTGGGATGGGAGAGCGACATTGCGCAGGGGGGTTGACTCGACGATGATCCCGCGCGGACTCACGACACGCGCGAGTTCTTGCTGGATATCCGTCCCGAGCCGTTCTCGTTCCGACGAATACAGTGCGCTCGCCTGAAAACTCGCAGTCACCGCGCGGCTGATCGATCGGAACTGTGGGATGAGGACAACTTCCGTGTAATCAGTACCGATCTTGCGGTAGACGCTTGCCGCAGAGTCGGGGTCGAGGCGGTACAGAGCGCTGATCTCGAGGCCGATCGTCAGCCCCTCGCGGGAGAGGACCGACATTGTCTCCTTGTGCTCGGTTGTCTGTACGGAAAACTTGACGATCCGGGCAAACGGGTTCACGAAGTTAATGCCAGATTTCAGCGTGTTCTCCGAGACGACGCCGAACACATCCTGGACGCCCACGTTTCCAGCGGGAACGATCGTAAAGCATTGGACGGCCGCGATCACTGCGAAGGCGAATGCCCCGAGGCCCGCAAGTCCTGAGAGCCCCTTAAATGATTGATTTTGCTGCCGCACCTTTCGGGCCGCGCCGATCCAGGTGAAGAGCGCGACAACGGCGATGATGATGCAAAGGATAAAGAGCATGGGAAATCTCCGTGATGGTGAGTAAAGACGGAGCATAATTTACGAAGACCTCGGGCCAACGGCAACGCCTCAGTGGGCTGATGGCATTCCATCTTTGGCGAAAAGACCCTATCTTTTGCATTGCGCTTTCTCAAACGAGGGGCTTATATGAACGTCCTTTTTCCGCGTTCCCTCTCAAAAGGAGATCTCATCGGGATCATCTCTCCCGGGAGTCCGCTCGACGATCTTACCCGGCTCGAACGTGGCATTCAGTACCTCGAGAAACTCGGCTACCGGACACTCGTTGGAACCCACTGCACGAACCGCATGGGATATCTCGCCGGCACCGATGAAGAGCGGGTCAAGGACATTCACACAATGTTTGCAGACAAGCGGGTGAAGGCGGTGTTCTGTACCCGCGGCGGGTACGGGAGTCCACGAATCCTGTCAATCATCAACTATCCGCTCATCGCGAGAAACCCTAAGATCTTTGTCGGCTATAGCGACATTACGGCTCTCTCGCTCGCACTCTGGCGGAGGTGCCGCCTGGTCACATTTCATGGGCCGATGGTCGGCGTGGAGATGGCCGGAGACATGGACGAGCGCTCGGAAGAGAGCTTGTGGCGTCTCCTCACCGGCCCATCCAAGGCATGGACTCTAGCCGTTGCAGCGGACGATCCGGGCCGACTGGTTTGCGCCGGCATCGCGCGTGGACGGCTCCTCGGAGGCAACCTCTCACTGATCATCTCGCTTCTGGGGACGCCGTTCCAGCCTGCGTTCCGTCGATCCCTGCTTCTTCTTGAGGAGATCGGTGAAGAACCGTACAGGATCGATCGCATGCTCGCACAGCTGCGTAACGCAGGGGTCACATCGGGGGTCGCCGGAGTCGCGCTCGGCCAGTTCACCGATTGCGCACCGCGGCAACCCGAAAAACCTTCGCGGACTCTGGAGGAGGTCGTGCGTGAAGCATCACGATGGAGCCGGTTGCCTTTTTCAAGCGGGTTCCCCTTCGGTCACGAACAGCCAAGCGTGACCCTCCCGCTCGGTGCCCGCGCGCAATTGGACGCGCGCAAGGGGACGCTCCACCTCTTGGAGAGCGCAACCATTTGAACGGGCTTTGCCCTCCTTCGAGTAAGCGGTCATGCCGTTTGTGTTTCGTTCAAAATAGTCGTAATTTTTTACATGTTGAATTTCGCCGTCTTCGGGTCGGGGCAAGGGTCGAATTTTTTCGCGATCCTCACGGCGATTCAGCGGGGATCTCTCCCCGGAGCGCGGATCTGTCTCGTTCTCAGCAACAATTCTCAATCGGGCATACTGAGCATCGCCCGGGCGAACGCGCTCCCCGCCATTCACCTGAGCCAAAAGCAGTTCCCTGACGAAGCTGCTTTTGCCGACACGATGCTGTCAACGCTTCGTGACCACGGCGCGGATTATATTGCGCTGGCGGGGTACATGAAGCGAGTGCCGCCCCGTGTTGTCGCTGCATTCCAAAACAGAATCATCAACATCCACCCTGCGTTGCTCCCCCGCCATGGGGGGCCGGGAATGTACGGCCGTCATGTTCACGAGGCGGTTCTCGCGGCCGGGGAGACGCAAAGCGGCGCGACCGTGCATCTCGTCGACGAGCAATACGATCACGGGGCGATCATCCTTCAAAAAGCGGTACCAGTCATCCCGGGAGATACGCCCGAGACACTTGGTGCGCGCGTATTGCTCATCGAGCATGAAATCTATCCCGAGGCGATACGCCGGATTGCCGCAAACGCCGACGGCGGAAGCACCAATTGACACCTCGCCTCAGAACGACACAAAGGAGACTCCGTGCCTAAGATTCATCGCGCGCTGATTAGCGTCTCTGACAAGCGCGGCCTACTTGATTTCGCTCGTGCCCTGCAGGAGATGCATGTCACCATCATTTCCACTGGTGGAACGGCTTCCGCGCTACGCGAGGCGGGAATCAACGTCCTCATGGTGTCCGATGTCACCGGCTTTCCGGAGATACTTGACGGGCGCGTGAAGACTCTTCACCCGAAGATACACGCCGCCCTGCTGGCAGTGCCCGACCGCGCGGACCACGTTCGACAGCTGCACGATCTGGCCATCGAACCGATCGATATGGTGGTGGTCAACCTCTATCCCTTCGAGGAGACCGTGCGCCGCCCAGACGTGGGACTGGAGGAGGCAATCGAGCAGATCGACATCGGGGGCCCATCGATGCTTCGCTCTGCTTCCAAGAATTTCCGATACAAAGCGGTGATCTGCGACCCGGCGCAATACGCTGAGGTCATCGGCGAGATGAGAGCCAATGGAGGAAATGTTTCGGTGGAGACCTGCGCTCGCCTTGCCGCCGCAGTGTTCAGCCGCACGTCGTGCTACGACGAGCAAATCGCACGATATCTGGAGCCGCGCGAGGCACCTTCCGCCGCTCCCCCGACGACGCTCCACATCGCCGCCACTAAAGAGATGGATCTGCGCTACGGCGAAAACCCCCACCAGCACGCGGCGCTGTACGGCAACTTTTCTTCGCTCTTTCGCAAGCTCCATGGCAAAGAGCTCTCCTACAACAATATCGTCGACTTGTCCGCCGCCGCGCTTCTGGTTGAAGAGTTCACCGAACCCACGGTGGCCATTATCAAGCACACGAATCCCTGCGGCGTGGGGACCGCGTCAACGCTCGCCGATGCATACGCCAAAGCGCTGGCCACCGACAGCGTCTCCGCCTTTGGCGGCGTCATCGCCGTGAATCGCCCGCTGGACATGGCCGCTGCCGAACGGATGAGCGAGATCTTCGTCGAGCTCATCGTCGCGCCCGAGGTGCCGGCCGATGTTCTGGAGTTTCTCCGGCGCAAGAAGGACCGCCGAATTGTGGAACGCCGCGGTGCCCTGCACCAGACCCGCCAGAGGGATATTCGCACGGTTCCGGGAGGATATCTTCTTCAGGAATCAGATCCGATCGGCACCGGTGGCGAACAGTTCCGCGTTGTCAGCAAACGTGCTCCCTCGCCCGCGGAGACCGAGGCGCTGCGATTCGCTTGGACGGTCGCGAAACACGTCAAATCGAATGCAATCGTCTATGCCCTCTCAGACCGAACGCTTGGGGTGGGTGCCGGGCAGATGTCGCGCGTCGATTCCGCCCGGATCGCCGCCGAGAAAGCACAAAAAGCGGGGCTTGACCTCCGGGGATCTGCGGTTGCCTCAGACGCGTACTTCCCGTTTGCCGACGGACTTCTGGAAGCCGTCCGCGCAGGCGCGACTGCGGCCATCGAGCCCGGGGGATCCGTGCGAGACGGCGAGGTGATCAAGGCCGCCGATGAGAACGCCATCGCCATGGTCTTTACCGGGACTCGCCACTTCCGACATTAGCACATCCATCACATCGCTCGACTCATCCCCATGAGCCTCTTTTCCGTTTTTTCTGCCGATCTGGCCATCGACCTCGGCACGGCCAACACCTTGATTTATGTGAAGGGGAAGGGCATCGTCCTGAACGAACCGTCCATCGTTGCCTTCGATCGCAACACCAAGAGAATCGTCGCCATCGGGAAGGAAGCCCAGGAGATGCTCGGCCGCACGCACCGCGATATCCGCACCATCCGCCCGATGAAGGACGGCGTGATCGCGGATTTCGAGATGGCCGAGGGGATGCTCAGGGAATTCATCAAGAAGATCCACGCTAACTGGATGCCCAGCCGCCGGATCGTGGTCTGCGTTCCGAGCGGTGTCACGGAAGTAGAAAAACGCGCTGTGCGGGATTCCGCCGAACACGCCGGTGCAAAAGAGGTTCATCTGATCGCCGAACCGATGGCCGCGGCCATTGGCGTCGGCCTCGATGTGGAGGCGCCCGTCGGCAACATGATTGTGGACATCGGCGGGGGGACAACCGAGATCGCGGTGATTGCCCTTTCGGGGATCGTCAATGAGGAATCCGTACGTATCGCCGGCGACGAGATGAACAACGCAATTATTCAATTCTTCAAAAAGAACCACAATATCTTGATCGGTGAGAGAACCGCTGAGGCGATCAAATGCGAGGTCGGATCGGCGATGCCATTGAAGGAGGAGGTGACCATTCAGGTCAAAGGACGAGATCTTGTCAACGGTATTCCGAAGACCACCGAGGCAAGTTCTGTTGAGATCCGGGAATCGCTCAGCGAACCGGTGTCCCAGATCGTCCAAGCGGTCAAGCTCACTTTGGAACGAACGCCGCCCGAACTCTCGGCAGATATCCTCGACAGGGGAGTGATGCTGAGCGGCGGGGGTGCACTCCTGAAGGGACTCGACGAGCGGCTCCGTCTGGAGACGAGCCTTCCCGTTCACGTTGCGGAGGACCCGCTGACCGCCGTTGTGCGCGGCACGGGCAAGGTTCTTGATAACCTCGCAAAATACTCCAAGGTCCTCATCAAAAGCCGGCGGTACTAGACGATCGCGGTATGTTACGACGACTGTACGATCTCGCCTATTATTTCAAAGAGTATCTCGTTTTTGCCCTCTGCTTCACGATTTCGATCCTCCTCCTTGCGTTGAATGACAACGCACAGATCCGTACCATCCGCTCGGCCACCGTCGTTTCGATCGGCTTTCTGCAGGAAGTCCTCGGGGTCATTCCGAATTACTTCGATCTTCGCCGAGAGAACCAGGTCCTGCGCGAGCTCAATCTCACGCTCGCCGACGAGGTCAACCGTCTCCGCGAGGCAAAGCTTGAGAATCTACACTTGCGCCAGCTTCTGGGGCTGAAGGAGAAGGCCCAGTTCTCCTACGTGGGCGCCAAGGTGATCGGCAAGAACCTCCAACTCCTGCGCAACACGATCATGTTGGACGTCGGCGAAAGCAACGGCGTGCAGATGAACATGCCGGTCGTGACCGAAAATGGCCTGGCGGGTAAGGTGGTCGCATCGAGTCCCCATTACGCGGTCGCCCAGATCCTCTTCAACCGCGACCTTCGCGTCAGCGCAAAAGACCAGCGAAGCCGGATCGATGGGATCATACGATGGGATGGTGGATCGACGTTGAGCTTTCAGGATGTTGCCAAAACCCTCGATATCCAGGTGGGTGATGTGATCATCACGTCTGAATACAGCAGCGTGTTCCCGCCGGGCATTCGCATCGGCGTGGTCTCTGCCGCACGGCCCGTCCAAGGCTCATTGTTTCAGGCGGTGGATGTTACCCCCGGGGTGGATTTTTACCGCCTTGAGCAGGCATTTGTGATCATCACTCCTTCCGACAGTGCGCGCGTGGCGCTCGAACATCAGACTCACGACTGAGAGACTGCATGCGACAGATCGCCATCGATGCAGGCTTGACCGTGGTGTTTCTCGTGCTGCAAACCACGCTCGCGCAATTCCTATCGATCGCCGGCCTGGCTCCGGACATCGCTCTGATCTGGGTCGTTTACGTCGCGATTCGGCGCGGCCAGATTGCGGGGACGACCGCCGGATTTGCGATCGGCGTTGGGCTTGATCTCCTAAGCGGATATGATGGCATGCTTGGCCTGGCCGCGTTGGCAAAAACGGTCGGGGGGTTTCTCGCAGGATACTTCTATAACGAGAACAAGACGATTCAGACCCTCGGCAGCTACCGGTTCATTCTCATCCTCCTTTCCGTGACATTCGTGCATAATCTCATATATTTCATTATCTTTCTGCAAGGGAGCGGCACACATTGGTGGGAGGATGTTCTATACTACGGCACGCCGGTCGCCGTGTATACCGCACTGATTGGCCTCATTCCGATGTTCATTTTCGCGCGGCGCGTCCCCGCCTGACCGCCAAGGGCCCGTTGCACGTGCGCCCTTTCCCCAATCAGATTCGCTGAGCAGATGGCACAGCAGGATGAAATAGAGATCTACGGGAACAGACGCGTGATGTATGCGTTCATCGCACTTGTGTTCTTCCTCTTTTTCGTTCGCCTGTGCCAGCTGCAGATGATTTACAGCAAGGAATACGGGAAGAAATCGGAAGAAAACAGCATCCGCACCATCCCCAAGGAGCCCATCCGCGGGACGATCTATGACCGGAACGGCGTTCTGGTCGTCGACAACCGCCCGGCGTTCTCCGTGACGGTCATGCCCTTCGAATTTGACAAGAAGACGGTCCCCTATCTTTCTCGCCTCCTCTCCCTTGAGCCGGATTTCATCAGCGACCGTTTGAAGAAAGGTGAGTCGTTTTCGCGTTTCGTGCCGGTGAAGATCAAGCGCGACATCGATTTCCGAATCCTCTCCGCCCTTGAGGAAAACCGCGAACGGTTGCCGGGTGTCGACTACCTGGTGGAATCGAAACGCTTTTACACTACGAACGCGCTTGCATCGCACATCCTGGGATACACAAAGGAGATTTCTGAGACTCAGCTGAAGGCTCTGGGCGAGGAGTATGCTCCTGGTGACGTCGCCGGTTCGGCCGGTCTGGAGGCGGAATACGAATCGTCGCTTCGCGGCAGAAAGGGCGCCGAACTGAGCCTCGTCAATGTCCGCGGGCAGGTCATCGGTCGGTTTGAAAACGGCAAGAACGACGTGCCGGCCATAGAGGGAAACGATCTTATCCTGACGATGGATTTTGGGCTTCAGGCATTTGCGGAGTCCCTGATGACCTCCCGCCGCGGCGCCCTCGTGGCAATCGACCCGAATGACGGCGGGATCCTCGCAATGGTCAGCAAACCGGATTATGACCTCAGCTTTTTCAGCGGCGTCACCCCGCCGCAGGTTTGGCGATCGCTCAACACCGACCAGGCCTCGCCGCTCTTCAACCGGGCCACGCTTACGCGCTATCCCCCGGGCTCAACCTTCAAGATGGTCCTGGCAATTGCCGCGCTGGAAACAGGGACCATCACCCCTGCCTGGCATGTGACATGTCCGGGCGCCTTCCGGTTCGGCAATAAGGTTTTTAAAGACACGCATATCCACGGCACGGTCAATCTTGTCGAAGCAATCGCACGATCGTGCAATGTGTATTTCTACCAACTCATGCTTCGGACCGGGCTCGACCCATGGTCCCACTACGGAGAGGAATTCGGCTTTGGGCGCCTGACGGGGATAGACACCTACGAAGAGAACCCCGGCCTACTTCCGACGACGGAGTACTTTGACAAACGCTACGGCAAGAACGGGTGGACACGAGGATTTCTCCCGAGCCTGGCGATCGGGCAGGGGGAAGTCGGCGTGACGCCGCTCCAAATGGCGTGCTACGCAGCTGCGCTCGCCAACCGGGGCGAATACCGTCAGCCGCATGTCGCGAGGGCCATTATCGAAAAGTCACCCCGAACAATCGACACGCTCAGCTTTCCGACGCGGCACATTGCGGTCTCGAGCGCAACGTGGGACGTCGTTCGCGAGGGTATGCGCCGCGTGGTCGAAGAAGGGGGTGGGACGGGAGGGGCGGCGCGCGTCCCGGGAGTTCAAAGCGCCGGAAAGACAGGGACATCGCAGAATCCGCACGGCCCGGATCATGCATGGTATATTGGATTTGCGCCCTTCGACCATCCGCGGATTGCAATCGCGGTCCTGGTGGAGAATGCGGGGTTTGGTGGGACCGCGGCCGCGCCGCTAGCCGGGTTGTGCATCGAGCGATATCTCTACGGTCATCTTATTCGGCCGCTGGAACCCGTTGCGCCGGCGGCCCCCCGCGCCAAGACCGCAGCCGGTGTTCAGCATGCCGAGAATCGACAATGACGTATCAGGATCTCAAAGAACGCGTCGACTACCGCAATGCGCTCATCGTCCTGTCGCTCCTGCTGATCGGGGTGGTCTCGGTCTACAGCGCAACATATGATGCGCGAGCCGCGGAGACGTTTCACAAGCAGCTCATTTGGATTGCCGTGGGTGCAATTACGCTGACATCCATCGCATTCGTCCCGTTTCGCATCCTGCAGCTCGTTTCTCTGCCCGCCTACTTTCTCTCGATTCTCCTTCTGATTATCGTCCTGCTCCTCGGCAAGACCGTTTCGGGCTCGACGAGCTGGTTTAACCTCGGCGTGATCCGCCTGCAGCCATCGGAGTTCACGAAGATTACCACGGTGCTGGCCCTGGCAACATACCTTTCACGCAGCGATGTCTCTCTCAAGAAGATCCGTAACCTCTCGGTCGCGGCAGGCATCGTGCTTCTTCCCTTCTGCCTGATCATGCTGCAGCCAGATTTTGGCACTGCAGTCATCTACTTTGGCATGTTCTTCCCCGTACTATTTTGGGGCGGGGCCTCCCGGTTTACGCTAGTATCGATCCTTGCGCCGGTTGCCACGGCGGTCGCGGCGCTGTTTGGCACCACCCCGTTTCTCATTTCGATTCTCGTGTTCGGCATTCTCCTCTACCTGACCAAAGAGGACCGCATTGTCGCCGCGACCGTGTTCTCTCTCACCGTCATGGTGGGAATATCCGTCCAGTTCATCTACGAGCGGCTGAAGGTTTATCAGCAGAAGCGGATCGCAACGTTTTTGGATCCCAACGCCGATCCTCTCGGCGCAGGATACAATATTCTCCAGTCGAAGGTCGCGATCGGCTCCGGCGGCTTTTTCGGAAAGGGGTTTCTCAAAGGGACCCAAACGCAGCTCAACTTCATCCCTGAACAGTGGACGGACTTCATCTTTTGCGTCCCCGGCGAGGAGTTCGGTTTCCTCGGGTCTGCGACGGTCCTGTTCCTGTTTATGGCTCTCCTCATGAGAGGCGTCACGCTTGGCTCGACGGTCAAGAACCGTTATGGCAGCTTTGTGGCCATCGGTCTGACATCGATATTTGCAACGCATATCTTCTTCAACATTGGAATGTCGATCGGTTTGCTGCCCGTGGTCGGCGTGCCCCTTCCCTTTCTCAGCTATGGGGGCTCAGCGCTCCTTTCCTCGATGATCATGGTCGGCATTCTCATGAACCTCTACGCAAACCGGAAAGAATATTGATCATGGCAAAGAGATCCTCCCGCACTCACGCTCTCACTGCACCCCATCGCCTCACCGAAGTTCCGTTAAGCCAGTTGCGTTGGCGCTGTACGCCCGAGATGCTTGGTGTCGATGATATGGCCAACGTCCAGCCATCGAAGCACATCATCGGCCAGGATCGCGCATTGCGGGCGATTCAGGTGGGGCTCGAGATGAAGCATTACGGCTACAACATCTTTGTCACGGGCCTTCCGGGCACAGGACGCATGACGGCGATCCACCAGATGCTTCACGACTTTGAGGGGCGCAAGATCCCTCTTACGGACAAGGTGTATGTCCATAACTTCCGAAATCCTGACGCGCCGATTTTGCTTTCCTTCTCCGCGGGTCAGGGAATGGGGTTCAAGCGGGAAATGTCGGCATTCCTCGATGACCTCCAGAAGAGCATCCCCGCCGTCTTCGAGAGCAGGCGGTACGTCGAGCAGCGGAAGGCAATGCTCGAGCATTTCCAAGACCGGCAGCGAAGTGTCCTGAAAGATTTCGAGAAGCGCGTAAAAGGGAAGGGCTTCGAAGTCGTCCAGGTCCAGGGGGGGCCCGCGACCCGGCCGGAGATCGCGCCGGTGATCGACGGGAGCCCCGCGAGCACTGAGCAACTGAGCGCGAAGGCGGAATCGGGCGAGATCACGCGCGAGGAATTCACCCGGTTGACCGCGGAACAGACGGAACTCGAGGGACAGATGGATATCGTCATGCGCGAGATGCGCAACATCGAGCGCAAGGCCAAGAAATCTCTCGACGACCTGAACCACAAAATTATGGTTCCCGTGGTGGAGGAGCTTCTGGCAGAAGTCCGGGAGAAATTTCAGGCGCACCGGCTCGATGCATACCTCACGGAAGTCAAACGCAGCATATTGGAGAACCTCACGCGCTTTCACCCGCGGGAGGAACAGCCCTCTTCGGTCCTCGGTGTCCAGATTCCCCGGGAGGAGGATACCTTCGTGGAATACGAGGTGAATGTCGTCGTCGACAATGGTGGCGTTCAGGGGGCTCCGGTCGTCTTGGAAAAAAATCCGCGGTATAAGAATCTCTTCGGGACCGTGGACCGCGATATCGACCGCAATGGCGTCTGGCATTCGGATTTTACCCTCATCAAGGCAGGATCGATTGTCAAAGCCGACGGCGGGTATCTGGTGCTAAACGCGCTTGACGCGCTGGGGGAGCCGGGAGTGTGGAATACGTTAAAGAGGGTCCTGCGAAACCGCCAGATCGAAATCCAGCCGTTGGAGTCCGGGCTCTTGGGAAGCAGCTCGGCCCTGAAGCCCGAGGCCATCGACCTGGACGTCAAGGTGATCATGATCGGCGATTCTTCCATGTACCAGCTCTTGTACGAATACGACGAAGATTTCAAGAAGATTTTCAAGATCCGGGCGGACTTTGACACGGAAATGCCCAATGAGGCGAAGACGATCAGCAGCTATCTGTCCTTCGTCAAGACGATGTGCGATCATGAACAGCTGATCGCATTTGACCTGACCGCCGCGTGCGAAGTGATTGAGTACGGCGTCCGCCTCGCCGGCCGGCAGAAGAAGCTTTCGACGCGTTTCAGCATCCTTGCCGACGTGCTCCGGGAGGCGAATTACTGGGCTGCGCGGGAAAAGGCGACGCGAGTGACTCACGAGCATGTGCGCAAGGCAATCGACGAACGCATCGAGCGGGCCAAGCTCGTGGAGGAAAAAATCCAGGAGATGATCGATGACGGATCGATCATGATCGGGACGGAGGGGGCAGTCGTCGGCCAGGTAAACGGGCTGACGGTGTACCAAACGGGGGAGCACGAATTCGGGAAGCCTGCCCGCATTACCGCAAAGACCGCAATGGGACGGGCCGGGATTATCAACATTGAGCGCGAAGCGTCGCTGAGCGGCCCTTCCCATAATAAGGGAGTGCTGATCTTGAGCGGGTACCTCCGCGGAAAATACGCGCAGGACAGGCCGCTTGAACTCAGCGCCAGCCTGACCTTCGAGCAATCCTACTCGGGTGTCGATGGCGACAGCGCCTCTTCAACGGAAATCTACGCAATCCTCTCCAGCCTTTCAGGTATTCCCCTGGCCCAAGGGATTGCCGTCACCGGTTCAGTCAATCAACATGGGGAGATTCAGCCGATAGGCGGCGTCAATTTGAAGATCGAAGGATTCTTCCAATGCTGTGCCACCGGTGGATTGACCGGGAAACAAGGGGTCATTATCCCTCACCAAAACATCCAGGACCTCATGCTGAAACATGAGGTGATTGATGCTGTGCGCAAGAGGCTCTTTCATATCTACGCGATTAAGACGGTTGACGAGGGGATCGAGCTCCTGACCGGCGTCCCGGCCGCGCGGGTGCATGCCAAAGTGAACGCGAAGCTTCACTTCTACGCACGGGGACAGAAGAAGTTTGCCAGCTAAAAATCCCCCGGGGGAACTGTCTCGAGTGATGACGACTGCAGAATTCCGCGCGTATGCGCACGAGCTGGTCGACTGGATGGCCGATTATCTCGAGCAGATCGAACAGCGGCCCGTGCGCGCGCCCGTCACACCGCGCGAAATCATCAAGCGCCTCCAGGCGCACCCCCCGCTCGAGGGAGAGCCCTTCGATACGATCTTCTCGGATTTCAAGAAGATCATCCTTCCCGGCATGACTCACTGGCAACACCCTTCCTTTTTCGCATACTTCCCCGCGAACACCAGCGGCCCATCTATCCTCGCCGAGATGCTGAGCGCCACCATGGGCGCGCAATGCATGAG
>Ga0187779_10001890_pt1 | contig 12994 bp, 9 predicted proteins | sample 1015_Q2_SP10_10__FD_132435 | JGI IMG/M metagenome (GOLD analysis project Ga0187779, IMG submission 132435) | Tropical peat soil microbial communities from peatlands in Department of Meta, Colombia - 1015_Q2_SP10_10_MG | ecosystem: Environmental > Terrestrial > Soil > Wetlands > Peat | place... | reverse complement strand
TGATTATGCATACCGTGCCCCCGATCTTTTCTTGCAGCCTGCCGCAGGATATGGTTTCTCTATTGACAAAGTGGACCTAGAACGAGGATATACGGCGGTTCATAGGCCAGAGGGTATTTTTATTCACTACCGACCGAACTCCAATTCTATTCCTCGAACGCTACCTGAGCAAATCAGACCTTGGGACGTAGCAGCATCAATACTCCATATTCTTGGTATACCCATCCCAGACTATTTTGACGGGACTCCGAAAATTGCGGCTTAGGGGTTACACCCTTACTATTCTATGTATCCCAGAGATCTCAGCCGGTCTTTGACTTTCTCTTCCTCTTCTTTGGAGAAGATTTCTTTGTGCTGTTCTCCAGTCTCGACGATGGATTCATGGAGCACAAACGTAGCATAACTTGCCACCGATGCAAAATTAGTTCCTTTAATTTTCTGTTCCAGCTTCTTGAACAGGGAGCTTGGAATTAGGATGGGCGTGGTATCATCGGTCTCCAATGCGAATCCAACTGAACGTGGTCTTTGCGTTGCTATAAATGTGGTGAAGCCATGAGCGTCACGTTTTGCATTGTAACTTTCGATAAGACACGTTGGTTTGGAAACGTTCTATCATCTATTCACGAACATTGCCCAGTGGAATACAGCGTGAGAGTGTTCATCAACGGAAAATCTGATGAAGAACTCAGGAGGTTGCTAAGACAAAGTGAAAGAACCACTGTAATGACTTCGCCGCTAAATATTGGAGCAAGTGGGGGCCGTAAGTTACTCACAAGAGGAGTCGGTACAGACTACACGATGATCCTCGATGACGACATGTACCTTACGAAGGGAGCAATTGAGAGTGCATTGGAGGTATTTCGTGAAGACGAAAAAATCGGAGGTGTTGGTTTACCGCACACCAATCCGGAAGGCCGTCTCATGAGTCCGGGAGGCAAGAATTTGATCATCAGGAACGGTGTCATAAGGAGATTACCTCCTAAACTGGAATCGGAGAAGAAAATCATAGAAGTCGAAGATTTAGACGGTGGAGCCATGATAATGCGAACCAAAATGCTGAAAGACTTTGAGTGGGACGACCGTTACGGCACATGGCTCGAAGATCTCGACAAATCGCTTCAAATTATTCGTGGACGAAAATGGAGGCAAGCAATCGCACCCAAAGCCAGGCTAATTCATGATAGATCTTGGTTGAATCAGAGACATGAATACGTTCGCGTAAGACTAAACGGGTTATCCGAAAGGCGATCGTATAGATTGTTCCGGTCCAAGTGGGGTCTTAGGCTGGATATGCGTATGCACTTAAACTACGAACTAATTTTTCCTTTCTTTACCCTGATTCGATGGCAATGGCCTAGGAGAGCGCTGGATCGATTCAATCGAGAGAGATCATACAAACGATAATTTCGTTAAAATAATGCGCGTCAAATCATATTGGCACTATCGTCAGCGGGACGATTCTTGAAGTCGATTATCTTTGAATACCGCGAGGACACGTTATTCTGTTCATCGATGTCTAGATACGTATTACGTTAAATGCCAACCATTACAGCGCCTAACTTAAGAACCGCCTAATGGGCCTCCACTTGAAACAGGTTGAGTACAGGAATGTAGAGAATAACCGAGGATGGTCATGAACAAGAATGGAACCAGAGATAACGGTTGGAATATGCGTGAAGAACGCTCAAACTACAATTAAAGAGACCGTCGAAAGTGTCCTTGCTCAGGACTATCAGCCGAATCTAATGGAAATAATAGTCGTCGACGGAAACAGTTCGGATGCGACTTTGTCAATCATCCGGAATCTTATCTCGAATACGCGTATCCCATGTAGGATGTACTCAGACGGCGGCAAAGGCCTAGGTTATGCGAGACAGACTGTCGTCAACAACGCCCGAGGTGAATACGTCGCCTTTGTAGATTCAGATGTTGTAATAAGAACAGATTTCCTACGAAGACAATTCGAATTTATGGAAGGCAATCGTCGAGTTGGAATTGGGCTAGGTCGATACGGGTACAAAGAGGGAAATTGGCTGTCAAACGCATGGAATTTGTACCATTCGACAATGCAAGATTTCGTTGGTTGCGCATTCATCTGTCGCTGTGACGCAGTTAGAAGCGTGGGTGGATTTGATCCAAAAATCAAAGGAGCAGGTGAAGACGTTGACTTGATCGCAAGAATGCAATCTAAGGGCTGGTCAACCGCAATGAGCAAAAAAGCTGAATTCTTCCACAACTACCGAGCGACGTTGAGAGGATTCTGGTCGGAGCATAGTTGGTTTGGGTACGGAGGATACTATCTTGCACTCAAAGACCAACGATTGTTTTCCCCCTCACGTAACCTTCCGCCCGGGAAACTTATACACGGTCTCAGGACAGCATCCAACGCCTATCGGACAACGCGACGGAAAATCTCCTTCCTTATTCCACCTCTACTCCTGTTTGGGAACTTGGCCTGGTGGGCTGGTTTCCTTAACGCGGTTCTCCAACGTTACGGACATAAAGACTGACTTCACGTCCAGTCACGAAGATCCATGTTCAACAGCTTAGAGAGTTCATCATTGTATGGGGTGTAGAAGTCAACGAGTTCCGATCTGAGATTAGAACCCAAAGGTTCGTATTCACCCTCGTTATATGTTCGGAAACTTGACCGATCGGTCGGCGGGAGTCCTAGAAAATTCAATACCTGCGACAGAACCGCGCCTGGGTTCCGAAAGAAATCTTCACTCTTCAGGAATAGAAATCTTTCACGAGGTATCTCCGCTAACCATGATTTTAGATGTGTAACGTACAATCCCTTGGACAAGTAGCTGAAATGAACGTATTGAAATATCCCAGCGCTTCGCAAGTCAAACGGCTGCAAAGTCCCATCGCTTATATTATATTCGCGACTTATTGCGTTCTTGAAAGATAATTTTTCGTATCCGTTTGCTACCTCGTGCTGGTAGTGTGAATATGCACGGTCAATAGGGTTTCTCAGCAATACGATAATCTTGACGTTAGGAAGATCGTTTGCAATCCTTGCGGCGGCTTCCTGGAAGAAGTAGTAGTGCGGAGAAGCCTCTCCTGATATAATATCATTTTTTCTATTTGGAAAATGTGACAGATACCATGTCCACCCTTTGTTGTAGTTCTGATCGAAATAATGAATTTCTTTTCTCAATGCTCGAGCAATCTTTTGGTTTTCCATCAGATACGTGTGAAGAGAAGTGGTTCCACCACGCTCTGTACCAATGATTAGAAATTCAGGTGGACGAATGCGTCCAGCGTAGGCGGTTAACATTCTTCCTGGTCTGAGATAGGGTGAGTGAATACTGTACATCAAGCGCCATTTTAACCACTGTGAATTCATTTTGCTTGTCCCCCTTCTCCTAAATTGACGACATCGGCGTCCTTTACTATGACGTTTGTAATCGCACGAAATTCGTCAAGATCAATTGTATAAGCTGTACTCACGCTTCTCGCAGATATATCATGGAAGCAAAGAATGAGCCAATCATCCCTGCGCAATTTTTTGACCCATTTCTTAACGAATCTGGCCTCAAGCCCCTTCCTCGACGGATTGATCGCTTTAGTTGTGTCTCTGACGGTGCGGGTGCGGGGGCGATATGAGATCTTCTTCGCGATATGATTATCGAAAAGATGTAGTGGAAGAGTGAAAGCACACTCATATGTGCTCATAGCCGAAAGCTCCAACGGATCAGAAGACGCGCGGTTCACTCTTAACGGAGGATAAGAAGAAACAGACCTTGCGTATTTGTAGTTTCTTGCTACGGCCGCCTTGACCATATTGTCGTATGCACCGAACGGATAGGCGAAGCTGACTACTTTAGCGGAAATGATCTCTTCAAGACACTTCTTGCTGTCCTTTAACTCGGTGATGAGATGCGAAGGGGAGATTTGGGTCAAGTTGGGATGAGTAAGGGTGTGCGAACCGATCTCCCATCCCTTTGATCTAAGCAAATTCAACATTCTACCGTTCATTACCGATCGGCCGTCGTGTGTCTTTCCGACTAGGTCTGAGATTACGAATACAGTCGCAGTAACTCCCATGCTATCTAATTCTGGGAAGGCAAGCGAGTAAACGCTCTCAAGTCCGTCGTCAAAGGTTATCGATACTCTGCCGGACATGGTGAGTCACCAAATTGATACTTGACATGAATATCAAATGGACAGAAAGCGTTCTGCCTAGTTCCAATCGGTTGCTCGTTCAGTCGTTATCGATGAGTCCCACCCATTCAGCCCATATCAAGGTTCTCCTTATGCCATCGGTGAATCTCGTTTTTGGTGCCCATCCAAGAATGGATTTGGCTTGTGCAGAGGAAAACACAGCACGACAGGTCAAGTTTTCGTAGGTCGCTGATGAGATTGTTTCATATTTTGTCAATAATTTTCTCATGTTCGCTAGGTCACCGGAGGTTGAACTGAGAGATTCCTCTATGCGCTTTCTTTTTGCGCCCTTGACGAGTTTCGAACCTACGATCGCGACGAGTGGAATCTTAGCAAGCAACACCATCGCTTCTCGAGATCTGATATTGTCTCGACATGCTTTCACCGAGTCTGTGCAGAGTGACATCAGTTTCTTGAGTCGCAGAGAACTGAGATTTTCTCTTCGCATAACGTTTGGTTGGATGCGTGTTGCCTCAACGAATCTTGAGACGTAGTCATTCCATGATACTGCCTCTTCGTCGTTGTTAATTATGAGAGCTCTCCCATTCGCTTTGTCATTGGCTATTGCAAGATGAATAGCGTGCACAACGTCGTCGACATATACGAGATTCGCGACGCCTCCGTTGTTTACCAACACGACTCTTCCATCGGTGAGGTGCTCGATGATGTTCGTCACCCATTCCTCTGAAAATGGTCCATATATCAGGGTGGGCCTGAGAATTACGGTAGGAATGCTGTCAGCGTATTCCATCGTGACCCGTTCCTGAGAAATCTTTCCTTTCTCGTAGAATGTGCGAGAACGTTGAGGCGTAAAACCAATAGATTCGTTAACGGTGTCAGTCTTCCGTCCGAATCCTAGTACTGCTGCAGAACTAATCTGGATAAATTTGCGCGCCCCATTTTTTTTAGCCGCTTCAAGGAGATTACGCGTTCCGTCGACGTAAACTCGCATCGCGGTATCTTTTTCCTTAGGACTCCTCACCTTGCCAACTGCGCAGTTTACGATCACGTCGCATCCAGCAACAGCCCGCGTAACTTCATCGGGTTCAAGTAAATCGCATTCGATTAGTTCTATCGGAAGTCTCGCTAGCCTAGTCGCCTTGGCGGGTGAGTGAAATGTCGCTCTCACGGTGAGCCCGAAATCAACCAATCGTTCTACAAGTCTAGTGCCTAGGAAACCCGAGGCTCCCACTACCAAGATTTTAGGTCTTGATTCTGCTCGGATCACTTGAGTAGATCTATCCTCCCAAGGGTAACCTAAATCAGTTCTATTCGCGTAGCATTTTTCAATGAATAGGAGACTGTTAAGCGCGTCTTCGCCGGCTAAACATTCATCTCTGGAACCGTCCACGAATGATCTGATCTGATCAGCAAAATATGAGGCGTATGGTCTTTTTCTGGTTTTCATCGTGAAATCTTCTTCGCCCTCGATTCTAAGGCATATTTCGTTCTCTGATTCATCTATAACGAGACAACTCAACTCTGTGTCTACAGTCATCTTCCTTCCAAGTCGTCGCAAATAGCTAAGTTCTATATGGCAAGGAATAAGCGATTGATTCCAGTTAATTCTGAGATCTAACTCGCAGTTCGATTCGATTCGTCCAAGGCCGTCATCCTTGTAGGAGAGAAACTCCCAATCGTAGCCAAACAACCAATTCAAGATGTCAAGCTTATGGGCTCCCCAATCGATTAGAACTCCCCCGCCAGACTTCTTTTTGTCGAGTAGATATGGAGAACTGAACGGCCATCCCGCGAGTGATAGGCCTTCTCTACAATCGATGCGTTTTATTTTATTCGTGAAGAACTGATTCAACAGACTCCTTGCGAGGCGATAGCTTTCGAATCGTCTTCTCGCGAAGTTGACGACGAGTCTCGCTCCCGACTTTTGACTTGCATGAATCATCTCTCGAGCGTTTTGGCTATTGTCAGCGATCGGCTTCTCGCAAAAAACATCTCGGTTAGCCATCAGAAAGTCTACCGCGACTTTCGAGTGTAGATAATTCGGAACGGCGACGATCGCTGCATCAACCTTTCCGATTATTTCGCTGTAGTCTCTTGTTACGTTTCCGCCGCCGTATTCTTCGGCCGCGTATTTGGCATTTGACAGGTTTGGGTCTGCGAACCAATCTATTCTGCAATTTGAAACTTCCTTCAGGGCAGGTAAATAGTTGCGCTGAGTCACAGCTCCGCAACCGACCAACGCCAGACTCTTAGAGTTCAAAGGACGGCCCGTTCTGAGAACACAGCCTGAGACAAAGATAATACTTTATGGATTTTATTGCTTAAGACCGAATATAACACCAGCGACTATTCGAGTGAATCATAATTTTAGTCAAGTTTAGGTGCGCTTCAACGCTATGTCTTCTGAAAAACAAACTGCCACGCAAAAGGATAACAGCGAATTACGTTTTCTAAAAGATTGGCTAGCCAACGTAGTGAAACCGGAAATACTTCGGCTGGATACCCAAATTTTCTTATCAGCACTCTCTCGAAATGTAATTCGTTTGTTCGATCAGTAAGCTCCCCAATAGTCACCGGGAACCAGAATTGAGCACTAGGCTTCCATTTAACGGGGGCGATCTTCCAGTACCTAAGTTGCACTGACCTTGGAAAGAATCCCATCAATGGCAGTCGACTGTGCTGCTCGATGGGGAACCGCGGGTTAGGAAGCTGTCCGATAAGCATACCGCCTTTGATTAGGACGCGCCTGATTTCCTTCAGTGACGGAGTGCGTAAATTTGGAAGTATATGCTCGTACACATTTGCGAGAATTGCACAATCGAAGTATGAGTCAGGGAAAGGTAGATGGTTGGCTAAACCTGGCAGTAGTTCGGATCCGCCAGGTGAAATTGTTCTGGTCTTCTGTAATGGGTCGACACCTGACATTGTCAGGCGTGTGCTTGCTTTTACGGCATCCGCGACAACGCCGTCGGCACAACCGATGTCAAGACCACGACGTGTTATGGGTCTGACGTAATATTTGACAAGCTCAATGAGCGTGTTTGACATGTAACTGTTTCTTGTTTCCCACTCGGAAGTGGATTGTAACATGCAATTCTTGATCGAATGGGGACTCCGAGTCAGCAAGTATCCTCTCGACATGCAAACCGATGGATCATAATTGTCTGTACTATAAAGTAAGCTCGAATAAGCAGACACTACGCCGCTTCAAAGGACGTCCTCTCCTAGTGGTGTCATGTTATTCAGGTTCGAATAGCGAATCTCCTTGTTATACGGAGCTGCTAGATCCTCGTAGCACTTAATATTTGCAATCGTGTGAAAGCCTATTGAGTAAGGATTATGAGCGGTGACCTTCGAGGAGTGGAGGCTTCTACCCGAGGTTCTGAGCCAGTCTGGCTTCTTAGTTTAGCTGCAGTCTTGCCTTGCATGGGTGTCCTGGCCGGATATTTTGTTAATCATGATTTGTTGTTGCTGGTTTACTTTATCGTAGGTCTTACAGTGTTTGTTGCACATTTCAGATTGAGTGAGACATTTGCTGATTGGTTCTTTCCGATATTCCTGGTTTCAATCGCCCTTTCTCTGCTCTTGTCAGGGGCGCTGATTAACGATTACATTCCGCATAGTGACATGCTTGGAGAATATACCCTATACCTACAGACTCTTCAAGTTGGCTTCTGGCAATCGCAGACAGCCCTGCTATATAATTCGGCTCTGAGCGTAACAGTCCTGCCTTTAATTTTCAGCAAAATAGCTTCCATCCAAGGATCTTTCGTTTTCAGAGTCATTTACCCTTGTCTGTTTGCGATCGTCCCTCTTGTACTCTACAGAATCTACAGGAAAATTGTTTCTCCGACTGCGGCTTTCATTTCTGTCTTCGTCTTTCTATCATTCACATCGACCTACTTCGAGATGCTATCGCTTGGAAGACAGATGGTTGGTGAACTGATCATGATTCTTTTGCTGTGGCTTCTACTTACTCCTAGGTTTAGAAAGAACCGGTCTGGAGCGATTCTTGTTGTACTATTAACTACTGGTCTAGTAATGTCTCATTACTCGCTGGCTTTGATCTATCTTGGTGTGATAACGTTTTCGTACATTCTGTCGCGGGTATTTACCAAATTTTCGGATGCTGCGAACTCTAATCTACTCGTGATTTCAATAGTGACGGCAGCAGCATGGTTTCTGTTAGCTGCCGGCGGAATCGTTTTACATACCGCAATTAACATGTCTACTGTAATAGTTTCGAGTCTGGCAGATTTCTTCACTCCGGGTTCGAGACCGGGAGAACTCTATTCAGCTCTCGGTACATCAGAAGTGAATTACAGCTTTTTGCATCTCACAAACAGGGGAATCCAATACTTGGTACTATTTTGCATAATAGTGGGATTCGTAACTTTTGTCCGTCGGAAACCTTCCCAACTCGGGAGGGAAGCGATTATTCCCCTGATGACAGCAGCGATGTTCTTACTTGTAGGAGCTGTGGCTTTACCATTCGTTGGAAGTACGCTTAAGATAACTAGAATCTACAGTATTTCGCTGCTATTTCTATCCCCTTGCTTCTACTTTGGAACTAACGCAATCACATCAGTGTTGGGCAAAATTTGGACTCGCGTAACGAGAAATCGAGTTAGGATTAAGACGCGGTGGCTCGTGCCATCAGCGATCTTGTTTCTGTATTTAATTTTCACCTCAGGATGGGTCTGGGCGGTTACCTCAGATACGCCGACCTCTCTTGTCTTAGATCTGCGGCACATGGCGAATTATTCAAAGGATCCGACGGTGCAATTGGAGTACTACGGATACTATATCCAATCACAGGATGTTGCGGCGGGAATCTGGATCAAAACATATGGTAACGGAGGATCGATATGCGCGGATGAAAAAGCTCAGACAACCGTAGTGATTCTGTATGGAGGGGAGAGGCAGGGCCCTGACCTCTATCGCCCTCAAACGTGTGGCCAAGCTAGTTATGTCTACGTAAGCGTCATGAACTCCGTGATAGGATTGGCAACGTCTCAGTCAGGACAGTTTGGTTTAGGATTAAATTCATTGGTGGGTCACGAAACATATTTCATCGTTCCACTAAACCAAACGACTGCAGCCGGTCTTCCCAGTACACAAAATAGGATCTTTTCAGACGGAGGAACTTTTTACAATTACTACACGCCTACAAAGGCAGGCTACAACGCACCATAATTCTTGTCCATAACGCGGTAGACTCAGAAATTACTGCCAGTATATTGTCCACGCACGGTGAACTATGCCCTATCCGGCCGAACGGCCAAACGTCAAACTTCCGTCGGATTTGTCTCAGGATAAATCAGACAAAGAGGTAGGGTTAATGAGGCGCCCATTCTAAGCACGCAGAACTGGGCAGAAGATGTGAATTCGAATGGACGTAGTTACTTGGTTCGAAAATGAGTACTCGCACGTTTACAGGTATTTTGCACATGGCAACGGAATCTATGTGATGGATGAGCAATGGGACAATTTAATCATTTTAGATGCCTGTAGGTATGACATTTTCAGGGAGATGAATACAATTGACGGAACGCTTTCATCCAGGATTTCCAGAGGTTCAGATTCAGCAGAGTTTCTCCTAGAAAATTTTACGAAATATCCGAAACGTGCAACTTTCAACGAAGTCGTGTACGTAGCAGGCAACGCGTGGGTAAGTTCTCTGGTGTCTGACAGATTTCATGCAATCTATTCTCTGTGGGATTACGGCTGGGACGATCAGTCAGGAACTGTCCCTCCGCAGAAAGTTGTGGAGCAGGCTCTCGAAGCACAGACGAAATATAACGATAAGAGGCTGATTATCCATTTTATGCAACCCCACTTCCCTGCATTAACGGGTCCTCTTGCAAAACTTGAAAACAGCGTTACCTTGGCCAGAGAGACGGCTAGAAAAGGTTTAGATCCAGTAAAAGAATCCGCGAAGGGAACGATGGCAGTTCAATTATCGTTTCTGTTGAAGCAAGGAAAATTGCGTAGAGAAGACGTCGTCTCGGCGTATAGAGAGAACTTGAGACTCGCTCTCGCTTCAGTCGAAAAACTTGTCGGTGAATTGTCCGGAAGGACCGTTATAACTGCGGATCACGGCGAAACATTCGGAGAACGCCCCGGTATTATGTATCCCTTCCGCGTGTTCGGTCATCCACGTTGTGTGCACGTGAAACCGCTGGTCGAAGTTCCGTGGCTTGTCATTGAAGGCGAGAGTCGACGAACTATCACGCGCGCCAAGGAGGATGTTGATCGCAAAGTTTACACTCCCGAGGAAGATGCAAAGATCAAAGATAGATTGCGAAAGCTTGGATACGATTAAGAGATGGATGAAAACTTCATATCCGTCAATATCGACTGAACGCTAATGGACCGACTATGGTACACGCGCGGCGATGTTGTTGAGATACAACTCTCATACTGATCGCGAAATGATGCTTCGACGACGCGCGCTGCTGAAGTATATCGCTATTGGTGGCGCCTTAGCTCTTGTTGGCAACGTAATTCCAAGTGGATCTTCGTTTGACCTTATGACTGAAGTGTACGGCGAATACGCTCCCGCCATCTCGGTACGACAATCAAACAGTGACGCTTACGAATTGATTACGCAGGCGTTGGCTGAGGGTCAAACCAAAATTCATCTCCCAGCAGGAATCTATTCTTGTAGTCAGCAAATTGACATCTATCAGCCGAATGTCGAAATTTACGGCGACGGAAGTAGTGGTTCGAATAGGACTCAGATTCGTTTGAACGACGGAGTTGGTCTGTCTGGACCGAAGGCTGGAGATGTTTCGGTGTTCTCCTTTTATGGTCCGGGGGCCACGACTAACAATCCTAATAGTGGAGCTGACAATTTCAACATTCATGATTTAGAAATTGACGGTAATTCTGCGAATAATTTCTTTCAAGGTAATCCAGGGACTCCGACGGTTATGGACGGGATCGTTTCTTGGAACTGTAATGGCGGTCTGGTGGAGAATTGCTACATCCATGATTGTAGATTCATGGGGATTCACGTCAATATAGGGTCAAACTGTACGGTACAAAATAATACAGTCAACAATTCTGGGGCCAACGGAATCGCTATCGGTAATGCGGTGAATAATTCTCAGAGAGGAAGAGGTAGCGGACATCAAGTATTGAACAACAGCGTGAACGGCGCTAGTGACGTGGGTATATCTGTTTGGGAGGGTATCGGAACTTTAGTTCAAGGGAATACTGTTCAGGACATAACGATGGGCGTATCGCCGTACCAGCAGAACACATGTGACGGCCTGCTCTTTGAAGGAACGAATCCGTGCAGTGATGTTACTTTCTCCAATAATACGGTCTCAAACATCTCATACCCAAACGGAGCCTTGTATAAAGGGTTAGGAATTGGCGGAGGCCCCGACGGGTCTTCTAACATACAATTCCTAAACAATACGATTGAAAACGTCTACTCGGCGATGCGTTTCGTCAGTGACGTCACTGGCCTCGTGGTGACGGGCAACTCAGTCAACGGCACGACAGGCACAACTCAACCACTGGTAACTGTTGCGACGAATAAAAGAGGAAATGCTCCATCAGATGCTGACTTCGAACAGAACACACTCGCTGGAATGCCGTCTGACATGTCTTCCGCAATAGTTGTACTCGTAGCGGGTTCTGGCAAATTCATCAATAATACAATCTACGCGAACGGTAACGTACCAATCAGGGTGATACCGGCAGCCGCAACTGATTGGATTACGACACCGAACGATATCTCGAATGCGACGAACACCGCTTCGATTACGAATACTACAACTACAAACACGTCCACATCAGTTCCAGAATTCAGCGATCTAGCGACAGTTCTCCTCTCGACATTGGCAGCATCTGTATACGCACTCAAAAGGAGACGACGCTAACACAAGTGACTAGCGATACAATCGCTCTTCGTATAATCGTAAGCCTCACCAAATTGTCCTAAGTTATCTCGATAAAATATCGGTCATCATGCAAAAGGGACAGGAATCTGGACGCATGGGGCAATTACGAACTGACTCATAGCCCCTTTCTCGATAAGTCGTGCCGCCATCTTGTAAAACCAGAAAACGACCATTCTCTGGGCGGAGCAGTTTGAAGGCACACAAACCAATACGTTGCCAAAAGCAAACATGAATTGCTCCGAGGTGGAGCGGTTAGATATTAAGGCGTAAGATCAACGTGGCCGTCTTCTTCTCTGTTCGAAGGACATCCGTTACGTCGCTCCATACGAAGGTATTGCGTTAATTTTGTCCACTTAGCATTGCCATCTACCCACAGCACTAACTGCTCGCGTCTTTTTCTGATAATTAAGCCGTTACGGATTAAATGATCTGTCTGAATTGTCTTCATCCACAAGGAATTCACCGCTCCCGAAGGATCAACCCGTATCTTCAGCGACGAAACAGATCACGCGCCTTGAACCCTTGAATTTCGATATCACCGCTAACACGAAAGTTTCTCATAAAGTCCTTGAACGGCGTGACTTGTTGAGGTACATGGTTTATGGTGGGACAGCCGTTTTGGCCACTGGATTCTTCGATCCAACCTCTAAGTTGGGATTACTAGGCAGAATCCTAGCTGACGCCCGAAACTCTGCGAAGTCAACTAATCTCTCTTTGCCAGCCTACGCGACTGCCCTATCTTCGAGTGCTCCGACTCAACAGACTGATCCAGATGCTTATCAGATAATCACTCAAGCCCTAGCTGCGGGTCAAACCAAAATTCATCTCCCAGGAGGAAACTATTCAGTCAGTCAACAAGTCAACATCAATAACACGCCTAACGTGGAGATTTTTGGTGATGGACAGAACGCCACAATACTACGGTTGAACGATAACGTCTACGGAGG
>Ga0187779_10001889_pt1 | contig 13007 bp, 15 predicted proteins | sample 1015_Q2_SP10_10__FD_132435 | JGI IMG/M metagenome (GOLD analysis project Ga0187779, IMG submission 132435) | Tropical peat soil microbial communities from peatlands in Department of Meta, Colombia - 1015_Q2_SP10_10_MG | ecosystem: Environmental > Terrestrial > Soil > Wetlands > Peat | place... | reverse complement strand
CCACCATGAAGGGATACTGGACGAACTTTGCCAAGCGCGGATTCCCCTCCTCGTTCGGGAGCCCTTTCTGGCGGCCCTTCCAGGACGTCACCCAACCGATGCAGTCGCTGATACCGCCCGCACCGCAGACCGAGACCGACTTCGCGACCACGCACAACTGCGCGTTCTGGGCTGCCCTGGCAGCGGCGGGTTAACCAGCGCCACGCATTCGCTCGAACAGCTCTCTTGGGTACGTGGGAGCAAGCAGCCGGCCGTCTCGACAGCGGGTGTCGCCTGGCCTGACGGAGTGATGCTCTGGCTCGGTGCCGCGGTGGCGCGAGTTGGGCCGCCCGTTTGTGGAGCGCTGGCTGGCAACGCCAATTACCTTCTCTACAGGCTCTTCGACAACCCCTATACCGACGCCACCGACTTCCACGACATCACTGGCTTCCACCAGGTCAGCAACAACAACGGCTTCTATCCGGTGACCCCCGGCTACGACGAGGCAACCGGAATCGGCACGCCGAACTTCACCGGTCTGATCGCCGGCTCCGGCTTCTAGTCGGAACCTCCAAGCTTCCGGAGGGGGAGCGGGCGTCACCCCGTCCCCCTCCGGCTGAGGCAGCTCAGGATTCTCTGCTCGATACCCTGCACCGCCAGCACAGCGTGGCGATCGCAGCTCGACAGCGAGGCAGGCTGACAGCGTGAACGACTGGGTGATCATCGATCGGCGGTTCAATGGCCCGCCGAACTCCGCGAATGGTGGCTACACGTGCGGCTTGGTGGGCACGGCGGTGCAGGCGCCATCGGTCCGTGTGTCGCTGCGTAAACCGCCGCCCTTGGAGGTACCGCTTTTGCGCCGGCGCGAAGATGATGGCTCCGTTTCGCTGGTCAACGGCGATGACGTGATCGCCACGGCTGTGCCCGCCGCGGTACAGGCGCACGCGCCGCGCGCGCCGACGGTCGAGGAGGCCGAGATCGCGACCCGGAGGTACGTGGGGTTCGCGCACCACAGGTTCCCGACGTGCTTCGTCTGCGGGACCGCGCGTGAGGACGGCCTGCGGATCTACGCCGGTCAGGTCGGGGACGGCCCCCTGATCGCTTCCCCGTGGACGCCCGTGTCCGGCGATCCGCTATTTGTGTGGGCGGTGCTCGACTGCCCAAGCGCGTACGCCATCGAGTCCGTCGATCATCGCACTCAGATCGTTGTCCTGGCCTCGCTCACCGTCGAGCTCCGTGAGCGACCGCGCGCCGGGGAGCGGCACGTCGTCGCCGCGTGGCCGGTCGGCGGCGAAGGCCGCAAGCACCACTCGGCTTCTGCGCTCTATGACGAGGCGGGACGCGTCCTCGCCGTCGCCGACTCCCTCTGGATCGAGCTGCGAGATCCCGCCGCCTTCGGTCCCTGAACGGTCCGAGCGCGGGGCTTCTAGGCCTCGGACGGCGCTGAGCATCTGCTCGGCGCGACAGGGTATGAAGCGCGGGGCACGCGAGCGCCGGCAGAGCTTTCTACGTAGTTTTGGCGGGCCGGTGGCGTAGTCGTACCGGATGCCGTCAGGCCGTGCGCGGCGCAGGCTCGGTGCGAACGGAGAACGATGGACACCGCTACGAACGATCGTCCCATCCAGCCGCCGGCCGATCATGCGTTGGCCGAGCGGTTCCGCGGCAAATACCTCGGCCTGACAACTTTCAAGCGAGACGGCGCCGGCGTGACCACTCCGGTCTGGTTCGTCGTCGACGACGGCCAGCTTCTGGTCCTGACCGCTTCCCGGTCATTCAAAGTCAGACGGATCCGTCGCAACCCAGACGTGACCGTCGCCCCGTGCACGGCGTCGGGCCGACTCCGCGGCGAGCCCGTGCCCGCCCGCGCACGGCTGCTGGCGGCCAGCGAACTGCCGCGCGTTGAGCAGCTGCTGAACCGCAAGTACCGCGTGGACAGAATCCTGATCCTCCCGATCTACCGAGCAGTGCAACGCCTGCGAGGAGTACGCGGCGAGGCAAGCGACGCCGCCCTCGCCATCACCCCCGACCCACCCGCCTAGCCGATCGCGCCTCCCGGGGCCGATCGCCACGGAAGCAGCGGTGCAGGAGCGACCGCCGACGGCGAGTTCAGCGCTGCTGAGGGTCGGCTTGAAGCCCGGGCGAGCAAGCCGAACCCTCGCCGCCGTGGCACCGCCGAGATGGAGTCGCTCCCGCACTCCCTCGACGCCTGGCCGGCGTTCCCCTGGGTCTCTGGCAGACTGCTGGTTCGCGGCCCGGTCGTGGCCGGGGGACTAACGACATTGATGGAGTGCTGGGGTATGACGCGTCTTTCTGGACAGACGGTGCTGGTCACGGGAGCTTCGCGGGGCATCGGTTTGGCAACCGCGAGGCGGTTTCACATGGAGGGAGCGCGCGTCGGTCTCGTCGCCCGCGATGCGGACCGGCTGGCGGCGGTCGCCGCTGACCTCGGTCGCTCGTGCTACGCGGTGGCGGCGGATGTAGCCGAGCCAGCCGAGTGTGTACGCGCGGTTGACCAGATTGAGGACGCGCTTGGGCCTGTAAACGTGCTCGTCAGCAACGCGGGCGTCCTTCGGCGCGACTTCGTGACGGACGTCACCGTCCAGGACTTCGAGGACAGCTATCGGGTGAACGTGGGAGCGGCACTGTGGCTGACGCAGCGGGTACTCCCGGGAATGCGCGAGCGTGGATACGGAAGAATCGTGCTCGTCGCTTCAGAGCTCGGGTTGTTCGGGGGCCCATCCTATGCCTCGTACTGCACGAGCAAGTTCGCACTCGTCGGGCTTGCCGAGGTCCTCTGGCACGAGCTCGCCGGCAGCGGAGTCCGCGTCTGCGCCGTCTGCCCCGGGGATGTCCGTACCGATCAGCTCGAGCAAGAACACCAGTGGGGACCGACGGGTGGTGTTCCCCCAGAAAAGGCAATGGCCCCCGACTACGTCGCAAGCGCGATCGTTAGGTCGCTGGATTCACGTAACCCCGTTGCGATCGTCGACAAGCCACACCTGCGGGCCGTCTTCAACCTGTGGGGTGGCCCGCGGCGACTGCGTCTGGCAGCGGTGCACGGCGCATACAAAGGACTCTTGAAGGCGTAAAGCGAAGACCGGGCTTCGGCGGTGCTCAAGGCGTGCGATGTCCCGGGGAGCTAGCGACAGCGAGGTCGACGGCGCTGGCAGCGGTCGACGACTTTCTCGTCGCCACAACGACCCGGAACGCGACCCGGACCGCGACGTTCATCGCGACCAAGGCCGCGATCCAGCTGTCTCGATCCAGCTGTCTGTCTCCACGAGATCCGACCTTCTAGGTTTCTGTTCTTTGGGGCAAGCATCCCATCCTGCTCCTTCCTCTCCGCAGCCAGCCCGAGGTCTCTGCCGACGTCGTCCTGCTCGCCGCCGCCCCACCTCGTCCACCTGACCGTGCTCGGACTCAGCGAAGAGCACGGCGCCCGGCGGGCCAGCACCCCCTGGGCCACGGGCCCCGGCGGGCCTCAGGGGGCCCGCCGGGGCCAGGGAACCAACACCCCCAGCGCCTACCAACTCCGCGGCCGGCTCGCCGACCGGTGAGTCTTTTCTTATCCTGGCGGTGAGGAGGCTGGTCCGGTCTGTGAGCTTGTGGCTGCGGGTCAGATGAAAGAGAATGAGCGGCGCCGCTTTTGGGTCGCTAATCGATCGCTAAGCAGATGCAGTTTCGAATCCTCGGTCCGCTTGAGGTCGCTGACGGCGACTGTCTCGTTTCTCTAGCGGCGGCGCAGCGGTCGCTGTTGGCGCTGCTGCTGCTCAGCGCGAACGAGGTCGTGTCCGCTGATCGGTTGATCGAAGAGCTATGGGGCGAGGAGGCTCCTGAGTCGGGACGGACCGCGTTGCAGGTGCGGGTCTCGCAGCTGCGAAAGGCGCTGGACGGTGCCGGCGGGCGGATTGCCACCCGTGCGCCGGGGTATCTGTTGCGCGTCGATCGCGACGAGCTTGACCTTTACTGCTTCGAGCGGCTGGTGAGCGAGGCGGACGCGGCCGAGCCGGCGGAGGCGGCCGCGAAGCTGCGCGAGGCGCTCGGCTTGTGGCGCGGGGCTCCGCTTGACGATCTCTCCTACGCGTCGTTCGCGCAGCCGGCGATCAGGCAGCTGGAGGAGCTGCGGCTCGCGGCGTTGGAGAAACGCATCGAGGCTGATCTCGAGCTCGGGCGCCAGGCTGAACTGGTCGGCGAGCTCGAGATGCTGGTTGAGGAGCATCCGTTGCGCGAGCATTTGCATGCACAACTGATGCTGGCGCTGTACCGGTGCGGCCGGCAGGCCGACGCGCTCGCCGCCTATCAGAACGCCAGGCGGGTGCTGGTCGAGCAGCTGGCGCTCGAGCCGAGCGCGCCGCTGCGCCAGCTCGAGCGGGCGATCCTTCGCCAGGAAGCGTCGCTTGACCTCGAAGCGACGATCGCCGCGCGCGCGCCGTCGGTCGCTGCAGGATCGGAGTCCTCGCGGCCAGGCCCGCGCGAGGACCGGAACGTACCTCACAACCTGCCCGCCCAGGTCTCCAGCTTCGTCGGTCGGGAGCGCGAGCTGAGCGAGCTTCGGCAGCTGCTGTCGCGCGCTCGCGTGATCACGCTGACTGGCGCCGGAGGCGTGGGCAAGACGCGGCTCGCGCTGCAGCTGGCAGCGAGCATGCTGGACGGGTCGGGCGACGGGGCCTGGTTTGTCGATCTCGGGCCGCTGACGGACGCGACGCTGGTCGCCGCGAAGCTGGCGGGCGTGCTTGGAGTCCCGGAGCAGCCGGGACGATCGCTGCCGCAGTCGCTGATCGCCGCGTGCGGGGACCGACAGGTACTCGTGATCCTGGACAACTGCGAGCACGTGATCGGCGAGGCGGCCGGTGTCGTCGACCAGTTGGTGCGCGGTTGTCCGAGGATGATCATTCTCGCGACCAGCCGCGAGCCGCTCGCGATCGAAGGCGAGCATCTATATCGCGTCCCCTCGCTGTTCGTCCCGCCGGCCGGCGCCGATCTCGACCGCCTGCTCGCGTGCGACGCGGTGCGGCTGTTCGCTGACCGCGGGCGTCAGCAACGCTCGGACTTTGCCGTCGACCCCCAGAACGCGTCTGCGGTCGGAAGGCTATGCCGCCGACTGGACGGGATCCCACTCGCGATCGAGCTCGCTGCTGCGCGGCTGCGCACGCTGCATCTCGAGGAGATCGACAATCGGCTCGATCAGCGCTTCCGACTGCTCACCGGCGGACATCGCATCACGCCGCCGCGGCAGCGAACCCTCCAAGCTCTGATCGACTGGTCATATGACCTGTTGAACCCAGAAGAACAGGAGATGCTCGAGCGCCTGTCGGTGTTTGCGGGCGGGTTTGACCTCCACAGCGCTGAGGCGGTGGCAGGTGCCGGCCTCGACTCCTCGGTCGGCGTCCTTGATCGGCTCGCCGCGTTGGTCGACAAGAGCCTGCTCCAAGCCGACGATGTCGGATCGGTCCGCTACCGGATGCTGGAGACCGTGCGCGACTACGCAACCGCAAAGCTGGAGGAGCGAAGCCAGACGGCGGCCAGCGCGTTGCGCGCCGCGATCACTACCTCGCCCTGGCCGAGACCGCGGCGCCGCATCTGATCGGCCACGGTCAGATCGAGTGGCTTGACCGCCTCCAGCTCGAGTTGGACAATCTTCGCGCGGCAATCTCTACCAGTCTGCAGGACCCCAACCCCGCCGCTGGACTGCGGCTGGGGCGGGCGCTGTGCTATTTCTGGCTCTACCGAGAGCCCCGGGCTGAAGGCGCGGCGGCACTGTCCGCCGTACTTGACCGCCCGGATGCCCAGCAGCCCACACTCCTGCGCGGCCGCGCTCTCGTCGCCGCAGGCATCCTGCTCACCATGATCACGGGTGAGTACGACGCAGCAGCCTCCCGCGCTCAGGAAGCGCTCGCGATCGCCCGTGCGCTTGCCGATGACCACCTCAGTGCCGAAGCGCTACAGGTGCTTGCCCTGATCAACGGGAGTCGAGGCAACGAGCAGGCCCACCTCGAGCTCACCGGCGAGGGGCTCGCCCTGGCCAGGGCGCTGGCCGACCCGCATCTCGCGGCGCTGTTCCTGATGACGAGGGGATCCTCTCCGGACCTGAGTCACGCCGAGCGAGCGCGCACGGTCGAGAAAAGCCTGGAACTGTTTCGCCAAGCCGGCAACGAAGTGCACTACCTCGTCGCTCTCAACAACCTCAGTTACCTCGAGATGGAGGGCGGAGAGATCAGCGTGCCGCGCGCGCGTCTTGCCGAGGGAGTCCGCCTCGCACGAGAGATCGGCGATCGACGAGGCCTGAGCTTGCATTCGTGCACGCTCGGCTTCGCGTCATATCTCGACAACGCCGACACCGATGCCCGGGCGATGTTCGATCAATCGCTGGCCATCGCGCAGCGCAACGGCGACCAACTGATGGTCGCCTACGCGCACCTCGGCCTGGCATTGATCGCCAGTCGCGCCGGAGACGCGCAAACCGCCGCGACGCTGCACGGCGCCGCCGACGCGATCCACGACAAGCTCGGTACACGCTTCGACAGCCTGGAATCCCGGCTGCGCGATGCTGACCTGGCCCGACTGCGAGCGGCGCTCGGCGACACCGGATTTCAGACCGCTTACGACGCGGGCCACGCACCTGAGATCCCCGTCGCAGCGGCCTCGGGATGACCGCGACCGCGATCCAAAACCGGCTCCGCTGGGTATATATGTCTCACGCGGCTTGTTCTCCATCAGCGGGGATAATCGGCCTTAGGCAGACGGATCTACGTTTCCCGACCCGTGGAGGGACCCAATGATCAATTCAGCCCGTCGCTTGTTCACGACCGTCTCGGTTGCGTGCACCTTGGGGGCCACGGCTCTCCTCGCGCCGATCGTGTCGGACGCGCAGGCCAACGTGGTCGACCCCACGTCTCTCGTCAATCTCAACCCCTGCAACCTCTCGGCGCTCAGCCAGCCGTTCGCCCCGTGGTTGGATTTCGCCCAGTATGAGCTCGCGCCTGGCGGCGACTTCGAGAGCTCGACGTGGTCGTTGACCGGCGGGGCCGAGCTTGTCGCGGGAAGCGAGCCGTACGCGGCAACGGGCACCCTCGGCTCCTCCTCGCTGTCTCTGCCCGCCGGGTCATCAGGCCAGTCGCCTCTGACCTGCGTGGACGCGGCCTACCCTTCGATCCGTTTCTTCATCGCCGGCCAGGGATCGGTGGCGGTCAACGTCGTGGACGGGAGTACGGTGATCCCCGCTGGCATTGCCGTCGCCGGTGGCGAATGGTCGCCGACGCCGGTGATGCTGACGCTCTCGGCGGTGCTGGGGGCGCTGTCAGGCGGCACTGCCCAGGTGTCTGTGAGCTTCACCGGCCTTTCCGGCAGTCCACGGATCGATGACGTGTTCATCGATCCGTGGGCTCACGCATGATCGCTCTACTGCGGGGGGTTGGCGCGCTGCAGACGCTGGCCGCTCCGTGGCGCCACCACGTCCGTATCGCCCCGGTGGTCAGACCGGACTCCACGCGCCCCGCAGGAATTGCGCGCTGCCAGGCACGCGAGAGCCTCGCGGGGGTCACGCGGAGCAAACGGCCCCAATCGGCGGCTGACGCTTCGCGATCGCGGTGCTGCCGCCCGCGTCCGAGACACTACGCGCCTGGGTCAGTAATAGTTGATCTCGTGAACGATCCGACGTCCGGAAGCCGAAGTCGCGCGGATCCTCACCCAGTGGGTCTTCACGCCAGGTGCCCAGGGCTCGAGCTCGAGATTCTCGAGCCGTTCGATCTCGGCTGCGTCGGTTACTTCCTCGCCCTGGCCTGCGACGATCACGCTCCACCCGGTCCGCTCGACGGGATCGGTGCCATCGATCTCAAACGTCACAGGTCCCGAGCCCAGGGCCGCGAGGAGCATGGAGCCGAGCGCCGAGCGAAACACCACAGACTGTGTTGGTTCGTCGAAGGCGAAGTTGACAGGACGGATCGATGCCCGCGACCCGGGCGTGCTGAACGCGATGCGCCCAACGCCGCCGCTGGCGGCGGCAAGCGTTCGCATGCACCCGTCCCGGTCGATCTCGAGGAAATCGATCCCTCGGTCGTGGGGTGTCGCGCCCATCCTCAGATCGTACAGCGCCCGCGTGTGAAAGGTTGCCGTCGAGCGTCTGATCGCGGCGGCCGGCCTGTCACCGGTCTCCCGCCGGCCGGAGCGGCAGCCAGCGGCTCAGCTCGTCGCGGGCCCGGGCGCTGGCGCCTGGCCACGAGGGCGTGGCCAGTTGACGCACGTCCCGCTACCGTCGCAATAGGGTGCGTTGGCGGTGCTGCCGCAGGAGCAGAGGGCGGCGCGGGTCTCGTTTTCGTCGACGCCCGGCCCGGTTACGTGTAGCTCACCGCGCACGAGAACTGGCCCGCCCGCTATTGCGGCCACCTCGGTCGGCCTGCGTGGCGTCTCGCTTGTCGAGGTGATCGGGTGGGTTCGGAGCGCACCGGTTGGACAGCGCGCCACGACGCGAACGACGTCGCCGGGATCGGCGGCGTCGGGGAGGATCCACGGTCGCCGGCTGAGGTCGAAGACGGCTGGCAGCCCACGAAGACATTCGGCCGCGTGGCGGCAGCGGGCGCCGTCGAAGCTCACCTCGACCGCCTGGCCCTGATATCGCTTGCGCGTGGGTGTCGGAAGCGTGCTGTCAGGCATCGGCCGGAAGGTCGAACGCATCACGGAGGTTGCCCGGCACGAGCTCGAGGTACTCCTCGCCGTGCCCCGCGATGTACTGACGCACGAACGGGCAGAACGGCAGCACCGCCAGACCCTCTGAGCGAGCCTCCGACAGCGCCGTCCGGACCAGTTGGCTGGCCAGCCCCCGCCCCTCGAACCGCGGATCGATCAGCGTGTGCGTGAAGGCGATCAGCCCCGGTCGGCGGCGATACTCGGCAAAGCCGGCAAGCTCGCCGTCGACCCGGATCTCGAGGCGAGAGCGCTCGGGCACGTCGAGCACGCGGATAGCTGCAGCGGTCGGGACGGACATTGGTCGCCACCGCAGATGATGCCATGCGATTCCCTCACGGGCGCAAATGCTCATGGTCCTCGCGCTCACACCCACCACCTCCTAATGGAACACGTGGCGCGACCCGCGGCTCTCGCCTCCGGGTTCGGACACGCACTACTGGCGTGCAGCCTGTTCCTCGTCGCCGCGGCCGTGATCGCGGCCCGAACGGCCAGCACCCGCGGCCACCAGGTCCCGAGCCCCGAAGGCGTGCCCGTTCCCGAAGCAGCCTGACACTGCACCGAAGGTCGAGCGAAGCGCGAACGCCTGTTCTCCGGGCGTCCCACGCCCCCGATCCACCGGGCGCCTGGGAGGGCAGCGCAATGGTCGGCGTGCATGCTTGCAGCGGCCGACGAGGCGGGGCTCAGCTGGCACGGGCCGACTATCGCGAACGTGGGGAATGCAGCGGCCTCTGGGCTGAACGCAGACGGCCCGCGCGTGGCGGGCCGCCGAGAGCTAGGACCGCTAGGCTCAGATCGTCCGAACGTTCTTGGCAGCCGGGCCCTTGGGGCCCTGCTCGGCGTCGTAGGACACCTTCGCGCCTTCGGCGAGCGACTTGAAGCCGCTGCCCGAGATCGACGAATGATGGACGAAAAGGTCCTTGCTCTGGTCGTCAGGCGTGATGAATCCAAAGCCCTTTTCGTCGCTGAACCACTTAACAGTTCCAGTTGCCATTGATTCCCTCCCGGGAGATTGGTGCTGCGAAACGTGGAAGGTGCTGAAGGCAACTACTACGAACGCCGGCACTGCTTTCGCCGGGCACGCTGCCCGACCTTGGTCGAGAGTGTAGCTTCAATCAGATCGCCGGGGAGCGACCGGCCGTCATGACCGCACCGCCGGGTGACGGCGCGATCGCAAGGGCCACGGCGGAGCCGCCGGTTGCGGCGCCCCCGAGTCCTCTACAAGTCTGGGGAGCAGGTCGGCAGATCAGTCGTTGATGTCGAGCACCGGGGTGATGTCTGGCAGCTGATGCCCCTCGGTCACGTGCTCGTTTGGGACTACCGCGGTTCCGACGGCGAAGAACTCGATCACGTGGCTGCCCCAGCCGTGGCTGTTCTCGTGAAGCTTGACCTCGACGATTCCGAGCACCCCGTCGCCGATGTCCTCGGCCTCCTTCTGCATTCGCTCCATCGCCAGCTCGCGTGCGTCATACAGCGCCTGTGTGTATTGCTCGAGCTCTACGTTGCGGCCGGTCTGCTTGATCGACTGCATCATCCCGCGGTGGGCGACGTGGTAGACGCAGCTGCCCATCACCATGCCGACAGGACGCTTGCCGGTCTGCATCAGGGTCCAGAAGGCCTGACCGGAGAGATCGCTCGTGAATGGGCGGCCGTTGGGCGCCCGGTGCAGCTTACCCTCCTTGTGGCGGATCGCTGTTCCGATGGCAATGAACTCGGCCATGTCCGCGCCCCACTCGTAGCGGCCGATATCGAGCCGGACACCGACGACACCGTCGGCGGCTAGTTGATCGGCCTCCTCCTCCATCCGCGTCATCGCCAGCTCGCGCGCCTCATACATCGCTTGGCTCAGCACATCCAGCTCCTGGTTCTGCCGCAGGCTCCCGAACTGGTAACCGACGTGGTAGATGCTCGAGCCTACAACCAGACCGACCGGCTCGAAGCCGGCCTTCTCGACACACAGATACTCGTTCACCGACAAATCCGAGGTGAACAGCCCACGGGCGTTCATCCGCAGACGCTCGCTCGCGTGCTCGGCGAGGCCTTCGGTGCTTTTCGGGTCGTAATTCGCCATCGGCTGCACTCCTTACTTTCGACTAGGCACCGAGGTTGATCGACATCACCGGCCCCGACAGAGGAGTTGGATGCGGTTCACGCGCCCCCAGCCGGATCGCCGTACCGAGAACGTTCATCGTCACATGGAAGTAGTGGTACTTGTAGCCGCCCTGTTCGTACTCGTAGTGCTCGATCCCGTGCTGAAGCATCGAGATCACGATGTTGTTAGCCCCGGCTGCGGTCGCCTGCCACCGGACCTCGGCCATCGCCCGGCTACGGGCGTCGTAGACACCCTCGGCGATCTCCGTGATCTCGGTATTCATCCGGGCACCGCCACCGAGCATTCGGCTCGTATTCATCACCCAGCTCGAGTTCATGCCGAGCTGCACGGATAGGACCGTCGTGTGGCCGACCACTCCGCACACCTCCGCGCCGATCCGCCGCAGCTTGTCGACATCCTGACCGGAGAGCGTGCACATCCCCAGCCGACCACCGGGATGGGGCGGCAGCGTGCTGTCACGCACCGCGGTACCGAAAACGACAAGCTCAACGTTCCCGGCCTCGCCGAGCGAGCCCGCCGTCATCTCGATCCCGATCACACCGTCCGCGTCAGCCAGCTCCGCTTCCTGGCGCAGCCGGTCGAACGCACGGCTGCGAGCCATGTTCCACGGCTCGGACAGGCCCAGGATCTCGCCGGTGACATAGAACGCGCCCCGCCCGCCTAACCAGCCATGCTGGACGACCGACGACCCCATCACCTGCGCCACCGGCTGCAGCCCTGATGCTTGCGCGAGCGCATACTCCTTCGCGGTCAGATCGCTGGTGAAGAACGGGGTGCTGGCGGTCGCGACCCGCTTCAAGCGCTCCTCGGCGCCGAGCGGGATCCCACCCTGCCGGATCCGCTCAAGGTCGACCTCAGCCGCCCGCCTCTCCGCGTCGGTGGGCGCCGGCGGTCTATGCCTGCCAAACGGGGACACGCTCACAGATCCTCGCATAACCGAAGAACCGGCAGCGCAACAAGCCGCGCCGCGCCGCCCGGCCCGCCCTGCCGGCGCAGGTGCCGTCTCGCAACACCAGCACGTCTCCGAGCCCCTACGCCGAAAGATCCGCCACCAGGGGTCGTGGGCCGCGTCCGGCGCGCGTGATGGGGTTGTCGCCGAAACGCAAGCCCGACGCGGGAACGCGCGAGAAGGAACGGAGTCGTCGCGGGTACACGCTGGTCGCGTGAGCGATCGCGATCGCAAGTACCTCGCTCGTCGCTGTCGCGCCTTGACGTAGGACGACCGGGCGTTCTGATGCGGGGGATGTCGCCGGACCCCCGGCACAGACGTAACGAAAGCTCGTCCCGCCGGGCGACCGCCTGGTCGCCTTTGCCATAGCGCGGGCGCGCGGCGGCCGTCAAGCAATAGTGATCGTCGGTGCGCCCGGCGCCGCGCCATCGTGATCGTGGCGAAGGGATCCGCCGGCGCGTGCGGCGCGCCGGATCTGACCCGCAGGTGGGAGCTTGCGGCGCGCGAGATCTCCTGCGCCGCCGTAGAGGACGACGATGGGGTCGCTGGAGCAGGTCAGCCATGATGGCGTTGGAGTAGGCTCTTCGCCCTTCGTAAACGTGGGTTCGACTCCGCAGCTCCATCGAATAAGGCCGTACAACCTCCCGGAACTCAGTGGACAGAGTGCTTGTCTTCGAAGCAAGTAGTCACGGGCTCGAATCCTGTCGGGGGTATCGTGCAACCGACATAGGAGGGGCACATGGTTCCTTCAGTGGGACAAATCGTTCACTATAAGCTCTCTACCGTCGATGCTGGCGACATCAATCGGCTCCGTGCTGATGCACTCTCATCCCGGTCTGACAGTGCTCATCTAGGGTTCTTAGTTCGGGTCGGTAATGCTGTCAAGCCGGGCGATACTTACGCCATGATGATCGTTAAGACATGGGGCGATACCGAACAGTCCCCTGTCAACGGGCAAGTACACCTTGACGGCGACGATGTCTACTGGGTCCAGCGAGTCACCCAAGGGAAGGGTGAGGGACAATGGCAGGAGCCCCCTCGCGAATAGGGCGCATTACGCACCTGTGGTATAGGGTATTACGTCGCGTTGCCATCGCGGAGACGGGGATCGCCTTGGTCGTTTCGCCAGAGAACCCTGAACGCCGACGGCTCACGCCGGGCGGGCAGAGGGCTGATGTGCGTCGATAGGTGGCTGCGGACGGCGCGTCTGTTCAACACCCGTCTGTTCAACACCCGTCTGTTCAACACCCGTCTGTTCAACACCCGCGCGCCGGCCCGGGCCGCCGT
>Ga0187779_10001888_pt1 | contig 13012 bp, 11 predicted proteins | sample 1015_Q2_SP10_10__FD_132435 | JGI IMG/M metagenome (GOLD analysis project Ga0187779, IMG submission 132435) | Tropical peat soil microbial communities from peatlands in Department of Meta, Colombia - 1015_Q2_SP10_10_MG | ecosystem: Environmental > Terrestrial > Soil > Wetlands > Peat | place... | reverse complement strand
GCGCGGTTGAGCGGCACGCGCACGATGCGGCTCTGCTCGGCGAGCGCCTGGAGGATGGCCTGGCGGATCCACCACACGGCGTAGGAGATGAACTTGATGCCCTTGGTCTCGTCGAACTTGTGGGCGGCGCGGATGAGGCCGAGGTTGCCCTCGTTGATCAGGTCGGCGAGCGAGACGCCCTGGTTCTGGTACTTCTTCGCGACCGAGACCACGAAGCGGAGGTTGGAGCGGACCAGCTTGTCGAGCGCCTCCGCCTCGCTCCGCCGGATGCGGACCGCGAGGTCGATCTCGTCTTCCCGGCAGATGAGGGGGTACGCGCTGATCTCGCGGAGGTACTGATCCAGCGAGCCTTCGTCGACCGACGTCTTCCTCACGGAGGGTAAATGCCTTGCCATTGCGCTCCGCTAGGGTGCGGTCACCGTTAGTCTAGTCAAGCAGTTACGAGACGGCAAGTGACCCGTTCACGGCTCTCCGTCCCTACGGCTCACCGTACGTATCGATCTGCGCCCGCTGCAGCGTCCCCGAGTAGTCGACGTACACCGTCTTGATCTCGGAGAAGAACTCGTACACGGTCCACCCGCCCTCGCGGTGGCCGTTGCCGGTGTCCTTCACGCCGCCGAACGGCAGGTGCGCCTCGGCGCCGATCGTCGGCGCGTTGATGTAGGTGATGCCCGCGTCGATGTCCTGCACCGCCTTGAAGGCCGCGTTGACGTCGCGCGTGTACAGCGAGCTCGACAGGCCGTACTTCACGTCGTTGTTGACGCGGATCGCCTCGTCCAGCGACCCGACGCGCGTCACGGCGAGCACGGGCCCGAACACCTCCTCCTGCTCCAGGCGCGAGCGCGCCTTCACGCCGGCGAACACCGTGGGCCGGTAGAACCAGCCCTTCCCCAGCCGCTCGCCGCCCGCCCGCCGGCCGCCGACCTCCAGCGAGGCGCCCTGCTGCTTGCCGATCTCGACGTACTTCATCGTGGTCTGGAGCGCGCCCTCGTTGATCATCGGCCCCACGTCGGTGGAGGGCTCCAGCCCGTCGCCCAGGCGCAGCTTCTCGACCCGGTCGCACAGCATCCGCAGGAACCGGTCGTGGACCTTGCGGTGCAGCAGCAGCCGCGAGGTGGCGGTGCAGCGCTGGCCGGTGGTGCCGAAGGCGCCCCACAGCACGCCGTCGAGCGCCAGGTCGAGGTCGGCGTCGTCCATCACGATCATCGCGTTCTTGCCGCCCATCTCGAGCGACAGGCGCTTGTTCAGCCGCCCGCACGTCTCGGCGAGGATCGCGCCGGTCTCGGTCGAGCCGGTGAAGGAGAGCAGCGGGACCTTCGGGTGCTCCAGCAGCGCGTTGCCGACGGCGGAGCCGCGGCCGTGCACCAGCTGGATCACCTGCGGCGGCAGCCCCGCGTCGAGCAGCGCCTCGACGAGGAGCGTGCCCGTGTGCGGCACGTCGTTCGCCGGCTTGAAGACCACCGCGTTCCCGCACAGCAGCGCCGGGAAGATCTTCCAGGTCGGGATCGCCATCGGGAAGTTGAACGGCGTGATGATGCCCGCGACGCCGATCGGCCGGCGGGTGCTCATCGCCCACTTGTCCCGGAGCTCGCTGGGCACCGTGTGGCCGAACAGCCGCCGCCCCTCGCCCGCCGCGTAGTAGGCGGTGTCGATGCCCTCCTGCACGTCGCCGCGCGTCTCGGCCAGCACCTTGCCCATCTCGCGCGTCATCGCCCGCGCGATCGTCTCCTTGCGCTCCACCAGCAGGTCGCCCACCCGGCGCAGCACGTCGCCGCGCTGCGGCGCCGGGACCTTCCGCCACAGCTCGAAGCCCGCGACCGCGCTCGCCACGGCGCGCGCGACGTCGCGCGGGCCCGACTTGGGGAAGCGCCCGATCAGCTCGCTCCAGTCGGCCGGGTTGCGGTTGTCCATGTACTCGCCGGTGGACGGCGCGACCCACTGCCCGTCGATGAAGTTCTTGAACGTCTTCGCCATGTCAGAAGGCTCCTGGAGGCTGCGTCGCTGCGGGGGTCCGGGCCGGGGCCGCCGGAACGGCCGGGGCGGACGGCGGCGTCGTGCCGCCCACCGGGCAGAGCCAGGTGGCGCGGGCGCGGGCGTAGCCCACCCGGGGCAGCAGCTCGCGCGCGCCCAGCACGGCGCCCCAGCACACCAGCGCCAGCGACAGCACGTGCGCGAAGCCCGACCGCGTCCGCCACGACGAAATCGTGCTCCACAGGCCAGCAACAATCACGCCAGCGACCGCGCCGAGATAGCCGAACAGCAGCACGCCGCACCCGCGGGCGTACGGCCACTGCGTGATGCCCACGCCGACCGCGAGGCCGAGCAGCAGCCGCAGCCAGGTGAACACCACGGCGCGCGGGCGCGGGCCCGCCGGCGCGGGCGAGGCGGCCCCGCGGGGCGCGGGCGCCGGGGCGCCCGCGGGCGCCGCGGCCGGCGGCGACGCCTGGCCCGCCCCGGACGCGATCAGCTTGTCGATCTGCGCCAGCTCCTTGTCCCAGTCCCGCGCCTTCTGGTCGGCCGTCACGAGGTCCTCGACAGTCGGTAGCGTTCGATCTTCTTGTAGAGGTTGGACCGCGGCATGTCGAGCCGCCGGGCGGTCTCGCTCACGTTCCAGTCGTGCTCCTTCAGCTTCGCCAGCAGGAAGGCCCGCTCCGCGTTCTGCTTGAACTCCTCGAAGGTCGCCGACTCGAGCAGCGCGTCGCCCAGGCCCGCTTCCTCGGCCGCCGGCCCCACCATCCGCACCACGTCCGCCTCGCCGACCACGTCGCCGACGGCCAGGATCATCAGCCGCTCCACCGTGTTGCGGAGCTCGCGCACGTTGCCCGGCCACTGGTGCCGCCGCAGCCGCTCGATCGCCTCGCCGGCGAAGGAGCGGGGCCCCAGGCCCTGCTGGGTCGCCAGCTGGGCCGCGAAGTGCTCGACCAGCTGCGGGATGTCCTCGCGCCGTGCCCGGAGCGGCGGCACGTCGATGGGCACCACGTTGAGCCGGTACAGCAGGTCCTCCCGGAACCGTCCCGCGGCAATCTCGTCCTCGAGCTTCTTGTTGGTGGCCGCGATCACCCGCACGTCCACCTTCACGGTGCGGGCCGAGCCGATCGGCGTGATGACGCCCTCCTGCAGCACGCGCAGCACCTTCGATTGCGCGGCCGGGCTCATGTCGCCCACCTCGTCGAGGAACAGCGTCCCGCCGTCGGCCAGCTCGAACTTGCCCACCCGGTCGGCGAACGCGCCCGTGAACGAGCCCTTCACGTGGCCGAACAGCTCCGACTCGATCAGCTCCGAGGGGATGGCCGCGCAGTTCACCTCCACGAAGGCGTGATTGGCGCGCGGCGACAGCCGGTGCACCGCCCGCGCCACCAGCTCCTTCCCGGTGCCGTTCTCCCCGGTGATCAGGAGCCGCGCCGGCGTCGGCGCGACCTTCTCGATCCGCTCGATCACCTGCCGGATCGCCGCCGAGGACCCGACGATCTCGTGCCGCTGCTCCACCGCGGCCTTGAGCGCGCGCACCTCGCGCGCGAGCACCACGTGCTGCAGCGCGTTCTTGAGGGTGAGCAGGACCCGGTGGGTGTCGAGCGGCTTCTCCAGGAAGTCGTGCGCCCCGAGCTGGGTGGCCTCGACCGCGGTGGCGATCGTCCCGTGGCCGGAGATCATCACCACCAGCGCCTGCGGGTCGGTCTCGCGCAGCCGGGCGAGCACCTGCAGCCCGTCCATGCCCGCCATCTTCACGTCGAGCAGCACGAGGTGCGGCTTGAACTCCGCGTGCGCGTCCAGCGCCTCCGAGCCGGAGCTCGCCAGCATCACCGTGTAGCCCTCGTACTCGAGCAGCTGGCGCAGCGCCTCCCGCACGCCCTGCTCGTCGTCCACGACCAGGATGCGGTGGCTCATCGCGGGCGGGCCCGGAACGGCGTCACCGGCTCGACGCCCGGTACACGCGCACGCCCTTCGGGCTCACGCGCACGTCGCCCACGCCCGCCGGCAGCGGGATCGGCACGGACGCGCCCTCGGCGCCGGTCACGGTCATGGCACGGAGAATGGAGGGAATCACCTGCCGGGGGAAGTCGAGTTCCCGGATCCGGAGCTGGTCGATGGTCCACACCACCCGGCCGTCCCGCCGCGCCGAGATGACGCCGCCCGCGACCACCGGCTCGCGGGACCCCAGCCCCTCCGACAGCGGGCCGAGCAGGCGGTGCGGGAGGACCGACATGTCGAGCGAGCCGCGCACCGCGATGCGCTGGTCGCCGAGCGCGACCGCGACCGAGTCCACCACGCCCCGCGCCGTGCCGTCGAGCTGCCGCTGGATCAGCGCCGCGAGCTCGGAGGCCGTGAGGTCCACGTAGGCGCTGCCGCCCGTCACCGGGCGCGCCAGCTGCGCCAGCGTCGCCTCGGCGTCCCGCGCCGCGCCCGGCGCCGGCGCGACGTACACCACCGGCGGAGGCGCCGGGGTCCCCCGCACCCGCCGCCACAGCGCGGCGAGGTGCTCGCGGTACAGGTAGCCCGCCGCGATCGCCACCAGCACCACCAGGCACCCGACCCCGGCCAGCGCCTTGCGGAGGCAGCCCATCGGCTAGGCCTCCGCGCCCGCGCCGAGCGACGCACGCGAGAGCACCGCGTAGCTGGCGCCCTGCGGCCCCAGCGTGCTCTGCATCAGGTCCACGCTCTCGACGGTCGTGGTGCCCGCGTAGTCGACCGCCCCGACGAGGCGCGCGAGCTCCTTGAACGCGGCGGGCCGCGCGCTCCGCTCCGCGCGGCCCAGGGTGACGTGCGGGCTGAACGGCCGCAGCTCCGGCTCGAAGGAGAGCCCCATCAGCGCGAGCTCCACGTCGTTGGCCAGCAGCTCGAGCGCCGGATGGCGCTCGATGCCCACCCACACCACCCGCGGCTTGGCGAGGCTCGGGAACGCGCCCATCCCGCCCAGCGAGAGGGCGAACGGCCGCGCCTTGCGCACCGCGCCGCCGAGCGCCTGCCCGATCGGCGCGACGCGCTCCGGCTCCACCTCGCCCAGGAACTTGAGCGTGAGGTGCAGCGCGTCCTCCGCGACCCAGCGGACCGGGAGGTGCGCGCGGCGGAGCGGCGCCGCCGCCTCCCAGGCCCTCCGCCGTTCCTCGGCGGGGAGATTCACGGCCACGAAGAGCCGCACGCTAACGCATTCCGCCCACGCGCTCTAACCTAACCGCGCCGCACGGGCTGGGGAGAGGGCAGCGGCGCCAATCCCTCCGCCCGCTCTCAGGATCGCGGGTCGGTTGCGACGGCCCCGGGCGGCAGGGCATCCCCATGTGCACGGCCCGTCCCCGTCGCCGCCCCTGCAGGCGGCGGCGCCGCGCTCCTGGCGGACGGCCGGCATGCTCCCCCACGCGGAGGCCGAAAACACATGTCCCGGTACACGCTCGCCGCCCGCATCGCGGCGGTGCTCGCGCTCGCGCCCGTGCTGTCCCACGCCGACGCCCTCGCCCAGGCCCCCGCGCCGGGGACCCCGGCTCCCCGTCATCCCAGGGTGTGCGCCAGCGGGGTGCGCACCTACCAGGGGGTCGGCGAGGTCCCCAAGCCGTACGACAGCCTCGCGATGCCGCCCGGCCCGCCGATCCGCGTGCAGGACCCGTCGGAGGCCGAAGCCGCTGAGCGGACGGTGCGCGAGCGAGCCGGCTCCGTGGGCGCGACCGGCGTGGTGATCGACGAGGAATCCGAGATGGGGCCCGGCGGCGGCCTGATCGTGCGCCGCAGGGTATTTCCGGTGTTCGTGCCGTCGGACAGCGCCAGGGCGCAGCAGGCCTGCCGCTAGGCGTCCTTCCCGAATCCGGCTTCAACGCGCGGGGCGGTCCAGCGAGCGGTACTGGATCGCCTCGCTCACGTGCGCGGGCTCGATGCGCGCCGCGCCCGCCAGGTCGGCGACGGTGCGCGCCAGCTTGAGCACCCGGTGGTACGCGCGCGCCGACAGGCCGAGGCGCGCGATGGCCGTCCGGAGCAGCGCGTCGGCCGGCGCCGTGAGCGCGCAGTGGGCGCGGATGTCGCGCGGCGCCATGTGCGCGTTGGCGAACACGCCCGGCCGGCCCGCGAACCGCTCCATCTGGGCGGCGCGGGCCCGCGCGCACCGCTCGCGGATCGAGGCGCTCGGCTCCCCGCCCCGCTCCGCCGACAGGTCGCGGTAGCGCACCGCCGGCACGTCGATGTGCATGTCGATCCGGTCGAGCAGCGGCCCGGAGAGGCGGCTCCGGTAGTGCTGCACCATCACCGCCGTGCAGACGCAGGCGCGCGCGGCGTCTCCGAGGTACCCGCACGGGCACGGGTTCATCGCCGCCGCGAGCATGAACCGCGCCGGGTAGCTCAGGGAGGTCGCCGCGCGGCTGATGGTGACCATGCCGTCCTCGAGCGGCTGGCGCAGTGCCTCGAGGACGTTGGTGCGGAACTCCGGCAACTCGTCGAGGAACAGCACGCCGTTGTGCGCCAGGCTCACCTCGCCCGGCCGCGGATAGCTCCCGCCGCCGATCAGCCCCGCGTCGGAGATCGTGTGGTGCGGCGCGCGGAACGGCCGCACCGCGATCAGCGACTCGCCGGGCGGCAGCAGCCCGGCCACCGAGTGGATCTTGGTGGTCTCCAGCGCCTCGGCGAGCGACGTCGCGGGCAGGATCGTCGGGAGCCGGCGCGCCAGCATCGTCTTGCCGCCGCCCGGCGCCCCGATCATCAGGATGTTGTGGCCGCCGGCCGCGGCGACCTCCAGCGCCCGCTTCACGTGGCCCTGGCCCTTCACCTCCGCGAAGTCCACGTCGGCCTCGGCGCGGGCCGCGAACAGCGCCGCGACGTCCACCGACGCGCGCGCCAGCGGCGGCCCGCCGTCCAGGTGGCCGAGCACCTCGGCCAGCGTGCCGGCGCCCCGCACGTCCAGGTCCCCCACGACCGCCGCCTCGCGCACGTTCGCGGCCGGCAGGAGGAGGCCCGCGCAGCCGGTGCGCCGGGCCGTCACGGCCATCGACAGCGCGCCGCGCACCGGCCGGATCTCGCCGTCGAGCCCGAGCTCCCCGAGGACCACGTAGCCGGCCAGCGCGTCGGGCCGGATCTGCCCGGTGGCCGCCAGCACGCCGAGCGCGATCGGCAAGTCGAACGCCGAGCCCTCCTTGCGCACGTCGGCCGGGGCGAGGTTCACCGTGACGCGCTTGAGCGGGAACTCGTAGCCGGCGTTGTGGATCGCGGCGTTCACCCGCTCGCGGCCCTCCTTCACCGCGCCCTGCGGCAGGCCGACGGTCACGAACGACGGCAGGCCGTTGGCGATGTCGGTCTCGACGCTCACCAGGTACGCGTCGATCCCGAGAACGGCGGCGGACGTGATCCGCGCCAGCATGCCGAAGGCTAGGCGCCGGCCGCCGCGGGACCCCGCCGATCCGGCGCGGAGCGGAGCGCCGCGTTGCAGCCGCGCGCGCCGGTGCGCACCTTTCGCCAACACGATGGACGACCTCGCGAGGCAGTTCCACGAGCGGCTGGCCGAGCGCGCCACGGCCCTCGAGGCGGCGCGCGACGGCCTCGACCGGGACCCCGAGGCCCGCGGGCGGGTCCGCGCGCTGGCCCACGCCCTCAAGGGCTCGGGCGGCACGTACGGCTTCCCGGAGATCAGCGCCGCCGCCGGCGCCCTCGAGCAGGCGGACGACGGCGCGCTGGCCGGCCGGCTCGACGCGCTGCTCGCGGTGATGCGGTCGGCGGCCGCGGGCGCCGCGCGCCCGGACGCGATGGAGGCCCTGCGCCTCTCGGTCGCCGAGTCCATCGCCGCGCCGGCCGCCGGGACCGCTCCCGGCGGCGCGGGAGGCCCGCCGCCCGGCGTGCTGATGGTGGACGACGATCCGGACGTCACCAAGATCCTCTCGGTGGTGCTGGCCGCCTCGGGCCGCGCGCTGTACGCGGCCGGGACGGCCGCCGAGGCGGAGCAGGTCCTCGGCGGGCATCCCGTCGCGCTGGTCGTGCTCGACGTGATGCTCCCCGACGCCGACGGGCGCACGATGCTCGCCCGGCTGCGCGAGGATCCCCGCACGTCGGTGCTGCCGATCATCGTCCTCTCGGGCCACGCCTCGCCGGAGACGCGCGCGGAGTGCTTCGCGCTCGGCGCCGACGCGTACATCCAGAAGCCGTTCGACCCGACGGAGATCGCGACCACGGTCGCGGGGCTCCTGGCGCGCGCGGCCCACGTCCCCGCCGACGCGCGGCGCGATCCCGTCACCGCCCTGCCCAACCGCGCGGCGTTCCGCGAAGCGTTCGCGCGCGTCGCGGGCGGCGACGGCGCGGCCGCCCCGGTGTCGGTCGCGCTCGCGGAGCTGGACCAGTACCGGCCGCTCGCCGCGGCCCGAGGCTGGGGCACCGCCGACCGCGCGCTGGCGCTGGGCTCCCGCGCGTTCGCCCGCGCGCTGCGGCGCGCGGACTGCGTCGCGCGCTGGGCCGGCGCGACGCTCGCGGTCCTCCTCACCGATGCCGACGAGGCGGCCGCCACGGCGGCGGTCGCGGAGGCGCTGCGCGCGGTGCGCGAGGCGCCGCCGCCGGACCCGCACGCGGGCCCGTTCACCTTCTCGGCGGGCATCGCCGAGTGGACGGAGGGCAGCGACCTCGAGGAGACCCTCGCCGAGGCCGAGAGCCAGCTGGTGGCGGCGCGCAGCGCGGGCGGCGACGCCGTCCGCTCGGCGTCGCAGCCGGGCCCCTCGGCGCCGCGCCTGGTGCTGCTGGCCGAGGACGACGAGCTGATCGTTTCGGTGGTGAAGCACCGGCTCGAGCGCGAGGGCATCACCGTCCGCCACTGCCCGGACGGCCCCACCGCCTGCCGGGTCGCCCCGCAGCTGCGGCCGTCGCTCGCCATCCTCGACGTGAAGATGCCGGGCATGGACGGCTTCGAGGTTCTCGAGCGCCTCCGCGCGGAGCCGGCGCTGCGGCAGATGCCGGTGATGATGCTGACCTCGATGGGCAGCGAGCAGGACGTGGTGCGTGGGCTCCAGCTCGGCGCCGACGACTACGTCGTGAAGCCGTTTTCGCCGGTCGAGCTCGTGGCGCGCGTCCACCGGCACCTGCTGCGGCGTTGAGGAGCCCCACCCGCCGGTGACCGCCCCGCCCGCCGCCCTCTTCGCCGTGGCGGCCCAGGCCGCGGCCGCGAGCGACGTCGCCACCGCGCTCTCGCTCGTCATCGCGGCGCTGGTCGCCGCCTCGCTGCTGTTCGCGGCGTTCACGCTGTACCTCCGCGCTCGCAGCACGCGCGCGGCCGCGCGCTGGGCACGCCTCGAGGAGGCCTGGACCGGCCCGCTGCTCGACGTGCTCGCCGGCGACCGTCCGGCGTCCGACCTGCCGGCGCGCGTGGCGCGCCGGGACCGGCTCCGGTTCGCCGACTTCCTGGTGCGCTTCGCCCGGCGGCTCCGCGGGCCGGAGCTCGAGCAGGTGGGCCGGATCGCGGTGCCGTACCTCCAGGCGGTGGCGGCACGGGCGACCGCGGGCTCGGCCGAGGTCCGTGCCCGCAGCCTCCTCACGCTCGGCCTGCTGCAGCCCGGCCGCTTCGGCGCCGCCATCACCGGCGGGCTCGACGATCCGTCGCCCCTGGTGGCGATGACGGCCGCGCGGGTCCTCGCGCGGCGCGATGCCGCGCAGCACGTGAAGGCCATCCTCGCGCGCCTGCACCGGTTCCGCGACTGGAACCCCGGCTTCCTCGCGTCGCTGATCGCCGGCGCCGGACCCGCCGCGGCGCCGCCCCTGCGCGCGATGCTCGCCGACCCGCGGCAGCCGGTCGAGAGCCGGATCGTCGCCGCCGAGGCGCTGCGCCAGCTGCACGATCTCACGGCGGCCGCACCCGCGGCGGCCATCGTCGCGGAGGGAGCCGACCACGACCTCGTCGCCGCGGCCCTGCGCCTGCTGGCCGCGGTCGGCTCCGGGGCGCAGGCGCCCGCGGTGCGCGAGGCCTGCGCGAGCCCGGACCCGGTCGTGCGGGCCCAGGCGTGCGCGGCCCTCGGCGCCGTCGGCGCCGCGAGCGACGAAGCGCTGCTCGGGCCGGCCCTCGCCGACCCCGACCCGTGGGTGGTGTATCACGCCGCGCGGAGCCTCAAGACCATCGGCGGCGCGGCGCTGCTCGAGGCCGCGGCCGGCCCGGCGGCGGGCCCGATGGTCCGCCAGGTGCTGGCGGAGTAGCGGCGTGCCCCGGGCCGGCGTGTGGGTCCTCGGCGCGGTCTACGTCATCGTGGTCGCGTACTTCGTGCTCCTCAACCTGTTCTACCTGCTCACCAGCCTGGCGGCGTTCGCCGCCCTGCGCCGCTACGCCCGGCGGCTGAAGGTCCTCGACACGGAGGAGCTGATCGCCGGCGGCGGCGCGCCGCCCATCACCCTGATCGCCCCCGCGTTCAACGAGGAAGCGACCTGCGTGGAGGCGACCCGGGCGCTGCTGACCCTGCGCTATCCCGAGTACGAGATCCTGGTGGTGAACGACGGGTCGCGCGACGCGACCCTGGCCCGCCTGACCGAGGCGTTCGCGCTCGTGCCCGCCGTGCGCGCCCCGATGGCGGCCGTGCCCACGAAGCCGGTGCGCGCCGTGCTCCGCAGCGCACGCCATCCGGCCCTGTGGGTCATCGACAAGGAGAACGGCGGCAAGTCGGACGCGCTCAACGTGGGCCTCAACCACTGCCGGACCCCGCTGTTCTGCGCGCTCGACGCCGACAGCCTGCTCGAGCGCGACGCGCTCGCGCGCGTGGTGCGGCCGTTCCTGGAGCGCAAGGACACCGTCGCGGTCGGCGGGATCATCCGCATCGTCAACGACTGCGCCGTGGAGGACGGCACGGTCACCCGCATCCGGCTCCCGAAGAAGCTGCTGGCGCGCTTCCAGGTGCTCGAGTACCTGCGGGCGTTCCTGGCCGGTCGCATGGGCTGGGCCGCGCTCGACGCGACGCTCATCATCTCGGGAGCGTTCGGCCTGTTCCGCCGCTCGATCGTCGTGCAGGCGGGCGGGTTCGCCACGGACACGGTGGGCGAGGACATGGAGCTGGTGGTGCGCCTGCACCGCGCCTGCCGCGAGCGCGGGGTGCCCTACCGGATCACCTTCATCCCCGACCCCGTGGCGTGGACCGAGTGCCCCGAAACCGTGCGGGTGCTCGGGCGCCAGCGCGACCGCTGGCAGCGCGGGCTGACCGAAGTCCTCACCCGGCACCGCCGGATGCTGCTCCGCCCCCGGTTCGGGCGCATCGGGCTCCTCGCCTACCCCTACTTCTTCTTCCTCGAGATGCTCGGCCCCGCGGTCGAGATGGCGGGATACCTCGCCTTCGTCGTCCTGCTGGCGATGGGCCGCGGGTCGGGGCCTTACACGTGGGCACTGCTGGCGGTCGCACTGGGCTTCGGCGTGGCGCTCTCCGTGGCCGCTGTGGCCCTCGAGGAGCTGTCGTTCCGGCGCTACCCGAGGATCCGCGACGTGGTGGGCTTGTTCGGCCTCGCGGTCGCGGAGAACTTCGGGTATCGCCAGCTTTCCACCTGGTGGCGCATCCGCGGGATGATCTCCGCCATGCGCGGCGCGAAGGGATGGGGCACGATGACACGGAAGGGATTCGGATCGGAGGCCGGCCGGTGACACCCCTGCTGACGTTCCTGCTCGCGGCGGCGGCGCCGGGGATCGGCGTGTCCGACACCGGCCAGGTGACCCGCCCGCGGGAGACCGACACCACCGTGTGGACGGCCTCGCTCGAGTACGGCTTCCAAGCGTTCACCCACGTGGATGCGGCCTGGCAGACGTGGACGGCGCGCTTCGAGCGCCGGACCGCGGCCGGCGCCATCGCGCTCGAGGCCGGCGACGCGACGCGGTTCGCGCTCTGGGACCAGTCGCTGGCGCTGGACGCCTACCCCAAGCTGTGGCGCCGCGCCTACGGCAACCTCCGCATCGGCGTGGCCCCGGGCGCCCGCGTGCTGCCCCGCTCCGACGTCCTGGCGGAGCTGTACCAGGGCGTGGGCGGCGGGTGGGAGATCTCGGGGTCGTACCGCCGGATGAGCTACCCTGGCCAGAGCGTGAACCTGTGGGGTGCATCCATCGCGAAGTACCTGGCCCACTGGTACGTCGTCGCGCGAGCGACGGCCGTTCCGCAGGCCGGCAAGCTGGGCGGCGGCGCGTGGCTCACGGTGCGCCGCTACCTCGCCACCACCGACGACTACCTCGAGGTGTCGGGAGGAGGCGGGTCCGAGGTGGTCACCCTGGCGGCGGACAGCGTCACCGTGAACACCAGCCAGTTCCTCGCCGCACGGCTGGTGCAGTACCTCACGGTGCGGGTCGCGCTCACGGCCGGCGCGACGTGGAACGTGCAGCAGGGCCTGCCCGCCCGGCGCGGCCTCTCCCTGGGACTCGGCTACCGCTGGTAGCGGCGCCCGGCCGCGCGGGCGTCCCCGCCAGCCGGCCCCTTAGGGTGCGGTGAACTCCAGCGTCACCGTGCCCGGCCCGGCGCTCACCAGCACGCCGCCGGCGCCCGGGTGCGCCGCGACGCCGTCCGGGGCGACGCGCGACAGCGTCCACCCGGCAGGCACCTGGACCGGCAACCCGTCGACTGCCGCCGGCAACGTCAGCGTGACCACGCGCCGCGCGCCGTCGGCCGCGACGTCCACGCCGGCGAGCGTGCGCGCCGCCCAGAAGCGGCCGAGGTCCGACACGGTGCCGAACCAGGCGCGGCCCCGCAGCGAGTCCACCAGCGCGCGCTCGAAGTCGAGCTTCGGCTCGACCACGTTGGTGTGCAGCAGCACCACGAACGTTCCGCCGTACGCGGCGATCCGGCCGGCGAGCGCGAGGGCCGCCGGCAGGCGCTCCATCAGCGCCGGCGGCGCCTCGTCCTCGATCGTCACCGGAAAGTCGAACAGCGGCAGCTCTGCGCCCGGCGCCCGGTCGTAGTTGAGGTGCAGCGGCAGGTGCGTGAGGGCGTTGTCGGCTGTGAACGAGGAGCTGTAGCGGTAGCCGGTCGCCGCCAGCGCCTGCGGGAGCGCCCACGGGTTGCGCAGGTAGCCAGGGCGGAACGAGGTGACCGGTCTGCCGGTCGCGCGGGCGAGG
>Ga0187779_10001887_pt1 | contig 13013 bp, 11 predicted proteins | sample 1015_Q2_SP10_10__FD_132435 | JGI IMG/M metagenome (GOLD analysis project Ga0187779, IMG submission 132435) | Tropical peat soil microbial communities from peatlands in Department of Meta, Colombia - 1015_Q2_SP10_10_MG | ecosystem: Environmental > Terrestrial > Soil > Wetlands > Peat | place... | reverse complement strand
TTGGGATGAATCAGCAGTTTTGCGCCGAATCCCAAAAGCCGGCTGCGCAGAGTGTCGGCGCGCAAACTATCGAGATCGTCGATGGCGGCGTTGATTCCCGCGACCGGCGGCTGAATACCCGCAAGTCTGGAGACCAAAACCAACTGCGAACGGAAGAACAGAAGTTCTTCACCGCTGCCCTTGATTCCGAGATCGAGTTGAAAATCGATTTCGCCGAAAATCACACGCTGCACGCCGGGCGAGCGGGCAATCGCCAACGCATTGGAAAATCCCCGCGCAGTTTCAATCAAGGGGAGGATCTGTGCAGCAGGGTTCACCTTTTCTCGCACGAACGCGAGGTTCTCAACACGTTCCGCTTTGGGCAGCACGACCCCGGCCACAGCCGGCAAGCCGCAGATCTCCAGGTCGTCTCGAAACCAGCTTGTGGTGACATCGTTGAGTCGAACCAAGGTTGCCGTGCCTTGCGCAAGCCAAGTCGCTGCTGCAGTTCGCGCTTCTTTTTTTTGCGCGGGCGGGACCGCATCCTCGAGATCAATGATGACCGCGTCGGCGCAAGCAGCAAACGCTTTCGCAAAGCGATCCGGCCGGTTCCCCGGAACAAATAGATAAGAGCGTTCGATTCCTGCCATATTCGCCTCTGTCCCGCGTACCTCTCGGCGTCGACTTAGCAGAGAGTTGCCATTGCTTCCATTGCTAGCCAGTGTTCCGGGCTTTCCGCCCAAAGCGCAACCTGCCGTTCGTCTGCCTCGATGCGTCCACAGAGTGAGAATGAGGCTGTGTCGAATAACGGACGTACTGCGCGGAAAGAGAATCGGCTTACGTTCGCATGCGGCATATTCCGGCGAAGAAGATCGAGCAGCAGCGTGGCTAATAATGGACCGTGCACCACCAGTCCAGGGTATCCCTCGTGTTCAGTTGCGTAGCGGCGATCATAATGAATGCGGTGCCCATTAAACGTGAGGGCCGAATAACGAAAAAGCAGCACCGGATCCGGACGAACAACACGTTGCCAATCGGGGCCTTTGGGTGCCGCTTTGGGCGGTACCACAGGATCGCTTGGCTTGGGCATCTCACGATAAACGAGATCTTGCTCCTCCTCGATTGCGATTCCATGTGCGTCGCTGATTTTATGCTGCACGGTCACAAATACCAGTGGACCGCTTCGTCCTTCCTTAGACGTTACCGCAGAAATCACTGAAGTTCGTGACACGAGATCTGCGAGCTTCAACAGGCGATGAAAGCGCAATCGGCTTCCCGCCCACATGCGCCGTGGCAGTGGGATTGGTGGTAGAAACTCACCGCGGCGGGCATGTCCATCCTCAGCTAATTCGGATTGACGGGTAATCGGCAAGAAGTACAACCAGTGCCATAAAGGCGGGAGGGGATCACCAATTTGTGGCGCTGGGTCCTCGCGGTCCAAGGTTGCCGCGAGTGCCATGATCGCAGCCGCGTTCACCTGATCGCTGCACGATTCCGGTCTTCCGACCCACTTCTGGAGTGCTTTGATATCGATAGCCACTAGGATTCGTAACAATCACATTCGCTATTTAACGTGAGTCTCCTGATAGTGCAGTTCTTTCCACTCTCCTCCGCGTTTGACCCACACCTCACTGATGTAAACCCTGGAGTAGCGTACCACCGCTTGCGGCGGGAACTGCATGGTGACTTCATAGATAACGAGCGCGGCACCAGGAGCCAGCGAGAATTCCTTGAAGCCCCACAGGGAATAGTTGAATACATTCTCCGCCGCAACCTCGTTCATGGCCTGTGACCTGGTCCGCTCTCCCTTGCCATCAACTTCCACGCCCTGGAAGTCGTCCGCGAGCAGATCTCCGTATGCTTTCTTATTCTTGTTCTTTAGAGCCTCCCATTCCGACTTGACCTTGGCTTCGAATATGGCTTTTAGCTCAGGCGACATATCAATCCCGGGCTCGTGCGTGCTCTGAGCGCAAACAATTCCAGCCATCACTACAGAAAGCGCAAAGGCCAAACCGCGGAAGTTTCTTCTGCAGCCGCCCATCCAGGTTCCTCCAAGGAAGGCGAATCTTACCAGTTGATTGCGCCAGGATCAAAACGGGATAAAGGGGCGGACCCCAGCCGACCAGCCCAGAGGTAACACAGGCTGGTATTCCGTATTTTTTTGCCAAGGCGCGGGTTAGCGATCGCTTCATTACATTCGTAATCAAGACACAGAACCACAAATCTCCCTACAATCGGTCAGCAACCTGGGGGAGCATGTGATGAATTTCAAGAGAATGATTTCAGGATGTCTGCTACTGCTCGCGATGGCCGGACTCTCAGTATCTGTTCAGGCGCAGAGCGCGGTCTCGATTGTCGGGTCTGGCTCGAATGTTCCCACGCCCCTTTACTCGGTGTGGACTGACGAGTTCAATAAGAAGGATTCAAAAGTCCAGGTGCGCTACCTCTCCATGAGCACCATGGAAGGCATTCACCAGATCAGCGCCGGTTCGGGCGACTTTGCGGCGGGCGAGATTCCACTTACCCACGAACAGTTGGAAAGCGCTAAGGTTTCGCTGCTGCAGATTCCCACCGTACTCGTGGGAATTGTTCCCATTTATAATCTGCCCGGCAATCCCGATGTGAACTTTTCCGGTGAAGTGCTGGCGCACATTTTTATGGGGACGATCACGAATTGGAAAGACCCGCGCATTGCCAAATTAAATCCCACAATTAAACTTCCGGATTTGCAGATTGCAGTTGTCCATCGGACCCCCGGCAAAGGATCTAACTATATCTTCACAGACTTTCTTTCGAAGGATAGTCCAGAGTTTCGCTCGCAGATCGGGAAGAGTGCATCGCCGAATTGGCCGGTTGGCGTAGATGCCAATCGCGGTGAAGACATGGTCACAAAGGTTGCCTCAATCCCGGGCGCTGTGGGGTATGTAGAGTTGAATTTCGCCAAGCGCTCGGACATCGGCTATGGCAGCGTGCAGAACCCCGCTGGAGCATTTGTGAGAGCGACGCCAGCGAGCATTACCGCTGCTTGCAAGAGCCTGGCGGGAACGGTTCCGAGCGATTTCCGCGTGTCGCTGGTGAATGCCCCTGCTCAAGACGCATATCCGATCGCGAGTTTCACCTGGATCTATTTGCCAACATCCAACGCGTCCACTGAACGCAGCATTGCACTGAAGGAGTTCCTGGAGTGGTCGCTGCGGGACGGACAAACCATAGCGCGAGGCCTTGGATACGCTGTGCTGCCGGCCACGATCCAAAGCAAGGCACAAGCTGCATTGAATTCCATGCAACTGGCCAGCCGTAGCAATTAACGGAGTCAGTTCTACAAAGACTCTGATATAGTTGCGCGCCAGTATGGCGGCGCTACCCATGCCTGCTCCACCTGGCTCTGGTCAACCAGGCGGTCTAACGCCCAATCAAATCCGCGGTTTTTGGGCGTCGTGGGGCGGATGGGCCCTCGACGGCATGGATTCGTTCATCTATGCGTTGGTGTTGGTGCCATCGTTAAGAGAACTCTTGCCGAGGTCAGGCATTCCTGCCACCAAGGGAAATATAGGCTTCTACGGTGGCCTTCTATTCTCTCTGTTTCTGATTGGCTGGGGTCTGGCGTTTTTGTGGGGGCCCGTCGGTGACAAGTTAGGGCGCGTTCGCACCCTAATGCTGACTATTCTTTGGTATTCCCTCTTTACATTTCTGAGTGCGGGCGTAGTTCGTGTTTGGCAACTTGCGGTTTTGAGGCTTTTAGCCGGAATCGGTATCGGCGGAGAGTGGGCCATGGGTGGGACTTTTGTGGCAGAAGAGTGGCCGGAACATCGTCGCACGATCGGAGCGGGGTGGATGCACACCGGCTACTACGTTGGAATATTTCTTGCGGCAATTGCCAACTATGGAATCGGCAGCCATTTCGGCTGGCGTGCGATGTTTGCGGTTGGTGGCTTGCCCGCGCTTTTGCTCGCTTGGATTCGCCGCGGCGTCAGCGAACCGGCGCGCTGGCTGGAAAAAGGCAATGTCGTCCACTCGTGGGCGTTCTGGCGGCCGCTTGCCATGCTGTTTTCTCGAGAATGGCGCCGGCGCACGATTCTGAATTCGCTATTCATGCTGGTCTCGATTTGCGGGTTGTGGGCGGGAACAGTTTACGTTCCCTCGGCGGTCACCGTGCTGGCAGAAGCGTCTGGCCATACCTCATCCCAAGCCGCGAGGCTGGCCTCGTGGGGCACAATGCTGGTTTCTTTCGCAACCGTGTTGGGATGCCTGCTCATGCCTCTCGTTGCTGAGCGTTTCGGACGTCGCAACGCACTGGCGTTCTTTTTCGCGTTGATGATGGTGTTCATTGCCCTGAGTTTCGGCCGAATTTTTTACTTGGGCGCTGCAGCATTGCCGTGGTTTTTTGTCTGTCTCTTCTTCTTAGGTTTGGGCGGTGCAAATTTTGCAGTCTACACACTCTGGTTGCCGGAGCAGTATCCGACGGAATGCCGCGCGAGCGCTTTTGCTTTCTGCACCTCATTTGCTCGTTTCGGGGGCGCGGGCATCACTTTCCTGGTAGGAGCGGGGACACGGCATTTCGGATCTCTGGGAATACCCGTAGCAATGACAGCGATTGCTTTTGCCCTCGGGTTGATCCTTGTTCCATTTGGTGCTGAGACTCGCGGTCGAGGTCTGCCCGCGTAGCAGTATTGAAGACGACCATGATCTTCCAAAACATCGTGCTTACCGTGCTTGTGGCGGGAGCGGCGTCGTATTTCGGATGGGAATTTGCTTCTTCAAACTGGGATCGCATGGAGATCACAGGTCTTTGCCTGGCAATTCCGGGATTTGTGCTTTGGAGTCTGGCGCGATTTCAACTTGGGAAATCATTTGCGGTGACGGCAGAGGCAAGGCAACTGGTAACGCGTGGGCTCTATTCCAGAATTCGCAATCCCATCTATGTGTTTGGTTCACTTTTCATTGTCGGCTACATTCTCCTGCTGGAACGGCCAGTTTGGCTCTTGATCTTCGCATTGATTATCCCGCTGCAGATCTGGCGCGTGGGCAAAGAAGCACAAGTGCTGGAAGCAAAATTCGGAGAGGATTATCGGGCCTATCGCGCACGAACCTGGTTCTGATTTCAGCGGCCTCAGGGTTAAGCGTGGCGCTCGCTATTTGGTTTCGAACCGCTTAGAGCATAATACAAAATATACAGATAGCAGAGAGCCGGAAGAATCAGCGCGTAATGGATGCCCTGGCCCCAGCTGGTCTCCCCTTGACTTAATGCCGGATAGTAAATGTGGTTGATCATATCGGCGATTCTGCCGACGACCCACGGAATGATCGCACCACCAACAATCGCCATGTTGAGAATGCCGGAAGCATCACCTGTGAGCGGCCCGAGTTCGGCAATCCCCATGGTGAAAATTGACGGAAACATGATCGAGTTGAAGAATCCCACCAGAAGGATGGACCACATGGCAGCGTGACCGGAACTGAGCACGGAAATAGTCACGAGCAGCGCGGCAGCGATCGCGCAGATCGCCAACAATGTCCCGGTTTTTATTTTCTGGAGTAATCCGGAGCCGATGAAGCGGCCGATCATCGCTCCGAGCCAGTACACAGAAATGAAGCGAGCCGCGAGGCCCAAAGCTGCGCGGTACCGCGCGGCAGCTTCCGGCACAGCAGAACTGGAGAGCAAATGACCGATATTATCCAGGGCCAGATAATTGGCAATGGAGCTACCAATTGCCACCTCCGCGCCCACATAGACGAATATTCCAATCGCACCGAAAACAAGGTTGGGATGTTTCCAGACTGAGTCGTTGACCTTTTCGCCGCGTGAACGTTCCGCCGATGGAATTCCCGGCAAGCGAAACAGCCCGATGGCGATCGCCAAAAGTGTCAGGGCCACCGCAAAAAAATAGACGTAGAGCTTGATGACAGCATTAGCTTCTTGCGACGTGCTCTGTGCAAGGGCCGATGCGCTCGTGCCCAGAATCAGGTGCGCGCCGATCCACGGAAAGATCGCGGTCCCGAGCGAGTTGAAAGCTTGCGTCAGGTTTAGCCGACTCGATGCAGTCTCGGCTCTCCCCAGCACCGCTACGTAGGGATTTGCGGCTACCTGAAGGACCGTGATGCCGGTGGCCAGAATGATCAGAGCTGCCAGGAAAAAAGAGAATGAAGGAATTTTTGCCGCCGGGTAGAACCCCAAACAAGCCACAACCATAGTGGCCAGGCCCACTATGATGGCTCGCTTGTATCCAACCCAGTCGATGATCTTCGATGCGGGAACCGAAAAAATGAAATAGGCAGAGAAGAATGCGGTTTGAATCAGCATGCTGGCGGCCAATTTGATGTTGAAGACATGCTGCGCATAAGGAATCAGCACGTCGTTCAGCGAAGTGAGCGAACCCCACATGAAGAATAAAGTGGTGACGACCGCCAAAGCACTTCCATATCCTGATGGCGCGCTGTGATCTACCTTTTGCGACTGTACGTTTGCAGTAGCCATGAACGAGACGGTCCCTGGCCGTCGGAAGTGCCCAAAACTAGATTTGTTGCGAGCTTCCCTATTCTATCTGCCCCTTCATTCCACGCAACGTGTCGGTAGTGGTGCACCTTGATAAGGAAGCGAGCCACACAGCCACTAGCAGCGTGTCCCGCAATAAATTTCAAAGTTGTTATCCTGTAGTTTGAAGGTACCCGCCGAAAATTTGCCTTCCGACCAGCCTGAGAGCAATTCTGTAGGTAAGAAGTCAGGCTTACCTGCGACTCTCCGGGCGCTGCGTCATCGCAATTTTCAACTTTTCTTCGGTGGACAGCTGATCTCACTTATTGGCACGTGGATGCAGATCGTGGCCCAGTCGTGGCTGGTGTATCGTCTGACCGGTTCCTCATTGCTGCTCGGTTCGGTCGGATTCGCCAGCCAATTCCCGGTTTTTGTCGTTGCCCCACTCGGGGGAATTGTTGCCGACCGCCACAACCGGCAAAAAGTTGTCATCGGAACCCAGACCGCTTCGATGATCCTGGCATTCATTCTTGCAGCGCTGACCCTGACGAATACGGTGCAAGTGTGGCACATCTTCGTGCTCGCGGCGCTCCTCGGCATTGTGAATGCTTTTGATATTCCTGGCCGGCAGGCGTTCCTCGTGGATATGGTCGGCAAAGAAGACCTGATGAACGCCATCGCGTTGAATTCGTCCATGTTCAACGGAGCGCGCATCATTGGCCCGGCAATCGCCGGAGTTCTGGTGGCGAAGATTGGAGAAGGTTGGTGTTTTTTCGCGAACGGGGTGAGTTACATCGCGGTGATCATCGGGCTCATGCTGATGCAAGTTTCGCCGCCCGTTTTTCGTGGGTCGGCGTCGCCCCTGGCCCACATTGTTGAGGGTTTTCGGTTTGTTCGCCAGACCGCTCCGATTCGCGCCATCCTTTTGCTTCTAGGTTTGGTCAGCTTCGTAGCGATGCCCTACACAATACTGATGCCGATTTTCGCGGACCGCATTTTGCACGGAGGCGCCCGCGCTTTGGGATTGCTTATGGGTGCTACTGGCATCGGTGCGTTACTGGGTGCTCTGACGTTGGCCTCCAAGACCGGGGTTCGCGGACTTGGACGCTGGGTTGCATTCGCCTGCGGAGGATTCGGAGTCAGCTTGATTCTCTTTGCGTTCTCGCGAAATCTGCAGCTTTCGGAGTTTCTGCTGCTCCCCGTCGGATTCTGCATGATGCTGCAGATGTCCTCGTCAAATACTCTCATTCAGGTGATGGTGCCGGACCACCTGCGCGGGCGTGTTATGGCCGTCTACTCCATGATGTTCATGGGCATGGCGCCATTCGGCGCATTCTTTGCGGGGGCTTTAGCTGATCGATTGGGCGCGCCTGTCACCGTGGCGATGGGCGCCGTTGCGACCATCGGAGGTGCCGCTTTGTTCTGGCTACGCCTGCCGAGCTTCCGGGTCGAAGCGCGGCGCTTGATTGTGGCCCAAGCTGTCGCCGGAGGAGATCCACCCGAAGAAATGACCGCGCGGGTTGTGGACGATCAGTAGCTAAACTCTGAGTTTATTGCAAATTCTAGAACGCCGATCCCACACCCAGAAGGCTGTAAAGAAGAATGACCAGCACGATAGTGGCAAAGAGCATGTACATGCGGTCATGCTCGGCAGCAAACCCCCAGATTGAAAACGCCACACGAGCCACAGGAGTTGCAATCAGCAAAAGAAGGCCCAGTTGAATGATGCCGCGTCCATGCAACCTAAAGGCATTATGAAAAATGCCGGCAAGTGTGCTCAGATCTGGAGGCTCGCCCTGAAAGACGTGATAATCCGGATGCGAAGCGCCGTGCTTAAGTAGGTAGATGACGCCGCCGGCGAACACGATTGCTGCCGAACTCATTACTCCGGCACGAAGCAGATTTCCGATAATTTCTTCGATCTTTTGATCAGACCATTTAGACATCAGATCGCTCCAACCACTCCTTTGTAGATCATTTGCGCGCCGAGGAATGCAATCACGAGGCTGAAAACCAGTCGCAGCACCTTAGTTTCGGCTTTGATTAAAACGCGTGCGCCAAGCAGCGAACCGGCCAGGACTCCCAACATCACCGGCATCGCGAGCCCAGGATCAATATAGCCGCGACTTAAATAGATGCCGGCGCTCGCAGCGGCGGTCACTCCGATCATGAAGTTGCTGGTGGTGGTCGAGACCTTAAACGGAATTTTCATTGCCTGATCCATCGCCAGGACCTTTACCGCACCCGAACCGATCCCGAGTAATCCGGAGAGGGCGCCAGCGCCAAACATCAGGCTGAAACCCGCCGGCACACCCTGGACGTTGTAGTGGCGTACACCGCCTTCTTCCGAAGGAAAGCTGCCATTCATCTTGAGCCTGGTGGCGAGTCTGTCGGGCGGAAGATTGCGTTGTTCGGGTGGACGCGGTTTGCGCGAGAGATAAGCAGAATAAAGCAGAACCAGCCCGAATATCACGGCCAGAGCGCGAGTCGGCATAACAGTTGCCAGGAAGGCTCCGCACAACGCTCCCAGAGTCGTGGCAATCTCCAGAAACATTCCAATGCGAATGTTGGAAAATCCCTCCTTCACATAAGCTGCGGCCGCCCCCGACGAGGTGGCGATCACGGAAACCAGAGACGCTCCAATGGCATAGCGAATATCCGCTTTGAAGAAAATCGTCAATAGTGGAACAAGGACCACTCCGCCACCGAGGCCCGTGAGTGCACCCAACAGGCCCGCAAGGAAGGAGCCCATGGCGACAAATATGGTGAATTCGAGCGCGTTCATGCAAAAAGATGAGTTTGCCACATCTCTGATCGGCAAAGAGCAAGGCAGGTTGGCAACGGAGATTCGCGGCGAGCAAGGTTGAATTCAGTGTTGTTCGAACGTAGCCCTCAGGACTGCAGAATGGATGTTTGGTTACGCAGGCTGTATTCTCAGGATGACGATGGCGGCAGTGCGAAAGGACCGATCTCCAACCCTTGGTCTGACCGTCGGGCTAGTCATCACGCTAGCGGCCGTTGTGATGTACTCCGCATATACCAGCAGGCAGATCACGGCCTTGCGGGCTCTGCAGAACGATTTAATCGACCGCGATCGCAAAGATTCGTTGCAACTGTTACGAATCCAGAACGATTTGAATTCGCTCGCACTTGCCATGCGGGACATGTTGGACAACGATGAGCCCTATCCTCTAGCGGCGTGGTCATCGCAATTTCAACGCATTCGCGCCGACCTGGACGATGCCTTGAGCAAGGAAGCACAAGTTTCGCCTCACGATCGGGCTTTGGAGCAGCGGCAATACCTGGGCACATCCCTCGCCCAGTTTTGGGACGCAGCTGAGCGCATGTTTTCGATGGCAAGAGCTGGGAAGGAGCAAGAGGCACGTGCTCAGATTCGCGAGTCATTGCAAGCGCGCCAGGCGGCGTTGAGCACAGCAGTTGCTCGGCTGCTAGTGCAGAACAACGAAAGTGAAGAAGCGGCTACGGCACGGATCGCTGGGATTTACGATCGCGTAGAGCGGCAGGTTTATGGGTTCCTTGGCGCCACTCTCATTGCGATCCTCATTACCGGGGTGTATGTGATCCGCTCCAATCGCAGGTTATTCGCGCGTGTTGCCGCGCTTTCTCGGCAGCGAAGTGAGTTGGCACGAGAACTGATCTCGGCCCAGGAATCCACCCTGCGGTATCTTTCGCGGGAGTTACATGACGAGTTTGGTCAAGTGCTGACCGCGATCGGGTCAATGCTCGCGCGTGCCAACAAACAACTTCCTGAAGGCTCGGATCTGCGCGTAGAACTTCAGGAAGTGCGGGACATCGCACAGACTACTTTGGATAAAGTTCGCACGCTTTCGCAGGCCCTACATCCGGTGATGCTGGAAGAGGCTGGATTGGAGCACACGCTGGAATGGTACTTGCCAACTTTCGAGCGGCAGACCGGCATTAAAATACGGTACGAGAAAACTCCTATTACAATTGACGGCAACGGCGCCATACACATTTACCGCGTGCTGCAAGAGGCTTTAAACAACGTTGCCAGGCACTCTGGGGCCAGCGAGGCTTGGGTTAGGGCTCGGTCTCTGCCGCAAGAATGGAGATTTGAGGTGGAGGACCACGGATCGGGATTCAGTCCCCCAACCGCGAAGAAGGGCATGGGAGTGGTGGCGATGCGGGAACGCGCAGAGTTGCTTGGAGGAACGTTGGAGTTTCTGAAGCCAAGCGAAGGCGGAACGTTGGTGAGGTTGAATATTCCGCGGGAGCATCCTGAGCCTCATGCCCAATAAGATTTCAGTTTTGTTGGTGGACGACCACAGCCTGGTACGGCGCGGGTTTCGCCGCATTCTGGAGGATGAGCCTGACATCAGTGTGGTTGGAGAGGCAAGCGACGGCGAAGAGGCCGTCCGGTTGGCGGAGGACCTTCATCCTCGGGTCGTTGTCATGGACTGTGCTCTCCCGAAGATGAACGGACTCGATGCCACTCGCGCGATCCTGAAGAAATTTCCCGAGACTCTGGTCCTGATGCTGAGCATGCACCCGGAAGGCACATGGGTGCGGCAGTCACTGGAAGCCGGCGCGCGTGGATATATTTTGAAGAATGCAGTGGATGTGGAGTTAGGAAATGCGATCAGGAAGGTAATCGCGGGCGAGGTGGTGCTGGATCCGCAAGTCGAGAATCCAATCCGGCTCAAGGGAGAGCGAAACACACTGACTCAACGCGAGATGGAAGTTCTGCAGATGATCGCGCAAGGAAAATCGAACAAGGAAATTGCAGCCGAACTCCAACTCAGCGCCAATACGGTTGCGGTGCATCGAGCGAACATCATGGACGCCCTAGGCATTCACAAAACCGCAGAACTGGTTGTCTACGCTATCCGCAACGGCCTGGTTAATTTGCCGTGAATCGCCGGACTTTCATAGAAGGGTTCGCTGGGCTCGCGGCGTTTTCGCAACTGCACCCGTTCCTGGCACTCGGCTCTGTTGGATTAAACCCTGATCCAGGTTTTCGTCTCACCGATGTAACCTCTCAGGCTGGAATTCGCTTTCGCCACAACAGCGGTGCTTACGGCGGCAAGCTTTTGCCGGAGACGTTGGGATCGGGCTGCGCTTTTCTCGATTACGACGGGGACGGCTGGCAAGACATTCTGCTGGTGAACGGAATGGATTGGCCGGGCCACAAGCGGGAACGCACCACGCTGGCGTTGTATCGCAACAATCGCAACGGCACGTTTACAGATGTCACTCGGTCTGCCGGACTTGATGTCGAAGTGTATGGGATGGGCGTTGCGATTGGTGATTACAACAACGATGGATTCTCCGACATTCTCATCACCTGCGTGGGGCAGAACCGGCTTTTTCGAAATACTGGGAAAGGCACCTTCGTGGAGGTCACCAAACCGAGCGGATTGGCTGGACGGCAGGCATTCAGCACGTCAGCGTTGTGGTTTGATTTTGACCGCGACGGGTGGCTGGATTTGTTCGTTTGCAATTACGTGAAGTGGTCTCCCGAGCATGACGTCTTCTGCAGCATCGATGGCAAACGCAAAGCCTACTGCACACCCGAAGCTTACCGAGGCGAAACGTGCTGGCTATTTCATAATCGAGGCGATGGCACCTTTGAAGACGTAACGGCGAAGAGCGGGATTTTCGACAGCAGTTCGAAGTCGCTCGGTGTGGCCATGCTCGATTTTGATCAGGATGGGTGGCCGGATTTGCTGATCGCCAACGACACTCAACCCAACAAACTTTATCGCAATCAGCGGAATGGCACCTTCCAGGATGTAGCTGTAGAAGCGGGCATTGCGTTTACCACCGAGGGCAAGGCGAGGGCTGGAATGGGCGTGGATGTGGCTGATTTCGATAATTCCGGGAAACCCGGCGCCGCCATCACCAACTTTGATAACGAGATGATCGGGCTCTACCGCGCTTCGGGAGGCAGCTACGCGGACGTGGCCACCCAAAGCGGAGTTGGCATCCCCTCCAAAGACAAGCTGGGATTCGGATGTCTTTTTCTTGACGCGGCGTTAGACGGCACACTCGACCTGGTCGCGGTGAATGGTCACATTGACGAAACTGTGCGTAATGTTCGGAATGTCGGTTATGCCCAACCGCCAGAGTTTTTCCTGAATACGGGCAAAGGGAAATTTCGCGATGTCACGGACAGCCTCGGTCCTGACTTTCAACGTCCGCAGGTTGGCCGCGGACTGGCTTGCGGCGACTTTGATAACGACGGCGATCCGGACCTGCTGATGACCACTAACAATGGTCCCGCTTTTCTGTTTCGCAATGATCAATTAGGCGGAAACGGCAGCATTCGAGTACGGCTAGTGGGCACAAAATCAAATCGCGATGGGATTGGAGCGCTCGTCCGGGTGTTTGGTGTTGATTCGACTCAATCGCGGGTCGTGAAGAGTGGATCGAGCTATTTGTCGCAATCGGAATTGCCCCTAATTTTTGGTTTGGGAAAGCATGATAGGGCGGATCGGATCGTCATGGATTGGCCGAGCGGTCGCACCGAAGAATATAAGAATCTCAATGCAGGAAACAGCTTCACCTGCGTCGAGGGCAA
>Ga0187779_10001885_pt1 | contig 13017 bp, 11 predicted proteins | sample 1015_Q2_SP10_10__FD_132435 | JGI IMG/M metagenome (GOLD analysis project Ga0187779, IMG submission 132435) | Tropical peat soil microbial communities from peatlands in Department of Meta, Colombia - 1015_Q2_SP10_10_MG | ecosystem: Environmental > Terrestrial > Soil > Wetlands > Peat | place... | reverse complement strand
GATGCGGCATCAATCCAGCGATGTTGCGTTCGCGGCTGCAGATGCCTGCGATGGCCGCGAGCGAGCCGTTGGGATTCGCTTCGAAATCGTTCGAAGCGGCCTTGCGCCCGTCCGCGTGAACGTAGCGGAACAGGACTTGATGGTGGCGCTCCAGGGTGGCGAGCGTGTCCCGATCGCAAAAATAGTTCCCCTCCATGTGTGCGATGGGGATCTTCAGAATTTGACCCTGGCGTGCGGCGCAGGTAAACGGCGTGTCGGTGTGTTCGACGCGGATGTGAACCTGGCGGCAAAGAAAGCGCAAACGCTGATTTCGCAGCATGGCGCCCGGCAGCAATCCTGCTTCGAGAAGAATTTGAAAGCCGTTGCAAATGCCAAGGACGATTCCGCCGGAACGCGCGAACCGGCTGACGGCGCTCATCACAGGAGAAAATCGCGCGATCGCACCAGTGCGGAGATAGTCGCCATAGGAAAAGCCGCCAGGAAGAACGATGGCGTCGAAGCCAGAGAGCTCGGCGGATTGATGCCAGATGAGTTCGACCGGCTCGCCCAACAAAGAGCCGATGGCGTGGCAGGCGTCGGCATCGCAATTGGAGCCGGGGAATTGCACGACGCCGAACTTCATAGAGAGAATTCTAGCATACAGACGATCTACGGTTTTTGTCGCGGAAATGAAAGCGGCCGGCAGTTTGTCGTGCCGGCCGCCCCTACTGCTCCCTAGGGTATGAATTTAGGTTAGGAAACTTACCGGCGCCCGCCGCCGTGAAAACTGGCTCCACCGTGGAACCCGGCACTGCCAGAGAAGGAATGAACGCCGCGTACGGGGCCGTGGTAGGGCACTGGATGCGGATGGTAAAAGCCCCGGCCGTAGAATCCAGGATGGCCCCAATAGCCGCCGTGGTACCAAGGCCCGGCTCCAAGGAACACGCCGCCAACAAACCACTGGGGACCGTAATATCCATACGGCGCACAGGCATACGGGTAATAGGGATAGTAGCCGTAGGCGCAAACGGGCGGAGGACCCACAACGACCGGGCCAACTCCTATCCCAACGGAGAATCCTTGGGCATGCGCGGGAGTCGGGATCAGGAATAGGCCCGCTAGGGCAAGCACTCCGAAAATCGTGAGGGTTTTCATCTTCGAACCTCCTCGAGACCTGGGATCGATCTCAAACTCAGGTCACGTTCTTTTGTGACCGCTGACACTAAAATGCACGGGCATTGCCAGACTATTTCCGGAGCACTGACAACCAATAAGTCGCCCATTTTGATAAAGATAAGCCGGCACCGGAGTGAAATGTCGATCCTCGCACCCTGATTCTCCTGGTGGTTTTCAAGCAGGGTCGGTGATTCTCAGCCAGAGAAAACTAGCGGTGGAGTTTCGTCCTGCGACGGCGAACAGGCTTGCGGCGAGAGGAACGGCGCTTAGGGGCCCCGCTCGATTCTGCCCGAAGCTCCTGTCGACGGGCGCGCGCCCAGCCAGGCTTATTGACCTGGCGGCCGCGAGCGACGGCGAGCGCTTCGGCGGGAACGTTGTCGGTGACTACCGAGCCAGCAGCAATGTAGGCGCCGTCTCCCACGCGTACAGGAGCGACAAGTGCGGTATCGCTGCCCACAAAAACGCCGCTGCCGATTCTCGTCTCGTACTTTCCAAAACCGTCGTAGTTGCAGGTGATGGTGCCGGCGCCGATGTTGGTCCCTGAGCCGATGGTGGCGTCACCGAGATAGCTCAGGTGCGGAGCCTTCGCTCCTTCGTGCAAGGTTGTCTTTTTCAGCTCGACGAAGGTGCCAACGTGCGCTCCGGTACGGATGTCGGTGCCCGGACGCATGCGCGCGAACGGCCCGATTTGCGCCTGTTCTCCGATGCGCGAAGAAACCAGATGGCAGTGCGGAAAAATCTTAGCCCCCTCATCGACGCGCATGTCAATAAGCACACTGTTGCCGCCGACTGTGCAGCGTGCGCCGATGCGCGTCTTACCCAGAAGCTGCACGCCGGGCTCGACCACCGAATCGGCACCGATGGTGACCTCCGGATCAATCACAACCGTTTCCGGGAGATAAATTGTCACACCGGAGTCCATCAACTCGGTCGCTTTCCTTTGGCGAAGCACCGAATCCGCCTCGGCCAGATGCGCGCGCGTGTTGCAGCCGATGATCTCGTGGGGATCTTCGGCAAGATGAGCGAGGACACGTTCATTGCGCTGTCGCAGCATGGCGATGGCGTCGGTGAGATAGAGCTCGCGGTGCGCATTATCCGGGCGCAGCGCCTGGAGGCACGGCCAGAGCTTGTCGAGCGTGAAGCTGTAGATGCCGGAATTTACTTCGTGAATCGAGAGCTGTTCGGGCGTAGCGCTCTTGTCTTCGACGATCGACTGGACGCGGCCTTCCGAATCGCGAACGATCCGGCCGTACCCGGAAGGATCGGCGAGCTCGGCGCTCAGAATGATACAAGCGGCCTCGCCGCGCCGGTGCGTATCGAGCATCGCGGCGAGGGTTTGGGTGCGCAGCAGAGGCGCATCTCCAGGGAGAACGATCGCAAGCTTGGAGCTCTTGCGAATCGCGCGGCGGGCAATCTGCATGGCGTGACCGGTGCCACGCTGGGGCTGCTGGACGACTGTTTCAGCGCCCAGTTCCTTCGCGACTCGGCCGACCTCTTCGCCCTGGTAGCCGACGACGACTAACAATTGAGCGGGTTTGAGCGGCTGGCACGCCCGCACGACGTTCTCAACGAGCGTGCGGCCCCCTGCGCGATGAAGGACTTTCGCGAGATCGGAACGCATGCGCGTCCCTTTCCCAGCGGCAAGAATGATGATGGAGGTGTCCGAAGCAGGCATCAGCGCGGTTATTGTCGCCCTGGCGTGAAACTTTGGCAATCGGGGAATTGGGGACCTTTTCGTCAAGTGAACAAATTCGATCCAGAAAGCGAACGTAGCTTCGAGTGAAAGGGATCGGGATGCCCGATATCGGCACCAGGCGAATCGATGCTGTGATCCTTGAGGGCGTTCCTCTTTGTTGCTTTCGGATGGTCACTTTGGATGGGACCTGGCCTCTAAAGGCATGGGTGTCGAAGAAGCGGCTGAGTCTTTGAGAATCTCATCGGAAAAGGGCGAAGGAATGGAGCCAAGGCGTGGTTGTCGGTGAACTCAGCTGGACCGAGGTGGCTACGGAGTAGCTTCAGTCAGCTTCGACGCCCGGTTGCGCAGCGAATATGGCAGCTCTGGCGTCGGCGGATACCGACACTGCGCGATGCATCGTGGTTTCTTCCCACAGGGACCGGTCGGCAAGCAGGCGCGTGACGAGCTGCGTGTGCAGCGCATGACCCGCTTTGTGCGCAACGATACGCGCGAGAAGGGGCCGGCCGACAAGGGCCAAGTCGCCAATCAAATCGAGGGCTTTGTGGCGACCGAATTCGTCGGGAAAGCGCAACGGGCCATTGAGGATACACTGGTCGTCCATCACAATCGCGTTAGCAAGCGACCCACCTCGAATCAGCCCCATTTTTTGCAGGGCCAGAAGCTCCTTCACAAAGGTGAAGGTGCGGGCGGGGGCTAGTTCCCGGCTGAACGATTCCGCGGTTACGGTCATTTCGACTTCTTGGGGTCCGGCGGCGGGATGATGGTAGTCGACAAAGCAGTGCACGCGAAACTCGTCCGCCGGATAAATGCCGATGCGACGGTCGCCATCGGCGAACTCGAGAGGCTTACGCACGCAGATGAACCGGCGCGGGCGCCGCAAACGGCGCGTCCCCGCCTGCCGAAGGATATCGATGAATGGCTTTGCCGAGCCGTCTAGAATGGGAAGCTCCAACGCATCCAGCTCGACAAACACGTTGTCGATCCCGCAGCAGTACAGCGCGGCCAAGAGGTGTTCGGTTGTGGAGATCAGGACGCTCTGCCGCATCAAGCTCGTCGCGTAGCTGACGCGGGCAACGTTGTCTGCATGCGCCGCAATCTCAAAGCCGTCAAGATCGGTGCGTCGGAAAACGATTCCAGTATCGGCCGGCGCGGGTAGCAAGCGAACATGCGACCGCACGGCCGTGTGAAGGCCGATACCGTCAATCTCGACAGGATGCTGAATCGTAAGTTGATAAGGCATGCGAGAAGATGCATCCAGTATTACGCATTTGACGGGCCAGTGACATGCTGTTTTATCCCCCTATTTTGAATGAGTTACAGTTGAAGCAAGAGCCCACAAACGCGGGGGTGTTGCATAAAAGCAACAAACCTGCCGATTCCCATGTGGTTCGCGATAAACACCCCAGAAATCGCCGGCGAGACAGTTGCCGTCACAGCAAGCCACGCGTAAGATGATTTCGAGCGGCGGGATGACAACCCTATTCCATATACTGCCCAACAGCCCTCGGCCCCCTACTTTAGGGCTGCAGCGGCCGCCCTGGCTGAGGGTGCGTTTTCGGGGCGGGCGGAACGTTCATGAGCTGGATAGCATTCTGCGCCAGCTCCACTTGCACACCGTGTGCGAGAGCGCGCGCTGCCCGAATCTAGGCGAGTGTTGGGAGCACCGCACGGCGACGTTCATGATTTTGGGAAACATCTGCACGCGCTCGTGCGGGTTCTGCGCCGTGCCGAGTGGCAAGCCATTAGGCCCGCCAGACCAGGACGAGCCGGCGCGGGTGGCGGAAGCGGTTACGCGGATGGGGCTGCGCTATGCCGTGGTGACGTCCGTGAACCGCGACGATCAGCCCGACGGCGGAGCGGGTATTTTTGCGCGGACGATCGAGGAGATTCGCCGGCGTGTTCCGGACTGCAAGGTCGAAGTGCTGATTCCCGATTTCCGCGGCAATTGGGAGGCCCTCGCGTTGCTGATGGCCGCTCGACCCGACGTTCTCAATCACAACATAGAGACAGTACCGAGGCTGTACCGTTGGGTGCGCAAGGGCGCGGTTTATGAACGGTCGCTTGAGCTGCTCAGGCGCGCGGGCCAAATGTCTCCTGATATTCCGACAAAAACGGGCATGATGCTGGGGCTCGGCGAGACCCGCGACGAAGTGTTGCAGGCGATGCAAGAGATCGTGGCGCAAGGAACGCACATCTTGACGCTCGGCCAGTACATGCAGCCCACTCCTGCCCACCTACCCATCGAGCGATATGTCCATCCGGACGAGTTTGCCGAATTCAAACGAGTGGGCGAGCAGATAGGACTTAAGCACGTCGAGGCGGGACCCCTGGTTCGTTCTTCCTATCATGCCTTCGAGCAAGAAGCCTCCGCGCGGGGTTAGTTTCGAGGCGGGACTTACGCGCCGGGGGCGCCCGGGGCGTTCACGCGAAGCAGTAGGCCGGCTCCTGCAGCGATGTTCACCGGGCCCTTCGTTGAATCGAAAGTGATTTGACCAGCCAGATCCGCCGGTCGCATAGGGCGAATCGCCAAATTCGGCAAGCCGTAGGCCCCACACGCATCGGAAGAGAATACCCAGAGCGCCTGCAAAGCATCCTTCGCCGTTATCGGGCCACCACACCCTCTGTCTGAATTCGACTGCAAGTGGCCGAGCACACCTCCCGCAACGGGCTCGCCGACCGAGCCGTTGCTTCCTTCGACGTGGCCGCCTCCGCGATAGACCGTTTGACCACCAATCTGCATCGTCGTCCAGGCGTTGTCAGGCGTTCCCCGGTCCGGACCCGCGTCCGGCACCTGTGCCTGTTCCACAGCCACGAACGAGGCGATGGCTCGTAGGCTCGTGGTAATGGAAATTTTCTCGCCACGCGTCTCGAGGGTATCGAATTCGAGCGAAATACTGGCAGGCGAGGCCTGCGAAGCCGGAGTGACATTCACGATATGGCCTATGACCTTGGCCCCTGCGCGAATGATCCCGTCGCCCGGCAGCGGAACGTCTTGCATGATGCGTGCCGTGATGATCTGGCCGCTATGACTGTTCGTCGAAGATACCCTCGAGTTTAGACGAACGGGAAGGACGGTTCCTTCTGGGATCATTATGGCCGCTGAGACGACGGTAGCGAGCACGAGGAAAACGATTGAGGTGAGAAATAGGAGCTGTTTCACGCCTGACTTCATGGCAGACACCTCCCGGCCAATACTTCGAGCGCTCCTCGGGTATCTCTTGGGTTCGATGCGTCAAGGGTGTAAGGAGGATAGCAACCAAGTGGCGAGTTCGCGAGCATGCGCTGCGCAGGCGGCACCGGCGACGGGCGCGGCTTGAGCAGAACGAAAATATGCCGCCGCCTTCGGCTGGTGGCCTGCCTCTTGGTTGAGATTGCCGAGAAGAAGCAGAAAGACTGGGTTTTGCGGATACTGCGAGGCCAAGGGTTCTGCGATTTGAATGGCCTCGTCGTAGCGTTGGTCATAGGTGCGCAGGTTTTTCGCCAGATAGAAGCGCGTATCAACAGGGAGGAAAACAGCGTGGTCGATGCCAGAACGCATCTGACGAATTCCCTCCTCTTTGCTTCCTCCGGGAATGCCCATGAAAAAGCGCAGCATTTTGGCGATCGCAGAGAGAGTGTCGACGTAGTAGTTGTACAGGCCGAGGATGGCCGTCGCATCGGCGGCATTGGGATCGAGCTCTAACGCCCGGAGGCATTCCGAGCGAGCGGCTACGCCAACGTGGGCGATCGCGCGCTTTTCGTCGCGGAGACTATAGAGGCGGGCCTTCAGTGAGAAACCGATGGCGACGTAGACGTGGGGCTCTGCGGTATCGGATTTCGCGATCTGGGCGCGGGCGAGTTCGATGGCTTTGTCCGCCAGGCCGAAATAGGTGTCGTCTTCGGGCTGCTTCGGACGCTTCCAGGCATCCAACATCCCCCATTTGATTTCGCAGGAGACGCAATAGGTCTTCCACCAACGAGCCTCAGCCTCGAGCAAGAAGCCAACGGGGCTCTCCGGCCGCGAGCGCTCGATGGTTTCTGCTGTCAGAATCGCTTTGTCAGGATCGCCCGCGTAGATTTGGTCAAGCGTGCGGGCTGCGTCGGGAGAAAGCGTGAGGTTCGCGGCGCGGGTGGGAGTTAGACACGAGGCGGAAAGCAAACAGGCCAGAGCCCATCTCGGGTAGCGCGATTTTCGGGGCATCAGCTATTTGACCCTTTTGAGCCAACCGGCGAGCCAGGCGGCCGTTACGTACATCGTAAAGCATTCCATGGCGAACGGCGGAAAACCGAGATAGCCGGGTGCTGGCATCTCGAAGATTTTTTGATCCTGGAACATTGGGAAGGTATAGTGCCATTTCGCGTGGGCCCAGTTGTTCCAGAACTCCCACAGCCACCCGCAAATCCAGCCAGCTAGAACGAAGCCGTAGAGCCGACGCGCAAACCCTTCGGAAACATCGCCCAGAAAAGACGGTAGCGAGAGCCGGCGGTTGAGCGGGTCCAGCAGCAGCACAAATCCAATCCAGACCAAAAAGAAAAGATGCGCGCCGATCGGTTGTGGTGCGATGAGCGGAACTACGAGCGATGCCACGCCACAGGCCATCATCGTGTTATCGGCGGCACGGGAAGTTTTCCACGGCTCAAGCGGAACGGGCGGCAAAAGCGCTTGCACGAGATCCGATGTCTGAAAGATGGCCGGGGTGATTGTCGCAAACGACCAGCCGTAGCCGACGAGTGCCAGAACCCAGTGGTGCGGGATGCCAACATAGGTCCAGTTGCGGAGTCGTAGGTTATAGGCCTCGAAAATCAGCCACAGCGGAATCGAAAGCAGCGCCATGCGCGCGACGATCATGGGCGCGTCGCGCAAACGTGAACGCGCGGTCAAGGCAAAGACAGCAGCGTCGACGATCAAGATGTAGGCGCTCCAGGCGATCGGGGTGAAATAGGTGGGCACCGGCTCGACGCCGCGGAAAAGCATCCACTCCGCCCCGCCGAGAGCCACGATCCCAAGCCAGCCGTGAACGGGAAATGGGCGTCGACGTCGCGCTCGGAAAAATCCAACGACGAGCACGCCCACATTGGCAGCCGTCACGACCAAACCGATGACCAGTCCGAACCAGAACATGAAGGCGCGATGATCCCCTCACTTCGACGTATCGTAGCGCAGGTCAGCGGAGTTTTCGCGTGAGGGCGTGTGGTTTCTTGCTATGCTCTGCGGACGCCCCAAGGTTATGAGCGAACCCGAAAAACTCGAACGAGGGCTGGGACTGCTGGAAGCGACGTCGCTCAACATGACATTCATGGTTGGAATCGGTCCCTTCGTCGTGATTCCACTGGTGATTCAGGCCATGGGCGGAGCGGGGAGTTTGCTTGCTTGGACAGCGGGAGGAATCCTGGCGCTCGTCGACGGCTGCATCTGGGCGGAACTCGGCGCGGCGATGCCGCAAGCGGGCGGGAGCTACGTTTACCTGCGCCAGGCCTACGGCCCGGAGCGTTGGGGAAGATTGCTTTCCTTCCTCTTCATTTGGCAGACGCTGTTTCAAGGGCCGCTTAGCGTCGCATCCGGAGCTCTGGGCTTCGCCGACTATGCCACATACCTGGCAGGGCGGTCCGATCCGGTGGCGCGAATCGTTCAGGCGCTGGGATCGCACGGCAAGAACGTGATGGCGGCTGCGATCGTTGTGTTGGTGGTGGTACTGCTCTATCGGCGAATTGGCCAGATCGGGCGGATTTCTTTGGTTTTCAGCGCTGTGGTGATCGGCACGATTGTTTGGATCATTTGGGGCGGCGCCACACAATTCGCCGCGCATCGCCTGTTTGGCTCTTCCGAGCCCCATTGGAATCTTTCCTGGGTGCTGTTGGTAGGACTGGGGCACGGAACGGTCGAGACGATCTACAGCTATCTCGGCTACTACAACGTGTGCAATCTGGGCGGTGAGATGAAGAATCCTGAGAAAAACATACCGCGAGCGATCTTCATTTCGATCCTCGCCATCACCGGCTTGTATCTGGCGATGCAGGCAAGCATTCTGACCGTGATCCCGTGGCGGGAAATAGCCGGTTCAAGCCACATCGCCAGCACTTTCATAGAGAGGCTGTATGGCAGTCGTTGGGCAACAGCTGCGACCGTGCTGATCCTCATGACGGCGCTCGGGTCCGTATTTTCCGCGATGCTGGGATACTCCCGCGTGCCGTATGCAGCGGCCGCAGATGGGAATTTTTTGCGCGTGTTCGCGCGATTGCATCCAACCAAGCACTTCCCTCACGTTTCACTGCTGGCGCTGGCCGTGGCGGCGTTGATTTTTTGTCTGGCACTGAAGCTGGCCGAAACCATCCGCGCCATCCTGGCCATGCGGTGCATCATCCAATTCATCGGCCAAGGGGTGGGCCTTGTTCTGCTGCGGCAGCGCAACGGGAGTGAACGGCTGCCGTTTCGCATGTGGCTCTATCCGGTACCGGTAGTGATTGCGATCGTCGGCTGGGCGGGAATCTTCCTGGCAACCGGGCCGAAGCCGATGCTCGCTTCTGTCCTGGCGGCCACAGCAGGTATCCTTGTTTATTTGGGGCGCGCGCGTTGGCTCAGGCAGTGGCCTTTCGAGGAGATCGGGTGATGAAGCGATGGACTGTGGTGGCGCAGATGGCTCTTATGTTTGCGGCGATCGGGCTTCGGGAAGTCTCGGCGCAATCGCTGCCGGAAACCGTCGAGGCCATCAACAAGGCTCGCGTGGCCACCAGGATCCTTTTCATTACGGCGCATCCTGATGATGAGACGGCCAGCCTGCTGGCGTATCTTTCGCGCGGCCTCAACGCGGACGTGGCGCTACTGACAATCACGCGCGGGCAGGGCGGGCAGAACGCGATCGGCCCGGAGCAGGATGGGCCACTCGGTGTGGTCCGGACAACGGAGCTGCTTGCGGCGGATAGCCACTACGGGGTGCATCAATATTTCACGCGGGCCGTAGACACGGGGTTTTCAAAGAGCCCGGAGCGAACGATGAAAATCTGGGGCGACCAGATTCCCATGGAAGACATGGTCCGCGTGATCCGGATGTACAAGCCCAACGTGGTAATCAACGGATGGGGCGGCGTTCAGTTCGGACACGGACAACACCAGGCCAGCGGAATCTACACACCCCAGGCGGTAAGGAACGCGGCCGACCCGACGAAATTCCCCGAGCAGATCCGACAGGGGCTGCCGGCGTGGAAGGTGACACTGGAATTGCGGCCCGCGGGATTTGGTTTTGGTCCGACTCCGCCGCCACCGCCCCCCGACGCGGTCGAATTGCCCGTGAGCGATGTCTCGGCGCTTTGGGGCAAAAGCTATGTCGAAATGGGGATGGAAGGGCACGCGCAGCACCGTTCGCAAGGCACGCCGTCGCTTTTCGGCAACCCGTACTTTCGTCGGCCCCTGTTCTTGATCACAGAAGGTGGGCCCGAAGCAGGCCGAGGATTTGACCCCAAGCTCTTGGCGCAGCCGGTCACGCAGCTGGCCGTGCGATTTGCCAGCTTTGACGCACTCATGGCTCCGGCTCTGGAAGCGACGGATCAGAACCTGGCAGCCGCCCGAAAGGCGGCACTCGCTCTAGACCGCGCGGGGGCGGCCCAGTCACTGGTGGCTGCGGTGAAGGCGATCGAAGCGCTCGACGAAACAGTTCGAAGTCGGGGAGGCGCGGAAAGCGGGGGGGCAGTTGAGGAACTCGATCAAGTGAAGCGACGAATCGATCTGGCCCTGGCAGACGATATTGCCCTTCCCATAGATACGCAGGCGGACCGCCACGAGCTGGTTGCAGGCGAGAATCTTTCGGTAAAGGTGAATCTTCTCGACAAACCCGCCGTGCCTGTGAAGTGGAACGTAGAACAATCGAGCCTCCGAGTACCGGCAGGATGGGCTGTCACGCTCGACGCCGTCAAACCGGACAGCAAGAGCTACCAATTCCAAGTCACCGTTCCAGCCGGAGCCAAGCCGCCGGAATCACCTGCCGATGCCGTGTTGCCGTTCCCGCCGCCTCTTGTAAAGCTGGTTCTGCGACTGGACCTGGAGGGATACTCCTTCACAACCGAAAAAACAGTTGAATCATCGGTCGCGAAGACAACCGGCATTGAGACCTACCCACTCGAGCTTGTCCCGGCGGTGACGCTGACGGTCGAGCCGGCGCAAGTGATGGTGCCGCAAAAGCGAGCGGCCTCGACGCTTGAGTTACTGGCTCGTGTGCGTTACCACGGAGCTAGACCCGCAAACGTTTCGGTCGGCCTCGACGCGCCGAGCGGATGGACCGTGGCACCGTGTGCCAATCTGAGTTTCCCGGCAGCCGGCGATCAGCTCGTGCGCTACGTGGTGACACCACCAGCAGCCATTCGGGCCGGAGCCTACCGGCTGGGTCCTTTCGCGCGCCTGGGAGAAGAGCCCTTCCGCACGTCGCTCGAGCCGATTCCCACGCTGCCGACCCGCCAGTGGAGCGAACCGGACGACGCGACCGTTCATGTGCTAGATCTGACAGTGCCGGAGGGATTGCGCGTCGGCTACATCGCGGGTGAAAACGATACGATTCCGGAAACGCTGCGCCAAATCGGCATTCAAGTGGAAATGCTGGACGAAGTGGCCCTGGCGTTCGGGAATCTGAATCAGTACGACGCCATCGTCGCGGGAATCCGTGCCTACGAGCTGCGCCCCGACGCCATGACGGCCAATGCGCGGCTGCTCGACTACGTGAAAAACGGTGGCACCTTGCTGGTTGAGTACGAGCGCGATTTCGCCTGGAGCCGTCTCCTGCCAGCGCCGTACAAAGCCGAGATGGCGTCGCAGGCTGTGCGCGTGACCGATCCCGGCTCGCCGGTACGGTTTCTCGAACCTGACAGTCCCCTGCTGAATTTCCCCAACGAGATTACGCTCAAGGATTTTGAGGGGTGGAACCAGGAGCGCGGGCTCTATTTCTGGAGCCCTCCATGGGCTTCCGAATACCATCCAGTGCTCGGTTTGACCGACCCGGGTGAACCGGAAGCAACGGGCGGACTCGTGTACGCACGCTATGGCAAGGGCATTTACATTTACACCGGTCTCTCTTTTTTCCGCGAGTTACCCGATGGAGTCCCCGGTGCCTATCGGCTGTTTGTAAACCTGCTCAGCCAGAGACGGAATCCCGCAAGTAAGTAAACTCGCGTTAGCTGGCTGTGTTCGCGCATGCGACACAGGACCGGACTTCCTCTTGCCTGGTGATTTTCTCTTCGTGCTATGCTGCGGCTCGTCTGAGGGGGAACGCAGATGAACAACACGAAAACGCGATGTTTCGCCTGGTGCCTGGTCATTTTCCTGGTCCTGGGGGTCTCTGCCAGTGCGTCGGACAAGCAAAAGAACAAGAAGAAGGACGCTAGCACTCCGGATCAGCCGGCGCCGCTTCCTCCCGTGCCCGATACCGACCAGATCGACCACGATATCGGCGAGATGATAGGCGCGTTCCAGCTCGGTGATATCGATACGATGCACAAGCACTACGCGGACAACGTCACGTTTGTGAGCGGAGACTATGAACCGCCGATCGTGGGGTGGCAGAACTATGCGGCGCTTTATGAGCGCCAACGAGCTGCCTTTCAAGGGATGCAGGTGATCCGGCGGAATACACTGATCGTCACCCACACCGATGTCGCCTGGGCCATGTACCAGTGGGAGTTCGACTCCAGCGTCAACGGGCAGCCCTATACGCTCCGCGGACAAACGACGTTGATCTTTAATAAGGTAAACGGGAACTGGCTAATCGTGCACAACCACACGTCCGGGATCTACCCAGAGGCCGCCGCGGCGACGGCACAGCAAACCACCCCTCCCGCTACGATCACAAGACCTTGACGCGCCGTCATCACGGCGGCGCTCTAGAAGTTCTTGAATCCCTGGTAGAGCCACAGCCCAACAATCGCCACAAGAATCGCGCCGGACAGAACTGCTAGACCGGCTATCGGGCGACCGAGCCGCTCGATCTTGGATACGATTGCCCGCTGCTCTCGTGCCATCGACTCTCCGGCAGGGTCAAGAAAGATCTGGTCTTCTTCGTGCGTCTCTAGGGTGCTGCGGTAGACCAAGATGCCGACAAGCAGGGTCGTCACCACGCCCCAGGCAATGAGGAGCATCTCAATCGTTCCCATGAATCCCTCCCGTGCCCGCCGGTCGTTGGGAATACTGCGGAGAAGCAGCGGCCCGG
>Ga0187779_10001883_pt1 | contig 13025 bp, 11 predicted proteins | sample 1015_Q2_SP10_10__FD_132435 | JGI IMG/M metagenome (GOLD analysis project Ga0187779, IMG submission 132435) | Tropical peat soil microbial communities from peatlands in Department of Meta, Colombia - 1015_Q2_SP10_10_MG | ecosystem: Environmental > Terrestrial > Soil > Wetlands > Peat | place... | reverse complement strand
ACTTCCGAGAAACCGGCGCGGTCGTACATGGCCTTGCAGCCGAACCACATGGCATCGTCGCGGCCGCGCGTCTTGCAGTCGACCGGATAGGCTTCGACCAGGCGCACACCGCACGAACGGGCGAAGTCGATCGCCGCATCGAGCATCGCCTCCGCGACGCCGCGTCCGCGAACGCGCTTGGCGGTGTAGAAACAGACGACCGACCACACCGGCTTGTCGTCGATCGGCTTCATGACCGGCGAGCGCTGCAGCCGCGCGTATTCCTCGCGTGGGCCGAGCGAGATCCAGCCCACCGGCTCGCCGTCGCGGTAACCGATCAATCCCGGCACGGTTCCGCAGTCCACGAGCGCTTTGAGCGAGCAGCGCGCGTGCTCGGCGCGAGATACGCCCGGCGGGACACCGGTGCGGCCCGATCGGCGATAGAACATGCACCAGCATCCGCGCACCTGGGCTCCGCCCGGACCGTTGAAAAGCCGCTCGAGGTCGCGGAACCGAGGCGACGTCAGCGGATGGATCTCGAGGCGAGGCGTCGTCGGCATGGCCTCTCCAAGCATACCGCGAATAGGAAGCGAGGACGGCGGAAAGGCGGTGTGAGCGGCGCCGTTTCCCGGTATGCTCTCGCTGCCGCAGCCGTTCCGCTTCGCCGCACGTGATCGCTTCCCAGCCTCGCTGTACTTTCGTCCGCAGTAACGTACGCCACAGCGACTTCACCCGCATCGACGAGCCCACGCTGTTGCAGTTCGTGGTCCTGTCGATGCTGCTCCATATTCTCGCGATCGCGCTCGTCGGCACGACGGGACGGGGCGGCGCAGACAAGGCGAACGATATCCCCGGGACGCTCGAGGCGATTCTGCAGCGCGCCGCGCCCGAAGCCGGATTCCGGATCGCGCCCGGCCCAGCCGAGACCACATCCTCCGTGCGCCCGCTTCGCCCTGCGCCGGAGACGCGGCCCGCGCCGGCGCCGCACGAGGAGAGCGTGAAAGCGCTCGATCGCAACGCACCCGCCGAAGCGGACAGGCCGTTGCATCCCGAAGAGCCATCACCCACGATCGTTCCGCCCAAGACCGATGCGATGCCGCCGCTCGAAAACATCGCACCGCCGGCGATCGAGCGCGAGATCGCACCGGCCTTTCAGGCGCCGGCGCGAACGCTGCCCTCGGCACCGACCGCACCGCTCGAACGCATCGTGCCGCCCACGCTCGAGCGTGCGCTGACCAAACCGCCGGAGCTTGCCCCGCAGGCGGTGCCCGTCCCGCCCTCCGCGCCGCTCGCGCCTCTCGCACCGCCGCGTACGGAGCGCGAGTTGCCGTCGCCGCTCGAGCCGTTGCGCGAGCTGCCGGTCGAGCCCGGCGCGGCGATCGAGCCCGCGGAGCCGCCGGCTATCGAGCGTCAGCTCGCGCCTCCGATGAACGTGCCGCGACGTTCTCTTCCTGCGCCGCTGGCTGCACCGCTCGAGCGCATCGCGCCGCCGACGAGCGAGCGTCAGATCGCGCCGGCGACCGAAGCGCCGTTGCGGCCGCGCGCACCCACAGGAGACATGCCGTCGAGCGCACCGACGCACGCGCCCGCTGAGCCCGCGCGAGCTCCGGTGCGGCCTGCGGCGCCTGACATCGAGCACGAAGCGGTCCGGCCGGCGCCCGAACGTGCCGTACCCGCCGCGCCGCGCATCACGTCGGGAAGCGTCTTCGATCGAGCGCCGGGCAGCGAGGCGGCACCGCCGGCACGCGTCGGCACTCCTTCGCCGGAAGAAGAAATCTTCAGAGCTCGTTCCGATCGGCCCGGTGATGCGCCACCACGCATCGATCTCGATGCGGCGAAGAAGCGGGTGGTGCGCGACGCCGGCTCCGCATCCACGGGTGTTCTGCCCTTCCCGCTGCCCGTGCCGGAGAAGAAGACCAAGGAAGCCGACGCGATGGAAAAGGCGGCCAAGCCCGATTGCCGCACGGCTTACGCTGGCATGGGCCTGCTGGCGGTGCCCGCGCTTGTCGCCGCGGCCGTGAGCGACGACGCAGGCTGTCGCTGGTAGCGCCTCGCCGTCATTTTCGAACGCGCCGGTGTGAAGCCACGGCGCCGCCGATACGCGCCGTCAATGGCCGATGCGCATCGCCTCGAGAAACCGCGACACCATGTTGTAGGCGGCGATCGTCGCCACGAGGTCGACCAGCGAGCGGGCGTCGAAATGCGCCCGCAGCGGCTCGAACAACGCGTCGTCGACCTGCACGTCCCGGGTCATGGCATCGGTGAGCGTGAGCACCGCGCGCTCGAGCGGCGAGAACGCGACGCCGGGCTGCGACAGGCGCAGCGCATCGAGCTTCGCTTCGCTCACGCCGCAGGCCAGCGCGACAGGCCGATGCGCCTCCAGCTCGTAGGGCGCGCGATTAAGGAACGCCACACGGATGATCACCATCTCGCGCAACGCGGCCGGAAGCGAGCTCCGATTGCGCACGGCGGTGAGCATCCTTTCCCAGCCCTCGGCTACGGGCGAGCTGTTGAGGAGCACTTGATAGAGCAGCGGAATGCCGCCGCGCTCGGCGCGGATCGCGGCTTCGATCGGCGCCAGTTCGGCCCGAGTGCCGGGCTCGACCGGCGGTACGCGTGTGGTCACGCTCGCTCTCCTCGACGTTCGACTAAGGCTACTCGGTCCAATCGAGATGGCCCGCCGCACCTGCTGGAGCGCGAAAGTGTAAACGAAGCGCAACGGAGCGTGGCGCGCACCCTCTGACGGATCGAGTCCGACACGCGAAACCGGATCGATCAGTCGCTCGTCGCGCGAGGAACAAGCCGGGTGGGGCACGATCCAACTTCCACCACTCAGGATGGAGGAATCAATGAGCCCGATTTACCGACGTACGCTTTTCGTGCTGGCGATCGCCGCGATGCCGGCCGTCGCTGCCGCCGAGGACGCGTTCACGCTGCAGCACACCGACATCTTCGCCGGCCCGAGCAGCGACTATCCGCAGATCGCGACGCTGCCGCCCAACACCGAGGTCGGCGTGGCGGGATGCTTGAGCGATTGGAGCTGGTGCGACGTCACATTCGCCAACGATCGCGGCTGGGTGTGGGCCGGCGATCTCGGCTATCCGTATCAGAGCCAGCGCGTGGTGATCATCGACAACGGCCCGCGTCTGCATATTCCGGTGGTGACCTTCTCGATCAACGCCTACTGGGACGCGCACTACCGCTCGCGGCCGTTCTTTCGCGAGCGCGAGACGTGGGTGAGCCGGGTCCACGTCGAAGGCGGCCATGGAGGCAAGCCGCCCCACGGGGGCACGCGCGTCGCGCAGCCGAGCAGCGGCGGAGCGACAGCGCAACGTCAAGCTCATGCGCAAAGCGGCGCTCAGGCACAGGCGGAAAGGCAACAGCCGCGGGCACCGCAAGGCGCGCAAGCGGAGCAGCGCTCGCGCGAACAGGCGCAGACCGAGCAGCGCACCCGCGAACAGGCGCAGAGCCAGTCACGTTCGAACGAGAAATCCGCCCAGGCCGACCGCTCTCGCGAGCAAGCGAAACAGGCGCAAGCCGCTCGATCGCAGCCGACCGAAGGTACACGGCCTAAAGAAGACGTGGCGAAGTCGCCACAGCGTCCGCAGCCCCAAGCTTCGCAGTCGATGCAAGCCGAGCAACATGCGCAAGCAAGCGATCAGCGCGCCGGCTCGCGCGGCATGGCGCAGGAGCAACATGAGGCCGGCGGCGCCTCCCGCGGTCCCGATCGCAGCGCAAGCGCGAAGGGTGAACGGCCGAAGGAAGAAGGTCGCGAAGCTCAGCAATAAGCGTTCGCCCGGAGAGCCCGCGGCAGCCGATTCCAAGCCCTCCTTTCCGCCCGCTCGCGCTTCTTCCAGGAGCGCGAACGGGCGTCGTTCGATTTCGCGCTATGCTTCTCACGAGACCCGATCGAAACGCGGAGGCGCCGATGCTTCGCAGCCTGGGAATTGTGCTCGTTGCGAGCGCAGTGAGCGCTGCCGCGATCGCGCAGCCGTTTCCGACGAAGACCGTCCGGCTGGATGCGCCCTTTTCGGCCGGCGCCGCGCCGGTGACTCTCACCCGCGTCGTTGCCGAGAAGCTGTCGAAGACTTGGGGCCAGCCGGTGATCGTCGAGCCGAAGCCGGGCGGCAGCGGCTTCATCGCAATCGAGGCGGTGAAGAATGCGGCGCCGGACGGGCACGAGCTTCTCGTCGCGAGCAACGCGCACGTGGCGATCAATCCCGCGTTGTATCAGAAGCTGCCGTACGACCCGGAGAAGGATCTCGTTCCCGTCGCGATGTTCTATCGCACCCCGTTCTTCGTCGTCGTGAAGGCCGACGGACCGTATCCGAGCGTTCCCGCGCTGATCGCGGCCGCGAAAGCGAACCCGGGCACGGTTTCCTACGGGTCGTCATACGTCGGCAGTCCGTCGCACCTCGGCAGCGCCGAATTCGAATATCGAACCGGCACCCGGATGATCCATGTGCCGTACCGCGATCAGTCGCAGATGTACGTCGGCATCGCCGGCGGCGACATCGGGTGGGCGTTTTCGACCTTGGGATCGGCGCTGCCGCTGATTCAGGCCGGCAAGATCAAGATTCTCGCGATCGCCGCGAAGGAGCGCTTGAAGACCCTGCCCGATGTGCCGACGCTCGAAGAAGCGGGCGGGCCCGCGGGACTGGAAGTCGATTCATGGCTCGGCCTGATGGCGCCGCGCGGCACGCCGCCGGAGTTGATCCGCCGCATCAACGCCGAGGTGAATCGTCAGCTGGCGGACGCGGAAGTCCTCGAGCAGATGCGCAGGCTCGGCTTCGAGCCGGCGCCCGGCACGCCGGAGCAGTTCGCTCAAGTGATCGCCGCCGACGCGAAGAAGTACGGCGAGCTGGTGCGCCGCACCGGCGCGAAGGCGGACTAGCCGCAGAGCGCGCAAGCCTTCAGGAGCCGCGCGCCAACCACGCGGCGGCGACCGCTCTCCTCAACCGGACGCGCCGGCGAGCGCCGCGAAGTATTCCCATGCGCGCTCGACGATGGGCGGCGAGAGCTGATCGCTCAAGCGCTCGGCCTGCTCGCGCGTGTAGGCGCGGATGCGTGCCGAATCCCCGCCTGCCGCAGAGAGCATCCGAAGCTGCAGCGTGGCGCTCTCCTCGAGGAAGCACGCGGCCACGGTGGCGGTCCTCACGTCGGCTGCGGCGGTCGTGATCCCGTGTCCGCGCATCATCACGGCCAGTCCGTTGCCCAGCGTCGTCGCCAGCTCGTCGCCCAGCTCGCGGCTGCGGATCAGCGTGATGCGCTCGTACTCGCTCACTCGATCGGCGAAGACGGCGCCCTGATTGTGTACGACGCGATGCGGCAGCCCGAGTTGGGTGAGACACACGCACGCCGGCGGATGCGCGTGCACGATGCCGCCGACATCGGACCGCGCCGCATAGCCGCGCGCGTGAATCCACAGCTCGCTGTTGGGCGCGCCCTCGCCTTCGAGCACGTTGCCGTCGCAATCCAGCACGAGCAGCGCCTCGTCGCTCGCGAACCTGGGCGAGCGCCGCGAAGGCAGCAGGAATCGATCGGTGCCGGGCAGCCGAGCGCTGACGTGGCCGAACGCGCCCGACAGTCCGAGGCGTTCGATGATGCGGTTGGCGAGCGCCACGTCGCCGCGGAGAGCGCGCTCCGGGTTCATCGCTATCGTGTCCGGCTACAGGAAGGTCGAGCTCGGTGCGCATCTTAACGCAAGCAGCGCCGAGTCCGGCTCGACCGTCGGCGAGCGGCACACCGGCTGTTCCGGCGGCGCGATCGCTGCGATAATTGCGACGCTCGCACGCGAATCATGCGGACCCTGACATTCCCGCTGTTGCTGCTCGCGTTGTCCGCACCGGCGGCAGCGCAAGTATCCACGCTCGGCGACGTCAAGATGAAGGGCGGTGTGCGCCTCTCCGCGCAGGAGCTGCGCGATCTCATGCCCGGCGCGACCGTCGTGAGCCGCACTCAGGCCGGCAGCACGCGCCACTGGCAGAATCGGCCCGATGGCACGTTCACGGCAACCTCCGATGGGCGCGGCCAGTCCGGCGGCCGCAACACGTATGCGAGCGGCGAAGGCACCTGGCGCGTGACCGACGAAGGCCGCCTTTGCGTCACCATCGCCTGGCCGCGCTCACCCGACGACTGGTGCCGCTATATGTTCAAATTGGACGACAGGTACTATGGCGTCGGGACGCTGAGCAACGAATCCACCGCGAGCGAGTTCGAATTCACCAAATAACCTGGAGCCGAAATGACCGTACGAGCGGTGCACCGGGCGGTTGCCTGGCTGGCGATGATCGTTGCCGGAGCCGTCGCGGCACAGGCGCCGCCGCCGTCGGCCGGGCGCGGCGAATTGCTCTACAAGACGCACTGCGTCAGTTGCCACACGACCGAGGTGCACTGGCGCGATCGCCGGCTCGCCACCGATTGGCGGAGTCTGGAGGACCAGGTGCGCCGCTGGCAGCGCAACAACGGCCTCAATTGGAGCGAGCAGGAAATCGCCGACGTCACTCGCTTCCTCAACGGCGCGTTCTATCACTTCACGCCGCCAGCGCGACAAGCGCAGCGGGAGATGCGCCCTGACACCGGGGCGCGCGCCGGCGAATCCGACCGGAGCTGAAGCGAAAGGGGCTAGCCCCAGAACTGCCGCGTCGCGATGCGCGCGCCTTCGGCCATCGCGGCCATCTTCGCCCACACGACGTCCGGGTCCACCGCGGCCTGGCCCACCCACGTGCCGAAGCCGCAGTCGCTTCCGGCCATCACGTTCTCGCGGCCGACGAGCCTGGCGTAGCGGCCGATCCGCTGTGCGATCAGCTCCGGATGCTCGATGAAATTCGACTTCGATTCGATCACGCCGGGTATGAGCGTCTTGCCCTCCGGCAGCTTCACCTTCTCGAACACCGCCCATTCGTGCGCGTGCCGCGGATTCGCCGCTTCGATGGCGATCGCCGACGGACGCGCCCGGAAGACGATGTCGATCACGTCGGCGAGCGCGACGTCGCAATGGTGGGGTCCCTCGTAGTTTCCCCAGCAAAGATGCATGCGCAGCCGATCCGGGGAAATGCCGGCGAGCGCGCGATTGAGCGCCTCGACGTGGAGCTCCGCCTTCTTGCGCCATTCGGCGAGGCTCAGGCTCGCATACTGGATATGGCGCCCCATGCCGAGGTCGGGACAGTCGATCTGCAGCACGACGCCGGCCCCGGCGATGGTCTCGTACTCGTGCCGCATCGCCTCGGCGATGGCGAAGAGATAGGCCTCCTCTGTCGCATAGTGCTCGTTGCGAAAGAAGAGCGCGATGACACCCGGCGAGGCGGCGGTGAGGAACATCTCCTGCGCCTTCGCTTTCGCGAATCCGGCCTCGAGATGCTCGACGTCGACGCGCGCCGCCGCCGGATCGCGTACGCCGATCGCCGCGTTGCAAGCGGGCGTCTTGCGGCGTGAGCGTCCGGGATCGCCGAAGACGCGCTTCGCCAGATTCGGGAAATCGGCCAGATCCTGGTAGACGAAGGTGTTACCAGCGCCGCCGAAGCCCGACAGGCGATCCTTGATGTAGGTCGCGTAGCTCGGCTTGCTCATCTCGCCGTCGTTGACGATGTCGATACCGGCGTCGACCTGCTTGCGGACCACGTCCTCCACCGCGAGCGCGATCCTCTCGGCGAGGCGCGCCGGGTCGACGGGCACGCCTTCCTCTTTCGCGTACATCATGCGCACGAGATCGTCCGGCCGCGGCAAGCTGCCGGTGTGCGTGGTGAGGAAGCGCTCGGTGCTGCGTCTCACGGCGATCGCCCCGCTTCAGGGGACACGCTTCCAATGCGCTTCGACGGGCGCGCCGTTCGACCACCGTCCCTGCGCGTCGATGCCGTCCTCGGACGCGCGGCCGTGCATCGTGCCGGGCAGCGGCGATCCGTCGTTGATGTTCCAGCCGTCGAGGTCGACGGCGACCTTGGCGTCGCCCGCGACCGTCATCCGCGCGGAAGCGCGCTTGCCCGTGACCCGGCTCATCCAGCTCCAGTCGGACGCGCCGTTCTCGAGCTTGAAGGCCGAGCTGAAGCACAGCCGTCGTTCGGGATTGTTCGGAAAGTTGCACATTGTGCCGTTGTACGACCCGTCGAACTTTCCCGTGCCGCCGGCGCGGCCCGGTGCTGCTGGCGCCGCGCCGCCCGAAGACGAGCCGGTCGACTTGGCGATCGCGACCTTCTTGTCGGCTTCCGCCCGCGCCGCCTCGGCGGCGCGCTTGTCGGCATCCGCCTTCTGGCGCTCGTCCTCGAGTCGCTTGCGATCGGTCTCGCTCTTCTGCCGCTCGTCTTCGAGGCGCTTGCGATCGGCCTCGGCGCGGCGCCGCGCGTCCTCGGCCGATTGGACCTGCGCCTGCAACGCGATCTCGCGCCGCGTGGACTCCGCGGCCGCCCGCTCGCGCTCGGCGCGCATTTCGGCTTCGGTCGCGCGCCGGCTCTGCTCCTCCGCGGCGCGGCGCGCTTCGTCGACGGCTGCTTTCTCCGCCGCCATCTTCGCCGCCAGCTCCGCCTGCTCGGAACGGCTCGACTCGTTGTAGCGATAGAGCGCGAATCCACCGCCGGCAATCGCGGCTACGGCCACCAGCGCGATGCCGGCGACGGCCGCGGCCCTCGCGTTCACCCGCCGACCGGCGACCGGCAGCGCGCCGCGCTCCCCGTGCGTAATCGTGAACGTGCGAATCGGCTGCCCGATGTTCTTGAACTGCTGGTCGCCGAGCGACTTGAACTGCAGCGTGAGCTTGTTCTGAATCTGATCGTAGACGCTGCCCGAGATGCAGACCCCGCCGGGCTCGGCGACGGTCTGAATGCGCGATGCCACGTTGACGCCGTCGCCGAGGAGATCCCCGTCGTCCTGCACGACCACGTCGCCGAGGTTGATGCCCATGCGGAACTGCAGCTTCTGCTCGGGGGGCAGGTGCTCGTTGCGAGTCTGCAGCGCGGTCTGGATTTCAGTGGCGCAGCGTACCGCATCGACCGCGCTCGGGAACTCCGCGAGAATGGCATCGCCGGCGGTGTTGAAGATGCGGCCGCGATGCTGCTTCAGCAGCGATTCGAAAACCGCCCGATGGCCGCGCAGCGTCTGTACGGTCGCTTCCTCGTTGGCGCCCATCATGCGGCTGTAGCCCGCCACGTCGGCGGACAGAATCGTCGCGAGCCGCCGCTCGAGCGCGGGCGCGCCTCCGGTTGAATTTGCTTCGCTGGTCACGACCCTTCTCCTTTCGAGATGCGAAGGATAGCGCGGGAGAAGCACTGGCGAGCGCCCGGCGCGCGCGACGCCGCCAACGGCGACCTGCGGGTCCCGGCGCGGCTTCGCTAGGCACACACGCCCGCGCTCGCCGCGCCACCCGCAACGTTCGCCGCGGCTCATGCGCGCGCGCCGGGCGCTCGCCATTGCGTCTCACCCGCGGCGCGAGGATGAGGTGGGCTATGTCCCAATTTATGCCCACAGTTGAATGTGGGATAGAAGTGGCGGTCTAATAGTCGTTGGGAGGATCTGCCATGGACGCGCCCCGCACTCGCCGCGGCAACAACGAGCCGCTGCTCGCCGAGATCGTGAGCTTCTGCCAGCGCGTCGGCATGGCCGAAAGCACCTTCGGACGACGCGCCGTCAACGACGGCAAGTTCGTGGCGCGACTGCGCTTCGGCGGGCGAGTGACGACCCAGACGGTGGACCGCGTGCACGCGTTCATCGAGGACACGAAGCCTCGCGGCGAGCGTCAGGCGTCCGAACCGCTGCCCGCTCCGTTCGTCCAGGCGCCGGTGGTCGGCGAAGCCGACGCCGAGACGCGGTTCCGCTTCTACGACAACCGGCAGAAGTATCTGCTGTTCGTCAGCACGTGCACCGAAAAGCAGGTCGTCGCCCAGCGCATCGGGATGGAGCTCGACAGCATCACGCCCCGGCCGCCGGCGTTGCGCGTGTTCGACGCGGGCTGCGGCGACGGGACCGTGCTCATGCGCGTCATGCGCTCGATGCACGATCGCTTCTCAACGGTGCCGTTCTATATCGTCGGCAAGGAGATCAGCCTCGAGGACGTGCGGCTCGCGCTCGAGAAGATGCCGGACCGCTTCTACGAGCATCCGGCGACGGTCCTGGTGATGACCAACATGTACTACGCCGAGGCCCCCTGGCTGCGCCCGAATACCCTCGCCGCGGCGAGTGGTCTCCTCTGGCACGAGGTGGTGCTCCGCGGCGGCACGGCCGGCCAGTTCGAGCGGCAGATCACCGATCTGCAGGACTTTCTCGGAGAGAACTGGACCGCGAAGATCAGCAGGAAGACCGGCAATCCCGTGTACGAGCGTCCGGTCGTGCTGGTGATCTATCGCGAGGACCACAAGCTGCTGCTCGACAGCGTGCGGCCGAGGCAGGGCGCGGCGCGCGCCGACTTCGATCTTGTGATCGCGTCGCAGCCGTACCGCGCACGCGCGCCGCTCGAGTTCAAGGCGTCGAAGGTCATCGCGCCGCTCGCCCGGGCCCTCGGTCCCGGCGGACGACTCATCGGCATCCATTCCTGCGGCCGCGACGTCGGCCTGGAGATCATCCAGCGCGTGTGGCCGGGCGAAGATCCTTTCCGAATGGATCGCCATCAGCTTCTGAAGGCGATCAAGCAGTCGCTCGGACCGGAGGCCCGCGGGCTCAACTTCAACGCCTATTCCGACGGCCGCGCCTACTTCCGCTACAGCATGCACACCCTTCCGATGGAAATCGGCTCGTCGATCGGCACCTCGACGCTGCTCGCCGCCTGGAACGCCGCGATCTACGTCGCTCAGATCGAGGACGAGCGGCTGCGCACGGCGATGGCGGACGCGCGCTATCTCGATGCGACGCGCGAAGTGCTGCAGCAGCACGGCGCGCTGTGGTTTCAGAACGAATCGTATGTCATCTCGCGGCACCGCTTCGCGACCTGAGCGATGACCGACCGCGCCGAGCACGCGGCAAGCGCCGAAGCGCGAGCGGCCGGCGTCAGCGTCCCCGCTTCCGCGGAAGACCGCGCCGTCGCCGCACTGGCGCGCGCGGCGTCCGTCGAGATGACGTGGCATGACGTGGAGCAACTCGCCGACTGCCGGTCGCTTCTCGCGCCGGGCACGCGCGTCTTCGCGAGCCATCTGCCCGGCCAGGAGTGGCGACAGACGCTCGAGACCTGCGTGGCGATCCGGCAGCACGGATTCGAGCCGGTGCCGCACATCCCGGTACGGAAGCTCGCCGATCGCTCCGCGTTCTCGAATCTCGTCTCCGAGCTGGTCGCGCACGCCGGGGTCTCGGGCGTGCTCGTGATCGCGGGCGATACCCCGCGACCGAACGGTATCTTCTCCGCGACCGTCGACGCGCTTCGTGCCGGCGTGCTCGAGGAGCACGGCATCCGGCGCATCTTCGTGGCGGGCCATCCGGAAGGCCATCCTCAGATCCTGGATCACGAGCTGCGCCGCGCGGAGCACGACAAGGCGGCCTTCGCTTCCACGCACGGCATGCAGATCACCTTCCTGACCCAATTTTTCTTCGATGCCGCGCCCTTCGTCGATTGGGCTCGCATCATGCGCGCACAAGGCATCGGCGCGCGCCTGGTCGCCGGACTCGCCGGCCCGGCTCGTCTCACGACGCTGTTCAAGTTCGCGCTCCGCTGCAGCGTCGGTGCTTCGATCCGCGCGCTGGGCAGCCGTCCCGATCTATTCGCCAGGCTCGCGACCGAGCGCGATCCGGAGCCGATCATCCGGGCGATCGCGCACGCCGACGCGGAATCGAGCCTCGGCGATTTCGGCATTCATCTGTTCTCCTTCGGCGGCTTTGCGCGCACCTGCCGATGGCTGCAGGCGATCGCGGTCATGTGACCGCGCCCCGCTCGACGGAATATCGCTCGTAGCGCCGCTCGTTGACGACGCGCGCGAGGCGCACCACCGCCTCGTGGATCTCCTCGAACGAGGTGTAGATCGGCGCGACGCCGAACCGGATGACGTCCGGATGGCGGAAGTCCGGAAGGACGTGCATTTCCTCGATGAGCGCCTGATCGATGCGCCAGCCCTCGGCGTGCCCGAACGACACGTGCGACCCCCGGCGGCCGGCATCGCGCGGCGACTCAAGCCTGAAACCGAGCGGACGAAGCAGCGCATCGAACAAGTCGATGAGATACGAGGTCTGCCGCATGGACTTGGCGCGCAGTCGATCGAGCCCCGCCTCGAGAAGGAGATCGACGCCCGGCTCGATCATGGCGAGCGAAAGCGCGGGCGGCGTGCCGGTGAGGAATCTGGCGATACCCGGCCGGGGCACGTAATCGAGCGCGAAATCGAATGCATCGCGGCGGCCGAACCAGCCGTGAATCGGATTGACGAGCGTGTCCTGCAGGTCGCGACGCGCGTACAGGAACGCCGGCGCGCCTGGGCCGCCGTTCAGGTACTTGTAGGTGGAGCCGACCGCGAGATCGACCTCCGCTGCGTCGAGTGCGAGCGGCATGGCGCCGGCGGAGTGGCTCACGTCCCAGAGCATCAGCGCTCCGGCCCGGTGCGCGAGCGCCGTCATCGACTCCATGTCGTGGACGAAGCCGCTCCTGAACGCGGTGTGCGACAGCGCGACGAGCGCGGTGCGCTCGTCGATCGCGCGCGCGAGCGCCTCGACCGGCGCATCGATTCCGTTCGGCGAACGCACGATGTCGATTCCGCGCGCGCCTGCGAGCGCAGCCGCGCTCTCGAGGACATGGATATCCGACGGAAAGTTGAGATCGTCGGTGACGACCCTGTCGCGTCCGGGTCGCGCCTGCAACGCCGCGAGCGCCAGCTTGAACAGATTCACCGATGTCGAATCGGCGACGATGACAGCCTCTGGCGCCGCGCCGAGGAGGGCCGCGATCTTGCTGCCCACGCGTTGCGGCGCTTCGAACCAGTCCTCCCCCCAGGCCCGGACGAGGCGCTGCCCCCATTGCCGCTCCAGCGCCTCGTGCATCCGCTCGACGCTTCGCTTCGGCAGCCGCCCCAGCGAATTGCCGTCGAGATAGATGGTCGCGGCATCGATGACGAACCGGTCGCGGAAATGCGCGAGCTCGTCCGCGCGGT
>Ga0187779_10001882_pt1 | contig 13029 bp, 8 predicted proteins | sample 1015_Q2_SP10_10__FD_132435 | JGI IMG/M metagenome (GOLD analysis project Ga0187779, IMG submission 132435) | Tropical peat soil microbial communities from peatlands in Department of Meta, Colombia - 1015_Q2_SP10_10_MG | ecosystem: Environmental > Terrestrial > Soil > Wetlands > Peat | place... | reverse complement strand
GTCCTCCACACTCGGCGGGACGCTCAGCAACAAAGAAATCAACGATCTTCCCTTGAATGGGCGGAACTATCAGAACCTGCTGCAACTTCGCCCGGGGGTGATGCGTTATCCCGGCGGCGGATTCTCCACCACCAGCGCGAACGGGCTGCGCGCCGAAGACAATGCATACCTGATCGACGGTCTTTACAATACAGAACCTTTTTCTGGACAGGGCGTTGTGAACGGCTCTGGCATTGTCGGCGATTCAGCCACAATTCTCCCAATCGACTCTATTCAGGAATTTAACGTTCAACAGAATCCTCCGGCAGAATACGGCTGGAAACCGGGAGCCATCGTCAACGTGGGATTGAAGTCGGGTACCAATACTTTGCACGGGAGCGCGTTTGCTTTCGGCCGCGATGGGGTGATGGACGCGCGCAACTACTTCAATACTCCTCCCGCCGCTAAGGTCGATCGCAGCCTCGAGCAATTCGGAACGAGCCTGGGCGGGACCCTCATCAAGGACAAACTTTTTTTCTTCGGATCGTACGAAGGCCAGCGTTACGACATTGGAAATACTTACAGCGTCACCACACCTTCAATGGTTCCGTTTCAGCTCGCTCCCGGAAGTCCAGCGAACTGCACTTCTCCACTCCTCGCGACTGCTGATTGCGGTGGCAGCATTCCAAATGCGGTTCGCGATTTGCTATTGAACGGCGTCGCGATCAGCCCGGTCAGCATGAAGCTGTCCGGCTGCAATGTAACCGGCGCGGGCATTACAGCAAACGTTACATGCAACGGGTCTGGCTTTCCGATTAATAACAATCCAACCATCAACTTCGTCCAGGGATTCCCCAACGTCGCAAACACTGACGATGTAGTCGCAAAGGTGGACTACCACTTCAATTCTCAAAATACGGTCAGCGGCACTTATTTCTTCGGAAACAATTCAGGGACGGCCGAAGACTTCCCTGAATTGCAGACCCAATGGCGTTCCAAAATACACACGCGTGCGCAAGTTGGAGGAGGCAGCTGGATTTGGACTCCAAACGCGCGATGGGTCAACGAAGCTCGCGTTGGCTATAGCAGGCTGTATCAGCCGACCTTACCGGGAGATCTCAACACTCCAGCTTCGGCGTATGGCCTCAACACCGGCGTAAACGGTCCTTTCACTGGAGGCTTGCCGCGCATTGGATTCGCGGGCGCGTTCGTTCCCGGCCTGGGAGCGTTCAAATGGCCGAAATTTCAGGGCCCGGACACGCTCACTCAGTTTATCGATCACATTTCGTACACGGCCGGCACGCATTCACTGAAGTTCGGCGGAGAAGTGCGGCGCGACGGGGTCAGCGGTGGTGCTTTTGGCAATGCTCGAGGAAGCATCACTTTCTTAGGCGGCGTTGCGATCGGGACAGGAGCGGGCTCAACCCCGCTGGAAGATTTTATGGCGGGAGATCCTTTCAAGGCTTCGGTGCAAGTCGGCGATCCCACTCGGCAAATTCACGATTGGGCCTACGGGGCGTTCTTTCAAGACGACTGGCGGGTTAGTAGGAACTTTACCCTCAACTACGGTGTGCGCTACGAGTTCAGTTCGGTGATCAAGGAAGCCCACAATCGTTTGGCGAATTTTGATCCCACATCTCCGACCGGATTGATTCAAGTGGGCATCAACGGAGTCGGCGCTCCCTATAACTCCGATCCCAAGGATTTCGGTCCGCGGCTTGGGTTTGCGTGGGACGTAACCGGCAGAGGCGACACGGTGATCCGAGGTGGTGGCAGCCTCATGTACGAAGTCGTGAATTGGGAATCGTTTCTCGCCTTCAACAACAGCTACGGACTCACTAACATTCCCACCGGCGCGATTATCTCGGGCACGGGAACTGCTAATCAGAAGACTGCCGGAGGCACGATTACGGCCGGCAATCTGGCAATAGGCCCGGCAATACCTCTTCCTCAGTGGGACAGCGGCGCTCCGCTGTATGGGAATCTTAGCAGCACGGGGATCACATGTGATCCTGTTGCCGCGGCTCCCTGCCCGATCATGAGTGTCGTGCGTAATCTAACAACTCCATACGTTGCAACCTACACTCTTAACGTGCAGCACGCCTTTACTCCGACTATCTCAATGGAAATCGGGTACGTGGGGAACCATGGCACAAACCTCACGGGAATTCGGGATATCAACCAGGCACCTGCGGGGACGGATTTCAACCCCGCCTGCGCATCCGATCAAGCCTGTCGTCCCTTCAACGCGAGGTTCCCCTGGCTCAGCAACATCTTCCAGATGGGCAACATCTACAAGTCAAACTACAACGGGCTACAGGCTACATTGACCTCGCGAAACTACCACGGCCTGAGCATGGTCGTGGGCTATACGTGGTCGCACTCACTGGATGATGTGAGCGCGAACTGGGACTTCGGGGCCGGATACGGTTTGCCGCAAAATTCCTTCGACGTCGCTCGCGAGTACGCTAACAGCGACTTCGATATTCGGCAGCGCTTCACAGCTTCACTAACCTATGCCATTCCGGGGAAGAAAGGTTCCGCGCAGTTGCTCGAAGGATGGGAGATCAATGCAATCGCAACCATTGCCAGCCCGCAGCCCTGGGGCGTCATCGATCTAACAGATGGTTTTGCCGGGATTGGTGGCCTTCCCGTCAGTCCGCCGCAAGCCCCCCCCCAGCGCTGGGACTTTTTTGGGAATCCGTCCGATTTCAAATCGGGGCCGACAACGATTCCATGTTTCGGCTTTGGGAACTCCGCCTGTGCGCCCGCTATCCCGGCCGCGTGTACGAGCGCAGCCTCATCGCTTGGCATAACCGCGCTCGCCGGGTGCTATGCAAAAGGCAACTCGGTCATGATTCCACCTCCTGCAGGGCAGTTTGGCACCATGGGGCGCAACATCTTCCCTGATTCTGGTTTCCGCAACCTGGATTTCTCTTTGGCCAAGAACTTCCATTTCGGCGAGCGGCTGCACGCCCAGTTCCGAGCAGAATTTTTCAACATTCTCAATCACCCGAATTTCGCGAATCCTTATGGCGGGCAGAACGGCTTCGGCCTCAACGATCCAGGAGCAATTGGCACATTCGGTTGCGGATGCGTAACACCGGACATCGCAGCGGCCAATCCGGCCGTCGGGTCGGGAGGACCGCGCTCGATTCAACTTGGTCTGAAATTTCTTTTTTAGGCTGGCCCGACGAGCTCCTATTTCACACAGGCCGGATTATCGCCTTTTGGGTTTGTCACCCGGAACGAAGCGGAGTGATTCGCAGCGAATCACTCGCCGAGTACGAAGGATCTCTGCATTTGGGTTTTCATATGTTAACCAAGCTGCAAATCGCCGTAGCATTGTCCGCACTGATTTGGTCGCCGATGCGCAGTTTTGCCCAGCAGCCCCCCGAGCGTTCCATCGAAGAGATTAAGACGGAAGCGATCAAGCGTGCCGAGAATGGCATGTATCCGCTCATCGGCCTCGATCCTGCCGATGTTCGTGAAGCATTCGCGTCGATCCACAGCAAAGACAAGGATGAGTGGGCTGCCGCGTTCATGGCGGTCGGCGACAGATACATCTCGGAAGCAAAACAACTGGAAGCGACAGACCGCACTAAAGCCAACGCTGATTACGTCCGCGCGTGGCGACTTTATTCGTTTGGAAAATGGCCAATACCTGCATCGCCGAAGAAGCAAGAGTCGTACCAGAAAGGTATTGCCGCTTTTCTGGCGCATGCGCGGTCTTTGGATCCGCCCCTCGAAGTTGTTCACATTCCGTTTGAAAATTCCGAAATCATCGGCTACCTGCGTCTGCCGAAAGCCTCCAATCCCGTCCCGCTGGTCATCGCAGTGAACGGACTGGATAGCCGAAAAGAAGATGTATCAGAAAGCTTTTCGGCAATCACTCCCAGTGGGATCGCATTCCTCGCAGTTGATGGTCCCGGTACAGGCCAAAGTCCCGTAAGAGCGAGCCCAAATGCCGACCGCATGCTGTCGCGCGTGATCGATTATGCGCAGTCACGCCCGGAAATTGACAAGAACCGGCTGGCCATTCACGGGGTTAGCTGGGGTGCCTATTGGGCGACGAAGCTGGCAATTGTTGAACGCGCACGGTTGCGTGGAACGAGTGCCCAATCGCCGCCGATAGATGAGTTCTTCTCGAAGCGATTTCTTTCAAACTCTCTCTTAGGCAATCGTGAATACTTGTTCGATCAGGTTCCGGCACTGATGAATATTTTCGACGGCGTGACGAACGTGGACGAACTTGGCGCTGCATTAGAAAAAATGTCGTTAGTAGAGCAAGGTCTGCTCGGAAAGCCGATGGCGCCAATGCTGGTGATCGCTGGCGTCAAGGATACGCAAGTCCCGATTTCGGATATCTACCTGCTACTCAGCAAAGGGGATACGCCAAAGGACGCGTGGATCAATCCCGCAGGAGGTCATCTGGGGAGGCAAGTAAACGTGTGGCCCGACCCGGTCATCTTCAGGCAAGTGATTGTCCCTTGGCTGGTGCGTATGTTAGCCGCGCCAAATGCGCCAGCGAGATAACATTGTGGTATTCTGGTCAGACCACTATACCCTACCTGCATTCGATTGCTATAGTGGCCGCTTGGGGTAACTGCAGATGTATAAAGCCGTTCGCACATCTCGTCTTTACGAACAGATTGTTCAGCAGATCGAAGACTCGATCCTCAAGGGATCGCTTAAGCCTGGCGACCAGCTTCCTGCCGAGCGCGAACTTGCCCAGCGATTTGGCGTTAGTCGAACTGCGGTTCGTGAGGCAGTGAAGGCTCTGCGCGAAAAAGGATTGGTAGAGGCCTATTCGGGCCGCGGAACCTTTATTACCAATGGAACGACGCAAGCCATGCGCCAGTCGATCGATTGGATGATGAAAGTTGGACAGCAAGACGGGTTGCCATATCTGGTGGAAATGCGCGCGGTCGTCGAGCCGGAGATCGCGGCTCTTGCTGCAACGCGCATTGAGGAGCAGCAACTCGCGGCAATGCGTGAAGCCTTCAAGGTGATGGATCGCTCCCGAGAAGATCCGGCTGCGTTCATCGAGGCCGATCTGGATTTTCATCTTTCGCTTGCAGAGGCGGTGGCAAATCCACTCATCCTTTCTTTGATCGATTCCATCGTCGGGCTTCTGCGCGAGCAGAGAATGAGAATCTTCTACGTCGAAGGGGGTCCAGAGCGCGGGCAGTATCACCATAAGCGAATTCTGGATGCGATTGAACAACACGACGCAGAAAAGGCCCGCGCTGCCATGCGCGCCCACTTGCTGCAGGTTCGCGAAGATTCAAAGTCCAGCGAATCACAACCTCTGCTGAAAAATACCCTTGTAGCCGGAGACTAAATGGCAAATCTGGGCTTTGTCGGTCTCGGGACTATGGGGGGGCAAATGGTCAGTCGTCTGCTCAGCAAAGGCCATACGGTTACCGGCTACAACCGCACGCGCTCGAAAGCGCAGTGGCTGATTGATAAGGGCATGCGGTGGGCGGATTCTCCTCGCGGCGTTGCAGCCGCAGCGGATGTCACATTCGCCATGGTCACGAACTCGGCAGCCTTGACTGCGATCATGGAAGGGCCCGATGGGCTGCTGGCAGGTCTTGGCGCGGGGAAGATTTTCTCCGACATCAGTACGGTCAGCCCTAGTGTTAGCCGTGCCTTTGCGGCCAAGGTTCGGGAAAACGGCGCTGACATGTTGGATTCGCCCGTATCCGGCAGTGTCATCACGCTGCAGGAAGGCAAGCTTTCCGTGATGGTTGCGGGGCGGCGTGAATCCTTCGAACGTATTAAGCCGATTCTGCAGGACATTGGGCCGAAGGTGACCTATGTCGGCGATAACGGCCTGGCACTGGTTTTGAAGATCGCCGTGAACCTGAATCTCGCTACGCAGATGATGGCTTTCTCAGAAGGCGTTCTACTGGCAGAAAAAAGCGGCATTGCAAGACAGACGGCGGTGGAAGTTTTCACCCACAGCGCGGTGGCTTCTCCGATGATTCAGTATCGCGGGCCCTTTGTTCTGCAGCAGCCCGAGGAAGCATGGTTTGACGTCAACATGATGCAAAAGGACATGCTGTTGGCGATAGAACTCGGGCGGCAGGTGGATGTGCCGCTGCCCACGACTGCAGTGAGCAACGAATTCCTCACCGCTGCGCGCGGGATGGGATTGGCGAAGCTGGATTTTGCATGCGTCTTTGATGTTCTCGCCCGAATGTCAGGAATTACCAGTGGTGGTGTAAGCAAATGAGCATCGCTGCGAACCAGCCAGCCGCAACATCGGCGATCAAGGTTGAACAGTGGCTTCGAATGTATCGCCAGATGGTGCGCATTCGTGTTTTTGAGGAACACGTCAATCAACTCTACACGCGTGCTCTGATGCCTGGGCTGGCGCACTTATATACCGGTGAGGAAGCGGTGGCTGTGGGAGTTTGCGAGGCGCTGCGCAATGAGGATTACATCACCAGCACGCATCGCGGCCACGGACATTGCCTGGCCAAGGGGGCGTCTCCGGATCGCATGTTTGCCGAATTACTCGGCAAGGAAGCTGGGTACTGCCGCGGCAAGGGCGGTTCCATGCACATTGCGGACCCGGACACCGGAAATCTGGGGGCTAATGCGATTGTTGCGGGCAGTGTGGGAATTGCTACCGGCGCTGCACTATCGGCCAAGCGGCTGGGCGCAGATCGTGTTGCGGTTTGCTTTTTCGGGGAGGGTGCACTTGGGCAGGGCGTGCTCTACGAGGTCATGAACATTGCTCAGCTCGGCAAGCTTCCGGTCATTTACGTTTGCGAAAACAACCTGTACACCGAGTACACCCATTACATGGAAACGACTGCTGGCGACATTGCCGCGCGTGCGGCCGCCTTCGGATTGCAGACTGAAACTGTCGATGGGCAGGACGTTCGCGCCGTGTACGCAGCATCGAAGAAACTGGTCGATCGCGCGAGACAGGGGAACGGCCCAGCTTTCCTTCTGTGCAATACCTACCGCTTTCACGGACATCACGTGGGGGATATTAATCGTGAGTACTATCGACCCAAATCCGAAGAGCAGCACTGGAAAAGCGAACGCGATCCTATCAAGTTGCTTTCTGATGGGCTGAAGGTCGAAGGAGCCGTAGAGCCTGACAGTTTGGCAGGCATTCGTTCCGAGGTCGAATCTGAAATGGAAGCTGCCGTCAAGTTTGCAGTGGATGCCCCCTATCCCTCTCCCGAGGAAGTGGATCAGGATGTCTACGCCTGAGGCCAGCACCCGAGAGCTGACGTTTGCTCAGGCGATCCGGGAAGCTCTTGCGGAGGAGATGCGCCGCGATCCTCGCGTCTGTATTTTTGGCGAGGACGTGGCCGAAGCCGGCACGCCCTTCAAGGTTCTTTCCGGCCTGGTCGAAGAATTTGGGACGGAGCGCGTCCTCGATACCCCCATATCCGAGGCAGGTTTTACCGGTATCGGTGTTGGCGCTGCCATGACGGGACTTCGACCGGTCGTGGATATTATGTTTGGCGACTTCATCACGCTGACCATGGATCAGATGGTGAACCAGGCGGCTAAAGTTCATTACATGTCGGGTGGAAAGTGGAAAGTCCCGATGGTGATGCGAACGACACTCGGTGCGACCCGACGCTCGGCAGCGCAGCATTCGCAATCGCTGCACGCGTGGTTCAGTCATGTTCCGGGATTGAAAGTCGTGCTGCCATCGACACCTTACGATGCCAAGGGCCTGCTCAAGAGCGCGATTCGCGACGAGAATCCGGTCGTCTTCTTTGAAGACAAGATGATGTACAAGCTGAAGGGCCCGGTGCCCGCTGATGAATACACAATTCCTCTTGGCGTCGCAGATGTGAAGCGCCTCGGGAGGGACATCACCATTGTTGCTACAAGCAGTATGGTTCAGGTGGCACTGGCAGCGGCGGAGTTACTGGAGAAAAACGGAATCAGCGCGGAGATCATCGATCCGCGAACCACGTGGCCACTAGACGAAAAAACACTAATCGAATCGGTTCGCAAAACTTCCCGCGTCATTGTGGTTGATGAAGGCTATGAACGGTACGGCGTGACCGCGGAAATCGCAGCAGTAATCGCGGAAGGAGCATTTTACGATTTGGACGCACCAGTCACGCGCATGGGCGCGATGCACGTGCCGATTCCCTTTTCTCCGCCGCTGGAAGACATGACGGTGCCGACGGAAAAGTCCGTTGCAGAAATGGCCCTAAAGCTCTGTGGGAGAGTTTAGAGACTAAGCCTCCGGGTTCCTCTGTGTGCTTTGTGGTTATGAGTTTTCACCACAAAGTGCGCAGAGGTTCCACCGAGGAGAGAAGCGCGAGGTGCTTATGGCATTACCAACTCATGGAACCATGGCGGTCGATTGGGAGCAGCGGGTCGATTTTGATCGACTCCGCCGCGAGCGCCTTGCCCGCGCCCAGCATCTCCTCGCGACATCCGACATGGGTGCGTTGCTTTGTTTTGACATGAACAACGTGCGCTATCTCACAGCTACGCACATCGGCACGTGGGCGCAGGACAAATGCAATCGCTTCACCTTGCTTCCGCAGAATGACGAGCCAATTCTCTGGGATTTCGGCTCCGCAGCCAAGCACCATCAATTGCATTGCCCTTGGCTGGGCGAGCGCTCTCGTCCAGGAATTTCGATGTTGCGGGGTGCCATGTCTCCAGAGATGGGGCGCGCGGAAGACGTCGCGCGCAAAATTCGTATTGAACTCGAACTGCGGGGCCTGCACAAAGAACCCCTTGGTATCGACATCATCGAACCGCCGGTGCTCTTCGCTCTGCAGCGAGAGGGGATAAAGGTGGTCGATGGACAGCAACTGATGTCCGATGCTCGCGTGATCAAAACTCAGGACGAAATTACGTTGCTGAACATGTCGGCCATGATGGTCGATGCCGCGTACGACGATCTTTATCGTGCGATGAAGCCCGGCCTGCGCGAGAACGAAGCCGTAGGTTTGGTGAGCAAGAAGCTGTACGATCTGGGCTCCGAATACGTCGAAGCGGTAAACGCAATTTCCGGCGAACGCTGCAATCCGCATCCGCACGTCTTTTCGGATCGCGTGCTTCGTCCGGGTGATCCCGTGTATTACGACATACTTCATTCCTATATGGGGTATCGCACCTGCTATTACCGGTGTTTCACAATCGGATACGCCTCCCATGCGATGGTGGATGCGTACAAGAGGTGCCGGGAATATCTTGACGCCGCAATCGAACTGGTGCGTCCTGGACGTACTACCGCTGAAATTGCTGCTGTCTGGCCGAAGGCCGAGGAATTCGGTTTTCCGAACGAAGAAGCCTGTTTCGCCCTGCAATATGGTCATGGTGTCGGCCTGGCGATCTGGGAGAAGCCGGTGATCAGCCGCCTGGTTTCATTCGAGCACCCGCATGAAATCAAGCCTGGAATGGTGTTCGCGCTGGAGACTTTCTGGCCCTCGACTGATGGTTGGAGTGCTGCACGGATTGAAGAGGAAATTGTGGTCACTCCAACCGGACACGAAGTGATTACGCGTTTTCCCGCGGAAGAATTGCTGGTAGCGGGTGCGCATTACTTCACGGTGAATGGTCCTCTGCCCACGACCCGCGAAAATGAATCGGCGCCGAGCAAGCGTGTAATCGAAATGATCGAAGCCAGTTCCAAAGCGGAGCGCGTCGGAGTCGCCGATTAACGTGTTGAGCAAGGTTAACCGTCCATTTCAATCGTCATTCCGAGTGAAATCCGGTGATTCGCTTGCGAATCACTCGCGGCGTCGCAGGATCTCGGCCCGTTTTTGTTGATCAACCATGCCCTTCAGCGTCGTCATGCCGGCTCTCGAAATGGCGCAGGAAACAGGCAAGCTTATTTCCTGGCGCAAGAAGGAAGGCGACAACGTCTCTAAAGGCGAGCCTTTGTTGGAAATTGAAACCGACAAAGCCATCGTGGAGATTGAGGCTCCCGCTGACGGCATTTTGGCTGGCGTAGCCGCGCAAGAAGGCGCGGTAATTCCGGTTGGCGAGACCATAGCTTGGATCATTCGCGCCGGAGAGGCCGTTCCGGCGAAATCAGCTGCGGCATTTGGCGCAAGCGTCACTCCTGAACCAACGCGCTTTGCAAATGCTGCTGTTGAGATGATTCCGGAAGCCACAAGACCCACGGCAACTCGACTATCGCCCAAAGCACGACGATTAGCTCGAGAAGCGGGTCTCGATGTATCCCGGCTACGAGGATCGGGTCCCAGCGGGGCCGTTCTCGCCGCCGACATTCAGGCAATATCTAAGAAAGCGTCTCCGGATTTTGAAACGCTGAGTTCGATCGGCCGTATCATGGCGGAGCGAACCACGCAAAGCTGGACCAGCATTCCTCATTTTTTTGTGGTTCGCCAAGTGGACGCCTCCGGCCTGATTGCAGCTCGCGAGGGGCTCAAATCGAAAGCCGAATTTGCGGCTGTGCATCTTACACATACCGACCTGCTCGTTGCCTTGGTGGCCCGCGTTCTGGAAAAGCACCCGCGACTAAACGCGAGTTGGGCCGAAGGCAACATTCGTCGGAATCGTGAGATCAATGTCGCCGTCGCAATCGCGGTAGATGACGCCGTGGTTGCGCCTGTAATCCACCACGCCAATTCGTTGTCACTAGGGCAGATCTCTGGTCACTTGCACGCTCTTACAGAGCGTGCACGAGCAAACCGATTGCGTCCGGAGGACATTTCGGGTGCCACTTTTACGATCAGCAATCTCGGGATGTACCAGGTGGATGCCTTCAGTGCAATCATCAATCCTCCGCAGGCAGCAATTCTGGCGGTCGGCGCTATCAATGATCGAGTAATACCGATCGATGGCCAGCCAGCAATCCGGCCCATGATGACTTTCACACTTTCTTGCGATCACCGCGTGGTGGATGGCGCCCGCGCCGCAACATTTCTGCGTGACTTAGTTAGCTCCCTTTAGCGCGCCCAAGAATGGCTCTAACCGCCTGTCGTTCGTCAGAAGGTACTTTTTACCGCCTGCCTACCGAACCCTGTTGAGCTTTATTTGTAAACCTCAGCTGTTTTCGACTCGGGCAGCCGCTGGGAATCGGCCAAGTCAGCACCCGTGCAAGACCACTCAAAGCCAGTAGGCAAAACAGGCAATTTGACCACCCGACAAACTGCCCTGTGAAACAATGAGTGTCGAGTTCCGCGAATAAACGCTTAGTACGGTACGAATCCGCAGGCAAACGAGCAGAGTGAGAACATACGCGCTGATGTTCCTTATACCGTTTTTGTCTTGTTGCTCTAAACCATCGTTTGCCCAGTCTGTCGAAAAGGAACCTGCGGCGGTGCTTGAGGTTGGCGGAGCGGCGAGCCGGAGCCTCACAGAAAGTCGATTGAGCTTCGGGCCGACAGTCGCGGTCGAGGTTACGCCGATAGAGAACTGGTTGGAACTTGAGGCTGGCGTTACGCCACTCTTTCGCCGACACTCGACGGAATGGAGTGTTGACCTTCTGTTTAAAAAGCCCTGGACGTTATCGGAGACGAAGGAATTCATGCTCGGGATTGGCCCGGAATGGATTCATTCGAACGCATATGGAACAAGAATGGACTCGGTGGCCGGGGAGATTGCACCGGACTTTATGTTCTGGTCGTCAAGAAAACACGAATTCGGCTGGTATCTTGAGCCGAGCTACGAATACAAGTTTGGGCCGGGGCATGAACACTCAATTGGCCTGGCCGGAGGCCTCCTTATTGGAATCCCTTGAGAATTCGAAGAACCGCTTGGAAGGCTTAGTTTTTTGGGTTTTGTTTGGTTCGGACATGTGCTCGTTTATTTCCAGCTCTACGGAGTCGATGACGAGCCGGACAGAAACTTAAACGACACAGGAAAACTCGGTCCTGAACGGGGCAATTGGAGCCCCGCCTCTGCAAGTCATCGAAATCCAAGAGGTTGAACAGTGACCCCTGGTCCACAAACTCCCCATAAAATGATACTTCTGTCGCCGAAAGATTGGTCGGGGAGAGAGGATTTGAACCTCCGACCCCCTGGTCCCGAACCAGGTGCTCTACCAGGCTGAGCCACTCCCCGACTGAACTGCCTACCTTATTCTATTACATCCTATGGGCCCGGGCCGGGTGCGGGCGTTGATCTACGACCGAAGTGGTGCCGGAACAACATCCTCTGAAGCTTTTGTCCTGCCGTCATGGTCACATTAGACCAGTGATTTTAGTCACGGAGGCTGCGTCGGCCATCACTGAGCCAGATGGCACAGCCATCTAAAATAAGGAGGTCGTGAGGAGGGATCCGTGTCGACTGCCTGGAAATCGCGTTTTGCTGTACGTACGAAGAACATCAAGAGTTCAGCCATTCGCGAACTGTTGAAAATCACCCAAAAGCCAGAAGTGATTTCCTTTGCCGGAGGCTTGCCCGCTCCGGACGTTTTTCCGGTGGCGCGCTTTCAGGAGGCGTGCCGTAAAGTGCTGGAAGTGAATGGGCACCAAGCTTTGCAGTACGGAGCCAGCGAGGGATACGAACCGCTGCGCGAAATGGTGGCGCGTCATATCGCGCGCTATGGAATCAAGGCTAAAGCGGAGAATGTGCTCATCACTTCGGGATCGCAGCAGGCCCTCGACTTGATTGGCAAGCTTCTCATCAACCCCGGAGATCGCATCCTGGTGGAGGCTCCCACTTATCTCGGAGCTCTGCAGGCATTCAACGTGTATGGCGCGGAGTATGTCTCGGTACAAAGCGATCAGGACGGGTTGCGAACCGACCTGCTGGAAGCGCCCTTGCGAACCGGCCCGAAATTCATGTATGTGCTGCCGAATTTTCAGAACCCCGGCGGCACGACGCTTTCTGAAGGACGCCGACATGAATTAGTGTTGCTCGCGGACAGATATGGTGTGCCGATCATTGAAGATGATCCCTATGGACAGTTGCGCTTTTACGGTGATCACATTCCCTCTGTAGTGACTCTGGATAGCCGATATCGTAACGACAATGACGGCGAATACACAGGTAATGTCATTTACCTAAGCACCTTTTCAAAATTACTCGCTCCGGGCTTGCGCCTTGCTTGGGTGATCGCTCCACCTCAGG
>Ga0187779_10001881_pt1 | contig 13031 bp, 9 predicted proteins | sample 1015_Q2_SP10_10__FD_132435 | JGI IMG/M metagenome (GOLD analysis project Ga0187779, IMG submission 132435) | Tropical peat soil microbial communities from peatlands in Department of Meta, Colombia - 1015_Q2_SP10_10_MG | ecosystem: Environmental > Terrestrial > Soil > Wetlands > Peat | place... | reverse complement strand
CGTGTTGAAGGAGTATCAGAAAGCGCCGGATGTAATGCGCTCGCGGATCTACCTGGATGCCATGGAGAAGATCTTGCCACGGGTCAAGCTGTACGTCATCGATTCGCAGGGCGGCCGAGTCCCGGTTAACCTGCGGGTGACCACGCCATAGGCGAGATGGAAACAAGAAAGCACACGCTTTCGGGCGTGGTGGCCAAAAGTGACCTACTTCAACCCAGCTTGCCGCAACGCCTCGATGGCGCTAGCCCGCTCCTCTAGGCCCCCGATACCTCGCACCCATGAGTTGTCCTCTGCCGTGATCTTGGGATTAATCCTCAAAGCTTGTCTAACTTGAGCAGTCGCCTGCTCAGGTTTTCCCGCCACGACATAGGCGACAGTGAGGCCAAGTTGGCCCGGTAGAAGATCCGGAAGGCGGTCCACACACTTGCGATAAGCAGACAAGGCCTCCTCCACACGGTACGAGAACAGCAGGCTAGCGCCTAGGGCGTTGAAGTACCAATCAGGGGGAAAAGGGTTGCGCCGAAGGGCGCGCTGCACCAAGGATGCGGCTTCTTCCGCGCGACCGTTCACAGCCAACACGAATCCGCACCACCCGAGTATGTCAGCTTGATTCGGGTTCAGGGCGAGCGCCTTGTCGGCCGCGGCAACTGCCTCAGCGTGGTTACCCCGCCACAGCAGCACACCACTCAACAAGTTAGCGGCATCGGCCAGCGTCGGGTCCGCCTCGGCTGCCTCCCGCCCCAGTGCAAGAGCCTTGAAATACGAGTCTTCGGGATCGGGGCTCCATCCAGACCGTCCCTGAATCGCGTGGGTCCAACCAAGGTAGACCATCCCCATACTGAACTTGGGATCGAGGTCGAGACTCTCTTGGAAGAGTGCCTGAGCAATGGCCATATCCTCACGGTTGAAGCGTTTATAGTGGTGCTGACCTGTGAGGAACAGATCGTACGCCTGGGGGTTGCGGGTGGACTTTCGCCAAGTTCGGGCCTGTTCGCCCTTTAGCAACTTAACGTCGAGTTCCGTGACGATGCGCTGCGCGAGATCATCCTGGATATCAAAGATGTCGGCGAGGGTGCGGTCGTAGCGCTCAGCCCACAGATGCCGTCCGGTTTGCGCCTCGATAAGCTGGGCGTTCACTCGCAGGCGTGTCCCAATCCGCTGCAAGCTGCCCTCGAGGACGTAGCGAACGCCCAATTCTTCACCGACTCGCCGTACATCCACCGGTTTCCCTTTGTACGTGAACGTCGAGTTCCGTGCTATGACGAACAGGTTATTTAACCTGGACAGATCCGTAATCAGCGTCTCCGTCATGCCGTCAGTGAACGGTTCGTCCTCCGGTTTGCCACTAAGGTTAGCGAAGGGCAAGACGGCGATCGAAGGTTCATCTGGCGGTTGCAGCGCCCTTTCAACGTCGGTCTGAGTCGGAGCTGGTACGCGGCTCGACTCTCGCCCGATATCAATAGCGGCATGATAGGTTCGCACAGGCTTCGCGATATTCTTTACTGCGTGCTCCCCCGCGAACTTGAAAGCGACCGGCGACTTGCCTTCGACGTGGTCATATACAGTCCCAGAGACGCAGATGCCGCCGGCGTCGGCAAGCGATTCCAAGCGCGCCGCAATGTTCACACCATCACCGTATACCGTACCGTCTCGCCGTTCGATCACTTCACCTAGATTCACCCCAACGCGAAAGCGCATACGGCGCGCCTCCGGTAGCGCTTCATTGCGCTCTGCCACGGCCACCTGGACCTCGAATGCCGCTCGTACTGCTCCCGTGGCTGCGTCGAACACGGCGAGCACACTATCGCCCGCCATGTCGACAACTCGTCCACGGTGAGCTTGAATTTTTTCCCGGAAGACGCCGCGGTAGCTTTCAAGCGTGGCGACTGTGGCCTCATCGTCCTCTTGCATCAGACGCGAGTACCCCGCGACATCGGCGGCGAGTATTGCCTCGAGTTTTCGAATGCCTTCGGGGTCAGACATCATTACCCCGTACGTGAGCGCTAGAGAGAATCCTAATCTAGCATGGGGTTCCAAAAGACGCAGCCAAGAGACCCCACGCTGTCGACGAGGGAATCGTCCCCGGAGTTAGCTAAGACGGATCCGACCTGGGGGCATAGTCCCCGAGACCGGCCGTTCGCCGGCGTTGTCGACCCATTACGGACCTACGCTTCACCTCAGAGCGGACGGTCGAGAGATCGAGAGCGGACAACCAACCTCGCTGCGTCGCCCGGAAGGCGACCTTCCGTTCGCGAGTTTCCGCGTGACTGCCGTCGGTCGAGGATCGCCGTTGTGATATCGTGACTATTCCCATCCGCGACCTCGTCCTGCCGCCCAAGCTGGACGCCCAGCGCGGGTCAAGCAGTGCACGCATGCGGGGAGGGAAACATGCGTAGCGCAACCGTGCGCGAATGGCTGGCGGCTGAGGGACTGCCGCAGTACATCGATCTGTTCGAGCAGAACCGCATCGAACTAGACGTGCTGCGCGACCTGACCGAGCGCGACCTGCAGGACCTTGGCATTCCGCTGGGTGACCGCAAGCGGCTGCTGAAGGCGATCCAAACCCCCGCACAACCCAAGCTTGCCGAGGCGCCGGCGCCCCCGTTCCTCATTGACGTGCATGACGCCGAACGCCGGCAGCTCACTGTGATGTTCTGCGACTTGGTGGGATCTACTGCACTCTCCCACGCGCTCGACCCTGAACCGCTCCGCGAGCTGCTGCGTACCTATCAACAAGCGTGCGGCAGAGTGATTGAAAGGTACCAAGGCCATGTCGCGCAGTACCTGGGCGATGGCCTGATGGTCTACTTCGGTTGGCCAAAAGCGCATGAGGACGACGCGGAGCGTGCGGTGCGATCGGCCCTGGAGATCGTAGAGGCGGTCAACATGATCCCCGCTTCGACACAGCTCCACGCGCGTGTGGGCATTGCCACTGGTGCAGTTGTGGTGGGCGAGACCGGATCTGGAGACGCTTCCGTACCGAAGGCCGCGGTGGGCGAGACGCCCAACCTGGCCGCGCGGCTACAAGGACTGGCTCAGGCCGATGAGGTCGTGATTGCGCTCAGCACCCACCGGCTACTGGGCGCTGTTTTCGAGTATGCCGATCTGGGCAGCCACACGCTCAAGGGCATCGACGAGCCGGTGCAAGTCTGGAAGGTCAGTGGGGTAAGTGAAGCGGAAGGTCGTTTCGAAGCAGCGCGCCCACGCGTGCTCACGCCGTTTGTTGGACGCGAGCACGAGATCGGGCTGCTGCTGGAGCGCTGGGAGCAAGCTCGCGATGGCGAGGGCCAAGTGGTACTGCTTTCAGGCGAGCCGGGCATAGGGAAGAGCCGCATCACCCAAGTGCTACGCGAGCGGCTGGCGACACAGCAACACACGCGCCTTCGCTATCAATGCTCGCCCTACCACACCAGCTCCGCTTTCTATCCCATCATCAATCAATTCGAGCGCGCGGCGGGGTTTGAGCGCGACGATCCGCCCGAGGTTCGGCTCGACAAGATGGAAGCGACGCTTGCAGGCCCTCCACAAGACCTGCCGTCCGTGGCGCCGCTTATTGCCGCCTTGCTGTCATTGCCGCTGGAGCGCTATCCACCGCGCATGCTCTCACCACAGAAGCAAAGGGAGCTCACCATGGCCGCGCTCGCGGACCAGGCGCTGCACCTGGCGCGCAAGCAGCCAGTGCTCATGGTTCTCGAGGACGCTCACTGGATCGACCCGAGCAGCCTGGAGACCTTCGGCCTGACGGTGGAGCGTATCCGTCAAGCCGCAATCCTGCTGCTGGTAACCTACCGTCCTGAGTTCGTGCCGCCCTGGGGTGCGCATGCCCACGTGACAAGCCTGAGCCTCAATCGACTCTCGCGCCGCCACGGCGCGGCGATCGTGCAGAAAGTGACCGACGGCAAGGCACTGCCCGAGCAGGTGCTCGAGCAGATCATGGCCAAGACCGATGGGGTGCCGCTGTTTGTAGAGGAGCTGACCAAGACCGTTGTCGAAGCGGGGTTCTTGAGGGATGCAGGGGAGCGCTATGTGCTAGAGGGGCCGCTGCCGCCGCTCGCGATTCCGTCTACCTTGCGCGACTCGCTGATGGCGCGTCTGGACCGGTTAAGCCCGGTCAAGGAAGTGGCGCAGATTGGGGCGTGCATCGGGCGCGAGTTCTCCTACGAGCTGCTCTCTGTGATCTCGCCCTTGCCGCCGGCCGAGCTCGAGCAGGCGCTGGAGCAGCTGGTCGCGAGCGAGCTCATTTTCCGCCGCGGTAGCCCGCCGGACGCGATTTACAGCTTCAAACACGCACTGGTGCAGGACTCGGCCTACGAGAGCCTGTTGCATAGTCGTCGCCAGCAGGTGCACAGCCAGATTGCGCGGGCGCTGCAGAATCATTCCCACGATCTCGTAAGAGCGCAGCCCGAGCTGCTCGCGCTGCACCTCACCAAGGCCGGCTTGATCGACGCGGCAGTCCCACAGTGGCTGGAGGCGGCGCGGGCGGCGGCGCGATCCAATCGCTACCGGGAAGCTTTGAGCCACGTGGACTCTGGACTCGTCATCGTTGGCGGAGCGGCGCCGGATCGCCGCGTCAACTTGGAAGCGGCCTTGCTTGTTTTCGGGGGAGTTTCTGATGTCGCGCTCACGGGCTACGCCTCTGAGTCAGCCGCGGCCTGGTACGCGCGTGCTGAAGCCCTACTCGATCGTGTAAGCGACGCGGACGTGCTAGACAACGCGCTCTGGGGTATAGGTGTACGTGCCTGGGTCGCGGCCGATTTCCCCAAAGCGCTTGCCACACTCGAGCGGCTTGCAGGCCAGGCAGAGCAGAGCGGCGACATCGACCGGCTGGTGCTGGCTTATTCCGTCCTGGGGTCGCTGCTTTTCCGCGTGGCCCAATTCGATCGCGGTCGGCGGTTGCTGGAGTTCGTCATTCAAAACTACAACGTCGAGCGCCATACCAGGTTTATATACACCGCCGGGTGGGACTCCAAGGTAGGGCCGTGTGCCTACCTCGGATTCATATGTCTCTTATCAGGCCAACCCGATCTGGGGCGTGACTATTCGAGGACGGCTGTTGCTCACGCAAAAGCCACAGGCCATCCCCTTAGTCTTGCGGTGGCCTTGAGCTTCGGCACCGGGGTGCTAGCGGAGATTGGCGACTGCGAGCAGGCGCTCGAGTTTTCCAGGCAGTGTGCTGAGCTTTGCCAAGCCCAGGGTCTTCCGTTCTGGGCGACATGGGCGACCATCTATGCGGGTGTGGCAGCCGTCAGACAAGAACGGTATGCCGATGCGGAAGTGGAACTCCAGCGTGGTTGGGAATCCTTGGCCGCGACCGGAGCGCGAAGCGGGCAAGGCTACATGCGTGCCTGGCGTTCACTCGCGCTCGCACGTCTAGGTCGCTACGACGAGGCGAGGGAGCTGGCCGAGACCGCGCGCGAGCGCGGCCAGTTGACGGGGGAGATGATGCACGTCCCCTTGGCAGCTTACGCGCGGGGCGTGACCGAGCTACTGGACCCTTGTGCCGTTCCCGGCGCCGCTGAGCAATGGTTCCGGACCGCGATCTCCGAGGCCCGCTCGCAGGGGGATCGCCTGAACGAGCTTCGTGCGGTCAACTCGCTCGCAGGTCTGTGGCACTCGCAGGGCAGACGCGACGAGGCACGCGAGCTACTCACACCAATCTACGGCTGGTTTACGGAGGGCTTCGACACCAAGGACCTCAAGGACGCCAAGGCGCTACTGGACGAGTTGTCGTAACGCGTTTGGTCGGCACGAAGCCCGCAGACGTGGCCAACGTCTGCTCCTGGATAGATTAGAGGATGCGCTCGAAGGGCCGCTTCTGGCCTATTCTGTTGAAAAACTGAAAGTCGCGACGAGGGCAAACTGCGCCTAAATCCGAGCGCAAGCGTAAGAGCCACTTGATTTGCGCTTGTAGACGCATCAGAAAGCCCAACGCTCCGCTCCTCCATGAGTCCCCCCGCGCCGACTCGTGCTCCGCGCCACGGGCTGGGCTGACTTGCAGGTATGCCGGCCTGCTGGCGGAGGATCAACTTGGCCATGATTCCTCGATTGGTGTCGATCATGAGAAAGCCCTCCGCCGGAGATAGAGGCATCCGATGACGCTGCGCTCAAGTGCGAGAGGCTCGGGACGTGTCTCAGCCATTGTCCAACACGTGCCTGAGCTCTTGTTTGAGCTCGTCGCGGTTTACCGCCTTCAGCTTTTCGGAGCAGGATTGGAGTAAGTCGACCAGGCGCTCCAAATCCCTGTTGGTGCGCCGCACGCGCTGTAGTGTGAGGCGCCGAAGCCTCCGGCGGATCCTGCTTCGTTGTCCGGCGAGCATTCGTAGCCAAAGCCCGCGGTTGTAGATAGGCCACTGGCGGCTCTGAAGTATGCACCAGTGGGCCCAGAACTCCCCTGGGAGTTGGCGAAGATCGATAAACCAAAGTTGAAAACGCTCGAACCAAGTATGAAGCTTGTCCATGATTTCAACCCTCGAGCAACCAACCGAGCCCGTAAATGAAGATTGCGGGGGACAGAAGTGAGATACGTCGCATAAGGATCCAAGAGCCAGTAACCGACGTGTCGGCGTAAGGCGCTTATCGGAGCGCAGGTGCGTTGCCTTGAGTCGTCCCTCGGATTGCGCCTTGACCCTCGGCAGTAGCTCCCTTGGGGTGAGCTAATCAACGGGCTCGTCGCGGGTCGACCGTCGACGACCTTTGCCGACCTCTCTCCCATCGAGCTTTCGTAGTTCAACCGCAAGAAGCGGAGCGCTCTCGGCGGCTTCGTTGGATATCCTTCATGCAGAGAGAGGTGACTTGCTTCTCTTTCATCAACCACAGCCATGTAAGGAGCTCACTATGTCGAAGGAAAACGACAACAAGGCCATCGTAGGCCGCTGGTTCACGGATTTCTGGGGCAAGACTTGCAGGCTAGGCATAGTCGACGAGCTCGCCGCTCCCGACATGCTTCTGCAGTACTCTCTGCATGAACCGCGCCGCGGCCGAGAAGACATCAAGGCGTTCATGAGCGATTTTCGCCAAGCCTTCCCGGACCTCAACTTCTGGGGTGCTAGCGACCTCATCGCAGAGGACGACTATGTTGTTGGCCGCTGGGAAGGCGGTGGTACGCACACCGGTCCCGCTTTCAATGATTTTCTTGTCGGATCGCTGCCTGCAGCGACCGGGCGGCAGATGCGCTTCACCGGCACGACCGTACTTCGACTCAAAAACGGAAAGATCGTCGAAGAGATCGGTCTGGACGACGGCGTGACGGCGCTGACCCAGCTGGGTCTTATAAAAGCAGTCTGATCGAAGCCAGGCGGCGCTTTCCGATAGATATCGGGGGCGCCGCGCGCGCGGAGAACGCTCTCTGGCCGTTGAGGTGGCGTCACACGCAGGTCAGAGACTTTCCCTTACGTACCTTTGCATTCCTGGCGCCGCCGTGCTGAGGTTTAGCAGACCAGGCGACGGCGCCTCGAGCGCGAGCAGCGCCCGCTTCCGCTCCAGTCCGCCCGCATATCCAGTGAGCGACCCATCCGCACCGATTACGCGATGGCACGGGATGAGTATCGAGATCGGATTGCGGCCCACCGCCGCAGCCACGGCACGCACGCTCGAGCCTAAGCCGATCGCGTCGGCCAACTTGCCGTAGCTCACGGTCGTGCCGTACTCGAGGGTCCGCAGCGCTTGCCATACGCGCTGCTGGAAGGGCGTCCCGTACGCGGCCAGCGGAATATCGAACGCCTGGCGCTGGCTTAGGAAATACTGCGCGAGCTGTCCGCGCAGTGCGATAAACAACGGTACGTGATCCTCCTCCACCCAATCTGAGCGCGGCGTTGCTTCATGTTTCTGGCCCACGAAATACATCCCGGTGAGAGCCTGCCCATCGGCGCTGAACAGCATCCGGCCCCATGGTCCTTCGGTATAGCTGTAGTAAGTCATGCCCCTGCCGCCTCCAGTGAATTCCACAAGTGAATCACTGCATACGCGCGCCACGGCGCCCACCCCGCCGCACGCTCCAGCGCAACTCGCGGATCTTTCTCGCCCATCGCCTTCAGCACGCCGTAATCGGTGTGAGGAAACGCGTTTGGCCACGAGAGTGCCCGCATGGCGATGTACTGCGCAGTCCACTCGCCGACACCCGGTACCGAGCGCAGCGTGCGCATCGTTTGCTCGATATCGGCCCCGGCCTCCAGCACCAGATCGCCACTGGTAATCGCCCGCGCCAACGCGATGATCGTCCTGGCCCGGGAACTGAGTATGCCGTTCGCCGCGAGCTCCGAGTGGTCGAGTTGTGCGACTCGCGCAGCGCCCGGAAACAGCGTGCACAACGCAGGGTGCGGCGTTTCGATCGGGTGGCCAAAGCACGCTGCAAAACGACCGACCAGGGTGCGCGCGGCGCTGATCGTGATCTGTTGCCCGATCACAGCGCGCACCGCAATCTCGAAGCCATCGAACGCGCCCGGCAGGCGCAGACCGGGTCGTGGCACAGCGAGATCACCTAGCGCAGCGCCGATTTCAGCGGGGTTGCAGGCCAAGTCGAACAGCCTCTTCACTCGGCCCAGCACCGCTGGAATCGCCGCGACCAGCGACGCGGACATCTCTACTTGCACGGTGGGCTTGCGCCTCGACGGCGCCACCGCGATCCATCCTGAGTGTTGCCGATCGCCGTGGACGACGCGCACTGTGCGCACGTAACGAGCATCGTCGATATGCTCCACGCCTTCGATCGAGCGCCTGGAGAGAAACGCCAGCAGCCGATCCCAGTCGAGCGGCGGTCGATACCCGAGCTGGAACCTGAGCACATCGGCGGGCATGCCGCGCACAACGCGCTTGCGCAAATCCGACGGGCTCAAGCGGTACCGATTGCGAAACAGTGCATTGAAGCGCCGAAGACTGCCAAATCCGCTGGCCATCGCCACTTCAGTCACCGTCAGGGCTGTGTCAGTAAGCAGACGTTTGGCGAGCAACAGTCGATGTGTTTGCACGTACTCGACCGGCGACACGCCGAGCTCGCTCTGAAACACGCGGCGCAGATGGCGATCGGTGACGCCGAGACGTTGTGCTAACTGTTCTACGCCGCCTTCGTTGAGCAAACCATCGTCGATCAACCCGGCCGCAGCGTGTGCCAGGCGTGCGGTCGCATCGATGCTGGCGTTGCCCGGTGCGAGCTCTGGCCGGCAGCGCAGGCATGGTCGGTAGCCGGCCACTTCCGCCGCCGCCGCGCTCGGATAAAATGAACAATTCTTCCGCTGCGGCGTCTTCACCGTGCACACCGGGCGACAGTAAATGCGGGTCGAAGACACACCCACGAAGAAGCGGCCGTCGAAACGCGCATCGCGCGCTTTGAGCGCCTGATAACAAGCCATGGGATCGAGCAGCATGGGCGTATTCTAGTGCGCCCGAATGGATCCGGTCTCGCCGTTTTCGGACATCACCACCATCGCGTATTTGCAGGGTTGCTTGCAGCTCGATGCAGCGTAGCCTCATGAGAGCCGGACTGGTGTGCACATACATCCTCCCGGCGGTGTTGGTTGCGGCCTGCACGGTGCCCGCAGATCACACTGCGCTGCGCGATGCAGACTTGCCTGCGCCGATACCGGCTCACCGGTTCGCCAGCCCCTGGGATGCGGACTCCGGCTACCTGCTCTCCCCGGACGGGCACAAGCTCTCATGGATCGGTCGGTCGTGGGGGAGAGCCGCGGTGTTTGTCCGCGACAACACGAACGGGGAGTTGCGAAGCTACCGGACGCCCGGCGGCGTCAGACACTGGACGGCAAATGGACGTTTTCTGGTCATCCAGACACACGACAGCAGCGGTAGGGAGAATTCGCATGTGCTTGCGATCGACAGCGATGACGCATCGGCAAAGGCGATAGATCTGACACCTTATCCCGGGGTGCGCGCGCTGATCCACAGCGTGCCGCAGGGGTCGTCCGACCGCGTGCTGGTCATGCACAATCTTCGCGATCCCCAGCTGTTCGACCTGTATAGCATCGACCTTGTCACGCGCAAGGAAACGTTGGTGGCGCGAAATCCGGGGGATGCGGTCTCGGCACTCACCGATGTGGCCGGGAGATTCAACGGCTGGTTACGCTCGCGCGAGGCCGAGAAACCTGAACAGATCCGCAAGGCCCCGCTTTCCATGCGCCGGCCCGGTCTCATCCAGAGGATGCCGAGCACATTTCACGTGCTGGGGCGGGACGCACACAATGTGTACGCGGTGTCGGATCGGCGACGCGCGCATGTGGCCTTGGTTGCGGTGCATCCCTCGCTAGGACGGGAAAGAGTCTTGTTCGAAGACCCACGGGTGGACGTCAGCAATGTGGTGATGAGCAGTGTGACCGGCACACCACTGCTGGCAAGCGCGGAACCCGGTTATCCACGCTTCAAGATACTCGACGCGGCGCTGCAGCGCGACCTTGATCCGCTCTTGCGCGAGCAAGGGCGTGCAGAGTTCGGAATCAGGATACTGAGCGCGGACGCGCGGGAAGAAAACCTGATCGTTTCGATAGACCTCGCCACGGCCGCGAGGGTCTATCTCGTCGAGCGCACAAAACGCAGGCACTCGCTCTTGGCAGGCCCGGCACCTGAGACGACTGCTGGCCCCGAGCCTGTGCGCCCCGTGGAAATCACTGCGCGCGACGGACTGCCTCTCAGCGCCTACCTGAGCGTTCCGCGCGGGCTCGAGGCAAAGCGCTTGCCCATGGTGCTGGTCGTTCATGGCGGGCCATGGGGGCGCAACCAGTGGAACGGGACGGGCAATCCCATACCAACCGAATTTCTGGTGAGCCGTGGCTACGCGGTCCTCGCTGTCAATTTTCGCGGTTCCACCGGATACGGGCGGAGGTTCCTGATGGCAGGCGTGGGCGAATTTGCCCACAAGATGCAAGACGACCTCATTGACGCTGTGCGTTGGGCGGTCGAGCGCGGTATTGCCGACCCCAAGCGCATCGCTATTCTCGGCTTGAGCTATGGGGGCTATGCCGCGCTGGTCGGCCTGACGACAACACCCGATGAATTTGCCTGCGGCATCTCGATTAACGGACCTACCGATCTCGCATCTCTGATTGAAGCATTTCCGCTGTATTGGCAGGTTGATCTGGCCATGTGGCATGACTTCGTTGGCAATCCGGCCGTAGAGAAGGATCGGCTGGACATGACCAACCGTTCACCCTTGACCCATGCGGGAGCACTCCGGCGTCCGGTCCTCATTGTGCAAGGTGGGCAGGACATCCGCGTGCGCCCAGACCAGGCTGAACGTATGGTCGCCGCGCTCCGCCAGACAGCCCGGCCGGTGCAGTACCTTCGTATCGAGGACATGGGGCATGGCGTCGGATGGTGGGTGCACAAACTGGAGGTGATGCGCCGGTCGGAAGTATTCCTGCACGATTGTCTGGGCGGTCAAGCCAGCCGCTTCGATCCGCTCGATCCGGTGGCATGGGCATGGAGGAGAATCAGCCGATGAGTGTCAGCGCTGCCTCATCTTTCAACCCCGCATGAAGCCATTCAGATCGGCAGTCGTCAGGCAACGCTCCAGGTAGCGAAACGTGCCTTTGTCCCGGATTTCGCTGGCGGCATCGATCAAGCCGCTCACTGCCGCCCGGTAGAAGGAAGTGCCAACGCTGATCCGTCTTGCGCCCGCAGCCTCTATCTCGGCGATTGTGAAGGAGCGCCCCGGAATACCTGCCATGAAATTGACCGGCTTCGAAACGGCAGAGCATACCGTCCGTACTGAATCAACATCCGGCAAGCCAGGCGCAAACAGCACGTCGGCGCCTGCTTTCTCGAAAGCCTGCAGTCGTAGAATCGTGTCATCCAGATCAGGGTTCCCGCGCAGAAAGTTCTCTGCCCTTGCAGTCAACGTGAACTTCAAAGGCAGCATCCGAGCTGCTCCGACTGCTGCAGCGATGCGCTCGATCGCAAGGCTGAGCTCATAGAGCGGTTTCTCTGGATTGCCCGTTGCATCCTCAATCGACCCGCCAACCAGGCCGGCTTCGGCAGCAAGCCGGATCGTTTCCGCCACGACGGTGGGCGCATCCCCGAATCCCTTCTCTAGATCGGCCGATACGGGTAAATCGGTTACCGAGACAATGGCGCGAGCGTGCTCCATCGCCTCTTCGCGGCTTATTTGTCCGTCGCGTCGACCCAGCACGCCGGCTGAGGCGCCGCTCGAGGTGGCCAATGCTTTGAAGCCCAGCCTATCGAGCATGCGCGCCGAGCCCGCATCCCATGGATTAGGGATGACGAAGGCGCCGGGACCTCGGTGCAGCGCTTCAAACTGTGCAGCTTTCTGACTTTGGCTGATGCCCATGTGACTTTAACCCCGCATGACGTGGCGCGGCGACGCAGTGGCAGCAACTATCCCGCAATGCCCAGATGTCGGTATACCGCCCCACACAGGCCTGACCGTCCGCCTTCAAGTAGGTGCTGCGCGCGTGCATGATAGCGAAATCATTAAACAGGAGGCAGCCAACCGTGGCAAAACAACAGACCATGCGAGCCCTCGAGGCCCAGGACTTCTCAATTACTGCCCTCAAGCTTGTCGACAAGCCAATACCCAAACCCCGTCGCGGCGAGATCCTCCTCCGCGTGCGTGCAGTGACGCTCAACTACCGCGATCTCGCCATCTTGGTGGAGAAGTACCTGCCAACCCTAGCTTTGCCCTATGTTCCGGCTTCGGACGCCTCAGCTGAGGTAGTGGAGATAGGCGAGGACGTCACGCGGTTTAAGGTCGGCGACCGTGTGATGCCGATCTATACGCAAGGCTGGCATGACGGCAAGCCCACGCCCGAGCAACGGACGAAGCGAACTCTCGGTGCGCCCCTGTCCGGAGTGCTGCAAGAGTACGTTGTCGTTCCCGCTGAGGACGCCGTAGCGACGCCATCCCATCTCAATCACGTCGAAGCTGCCACCCTGCCGATCGCAGCCCTGACTGCTTGGTCGACGTTGGAAGAAGGCGATGTGAAGGCGGGCGATGTGGTATTGGTGCAGGGAACGGGTGGTGTATCTCTGTTCGGGCTTCAGTTCGCCAAGCTTGCCGGAGCCCGAGTCAT
>Ga0187779_10001880_pt1 | contig 13044 bp, 15 predicted proteins | sample 1015_Q2_SP10_10__FD_132435 | JGI IMG/M metagenome (GOLD analysis project Ga0187779, IMG submission 132435) | Tropical peat soil microbial communities from peatlands in Department of Meta, Colombia - 1015_Q2_SP10_10_MG | ecosystem: Environmental > Terrestrial > Soil > Wetlands > Peat | place... | reverse complement strand
GGAGCGAGCAAGCCCGAGTGTGGAGTTTGAGATCGTAGGGACGGATGAAGTTCTGTCCTTGCTGGGTTGGGAAGGGCGATCGGAACCGGTGGTGGTGTCGCAGGAGAATCGAGAGCTAGTTACCAGGTTCTAGCGGCTACCAACAGGGCCGGGAGGCGGGGTGCCCCGCCCCCCTCTGCCGATTGTGTGTCCGAGACGCCGCGCTTAGTGCTGAGCCAGCAGAATCACATATGGGGTTGCCGATCCCGTGTCGGTCGTGATACCGAACAGGAAGAACTGCAGGCAGAGGACACACCACCGCAACGTCTTCTGCAAGGAAATTCCTCCCTGGGTTCGTCAAATTTTTTTGAAATTACCAACAGAAGCGCAACTCGAGTGGGGAGCCCGCCGAGTCCTGCTGTCGTTCTTTGTGTGGGCCCAATCTAGCAACGGCGATGGATCGGATTCAATCTCCCAAAAGTGCCAAGGATCATACGCATGCATCCCTAAGACTAGAAGGACAACGTAGAGCACTATTACGCTGATGAGAACCGTGATGATCTGGGGAACATCAACACTTCAACTGGTGACTCCCATCACGGCGGCGTTGAATCCCCAGCCTAACAATCGTGATGAGATGAAGGTGAAAGCATACATCTGGCGGGGCATGCGATATTTGGCAGCCGCGATCGCGGTCTTCGTTCTCGCATACGCTTGCGACGTCGGCCTCACGTGGTATCAGTACGGCCATGTGCAGCAAACGGCCGCCGAAGGCACAGATGCACTGCTGGATTCCCTTCTGCCCACATACGATGTAGCGAGACGTCAGCACGTGCGCGTTTCCGCCCCAGCACAAATCGCATTCGCGGCTGGGTGCGAGATGAATCTTCAGCAGTCCGTGATCGTCCGTGCCATTCTCAGAATCCGAGCGCTGGTTCTGGGGAGTGAGCCAGAGAAGAAAAAAACTCGTCCACTGGGCCTCGTCGAGCAGGCAAGAGTCTGGGGATGGGGTGAACTGGCCGAAGACCCCGGACGGGAGATCGTCTTCGGCGCAGTGACACAGCCATGGGCCCCAAATCCCGTCTTTCGGGCTCTGCCGGTTGGTGAGTTTAGGAGATTTCAAGAGCCTGGTTTTGTGAAGATCGTGTGGATGTTGCGCGTCGATCCTATCGAGGGAGGAAAGTCGGTGGTGAGCACTGAGACCCGCGTCGCAACCGCAGACCCGGTTTCCCGTGCGAAGTTTCGGCGCTACTTCTCTTGGGCGTCACCGGGGATGTTCTTGATTCGCTGGATCTCGCTGAGGGCCGCGAAAGACGAGGCAGAGAGGAGAGTGCCCCGAGCAGATACGAATTGGCGTTGAGAAAGCCAGCGCTTCCAGTCTTTCCAACGGGGAGGTCCGGCGGATTGATGGGTGAAGCGGCGACCCGAATTAGCACTAGGACTAAACCCAGCTGGCTTCCTGGCACTCCCACGAGCGATCAGGCCTACCCTTCTCATCGACCAGTCAGACTTCACTCCGCAGATGCGTGGATTGCTGCGCGCCGCTAACGGGAGTGGAGCCTACGTGACGAGAGCGGGGCGGTTCTTTGATCCAGGGTCAGTGAAAGCGATCTTTTCTAACGACGTCGACTGCGGACCGACGCGTCGCTTCTGTTCGGTTCGGATGATGTGTGACGAGCGCGTTCGACTACCAAGGGCGACGGATAGCCGCTATGGATGATTACCAAACCACAGACTACGCGATGGTTTCCTATGTGCCAACTCGCAGCGTGCGGACGATCTACTCGTGGCTCGGGGACTGGTTTGCCTGGACATGTTTGGTGGGGCTGGTTCTGTTGCCGGTCCAGGCGCTGCGTGCAAAGCACGTCTGGGCGGATGGGACTCTTGCAAGATCGCGATGATAGCATTACCAATGAATGGCCCATGAAAGACTGCACCGCTTTGGTTGTAGAAGCGGCGATGGTAGTGACCGGAACAATTCGTTGCTGAATAGAGCAATGAAAAAGACTATTTTTTCTGCTCTCATCACTCTCGCCGCAATCTGCATGGGCGGTTCCTTCATGCCGGCTCAAAAGCAATCGAATCGGGCCGCAGGAGCCATCAGCCAAGGATGCCCGAACGACGACAGCCGTTTGACGCTACCCGCCGGCTTTTGCGCGACGGTCTTCGCCGACGCTGTCGGCCACGCTCGCCACATGGTAGCTGCGCCGAACGGCGTTCTCTATGTCAATACATGGTCGGGCCGGTACTACGGCAACGACACGCCCCCTCCGGGCGGTTTTCTGGTAGCCCTGCAAGACAGGAACGGTTCGGGCAAGGCCGACGTAATTGGACGCTTTGGTGAAACCTTCCAGAATGGCGGTAAGGGTGGTACGGGCATTGGATTTTACAAGGGTGCGATCTACGCCGAGAGCAATGATCGGATCGTGCGATATTCATTGTCTAAGAGCTCCATTGTGCCGAGTGGCCCTGCGGATACCATCGTTTCGGGATTGCCTCTCAGCGGTGATCATCCGATGCATCCCTTCATCATCGCGGGCGATGGAACGATGTATGTCGATATCGCCAGCGCGACCAATTCCTGCCAGGCGGAAAATCGTATGCTCAGGTCGCTTGGCCTGAATCCCTGTACCGAACTCGAAACTCGTGGCGGTATCTGGCGGTATGACGCGAATAAGACAAACCAAAGGTTCTCCACAGCCGAACGCTTCGCTACGGGAATCCGCAATGCCGAAGGGTATGCCATCGACGAAAACGGGCGAGTATTTGTGATCCAACACGGGCGGGACCAGCTGTACGCGAATTGGCCCGACCTGTTTACGCCCGACAAAGAGGCCACGCTCCCGGCTGAGGAGCTGCTGCTTTTGAAGCTGAAGGGAGACTATGGCTGGCCCGAGTGCTACTACGACGCATTCGTGCAAAAGCTAGTTCTGGCGCCGGAGTACGGTGGCAACGGCGGCAAAGCCATCGGTGTTTGCGCGAACAAACTCGGTCCGGTTGCGGTATTCCCTGCGCATTGGGCGCCAAATGCCATGGTGCGGTACGACAAGGAACAATTTCCGGTGCGCTACCGGAATGGCGTCTTCATCGCCTTCCACGGGTCATGGGATCGAGCTCCCTATGCACAAGGTGGCTACAACGTGGTCTTTCAGCCGCTCGATGGGGACCGCGCATCCGGCCAATGCGAAATCTTTGCGGATGGCTTCGCCGGAGCGGTGAAGTCGCCGGCGAAAGCCGAGCATCGTCCCAGCGGCTTGGCGGTCGGGCCGGATGGTTCGCTTTATATTTCCGACGACGTGCGCGGACGGATCTACCGAATTGTCTATCGTGGAGGTGCGGATTTCAATGCTGCGAATGTCACGCCGTGTCCGAGTCCAACCGCCCCGGCTGGCGACATCGTCGAAGCGGCGGCGGCCCAACCACCCGAGGGTACGCACGCAAATGCGGTCGCGACCGCGCTGCCCGTTCCCGAAGGTGCGACGCGAGAAATGGTTGAGCTCGGTGAACGCATTTATCGCGGGCGCGTGGGCGGAGCTCCATGCACAGGTTGCCACGGTGACAGCGGTCAGGGGACGCCATTAGGTCCCGCTCTAACGGGCAAGAAGTGGCTTTGGAGTGACGGGAGTTTCGCCGCCATCCAGAAAACGATAACGGAGGGCGTGTCGCAGCCAAAGGAATATCGCAGCCCAATGCCGCCGATGGGTGGCGCGAAACTTACCCCCGATCAGGTATCCGCGGTCGCAGCTTACGTTTGGAGCTTGAGCCATCACGCTTCGCCCGACCGCAATTAGTCGCCTGTATTCTCATCGGCACAAGGGGGCTGAAACGCTTTGCGGAGACCGGTTCTAAGGTGGAAATTCAGCCGAAACCTGCCGATCGCCTGCGGAGATTTCTCACTGCTCTCAACGTGGCCAGCGTGCCGCAGGACATGGATGCACCGGGCAACAAGTTGAAAAGGAGTTAGATTACGGACGTTTGAAGCCGGAAATCCGCAGGGCCCTCTCGTCGAATGTCAAGGTGCTTGAACAACCCGCTTTGGCACCGAGCGCTGCAATCATGGCGTCGGCGAATGAGCCTCGCCGTTCCTTAAGTGCAATCATGGCGGTGAAAACTTCCTGCTCGTTTTCCACAACGAGGACGTCGGTCTGAAGCATACGCTCGACAGCGGCAGCGATTTCATGCGTTGCCAGCCCATAGGCACGGTCGAGGACCCATACGGTCTCAACCATGGCCGCGATGCTTACGAAGCCGGGGTGTTCCTCGGTCAGCTGCCGTTCGAGGATCTGCGTTGCCTTCGGCGACTGAACCGGATCATCTTGGGTAAGGTAGCGGACAAGAATGTTGGTGTCGAGTCCGATCATCGACGCCTGGTACGCGGCGTGCCCCCGGTGGCACCTTTAAAAGCAACGGCCTCCGTCATCTCCGCGACTGTGACCGGCCGCTGATGCCGAGACTTGACGATACCCCGTAATGCCGAGGCAGAAAGTTTTGGCAAGAGAACCACGGTGCCATCGGGATGCACGAAGAACTTGACCCGATCTCCCGGCTTTAACCGGAGATGTTCACGAATAGCCTTGGGAATTGTCGCTTGCCCTTTGACGGTGATTGCCGATTCCATCGTTTCTCCATTACATTTGTACAGATGTAATACTACATAGTTGACCGAACGTCAAGGACGTTTTCCACTTTTCTCGGATAAGCAGCACAGGTGGGCGTATCCTGCTGGGGGAATCACAAAGCATGTGTAGCACTTTGTCTGGAGTCTGGCTGGCGCTGTCTCAGGCTAACGGTTCTAGTTCGCCACGGTCACTGCCACGCCCGGAGAGATCGCGACGTTGTTGCTCGTGTCGGTCGCCCGAATCGTCAGGACGTGCGGCCCGTTGCTGAACTTCGTGGTCGACAGCGAGTAGCTGAAACCGACGTTCACCGGAGTGAGGTTCGGGTAGGCCTGAGCAACGTCGGGACGGGATTGCCCGTAGTCGGCGACGCCGTCCGCCACGCCGTCCATCAGAACTTCGACTTTGGCCACCATCACATCGTCGAAGGCCCAGCCACTCACGCTAACGACTCCGCTGAGCGTGGCGCCGGGCGCAGGCTGATCCAGGTTCTGGAAGGGCGCGGAGATGTCGGGCGCTGACACGCTCGGGTGCAACTGGTACACGATCGAGCGCGCCGCCTGATAGTCGCCGGCGATGAGGTAGATGTCGGCTTCCTGCACGAAGCCGGGGGTGATGGTCCAATTGGGCAGGGGCGCAAAGTAGTTGGTCGAATTGTCTTGCGGACCACCGCCGGGCTGATTCGGATCTTGGGCGACGAACCCAATATAGAGGGGACCCGACGATGGCGAAAAGACAGTGAGCCCCGCGTTGTTGGAGTCCACCAGCGCCCCCCAATGCTCAAGTACCGTCACCGGCGGATTGGGCTGACCGAGATTGGGGAATTGCGTCTTCTTCAGTACGCCGTTGGTCCACGGATTCGCGCCGTCGTAATACACGAAGTGAACATAATCGCGGTTGGTGTAGACCGCGGGGAATTCCTGGCCGCCGGTGCCGTGTGTGTCGTTGCCCAGGTGCGTGACCTTGTAGTGGACCTTGAAGGTGTTTGCACTTGTGGTGACCGCCGACACTCTCTGCTCGACCAGCATGTCGCCGGCAATCGGCTGCGTCTGGCCACCACCAAAGAAGTCGGGCAGCCACTGCAGCGGCTGCGCCATGACGTAGATCGAGTCGGCGGCGAGCGACTGGCTGATCAGCGGCGTGCCATGGTCATAGCCGTCGCCCGCCAGCGTGGGATTCCAGTTCACGTCATTGCCGGAGCGGAAGGCGGGCTGCACTTCTCGTCCCGTGTCATGGCGGTTCACGTATTCGGTTCCGTTGATGCTGAGTTCAACGATGCTGCCGCCCCACATCGTCTCTAGCCCGATCCGCGCGGTGTCTACGCTGTTGCCTGATTCCAGGTAGAGGCGAGTTCCACTCTGGTAGGTACGCACGATCGATGCGGCAGTCACCGTGATCTGTGCGCTATGCGAATGCCCGCCGCCGGTCGCAGAGACGGTAATCACGACTGGGCCGACCGCAGTGGAGGCAGGAAGGTCGAAGGTAACGGGCTGACCTGCTCCGGCAGCGACCGCAAACGAGGAAGAAGGTGACACTGTCACTCCCCGGGGAACTCCCTGCAGCGACACGCTGACCGAACCGCTGAAGCCGGGTTGCCCATTGACCGCGATCGACACCGGTGCGGTGGTCGTGCCCACCTGCGCGGAGACGGAAGCCGGCGAGAGAGTAAGTGAGAAGTCGGGCGCGGCCGATGCGGACGAAGAGCCGCCGCAGCCGGTGGTCATGCACAATGTCGCGGTTAGAGCCACCAGCACGCCTACCGCGTTGTACACTCCGACATAGCCCGTGACCGGCCATGGCTGGTGATCCATCAGGCCCCCTTGCGAGGCTCGGACGGCCCGCGATGCTATGCCAGATGGGACTGGATTTCAAGAGGAGGCCGAGGGGATCGGACTGAAGCCTAATCGAAGCAGCGGAGGGGCAATAACTCCGCTCGCGTAAACCGCGGCCCACGCCAGCCAGAGGCGAGCAACTGGAATAGTCGTACAGCGAGGTCGAGAAGTTTCTTGCTTTTCTGTGAGTTTCGCCAACTCGTGACGTTCTGGGGCATGTTGGGCAATCGGTCGAGGAAAATCTCCCCACGTTTGTCTCAACGAATGGCGAGCAGAACGGCAATGTACTGTCGCACTTTGCGGACCAAGCTGGCATCAGCCCTGGAGTGGAATTCCGTTTTGCGCGCGGCCCAATCCAAACTCTTCAACTGATCGACGAGCACAGCACCTTCGACCTGGTCAACCCTGACCGGCAACGCGAACGGGTAGGGCTTGCGTTTACTTGTCAAAGGGCAAACCACGGCTAGGCCGCTGGCCCGGTTGTATCTCTGATCGGTAAGCACTAGAGCAGGCCGTCGTTTGGCTTGCTCGTGACCCACCTGGGGATCGAAGTCCATCATCACAATGTCTCCGGCCTCCGGGACGTAGGGAATTACCATTCAACAACTTCCTTCTCAACCTCGGCGCCAGTCGAGATCTCGGCGTATCGGTTTTCCCGAGTGATTTGGGATACTAGCTGTGCCAGGGTAGGTACCCTGGCTGGGCGGCGCAGTTCTACAAGCCCTTCGGCAGCAGCTTCGACCTCCAGCGAATCACCCTCTTTGAGCCGGGCCTTCTCAACCACCGCCTTGGGAATACGAACGGCAAGGCTATTGCCCCATTTGACCATTTGCGCCTTCATGAACCGGTCTCCTCCCTAGCAATACATAGTATATCCCAGTGTATCTACCATGTATACACGAATCCACGCCCCGGTCGGCTTGTTGAAACGAAAGTCCTGCAGGACCTCTAGTAGCCGAGCCATTGCCAGGCCAGACACCGAGGAGGGGCGAAAGGAAACTTTCTAGGCAGCTTGAGTTCAGGCCTGCTTGGAGGTCTTCCAACACCCCCATTGCGCAACTTCACATCTCTTGAACCTGTTGGCCCTGATCCCGCGTTCGGTCAGATCGTTTCTGTGGCGCACGCAACAACAGCTTACGGAATACGACGCAGCTTATTTCTGAGCACGGGAGCCACGATTAGTTGGTCAGCTGACCAACCTGGCTTCCGTTTCCAGTCGGAGACACCACCCGACCCGAAAGCGAACCTCGTCTCTGGCCACGATTCTCGGCTTGCCCCTCTGCCAATCCGGAATCATGTCAAGGGTTGACAATGTAGCTTCATGAAGCTACGTTATAGTCATGAAAAGTGTGGGACTTCGGGAACTGAAGAACCGCTTGAGTGAATACATTAGGGAAGTCCGGTCCGGTGAGGGAATGCTGGTGACCGACCGCGGTCAAGTGGTTGCCGAACTCCTCCCCTCGGGCCATGTGCTCGATGACAGCGGTGTTACGTTTGGGCTGATGGCACTGGCAAGGAGAGGACAGCTGACGCTGGGCGCCGCAAATGATGCGAAGCTATATCCGAAACTTTCACCTCTCTTGAGGCGGCATCGCGCCGTTGTACTCCTCGATGAGGAGCGCGGTCCCCGGTGAACCTCTATGCAGAGTCCAGCGCGGTGTTGGCATGGTTGCTCGGGGAAGCAGCCGGGCGGCGCGTCCGCGAGGCGCTCCGCCGTGCGGACCTTGTGCTGGCGTCCGATCTCGTGCTCATCGAGTGTGATCGCGTGCTAATTCGAGCGGTTACGCTGGGGGAAATCGATGAAGCCACGGCCGCCGACCGACGGGCCCGCCTGAGTGTAGCTGCAGCGCACTGGCACCTATGCCGCCTTAGTTTGGACATTGTTGACCGAGCAAGGCGTGCGTTTTCAGCAGAACCGGTGCGTACCCTTGACGCAATTCACTTGGCTTCTGCATTGGCCGTACGTTCCGCGGTCCCGAATGTGGAACTCCTAAGTCTTGACGATCGCATTCGTCGCTCCGGTGAACAGCTCGGATTCCAACTCCAACCAAGGTGACTCTGTCTCTGATTACCACGGGAAACAGTGGCAAAGATCATGATTGCAGTGGCGGAAAAATACGCGCTTGAAGTTAGCTCGCCAACAGCGATTACATCTGAGCGCTCGCCGGCAGACGAGGGCTGATGGCTGCCGTTCATTTCTGAGCGGAGGAGCTCTAAAGACGATACCCCGCTGTCGGATATAGTTGCCGCCTCGTTCTGCTCCTATCGAGGCAGACTCCCCACGGCAGCTAATGTTGAAATTATCACTGCCGGGTGTCGCCACGCTCGCACCTGCTTTTGTTTCGCTGGGGTGGAGTGCTGCCTTTCGGCGACTCCCGGCCTGATTCCCTTCTACCGCGGTTCGGCTTATCGTGTCAGTGATGGTTCTCACCCTGGTTTTGGCGAACTGGGAAAGGCGAGATTATGCTGCCGTGCCTTTTACAGCAGTGCCGGTAATCTCGGCCTCGGCACGGAGCCAGTCGTCGAGGTCGTGCCCGGCCTCGCGGCCCCGTCGCTCGTATAGTTCATAGGCACGGCGACGGATCTCTTCTTCGAGATTCGGGTGCGACGCTTTCGCGACCGGCGACCGACCATGTTGCGCGATTTGGTGCTTTTCCAGTTCCTTGATCACGCGTTGCTCGTCCGCGGTCAGTCTTTTCTCCGCGGCGTCCGTCAGCTCTCCCCTGCGCCAGAGATTTATGCGCCCCTCACGCAGGACTTTCAGACGCTTTTCGTATCGTTCACAGGATTTGCATCGCTCGGGCATGTTGATCCCCCTTCTGCTCCTCCTAGGGAACCTGTGGGATGGTTTACAGAAGTCTCCCTCTGTTGCGGCACCCCGTCAATGCCCGGAATGAAAGGTCAAGCAAGCGTCCCGGGCGTCTCCAGTCTCGGTCCTAGAATCCTCTGTATCATGTCTCGTCCCGCATGACCACCACTGCCCCCCTCGCCCCCGGCCGCCCGCGTTCCATCTGGCGCAGGGAAACCGCCATCCTCATTTACATCGCCGCCGCTACCGTCGTCATCCACTGGATCGCCGCTCTCCACTCCCCCGGCTTCCACCGCGACGAACTCGCTACCCTCGACGACGCCCGCCACCTCGCATGGGGATACGTCGCCTACCCGCCCGTCACGCCCTTCTTCGCCCGCATCTCGCTCACCCTCTTTGGCACATCGCTCGCCGGCTTCCGCTTCTTCGCCTCGCTCGCCAACGCGGTCGCGCTCGTGCTGATCGGCCTGATGGCGCGCGATCTGGGCGGCAGCCGCGGCGCGCAACTTCTTGCTTCCTTCGCCGCTCTCCCTGCCTGCCTCGCCATCGGCTCCATGATGCAGTACGTCTCCTTCGACTATCTCGCCTGGGTGCTGGTCGCCTTCTTCATCGTGCGCCTGCTCAAGACCGAAGACCCACGCTGGTGGCTTGGCGTCGGCGCCGCCATCGGCTTCGGCATGCTCTCGAAGTACGCCATGCCGTTCTACGTCGCTGGCGTCGTCGTGGGCCTACTTCTGACTCCCACCCGCCGCTACCTGCGCAGCCGGTGGCTCTGGTACGGCGTCGCCCTCTCCCTGCTCATCTTCCTGCCCAATCTCATCTGGCAAATCCGCAACGACTTCGTCTATCTCGACTTCGTGCGCCACATCCACGCGCGCGACGTGGCCATCGGCCGCACCAAAGGCTTCCTCCCCGACCAGCTCAAGTTCACGATGTTCGCTGCGCCGCTGTGGATCACCGGCCTGTGGTTCTCGTTCTTCTCCCCCGCCGGACACCGCTTCCGTCTGCTCGGCTGGATGTATCTCACCCCGCTCGTCATCTTCCTGATCGCCAAGGGCCGCGGCTACTACCTGGTTGGCGCCTACCCTATGCTCTACGCCGCGGGCGGCGTGTGTGGCGAGCAATGGCTCGCCCGCCTGCCCTCGGGATGGCGCACCACGCTCCACGCTTCCGCTTGGACCGCGCTCGCGCTTAACGTCGTGATCTTCAGCGCGCTCTTTCTGCCCGTGACCGGTCCAAACTCGCGCTGGTGGCGATGGGCGGCGTCGATCAACGGCGACCTGCGTGAAGAGGTTGGCTGGCCGGAACTGGTGCAGACCGTCGCCCAAATCCGCGATTCGCTATCGCCGCAACAGCGCGCTCGCCTCGGCATCCTTGCCGGCGATTACGGCGCCGCCGGCGCGATCGACCTCTACGGTTCTGTCTACGGACTGCCTCCGGCGATCAGCGGCATCAATTCCTTCTGGCAGCGCGGCTACGGTGACCCGCCGGCCGAGACGCTCATCGTCTTGGGCGCCTCGCAGCGCCGGGTGGACGCGCAATTCACCGGCTGTCGCATCGCCGCCCGCTCCTGGAACCGCTATGGCGTGATCAACGAGCAGACCGGCGACCGTCCCGACATCTTCCTCTGCGGTCCCCCGCGCCAGCCCTGGCCCGATTTCTGGAGGTCCTTCCGCTACTACGGCTGATCAGATCGCCAGATCACCCGAATCCCCGATCTCCCGTACGACAGACGACGGATGACGAATAATTCACATCAATATGCTTAGCGCGACTCATCATCGAAGTTGCCTGCTATGACGCTGTTTCACCAACAATGGTCGTCGATCTGTCTTGAGATTCGAAAAAAACACTGATACCACGAACACAGGGCCGCTAAAATAAAGCCGGCGCGAACGAGGCGACTTACGACGCTACCTCACGTTGACTCTCGGTGGAGCCGGAATCGGGGTGGGTGCCAGGCCGAGGGTGCAAGGTGCCAAATAGTTGCTGCCTGCTCACTGCAGCTGGCGGGCTAAACGATACGCATGCGATTTGATCTTGTCGCGAGACGCTGTCACATCGCCGGCAAGAACGGGAGACACATGAACGTTGAGGAACAGGTAGCTTCCTACTACACGCGTGGCGGATTGGAAGAGAAGATTCTTGCGGCGCTGGTCAGTGCAGGCAAGAATCTTGAACAGCTCTCCACACACGATCTTGCGCTGCTCGACAACTTTCATGTAGGCGGCCAGGAGTCGACCGAAGCTCTGGCCGGCTTCATGGAGCTACGCGCGGGCATGCATCTGCTCGATGTTGGATGCGGCGTCGGAGGCCCGGCGCGTTATTTCTCAAAGCGTGGATGCCGGGTTACTGGAATCGATTTGACGGAAGAATTTGTTCGCGTGGCGCAGAGCCTCACGCGCCTGCTGAAACTCGATGGCCGAGTGCAGTTTCGCCAATGCAGCGCGCTCGAGCTTCCCTTTCACGCCGCGACATTCGACGGTGCCTACATGATTCACGTGGGGATGAATATTGAGGATAAGGTGGGAGTGTTTCGGGAAGTGGCGCGCGTACTAAAATCCGGCGGTCACTTCGCGATATTCGACATTATGTGGAAGGAGAAGGGAGCCTTCGATTTTCCGCTGCCCTGGGCTTTAACCCCAGAAACCAGTTTTGTTGGCAGCGCGGAGGATTACCGACACGCGCTCGAAGCGGCGGGTTTTCGTATCGACCATCAGCGCGAGCGAAGGCAATTCGCTCTCGATTTCATGCAGAAAACGATGCCACGCGGTTCCTCTCCTGTCCTCGGCGTGCATCTATTGATGGGGGAGCAAGCGCCGATAATGTTAAAGAATGTCATGGCCACCATTGCATCCGGAGAAGCGGAACCCGTGGAACTGGTGGCAACGACGAGGTGAGGACCACAGCGTTTCTGCATAGAATTGAAAGCATTTCAGACGGCAACACGAGGCTGTTCGGGTACGAAGGAGCAAGCGCAGCTCCGCTGACGAAACCCTAGCCATTTAGCAACTCCTTGGGATGTTAAGATCTTCCCCCTCCTGCGCCCCCGGTCTGCAGGGTGAAACTAATCGTATCGCGCACAAGGCTATAGAAGAAGGCGCTCGAATCCCACTTCCCTAGCTGCTTTTCCACAGAATGGTGTCCTGCTCCCTGCCGTTGAGAAGACCAACTCATCCATCTCGAGGATAAGGTGCCAGTCGAAATACGGAAGGGAAACTGGGTCCGCATGGTGGCTAGCACGGGCTCCAGATAGACCTCCGAGATGCGCTCAACCGCCGCCGCAATCTCCCATTGCGTGATCTCATCGATGGCATTGATGTGATGTACTCCCTGGTACTCTCTGTGTCCCCCTGGTGCACGGTGTCGACCCGCAAATAGCCAGGTCGCCCGTTGGGACCGAGGCGACGCTCCAAATTCTCAACGGTCGGGAAGCAGCGCGAATCACCGGAGGAATTGGCAGACAAGGTCACGGAGTTAGTCATGACCCCCTCGGTGCCTCCCACTTGCGGGCTCGAGGACTCGAACGCTTGCAGGATTTCTCCTGGAGTCGCACACGGACGAACGGCGGAGCGTCCACAAACTTGACCTGCGCTTGACGTCCTTGATCCAGCCCAGGTCCAGGAACCCGTAGCGCACCGCCAGTCCCTCGCCGTCGCTAGGAGCCCTCACGCCAAGGAAGATCAGGACTTTATCGATGCTGTCTCGAATTGGGGCATCAGTTGAAAGCGCGGGGAAGTTTGGACGGTTGCCGGTGGTAAGGACTATGCGGGAAAACCGCGTCCCGCGGTGATTCTCCAAGACCAGT
>Ga0187779_10001878_pt1 | contig 13047 bp, 13 predicted proteins | sample 1015_Q2_SP10_10__FD_132435 | JGI IMG/M metagenome (GOLD analysis project Ga0187779, IMG submission 132435) | Tropical peat soil microbial communities from peatlands in Department of Meta, Colombia - 1015_Q2_SP10_10_MG | ecosystem: Environmental > Terrestrial > Soil > Wetlands > Peat | place... | reverse complement strand
GGCGCACGTCCTGGTCCTGGATGTGCCGCCGGTCCTCGCGCAGGTGGACGGTGATCCCGTCTGCGCCCCCGAGATGGGCCTCCACCGCCGCCCACACGGGATCCGGCTCGTACGTGCGCCGCGCCTGGCGCAGCGTCGCCACGTGGTCGATGTTGACGCCCAGTTCGGTCATCGCTCAGTCGCGCTTGCGCTTGTCAGTGCCGGCACTGCGGTCCTCCTCATCTTCCATTGCCACCAGGTCGCGCACGACGCGCCGGCTCACGATCGCGCGCCGCTCGAGGTGATAGTCGATGGCCTCCCGCATCAGGCGCTTCGCCTCCGCTGCGGCGTCCGGCGCACTGAAGTCTTCCTGCGCGAGCGCCAGCAGCGTCGCGCCACGCACCTCGAGATACTGCCTCCCGGGCTCGCCCGCGACGCTGCGCGGGCCGCGATCGAACGCGTAATAGTACCGCGCGGCCGGATCGATGGGCCGTCCGGTATCCGCTTCGTGCGTGAGGGCCATCGCGTAGCCCAGTTCGGCGAGCAGCCGCAGCTCGAAGCAGCGCAGCACCGGTGCCTGCTCCGCGCCAGCGGCCAGGCCTTGCAACGCGGCATGGTAGGCGTCGAAAAGCCGCGGGTGCGGATCCTCGCGCGCCAGTAGCTTGAGCAGCAGCTCGTTCAGATAGAAAGCGCACAGTAGCGCGGAACCCGTGACCAGCGGCAGGCCCCCCAGCCATTCGGCGCTCACCAGCGTCTTCAGCTCCCCTGCACCGCTCCACGACAGTCGCAGCGGCTGGAAAGCCTGCAGCAGTCCCCGCAGCTCGGAGCGCGAGCGGCGCGCCCCGCGCGCCACCAGCGCGATCCGTCCCCGCGTCGCGGTGAGCGCTTCCACGATCACGCTCGTCTCGCGGTACGGGTAGCTGTGCAGCACGAACGAGGTCTCGTCGTCGTGCCGCTCGCGTGCGGCGCGCATTCGTCAGTACCCGAGCTGCGCGAGCGTGCGCTCGTCCTCGGCCCAACCCGACTTGACGCGCACCCAAACCTCCAGAAACACTTTGCCGCCGAAGAGTCGCTCCATGTCGCGCCGCGCCGCGGTGGCGATCTCCTTCATGCGCTCGCCGCGCGCGCCCAGCACGATGGCGCGCTGGCTCGCTTTGTCGACCAGCACGGTCGCGTGAATGCGGCGCAGCTCCCCGTCGTGGACGAAGCGGTCGACGATGACCGTGGTCGCGTAGGGGAGCTCCTCGCCGAGCAGGCGAAAGATCTTCTCGCGAATGTACTCCGCGGCGAGAAACCTCTCGTCCCGATCCGTGAGGTCGTCGTCGGCATACAGTGCCGGCCCGACCGGCATGAGCCGCGCGAGCTCGACCGTGAGCTCATCGAGCTGCCAGCGCTTCTCGGCACTCACGGGGACGATCGCCGCGAAGTCGCGCAAGGCGGCGATCTCCGACAGCAGCGGCAGCAGCCGCGCCTTGTCGGCCAGGCGATCCACCTTGTTCACGGCGACGACGACGGGCGCCCTGGCCGGCAGCAGCGCCAGCACTGCGCGATCCTCGTCCTTGAGCGACGGTTCGATGACGAGAAGGATGGCATCGACTTCCCCAAGGCTCGCCCGGACGGCCTTGTTCATGCGTTCGTTGAGCGCCGAGCGATGGGCGGTCTGGAAGCCGGGCGTGTCGACGAAGACGATCTGTGCCTCGGGGGTGGTCAGGATGCCGCGAATGCGGTGGCGCGTAGTCTGCGGGCGACGCGAGGTGATGCTGATCCGCGCCCCGACGAGCGCATTGACCAGGGTGGACTTGCCGACGTTGGGGCGCCCGACGACGGCAACCTGCCCGCTGCGCGTATCCGGCACGCCGCGCTGCTCACGCGCGCGTCGCTTGCTCATAGGCGAGGCGAGCTGCGACCTGCTCGGCAGCGCGGCGGCTCACGCCGGAACCGCTCGCGGCGATGTTGAGCGCAGGGATCCGGCATACAACCTCGAAGGTCTGCGCATGCGGCTCGCCGCGCACACCCGCGATCGCGTACTCGGGCACCGGCAGCCTGCGGCCCTGCAGCCATTCCTGGAGCAGCGTCTTGGGATCCTTCGCCGCGGCTTCCGGATGGGTCGCTGCCAGCTCCGCGGCGTAGACGCGCTCGATGGCCGCGCATACCGCCTCAAAGCCCCCGTCCAGCAATATCGCGCCGAACACCGCCTCGAGCGCGTCGGCGAGGATCGACGCGCGGGCAGCGCCGCCGCTCTTGAGCTCGCCCTCGCCCAGGCGGATCGCCGCGCCGAGGTCGAGTCCCAGCGCGAGCCGGTGCAGCGTATCGCGATTGACCAGACTGGACCGCAGGCGGGAAAGCTCGCCCTCAGGCAGGTCGGGAAAGCGCCGGTAGAGCAGCAGTGCGATGGCGCAGTTCAGCACGCCGTCACCGATGAACTCCAGGCGCTCGTTGTGCTCGGCGGCAAAGCTCCGGTGCGTCAACGCCTGCCGCAGCAGTTGGGGGCGCTGAAAGCTGTGGCCGAACGCAGCGGCGGGTCCGGCGGCGGACATCGGCTATGGAACCTACTTGCTCGCCGACGCCTCGAACTCGAGCAGCAGGCTGACGTTGCCGAAGAGGTGAAGGGTCCGGGTCCAGCTCGCCGACAGCGTGATCGTGTTGCCTTCCTTGGTCATCTCGATGTCGGATGGGCGCACCGATTCGATATAGTCCGCACCCGACCGACGATCGAAGTCCCTGCGAACCTCGCCGATCGTCACGACTTCCGATGTGCCCGCAAGGACCTGGCGCAGAATCTTCTCGACTGAAAAATACTCGATGTATGCAGGGGCGACCCGAAACCCGAGCAGCGCCAGCGAAATGACGACGGCGGCCACGAAAATGAAGCCGATGAGCGTGAGCCCGGATTGTCGGCGGCTGCTTCTCATGCGTATCCCTCAGCGAATGCCGCTGCCCACGCGCTTGAACGCGAGGCTGGTGATGTCGTCGAGATTGAACCAGATGAAGAACGCCTTGCCGCGGATGTGGTCATCAGGCACGAAACCCCAGTAGCGCGAATCGTCGCTGTTGTCGCGGTTGTCGCCCATCATCAGGTAATGCCCGGCAGGCACCTTGCAGGTGAATCCGCGATCATTGTAAACGCAGTTCTCCCTGCCGGGGAATGTCCGCACGTTGAGCGGGTAGACGGGCTGCGCCGCGGGGTTCTCGAGGATCGAGTAATCGCGCTCGCGATTGCTCTCCATCCGCCGCTCCGTCGTAACGTACAGCATTCCCTCGAGGTAGCTGTAGGTTCCGTCCGACTTCTGCGGCCACGGCACTCCGTTGACGGTGAGCTGCTTGTCCTTGTAGACGACTTCGTCCCCGGGCAGGCCGATCACGCGCTTGATGAAGTCCTGCGACGGGTTGACCGGGTAGCGGAACACGATCACATCGCCGCGCTTGGGGTCGCCAATCGGTACGACCTTCTTGTCGATGATCGGCAGTCGCAGTCCGTAGGCAAACTTGTTCACCAGGATGAAGTCCCCGACTTCGAGGGTCGGCCGCATCGAAGAGCTTGGGATCTTGAACGGCTCGGCTACGAACGAGCGCAGCAGGAACACGATCAGCAGCACCGGGAAGAAGCTCTTCGCGTACTCGATCCACCACGGCTCGGCGGCCTCGGGCGCCCGTCGCGGGGCAAAGACGAGCCGGTCGGCCAGAGCGATGAATCCGGTCAGCGCGGTGAGCAGGAAGAGGATCAGTGCGAAGTTCATTTGGGGCGAGCCTACTTGTCGCCGACCTGGAGGATGGCGAGAAACGCTTCCTGCGGAATTTCCACGCTGCCCACCGCCTTCATGCGCTTCTTCCCGGCCTTCTGTTTCTCCAGCAGCTTGCGCTTGCGGGTCACGTCGCCGCCATAGCACTTGGCGAGCACGTTCTTGCGCAGCGCCTTGACCGTCTCGCGAGCGATGATCTGCGCGCCGATGGCTGCCTGGATCGCCACGTCAAACATCTGCCGCGGGATGAGGGAGCGCATGCGAGCGACGACATCGCGCCCGCGGTAAGGCGCATTCGCGCGATGCACCATCGCGGAAAGAGCGTCCACGCGCTCGCCGTTGATCAGGATGTCGAGCTTGACCACGTCCGCGGCGCGAAACTCGTGAAACTCGTAGTCGAACGAAGCATAGCCGCGCGACACGGATTTAAGGCGGTCGAAGAAGTCCATGACCACCTCGGCGAGCGGCAGCTCATAGGAAAGCATGACCTGACGGCCCACGTAGTGCATGTTCCTCTGCACTCCCCGCTTCTCTGTACACAGCGTGATCACGGCGCCTACGTAGTCTTGCGGCACCAGAATCGTCGCCGTGATGATCGGCTCGCGAATCTCCGCCACGCGCGAGAGATCGGGAAGCTTCGCCGGATTCTCGATGTCGACGACACTGCCATCGCGCAGAAGCACCTGATAAACGACCGTAGGCGCCGTGGTGACGAGCTCGAGGTCATACTCGCGCTCGAGCCTCTCCTGCACTATATCCATGTGCAGAAGGCCGAGGAAGCCGCAGCGGAAGCCGAAGCCGAGCGCCTGCGAAACCTCCGGCTCGTAGTGCAGCGACGCATCGTTGAGCTTGAGCTTTTCCAGCGCGTCGCGCAGGGCTTCATACTGGTTGGCCTCCACCGGGTAGAGCCCGGCAAAGACCTGGGGCTTGACCTCCTTGAATCCGGGCAGCGGGGCGGATGCGCGGCGCGCCGCGTGCGTTATGGTGTCGCCCACCCGTGCCGCTTTGAGCTCCTTGATGCCGGCGACCACGAAACCGACGTCGCCCGCCGTAAGTTGCTCGCGGGCGACCGATTTCGGCGTGAACACGCCGACCTGCTCGCAGTTGTACGCAGCCCCGGTCGCCATGAGCAGGATGCGCTCGCCCGGCCGCAGCGTGCCCTCCATCACGCGCACGAGCGTGACGACGCCGACATAGTTGTCGAACCAGGAGTCGATGATGAGCGCCTGCAGCGGAGCACCCGGATCGCCGGTCGGCGGCGGGATGCGCGCGATGACCGCCTCGAGTACGTCGTCGACGCCCTCGCCGGTCTTGGCACTGACGCGGACCGCGTCCTGCGCGTCGATGCCGATGATGTCCTCGATCTCGCCGATGACCCGCTCCGGATCGGCGGAGGGCAGGTCGATCTTGTTGAGCACCGGCACGACCTCCACGCCTTGCTCGGTCGCGGTGTAGCAGTTGGCCACGGTCTGTGCTTCCACGCCCTGCGACGCGTCCACGACGAGCAGCGCCCCCTCGCAGGCCGCCAGCGAGCGCGACACTTCGTAGGCGAAGTCGACGTGGCCCGGGGTGTCGATGAGATGCAGGCTGTAGGTCTGCCCGTCTCGCGCGGCGTAGGAAAGCACTGCGGTCTGCGCCTTGATCGTGATCCCGCGCTCGCGCTCGAGGTCCATCGAATCGAGCACCTGCTCGCCCATCTCCCGCTCGGACAGGCCGCCGCAGCGCTGGATGAAGCGGTCGGCGAGCGTCGACTTGCCGTGGTCGATGTGCGCGATGATCGAGAAGTTGCGAACGTTGTCCATGAAACGCGGAGGGCACCGCAGCGGTGCCCTCGATCGACCTCGTTGGCCTCACCGGGCCCGCTCGCTCCGCGCCGTTCCCGACGCCAGAGCGCACGCCGGCGGCGGCGCAAAATATCTGAATTTTAGCGGAAAAACGCTCACGCTGCGCCGTGCCATGGGTCGAGACGCGGTTGAGCGCAACCCGACCGGTCGCCCTCGCGCCCGGCCGCGATCATCCGCCGCCCTCGGGTCGCCCCCCGGCGCGCGCGAGATAGGCCGCAACCGCCGTCGCTTCTAGCCGGTAATGGCACAGCTCGCGCTCGCCGCCGAGCAGCACCGGAACCTTGTCGCCCCAGCGCGCCTCGAGCGCCGCATCGCCGTCGATGTCGATCTCCGTCACGCTCGCGCCCGCCTCCGCGGCGAGCGGCGCGAGCGCGGCGCGCATCTCGTCGCAGAGATGACAATACGCGCGAACGAGCAGCGTCAGCGTCAACGACGCCCTACTGATCGCCGTTGCCGACCTTCACGCTCGAATAGAACTGCTGGTCGCCGCGCCTGAGCAAGAACGTGACCGACGCGCCCTTTTCGAGCTTGGCGATCAGCGCGTTGACCTGCTCCGCGGTTTTCGCGTCGATGGAAACACCCTTGTTGATCACGGCGATGATCACGTCGCCGGGTTGAATGTTGCCGCGGGCGCTGCCCGTGATGTCCTCGATGACCACGCCCGACTTGAGGTCGAGCTCCTTCTTCTGCTCGTCGGTGAGATCGGACAAGACGAGTCCCATCCGGTTGGGCTTGGCCTTTTCCTTGCCCTGAGGCCGCCGGCCGGGCTTCTGTGCATCGTCCTCTTTCAGCTCGGCGACGGTGACCGACAAATCCTTGGTGGCGCCCTTGCGCCAGACCTGCAGGGTGATCTTGCTGCCCGGCTTGACCTGCGTGATGATCCGCGGCAGTTCTGACGAGGAGTTCACCGTCCGCCCGTCGGCCTTGAGAATGATGTCGCCCGACTCGACGCCCGCCTTCTCCGCGGGCCCGCCTTTCTCGACCGAGTTGACGAGCGCACCTGTGGCCTTCGGCAATCCGAAGGCGTCGGCGGTCTCCTTGCTGACCTCCTGGATCTGCACGCCGATCTTGCCGCGCGTGACCCTGCCCTTGTCCTGAAGCTGCTTGGCGACATTCATCGCGACGTCGATCGGGATCGCGAAGGCGAGGCCCATGTAGCCGCCGGTACGGCTGAAGATCAGCGAATTGATGCCGACCACCTCACCCTTCATGTTGAACAGCGGCCCGCCCGAGTTTCCGGGGTTGATCGGCACGTCGGTCTGGATGAATGGCACAAGGTTGTTCTCCTGCGGCAGCTCGCGTCCCTTCGCGCTCACGATACCGGCGGTGATCGTGTTCTCGAGGCCGAAGGGCTTGCCGATCGCGCAGACCCACTCGCCAACCCGCAGCTTGTCCGGATCGCCGATCGTCACCTTCGGCAGGCCGGTGGCCTCGATCTTGAGCAACGCCACGTCGGTGCGTTTGTCAGTGCCGATTACCTTGGCGCGGAACTCGCGCTTGTCGGAGAGCTTCACCAGGACCTCGCTCGCCTCGTCGACCACGTGTGCGTTGGTGAGGATCTGCCCATCGGACGAAAGGATGAACCCGGAGCCCACCGATTGCTGCTCGAATTCGCGCGGGCGCTCGCGGCCTCGCGGTATCTGGCCGAAGCGGCGGAAGAACTCGTAGAACGGGTCGTCCTCGGACAGATCGGGGAAGGGGGAGCGCTTGACCGTCTGCGTAACGTCGATGCTCACGACCGCCGGGCTCTGCTGGTCGTACAAATCCGTGAAATCGGGCAGGCCTCGCATCGACTGCGCCGGGACGGCTGCAGCGAAGGCGAGCGTGGCCAGGAAAGCTCCGAAGGCCGTGCAAATGCGCGGGTTCATGCTTCTTCCTTGTGATGACGCGATGCGGGCAGGTCGCTTGCCGCGCTGCTCAGCGATGCGCGACCGAATAGGCCATCTGACGCACTGTCGCGCCCGGGGTCTCGCCCAGAACGGTCACCAGATGATCCTTGAGCTGGCGGCTGTAAACGTTGACGCCTCCCTGCTGCGACAAGCCAATCTGCTGCGGCACCTCGGGGGTCGGCTCGACGAAGACGGAGATCGCTACCAGGCCATCCGAGAATACCAGGTGCGCAACCGGCGCCGGCTTGCCGCGCAAAGTGCGATAGCCCTCGACGAGCTTCGTGAAACCCGGAGGCAATTCCTTCACCTGCCATCCGGTGTCCTGCGGCGTCACGTCGCCCGGCAACGCCTGCCGCATCTGCCAGTCAGGCGGTGGCGGTGCGAAGGTCGGGCGCACCATGTCGCGCTCGATCTTGGCTCCGATCTGGATGTCGGTGAACGCGAACTGCTCGATCGGCACTCCGCGCTCGTTGAGCAGCTGCGCCTTGATCAGCAGTCCGGTGGCTGCGTCGGCCCAGAGCTTGTGGCCGTAGCGAAGCCCGTCCTTCGGCTGGAAAACGAACGCTTCCGTTTCGAGCCCGGCGATGCGGGTGCTTTCGGCCCGGCGAAAGGAGTAATACTGTGCGAGCGTTTCCTGCTGCTGCGGCAGCAGCGACGGAAAGGCAATGCGGGAGTTCCGCGACTCGACGCGGATGATCTTGGCGTCCGGGTAGTAGCAGCGGATCTGCTCGTTGTTGCGCACGACCTCGCGCGGCGGCCCTTCGAGGTTGATGAGCTTCTCGTGCTCGCCCGCCGCGTCGGCGAGATGCAGCACGCGCGACGTCTCGACGCGGCCGCCATGCTGGTAGACGAGTGTGCCGCTGTAGGTAAGCGACCGTGCCGCCTCCGCGGCACGCTGCAGCCATTCCGACGCCTCTTGTCCGAACGCCGTGCCCGCGAGGAAGAGCGTTGCGGCGGCGGCCGCCCAGGAAGCGAGCCGCAGTCGCCGCTGGCGCGCGAGCCGCGCCCCGGCCTCAGCGCGCAACATTCTGGTCGTCTGCAGCAACCACGCGTAGCGCAGGCTGCACGCCCTGGATGGGCGTCGTCGGCGAATACTCCTGGTGCGCCAGCACGTACTCGTTCACGACCGGGCGTCGAGCGTCCGCCGCCCGCACCGCGGTCGCGTCCCGAGCGGTCGCGACCGCCGCTGGCGGCAGCGACATCGTGGTCAGCGCGACCCAGCCCACGACGCACACCGCCGCGACCGACGCCGCGAGCGCCCAAGCCATCGCCGCCGGCGCAGTGTGCCTGCGCGGTGGGGCGATCAGCGTCGGTTCAGTGCTGAAACGCGCCGAGAATCGTTCTGCAAATCCGGGGGAGAGCCCGCCACAGCCGCGAAGCGCGTCGCCGATCACGTGATAGCAAATCCACGTCTGCATGGCCGAGGTTTCGCGCAGGCCGCGGCACGCGTGCTCCAGGCCATCGGCCTCGAGCTCTCCGTCCATCAGCTGCGACACTTCCTCGGGCGTCGGTTCCGTCGCCTGTGCGGGGCGGCCCCCGCCCTGCTCCGCCAGGTTCTTACCCATTACCATCTCCGGTCCTTGTCGGTCCCCAAGAGCGGCCGCAGTTCTGCTGCGATCGCTTCGCGCGCCCTGAAGATCCGGGAGCGCACCGTGCCAATCGGACAGTTCATCACGTTGGCAATCTCTTCGTAGCTCAAACCCTCGATCTCGCGCAGCGTAATCGCGGTGCGCAGATCGTCGGGCAGCGCGTCCATCGCCTTGTTGACCGTGGTCGCGATTTCTCTGCCCAGCAGCTCGTTCTCCGGCGTATTCGAGTCACGCAGCTGCTCGGCGTCCTCGAAGGTTTCCGCCTCCTCGTGATCGACACCCGTCGAGGTCGGCGCCCGCCTGCCCACCGCGACCAGGTAATTCTTGGCCGTGTTGATCGCGATGCGGTACAACCAAGTGTAAAACGCACTCTCGCCGCGGAAGCTGGGCAACGCCCGGTAGGCCTTGATGAACGCCTCCTGCGTCACGTCCTCAACTTCCCCGGCGTCGCGCACGAGCCGGGACAACAACCGCGCCAGCTTGCGCTGATACTTCAGTACCAGCAGCTCGAAAGCTTGCTTGTCACCTCGCTGCGCCCGCTCGACGAGCTGCTGATCAACTTCGCGGTCACCCATCCGCGGGCCGTCCCTGAGTCACGCTTGTGCCGTCTTCCGCCCCGAGGGGCGGATGCGACATCCGGCGGCAGTATAGCCGAGCCCTCCGGAACACCCGCGATGACCGCGCTCTGTCTGCTGCGCTAGACCGCCCGCGCACCCGGAAGTTCACCTCAAAAGGGCCCTTCGGTCTGCCGCCGATCAATTGCGCCGCTCCAGAACCACTACGGGGGTCACTTTCCCCGTCTCGAGCCCCCGGAAATTTCGTAGAACAGGCTCGCGCCAGGCTCCGAGTTCTCCCCGCTGCGCATCGTCCAGCAGGCCCAGCTGATCGAGGACCGCCACCGTGGCCGGGTGCAGCCCGCGTGCGTTGCCGTCGATGACCTTCAACGCGATGCCCAGGCCGCGGCTGCGCACGCCCACGGCCTGAACGCCCTCGGCCCCTACCTTGGTCACCCAGTCGCCCCGCCCCGCCCGCATGAGGATCAGATCGTTGCGCCGCTCTCCGGACACCATTTCCGGGTGTGCCGTCATGGCCGCCGCCAGCGACGCCGGCGCCGTTCCGAACCGCGGATCGTCGGCGACGGTGGCCAGGCGCGCAAAAGCGTAGGCGAGCCGATCGAGCGGAACTGCGTAGTTCGGCGCCGAGCAGCCGTCGATGCCCGCGACGAGCTCCCGCTCGGGCACGCCGGTCTGGTACGCGACTGCCTCGCGAATCGCCTGTTGCAATGGGTGGTCATACGCGAGGTAGGTCGCGGTCGGCAAGCCGCAGAGGCGGCAGTACGCAAGCATGCCGCTGTGCTTGCCCGAGCAATTGTGATGCAGCGCGGTGAATCTGGCGTCCGACGGCGGCAGCTCCTCGCGCACCGTATAGTACAAGGGCGGATGCACGCCGCACTGCAGCTGGTCGACGGTGCAGTCGGCGCGGCGCAGCATATCCGCAACTGCCTCGACGTGGCGCGGTTCGCCGGAATGGCTGGCGCAAAGCAGCGCGACCTGCTCCCGGGAGTATCCGAAACGTTCAACTCCGCCGCGCGTGACGAACGGGATCGCCTGCAGCGGTTTGAGCGCGCTGCGCGTGGTCGTCAGGTGATGCGGATCGCCCGCGGAGAACAGCAGCCTGCCGGCCGCATCGACCACGGCCACGCAGCCGTAGTGCACGCTCTCGGTTGCGCCGCCACGAGTGACGATTGCGAGCGGAACCGGCGGCGGAGCCGCCCGATCGTAATGCGGCAAGGAGGGGACGGAGCGGGAAAAACGTTTATTTTACCGCGCCCGCGATTGCCTCGCGAATCTGCTCCAGCGCGCCCGGGTCCTCGATCGTCGTCAGATCTCCCGGGTCCCTGCCTTCCGCCAGCGCCTGAATGGAGCGGCGCAGGAGCTTGCCCGAGCGGGTCTTCGGCAGCAGCGTCACGAAATGCACCGCTCCCGGCCGCGCGATCGCGCCCAACTCGCGATCGACTGTGTCCATCACTTCCTTGCGCATCGCCGCCGCGGCGGCCGAGGTCGATACCCGCGACGGGTCCTTCACCACCGCGAAAGCGACCGGAAGCTGACCCTTGAGCTGGTCGGCCACACCGACGACCGCTACCTCGGCGATGCCAGGGTGAGCCTGGACCGCTTCCTCGATCTCGCGCGTGCCGAGCCGATGGCCTGCCACGTTGATGACGTCGTCGGTGCGTCCGAGCACGAAGTAGTAGCCGTCGGCGTCGCGGGTCGCCCAATCGAACGTCGAGTAGGTCATCTTGCCCGGAACCGTTTCGAAGTAGGTTTTGACGAAGCGCGCGTCGTCGCCCCACACGGTACTCATGCATCCCGGCGGCAGTGGCGGCATGATCGCCAGCACGCCCTTCTGATCGGTGCCTACTTCGTTTCCGGTCGTCTCGTCGAGCAGCCGAACGTCGTAGCCGCACACGGGAAACGACGGGCTCCCGAACTTGCGCGGCGTGTTCTCGATGCCCGGCGACGCGGAGAGGATCGGCCAGCCGCTCTCCGTCTGCCAGTAGTGATCGACGATCGGGACGCCCAGCGAGTCGGACGCCCAGCGCGCGGTCGGCTCGTCGAGCGGCTCACCGGCGAGAAAGAGATACTTCAGGTGCGAGATGTCGTGCTTCTTCATGTACGCAGGGTCCTGCTTTTTCAGCACCCGAATTGCAGTGGGTGAGCTGAACATGGTGCGTACCTTGTGCTCGGCCACGATCTGCCACCAGATCGACGGGTCGGGCCGGATCGGCAGGCCTTCGTACATGATGGTCGTGGCGCCGATGAGAAGCGGCGCGTAGACGATATACGAGTGCCCGACCACCCAGCCGATGTCGCTCGTCGTGAACATCTTGTCGCCGGGCCCGACGCAGAAGATGTCGCGCATCGAGGCGGCGAGCGCCACCGCGTAGCCGCCCGTGTCGCGCTGCACGCCTTTGGGCTTGCCGGTGGTTCCCGACGTGTAGATGATGTACGACGGGTCCGATGACTCGAGCCACTCGCACGGAACGCTCGCGTTTGCGTGCTCGCGCGCGAGTGCCGCATAGTCGAGATCCCTGCCCGGCGTGCGCTTCATCGCGGCATCGAGGCCGCGGTTGACGATGATCACCTTCGCCGGCGGGTGCTCCGCCAGTCGCAGCGCCTCGTCGACGAGGTGCTTGTACGGAACCGCCTTGCCGCCGCGCATCCCCGCATCCGCAGTGATCATCACCTTGGGCTTGGCGTCGTCGATCCGCGTAGCGAGACTCGCCGCCGCGAACCCTCCGAATACGACGGAATGGATCGCCCCCAGACGCACGGTGGCCAGCATGGCGAACACGGCTTCGGGAATCATCGGCATGTAGATCAGCACCCGATCGCCCTTCCCTACGCCTTGCGCCCGCAGCATGGCCGCGAGCACGTTCACCTCGGCGAAGAGCTCGCGATAGGAGTACGCTCGGCGCTGTCCGGTCTCCGTCGAGATGAAGACGAGCGCAGGCTGCTCGCCCCGGACGGCGAGGTGGCGGTCGATCGCGTTATGGCAGAGGTTCAGGCGCCCGCCGACGAACCAGCGGGCGAACGGCGGCCGGCTGTAGTCGAGCACCTGCGAGAACGGCATCTGCCAGTCGATCAGCGACGCCCGCTCGCGCCAGAACGCGTCGCGCTGGTGCAGCGATCGCGCATGACTGTCGGCGTAGGCACCCATCGCGGAACCTCCCGTCGGTTGGCTCGTTGCAGCTTAACCGCGCGGCGTCTGAGTCGGTTTGCGCGTGATCAAGTTTCGCCGCTCCGCAGCGTCGGCACGCCACGCGCGATCCCCCTTCGCCCGCGCACGTGGCCTCTCGCTACGGGTGGCTGTCGGCCCCGATGCGCACCACGGTGCGCCCCCGGACAAGTCCCTTCAGGTAGGCGTCGAAGTGAGGCGGCAGGTCATTGAAATCGATCGTACGCACCTGGTCGTGCACGCGTTCGGGCCGCCACGCAGCCGCCAG
>Ga0187779_10001877_pt1 | contig 13048 bp, 8 predicted proteins | sample 1015_Q2_SP10_10__FD_132435 | JGI IMG/M metagenome (GOLD analysis project Ga0187779, IMG submission 132435) | Tropical peat soil microbial communities from peatlands in Department of Meta, Colombia - 1015_Q2_SP10_10_MG | ecosystem: Environmental > Terrestrial > Soil > Wetlands > Peat | place... | reverse complement strand
CCGCTGCAGAAGGATCTCGCGCTCGGCGTTCCCGGCGCGCAGGAGTGGGTGAACGATTTGCCCAATGAGACGAACAAGAAATTCGTCGCCGACTACATCAAGAAATACCCGGGATTGCGGCCGTCCTTCTATGGCGCGCAAACCTACGATGCTGCAAACTTGGTTGCGTCCGCTGTGGCTGCCACCAAAGGCAACCTTTCCGACAAAGCCGCCGTGCAGAAGGCGCTGGAGAAAGCCGATTTCAAATCGGTGCGCGGGAAGTTCCGCTTCAACACCAACCATATCCCGATCCAGAATTTCTATCTGCAGGAAGCGGTGAAGGATAACGACGGCAATTTCGTCCTCAAGACCGTCGCAACGATCGTGGAAGACAACCAGGATCGTTTCGTCAACGAATGCCACATGAAGTGATCGTGCGCTGATGCGGAACGGCGGCGGCGCGATGGCGCTGCCGCCGTTTGCTTATCGGTGGACGAATTTACGATCTGGGCGCCATGACACTGTTCATTGAGCAATGCATGAATGGCCTGCAATTCGGGCTTCTGCTGTTCATGCTGGCCGCCGGCCTGACGCTCGTCTTCGGCATCATGGATCTGGTCAATCTGGCGCATGGTTCGCTCTACATGATCGGCGCGTATTTTGCCGCAACCTTCGCCGCATGGACCGGCAGTTTCGTGCTTGGCGCACTGCTCGCGCTTGTTGCCACGCTTCTGGTCGGCATGGCGGTGGAAGTGATCGCGATGCGACGACTTTACGGACGCGATCATCTCGATCATGTCCTCGCGACCTTCGGTCTCATTCTGTTTTTCGACGAGCTGGTGCGGCTGATCTGGGGCGCGGGCGGCATGAGCCTGCCGCTGCCATCATGGCTCAACTCGCCCGTGCGCATTCTGCCGGGGGTGGATTACTCGGCCTACAAGCTCTCGATTATCGTGGTGTCGCTGGCCGTGGCGGCGTTCCTCTATGTCCTTGTCATGCGCACGCGCATCGGCATGCTGATCCGCGCCGGCGCATCGAACCGGGAAATGATCGGCGCGCTCGGTGTCAACATCAAGTTGCTGTTCACCCTCGTGTTCGGTCTGGGCGCGGCGCTCGCCGGGCTGGCCGGCCTCATGCAGGCGCCGATCCTGACCGTGCAGATCGGCATGGGCGAGAACATCCTGATTCTCGCTTTCGTCATCACGGTCATCGGCGGAATTGGCTCAATCCGCGGGGCGTTCATCGCTGCTATCCTCGTTGGCCTCATTGACACGTTGGGCCGTGCCTATTTCACCGATCTGTTACGGCTTTTCTTCGCCAAGGAAACCGCGGCAACCGCGGCGCCGGCGCTCTCCTCGATGCTGATCTACCTACTGATGGCGACCGTTCTGGTCATCCGGCCGGAAGGCCTGTTTCCAGCGAGCAGCAAATGACACGCGCGCTCGATTTGCGAACGGTGGTCGGTATTGCGCTGCTCGTCGCTCTGATCCTGCTGCCGATCTATGTCGAGGCTACGGGCAGCCGCTTTTTGCTGACGCTTTTCACGCGCATCGTGATCCTGGCGATTGCGGCGGTGAGCCTCAATTTAATCCTTGGCTACGGCGGCATGATGAGCTTCGGCCACGCCGCTTATCTCGGCATTGGCGGTTATGCTGTGGGGATTCTGTCGTTTGAAGGTGTGTCGTCGGGCTTTGTGCAGTGGCCAGTTGCGCTCGTCGTGTCCGCGCTGTTTGCGCTGGTGATCGGAGCGCTCAGCCTGCGCACGCGCGGCGTCTATTTCATCATGATCACTTTGGCCTTCGCGCAAATGACTTATTACATTGTGGCCGGGCTTGCCCGCTACGGCGGCGACGATGGCCTAACTCTTCAGAAACGCAGCCAATTCGTTGCGCCGGTCAATCTCTCCAACAAAATCCAATTTTATTATATCTGCTTGGCGCTGCTTTGCGCATCGCTCTATCTGGTGTGGCGCATTGTCAACTCCCGTTTTGGATTGGCGGTGCAGGGCGCGCGCTCGAACGACACACGCATGCGCGCGATCGGGTTCCCTACCTATCGCTACAAGCTGATCTGCTTTGTGATTGCCGGCACCCTCTGTGGCCTGGCCGGCGCGCTGATCGCCAACCACACGGATTTCGTCAGCCCGGCAATGATGTATTGGACGCGCTCGGGCGACCTTATCATTATGGTCGTGCTCGGCGGCATGGGTTCGCTCTTCGGCCCGCTCTTCGGCACTGTGGCGTTGCTGGTTCTGGAAGAGGCGCTGTCTGGCATTACCGAATATTGGCAGATCATCCTCGGCCCGTTGCTGTTGCTGATCGTGCTGTTTGCCCGCGGCGGTATCGACGGCCTGCTCGGCAAGGTGCGCCATGGCTGATTTGTTGCGGGTGGAAAACCTTGCCAAGCGCTTCGGCGGAATCATCGCAACCGACGATCTCACGCTCGATATCGTGGACGGCGAGCTACATGCGATCATCGGCCCCAACGGAGCTGGCAAGACCACACTGATCGCTCAGCTTAGCGGACAGTACTGGCCGGATTCGGGACGCATCTATTTCGCGGGCAACGATATTACTGCGGTGCCCATGTACGCCCGTAGCGCGCTCGGGCTGGCGCGTACATTTCAGATCACGTCGCTTTTTCTCGATCTGAGTGTGCTCGACAACGTCGCGCTGGCGGTACAGGCACATGCCGGGCACTCGTTCCACTTCTGGCGCGATGCGCGGCGTGAGCCGGAACTGCGCGATCCCGCCCGCGCGGCGCTTGCCCGCGTCGGGCTGGAGGGTCGCGCCAGTCTGCCGGCATCGGCACTCAGCCATGGTGAGCATCGTCAACTCGAGCTCGCCATGGCGCTCGCATCGCGGCCGCGCATGCTGCTGCTCGACGAGCCGATGGCGGGACTTGGGCCCGAGGAATCGACACGAATGGTCGCCATGCTGCGTGAGCTGAAAAAAGAGCTGACGATTCTCCTCGTCGAGCATGACATGGAGGCGGTATTCGCGCTCGCCGACCGAATTACTGTCCTGGTTTATGGCCGCGTGATTGCGTCGGGCACGCCGGACGACATTCGCAACAATGCTCAGGTGCGCGACGCCTATTTGGGCGAGCAGGAGGCCAGCCGTGGCTGATCCTGTCCTCATGCTCGAAGGCGTCGAGACATGCTACGGCCTCAGCCAGGTGCTGTTCGGAGTTTCACTTGCCATCGCGCCCGGCGAGACAGTGACGCTGATGGGCCGAAACGGCATGGGAAAGACCACCACGGTTCGCTCGATCATGGGCCTCACAGCCGCGCGTGCCGGTGCCATTCGCTTTATAGGCGAGGAGATTCGCGGACTGCCATCGTACCAGGTGGCCCAGCGCGGTATCGGCCTGGTGCCGGAAGGTCGGCAGATTTTCCCGAACCTTTCCGTTCGTGAAAACCTGCTGGCCACCGCAGTCAAACGCAATGGGGAGGATTGGACGCTCGATAAAGTCTACGCGATGTTCCCGCAACTGGCAGATCGCGAAGCGAGCATGGGCAACCAGCTTTCCGGCGGAGAGCAGCAGATGCTGGCAATTGGGCGCGCGCTGATGACCAATCCGCGGCTGCTCATCCTTGACGAGGCGACCGAGGGTTTGGCGCCGTTGATCCGCGCTGAAATCTGGCGCTGTCTTGCCAGACTGAAGGAATCCGGCCTGTCGATTTTGGTGATCGACAAGAACGTCGGTGCGCTACTGCACGTGGCCGACCAGCATTTCCTGATCGAACGTGGGCGGGTGGTTTGGAAAGGTTCATCGCAGGCGCTCGCGGCCGCCCTCGACGTGCAGCACCGGTATCTCGGCGTATAAGACTTATTCCGCCGGCTGCAACGGCGGCGTGCTGCGGCGGCGAACGAAGGTAAAGCTTGCCCCACCCAGCTTACGGTGCAGGCGATCCAGCAGGAGGTAGATGACCGGCGTGGTGTAAAGCGTGAGCACCTGCGACACCAGCAAGCCACCGATAATGGTGATGCCGAGCGGGCGCCGCAATTCGGATCCCGGGCCAATGGCGACGACCAGCGGCATGGCGCCCAGCATGGCAGCGAGCGTAGTCATCATGATCGGCCGAAATCGTTCGAGACAGGCGTCGTGTATCGCACGTCGCGGCGAGAGCCCCAGCCGTCGTTCACCGTCGAGTGCGAAGTCCACCATCATGATGCCGTTCTTCTTCACGATTCCGATGAGCAGGATGATGCCGATGAAGGCAATGACTGACAGTTCAGTGCGAGAGATTTCAAGAGCCAGTAGCGCGCCGAGGCCCGCCGACGGCAGGGTCGAGATGATCGTCAGTGGATGCGCCAGGCTCTCATAAAGCACGCCAAGCACGATATAGACCGCAACCAGCGCGGCCAGAAGAAGTAGCGGCTGCGCGCCGACTGCGCGTTTGTAGGCCTGGACATCGCCGGCGAATTCGGAATGAATCACATCGGGAATGTGCAATTCAGCAATTGTCTGCTCAAGCGCGGCGGTGGCGTCTTCGATCGGGACATCGGGCGCCAGGTTGTAGGTAATGGTCACCGACGGAAACTGTCCCTGATGATTTACGACAAGTGGCGCGATGCCGCGGTCAATCGTTGTGACCGCCGATAGCGGCACCTGCGTGTCGTTGCTGCCGGCAACATAGACGCGGCTAAGGTCGGTCGGGTCGCGCCGATAGTTATTATCGACCTCCAGTATCACGCGATACTGGTTGCGCGGACCATAGATGGTCGAGATCTGCCGCTGCGAAAACGCGTTGTTCAATGCGTTGTCGACATCCTGCACGCGCACGCCGAAACGCGCCGCCGCTGCCCGATCAATGGTGACATTAGCCTGCAGGCCGCCCTGTTCACGGTCAGTGGTGACATCAGTGACCTGCGGTAACTGTTTCACGCGATCGACGACGCGCGGTACCCACTTTTGCAGTTCGTCAATGTCCGAACTCCACAGCGTGAACTGATATTGTGAGTCGCTCTGCCGTCCGCCGACGCGCAAATCCTGCGCCGGAAACATGAATACGCGCAGGCCGGGAATTCCGTTGAGCTTGTTACGCAGACGCGCGATCACCTGCAAAGTGGTCAGCTTGTTTCGCTCATTGAGCGGTTTGAGGCTGATGTACAGCCGGCCGCGATTGACCGAAGCATTGAACGGATTGGCGCCGACAGAAGAACCGAGCCCGGCGACGGCCGGATCGGCGAGCACGATGTCCATCGCCTTCTGCTGAAGTTGCTTCATCGCCTCAAACGATATGTCGGTTGATGCCTCGGTGCCGCCGAAGATGAGCCCCGTGTCGTCCTGCGGGAAATAGCCCTTGGGCACCTTTATGTAGAGTCCGACGGTGAGTGCAATCGTAGCGGCAAACACGATCAACATCAGCGCGCGATGATCGAGCGCAAAGGAAAGAGTGCGGTCGTAGAAGCGGATCATGCGTGACAACAGGCCTTCGACGCGGCGATCGAGCCAAGTGCCGTCGCGGCTCGGCGGCCGGCGTACGAAATAGGCGCATATCATCGGCGTCACTGAAAGCGACACCACGGTCGAGATGCCGATGGCAAAGACGAGCGTCACGGAGAATTCGCGAAACAGCCGTCCGACAATGCCGCCCATGAACAGCAGCGGAATGAACGCAGCGATGAGCGACACTGAAATTGAAACAACTGTGAAGCCAATCTGTTGCGCGCCCTTCATTGTGGCCCGCAGGGGCGATGCACCGCGTTCCAGATGACGAAAAGCGTTTTCGATCATCACGATGGCATCGTCGACGACGAACCCGACGCTGACCGCCAACGCCATTAAAGACAGATTGTCGATGGAAAAACCGGCCATCCACATCGCGGCGCAGGTGCCGGAGAGCGCGAGCGGCACGGTGACACCCGCCGCCGCGGTTGGCGCCAACCGTCGCAGAAAGAGAAACACAACAAGCATCACAAGCCCGATGGTGGCGGCGAGGGTCCACTGCATGTCGTGTACGCTGGCACGGATTGTCTGGGTACGGTCGGTCAGCACAGAAATCTCGAGACCGGCAGGCACCCACTCGCGGAGCACGGGCAGCAGGTCGTAGATGCGATCGACCGTGTCGATGACATTGGCGGAGTTTTGCTTGGTGATGATGAGCAGGACTGACGGATCTCTGTTGAACCAGCCGGCGGCAAGTGTGTTGCGCACACTGGCGCGGATGGTGGCGATGTCTGAAAGACGGATCACGGTGCCATTGATCGTTTTCACCACCAGCGGGTCGTATTCGTTGGCGTTGCGCAGCTGATCATTCATGCCGATTGTCGTGCCGCGCTGGTCGCCGTCGAAGGTGCCGACCGGACCCGCCGCGTTTGCATTGGAGATGGCTGTGCGCACGTCTTCCATTGCCAGGCCCATTGCAGAGAGCCGCGCGGGGTCGACGCGCACGCGTATTGCGGGTTGCTCAGAACCGGCCACCGTGACGTCGGCAACGCCGTCCACCTGCGACAGGCGTTGCGCGATGACGCTGTCGGCGGCGTCATAAATCGCGCTGGGCTGCAACGTCTTGGATGTGAGCGCGAGAATTAGAATCGGTGCTGCCGACGGGTTGGCTTTGCGGAATGTCGGAAGCTGCGGCATGTCGGTTGGCAGATCGCTGAGCGCTGCGTTGAGCGCGGCCTGCACATCACGGGCGGCGCCTTCGATGCTGCGATTGAGATCGAACTGGACGGTGATGCGCGACTGACCGAGTGAAGTGACCGAGGTAAGTTCGGTTACCCCGGAGATTTCTCCAACGCGCCGCTCAATCGGAGCAGCAACAGTCGCGGCCATGATATTGGGGTCGGCGCCGGGCAGGCTGGCAGTGATATTGATGGTCGGAAATTCGACGGTTGGCAGGCTGGCAACAGGGAGAAACGCATAGGCCACGGCGCCAACCAAAAACAAACCGATCGCCAGGAGCGTCGTGCCGATCGGCCGGCGGATGAACGGGTAAGAGAAATTCATGATCGGCCTCGAGCCGGGCGGGCGACCCGGCGCGGCGCCGGCGGTAGGGCCGGAGCGAAGCGCGCCCGCAGGCGCTCCATGTAGAGGTAGATCACCGGAGTGGTGTAAAGCGTCAGCAATTGCGAGAGCAGCAGGCCGCCGACGATCGTAACGCCGAGCGGATTGCGCAGCTCCGAACCGGTACCGCTCTCAAGAGCCAGCGGCAGCGCGCCGAACAGAGCTGCCAGGGTCGTCATCATGATCGGCCGGAAGCGCAGCAGCGCCGCCTGCACGATCGACTGTTCCGGTGAAAGCCCTTGTTCACGTTCGGCATCGAGCGCAAAATCGATCATCAGAATTGCGTTCTTTTTTACGATGCCCATCAGCAGCACGATGCCGATCAGTGCAATGACCGACAGGTCGTAGCCGAACACCATCAACGCAAGCAGCGCGCCGACGCCTGCAGAGGGCAGGGTGGACAGAATCGTGAGTGGGTGAATGAAGCTCTCATACAAAACACCGAGCACAATGTAGATGGCAATTGCCGCCGCAAGAATCAGCCACGGTTCACCGGCCAGAGATTTGGCGAATTCGGCTGCATCGCCTGAATACGCCCCACCGACCGAGGCCGGCATGCCGATCTCCTGTTCGGCGGAGCGGATGATCTTGACCGCGTCAGACAGCGCATAGCCCGGCGCGAGATCGAAACTGATGGTGACCGACGGAAACTGCTCCTGGTGCGCGATGGCGAGCGGCGCCGAGGTCGGCACGAAACGAGCAAAGGCGGCAAGCGGCACCTGGGCGCTGCTGGTAACCGCGTTCGGTGTGGCCGTGGTGTTGGTATTGGTGTTGCCGGTCGCCGTGTTGGCGACGGTCGCCGCTGTTCCTGTCGATGTGCTGGCGCCGGTGACGTAGAGTTTCGTCAGCGAATTGGGATCTTGCTGATAGCGTGGCTGTGCCTCAAGAATGACGCGATATTGATTGGCCTGACCGTAGATGGTGGAAATTTGCCGCTGACCGAAGGCGTCGTTGAGCGTGTCGGTGACGCTCTGCATGGAAACACCAAGCCGTCCGGCCTGTTCGCGATCGACCTCGATCTGTATGCGCGGACCGCCTTCTTGTGCCTCGGAAGCAACTTCGCGGAACACCCGGTCGCGGCGCAGCCGCTGAGTCAGTTTGTCCGCCCATTCGATCAGCTCGTCGCGATCAGTGGAGACCAGGGTGTATTGATACTGCGCTCGGCTCGCGCGGGTGGAGATCTGGACATCCTGCGTTGCCTGGAAATAAACGACCATGCCGGCGACGCCGGCAACCGCGTGTTTGAGGCGCTCGACAATTTCATCGACTTTTGCGTAACGGTCGTCACGTGGCTTGAGCGTGATAACCAGCCGCCCCGCGTTTGGCGTCGGATTGATCGGGCTGACACCGATGACCGAGACGACCCCGGTGACGTCCGGATCGGCCCGGATTGTATCTTCCACCAGGCGTTGGCGTCGCTGCATTTCAGTGAAAGAGACATCGGTGCCGGCTTCGGTGACCGCGGTGATCAGGCCGGTGTCCTGCAATGGCAAAAACCCTTTCGGCACGACCATATAGAGCAGGACGGTGGCAACAAGCGTTGCCAAGGTGACGAGCAGCGTTTCGCGCTGACGCCGGAGCACCCACTCGAGACTCTTTCGATAGGCCTCGACCGTGCGTTCGGTCAGCTGGTGGAAACGGTTGATCCAGGAGTTGCCGGCGCCTCCACCAAACTCGGTTGTGTGCCGCAGCAAGCGTGAGCACATCATCGGCGTCAACGTCAGCGAAACGATAGCGGAAGCCACGACCGCGATGGTGAGAGTGAGCGCGAATTCGCGAAACATGCGGCCAACCAGACCGGTCATGAACAACAACGGAATGAAAACCGCGATCAGCGACATGGTCAGTGAAATCACGGTGAATCCGATTTCACGGGCGCCACGCAAGGCGGCGTCGAGGGCGCTTTCGCCATCTTCCATGTGGCGGACGATGTTTTCGATCATCACGATCGCGTCGTCCACGACGAATCCGGTGCCGATAGTCAGGGCCATCAGCGACAAATTGTCGAGCGAGAAACCGCAGAACCACATTACGCCGAAGGTCGCTATCAGCGAGAGCGGGAGCGCAACGCCGGCGATGATAGTGGCGCGCATCGTGCGTAGGAATATCAGCACGACCAGCACGACAAGCGCGACGCTGAGCACCAACGTAAATTGAACGTCGTGAATAGAGGCACGAATCGTCGTAGTGCGATCGTTGACGACGGTCAGGCGTGCGCCCGCCGGCAGCGCGCGTCGCAAACGCGGCAACTCGCCGAGCACCCGCTGCACGGTTTCGATCACATTGGCGCCAGGTTGCCGCTGGACGTCGATGACGATCGATGGTTTGCCCCGGTACCAGGCCCCGACTTTCGTGTTTTCAAGTCCGTCAACGACGTCGGCCAGGTCGCTCACCTTGACGGGCGCGCCGTTGCGGAACGCCACTACGATATCTTTGTACGTGTCGACGGCGGTGATTTGATCATTGGCTGCGATGGTGTAGGACTGATGTGTACCGTCCAGCGAACCTTTTGGACCGGCGACATTGGCGCCGACGATGGCTGTGCGCATATCTTCGAGCGCGAGACCGTACGCCGCGAGTCGTGAAAGGTCGGCCTGTATCCGGATTGCCGGCCGGATGCCGCCTTGCACCGAGACATGGCCGACGCCGGTGACCTCGGAAAGTCGTGGGGCCATGATGGTATCAGCCATGTCGCTGAGCGACCGCAGGCTGATGGTGTCCGAAGTCAGTGCAAGGGTGATGATCGGCGCGTCAGCCGGGTTTACCTTCGAATAAAGTGGCGGGTAGGGAAGGTTGCGCGGAAGCGTTGACGCAGCGGCGTTGATGGCTGACTGGACATCCTGAGCCGCGGCGTCGATATCGCGATTGAGATCAAACTGCAGCGTGACCTGACTGATGCCGAACGAGCTCGACGACGTCATGGTCTGGAGCGCCGGGATCTGGCCGAACTGCCGCTCCAGCGGCGCAGTCACAAGGGCGGCGATTGTGTCGGGATTGGCGCCCGGCAGTTGAGTGGTCACCTGGATGGTCGGGAAATCGACTTGCGGCAGGGCGGAAACCGGCAGCCACCAATAACCGAGGAATCCGCCGAGCATCACCGCGACGCCGAGCAGAGACGTGGCGATCGGCCGATGAATGAATGGCGACGACACGCTCATTGGGACTAGTTCGCCTTGGTATTGCCGCCGCCCCGCTGCCGCCGTTCATTGCCTTGTTTGTCAGAACGCGGAGTACGAGGCTGTGCGTTTTGCGCGGGCGCGCCAGCATCGGCGCTGCCGATTGAAATCTTGCTGCCATCGGTCAGGCGGACAAATCCGGTGGTGACGACCCGATCGCTGGATTCAATACCGCTCTTGATCACCGTTTGCGATTCGTCCTGCTTCTGCACAACGACGGGGCGCACCAACACGGTGTCATCATTCTTGACGGAGTAGACGAACGTGCCGTTCGGCCCGCGCTGCACGGCGCTGGTTGGAACCACTAGCACCTGCTTGAGAGTGTCGATGAGCAGCCGGACGTTGACGAACTGGCCCGGCCAGAGTTGCAGGTCGGCATTGGGGAACTCGGCCTTCAGCTTCACGGTTCCGGTGGTCTGGTCGACCTGATTGTCGACGACCTTGAGCGAGCCGTGATCGATCACGGCGTCATTGTCGGAACGCAAGGCGTCGACCGAGAGTGCGCCTTTGGCAAAAGCCGCGTTCACCTGCGGCAGATCCTGTTGCGGCAGGTTGAAAAATACGGAGATCGGCTTGAGTTGAGTGATCACAACGATCGGCTGCGCGGCGGCCGCGCGAACGATATTGCCCTCATCGACCTGGCGAATGCCAGTACGGCCATCGAGCGGCGCGGTGATGGTGGTATAGCCGAGCTGCGCCTGTGCGTTCTCGATCGCCGCCTGATCGGCCTGCACGATTGCGGTGTTTTGCGCCACCAGGGCCCGCTGGGTATCGGCCTGCTGTTTGCCGATCGCGTTGGTCGCCGCGAGTTTTTCGTAGCGCTCGAGGTCGAGCTTCGAGTTGGCGAGCTGTGCTTCGTCTTGGGCTTTCTTCGCCACCGCCTGGTCAAGTTGCGCTTGGTACGTGACGGGGTCAATGCGCGCGAGTATGTCGCCTTTCTTGACGTCCTGACCTTCCTTGTAATTGACGCTGATAAGTTTTCCATCAACTTGCGCGACGACGGTTACGGTGTTGAGCGCCTTGATGGTTCCGACGGCGTCGAGATACACCGGCACGTCCGCGCGGGCGACAGGGGCCACCAGGACGGGGACCGGACCTTCGGCGGGGAAACGATTTCCGCGCCGCTGCTGTCCGGAGGGCCCGAATACATAATAAAGAGCGGCAATAACGGCGAGCAGAACGACGCCGACGGCCAGCGTACGGCGTGTATTTCCGCGCGCCTTGGCCAGGAGTTGTTTGGGAAACTCACCGTGCATCGGCAGCGTCCACCGGTTTCGGCAGCCAGCCACCACCGAGAGCCTGGTAGAGACTGACAATTGCCTGCAACCGTAAGAGCCGCGCCTGCGCCAGCTGGTCCTCAGCCTGGAACAGAGTCTGCTGGACCTGAAGCAAGGTGATCAGGTTAACCGTTCCCGCACGCAATTGCTGATCCGACAAGTCGAACGCGCGACGTGAGCTTGATACCACTTTGCGCTGCAGTTCCTCGGCCCTCGCCGTTTCCCTGACAGCAATCAACGCCTTATCAACATCTGTGAAGCCGGAGATGACGGCCTTCCGATAGCTGTTCAGCAGCTGATCCTGCGCTCCTTTTTGCAGGTCGAGATTGCCGAGCAGGGCGCCGCCGTGGAAAATCGGCTGCGTGAGGCCGGCTGCTGCCGTGTAGATTGCGGATTCCGGCCGCAGAAGCAGTTTGAGAAAAGCACTCTCGTAGCCGCCATCGCCCGTAAGCCTGATGCTCGGCAGGAATTGCGCGCGCGCGTTTTCGACGTTGGCGTTGGCGGCCGCAAGTTGCGCTTCCGCCTGGCGAATATCCGGACGCTGCGTGATGAGCTCCGAGGGCAAACCTGGCGTAACGCGAGGAATGGCGACTGATTTCATGCTGCCGCCGTGGACGGTCACGCTTTCGAGTGGACGTCCCAGGAGCAGGGCAAGTACCGCCTTGTTCTGTTGCAGGGTTTGTTCCAGAGGCGGAATTGCCGCCCGCTGCGTATCGACGAGGCTTTCCTGTTGCGCAACGTTCAGATCAGAAGAGGTTCCGGCGGCAAACTGCTGCTTGATCAAATTAAGGATGCGATCGGCGCTTGCCACGTTTTCACGGGCGATGCGCAAGCGATCCTGCGCGGCCAGAACCTGAAAATAGGCATTGGCGACACTGACTACGGTGGTCAGCCCAACGACCTCGCGGTTATAGCGGCTGGCAACAGCAGTCTCCTCGGCTGCGCGCAGCGTCGCGCGGTTTTTGCCCCAAAAGTCGATCTCATAGCTGGCACTGAGCGTGGCCTGCAGATTGTTCTGCAGGATCTGGATACTCGCGCCGGATGAGGAGACGTTCACGACGCTTGAGCTTCCGGTTGTTTTGGATATTTGGGTGCGCTGAGCGTTGCCGTTGAGGTCGACGATCGGCAGTAGCGGAGCGCCTGCAATGCGAGCTTGCGCGTCGGCCTGCACGATCTGCGCCACGGCGACAGCGATATCGAGGTTGGAGATGCGCGCCTCTTCGATAAGTTCAGTCAGCTCGCGCGAGCGAAAGGCACGCCACCAGTCAAGCGGCGGCACTGCAGCTTCGGCCGCCGCGGGATTGCGCGGGCCCGCGCTGTAAGTTGCCGGAATATCTAGCCCCGGCTCCGGCTTGTCGGTCAGCAGGCAGCCGCTCAAGGGCAACGTTACGCATAAACCTTGGAGCATGGTCCAAAACGGGCGCCCTCGCGCTTTCGTTCCCGCCTCCTTCTTTGCCTTCCCAGCCCCTTGCATTCAAATGGCTTTCAGAAACGTCTCCCCAAAACCGACTCGATTCGCGATGATATCACTACCGTTTGTCGGTTGCGGGTCTGCGTCCTGGAGGCCAATTGGCGAGGGCCTGACGGCCGGCCGGTGAAATT
>Ga0187779_10001875_pt1 | contig 13050 bp, 13 predicted proteins | sample 1015_Q2_SP10_10__FD_132435 | JGI IMG/M metagenome (GOLD analysis project Ga0187779, IMG submission 132435) | Tropical peat soil microbial communities from peatlands in Department of Meta, Colombia - 1015_Q2_SP10_10_MG | ecosystem: Environmental > Terrestrial > Soil > Wetlands > Peat | place... | reverse complement strand
TGTTTAAGAAGTAAACACTGAAGCAGCCGCATCGTTTGCAAACATCGGCAGATCGAGTCGGCAGGCGATTCGACAAATAAGTTGTTCCACCATAATTGTTGGTTGACAATCAAGTTTTGTAATGCTATAGTTTTGCCATAATTTTAAGATGTACAATTATAATGCTCCGGGTAAGAACAAAAGATCGAAGGGATTAACGACCGTCGAGACCGTGATTAGTCTTTGTCTTATCGGCATTCTCGTCGGAGTGGTAATTCCGAAATACAAGAGAGTCGCCCATGTGGCTCAGGAAACAGCGCTTAAGACGGGATTAACGAATATCCGAACGAGCATAAAATTATTCAAAATGCTGAATGGACGCAACCCGCGAAGCTTGCATGAAATGATCGAGAAGAACGTCATGCTGCCAGCGAGGGTAGGAACTCAACCTACTACGGGACCTGTTTTTTTTAAACAGCAATATCTGATGCTGCAAGCTGTAGACGGAAGGGGAAACGTCATTGACGTTTTTGGTAATCCCTATTTCTATGATCCCATAAACGGGATCGTGAGAGCCACGAGCAAAGGATATGAGAACTGGTAGAATATAGAGGATGCATCTTGAATAATTTAACTGTGAGGAGGACATGCCGATGCAAAAAATAGTAAAGTCTCAAAAAGGTTTTACGCTTATCGAGTTGGTGATGATTATTGTGATTTTGGGTATCCTGGCGGCAGTGGCAATACCAACGTACATTAACTTGTCAGGGAATGCCCAGGCAGCGACTGCACAAGCGGTTCTAGGTACCTTTCGGGCGACCAATGCCATAATCTTAGCGAATAACGCTGTCAATGGTACTGTCGCTGCGTGGAATTGGACCTCTATTATAGCTTCTGCGGTGGTGCAGGGTGCGACGGTAGGCGTTCCGGCTGCAGCTGGCAACACGGTTACCATTATAGTCGGAAGCTCAACGTTTACATTTACGTTAAGCCCGACGACCCCGAGCATCGGCGCCCCGGCGACCATTTCAGCAAATGTTGCTACATGGTAGTGCTGGGTAAAATTAACTATGAATAGGTCCCGGCGGGGCCGAAGCTGTCAATACCGCAAGCAGGTCAGCATGGAGAATGTTGAGCCCTTTTAGTCGTTCGTTGAAAAAACGAGAACGCGGAAAGCTTGTATTTTTTTCGGGCTCCGGGGAGGGTGTATTTTCCCGTCCCTGCGTCCGGTAAAGCCCTGAATGATGAACATCGAGCGATTCACCTGCATTCGATTCAGCCAACCGGGAAAAGAGTAAGTGCGTCCTCCATCACTCGCATCCCGCATTCTCGGAGAGTTTTATGCGAGATTCCATGAATCTGTAATATTTTTTAAACGACGAGCGTAATAGAGGCTGCCTGAGGCGGCTGGCAATCAACTCGGGATTCTTGCGGGGCTTCTTGTTCTGTATCCTACCAGAGGGAGGGGCCTCGGCTTTCGTGACGGAGAGATACCATAGACACTTTTGGTATCTATTCTGCGATGATCCCAGGATCAGGATAGTGAGAGCCGCCATTATAGGGGTATGAGGACTGGCAGAAAGGCTAAGCTTGTATTATTGCGTGCAAGACAGGATATGAATAATCAAAAAATATTATTAAAGTCTCAAAAAGGTTTTACGCTCATCGAGCTGGTGATGATTATCGTGATTTTGGGTATCCTGGCGGCAGTGGCAATACCAACGTACATTAGCCTGTCAGGGAATGCCCAAGCAGCAACTGCACATGCAGTATTAGGATCGTTTCGGGCGGCTAATGCCATAATCCTGGCGAACAACGCTGTCAATGGTACTGCCGCTGCGTGGAATTGGACCTCAATTATAGCTTCTGCGACGGTGCAGGGTGCGACGGTAGGCGTTCCGGCTGCAGCCGGTAACACGGTTACCATTCAGGTCGGAAACTCAACGTTTACATTTACGTTAAACCCGACGACCCCGAGCATCGGCGCCCCGGCGACGATTTCTGCGAACATTGCTACGTGGTAGTTCTCCGTAAGCGTAATTCTAAATAGCCACATGGAATTTTCTCAAATTGTTGCGGGCAGGGTTCTCTCTAATTCCAGCACATGGTGGTTTTGATCCGATTGCGTCGTTTCCGGTCCATGCGTCAACGTTAAGATCCGGCGTTGCGTGATCTTGCATACCTTAGTGATCGCCTGAAGACATTTTCCCGTGTAATCGGACAGGTTGGTGCTCGTTCAGATGGCCAGGAAATTTTTTCGTTTATGGACATATCCTGTTACAGGACCATGCCATACAAAGCCTTCACGCTAAAGCAGTAAACTGACAATGCGGTAGTCATGATGCTGCCCACACATATCATTGCGGAGCATATTGTCGCGAACAGGGAGACAAACAGTTCGGGTGTCTGGATCATGGAGTGAAAGGGCAAAGCAGGTACTGCCTCTTTTTGGCCTATTTTTACTGGGGCTAATTTTTTTTTCTGACATACTCAGGAGCGGCGGCCTTTTTACTGAGCGCGATCTGGCGTCTTTCTTCATCCCCCCCCGTCACTTCTGGGTGGCGTGCCTTAAGTCCGGCGAATTTCCGCTCTGGAACCCGCTGAACTTCGGCGGCCATCCCTTTTTCGCTACGCTTCAGCCCGGGGTTATATATCCTCCTGATATCCTTTATTTCCTTCTGCCGTTTGACACTGCCTTTGACTGGATAATTATTGGGCACTTTTTCCTGGCCGGATCGTTTACCTACGCCTTTCTGCGGTTCTTTGATGCAGGGCGCAGTGCATCGTTTCTTGGTGCTTCGATTTTTCAATTCGGGGGCTATCTTCTTTCACTGCATAGCCTGCTTTCTGCACTGCTGTCTCTTGCGTGGCTGCCGCTCATCCTTCTATTATTTGCTAGAGCTATCCGTCTCAATTCCTTGGGGACAGCTGCATGGGCTGGTGTCGTTCTTGCGATTTCTTTTTTTGGCGGCGGCGTGGAAACTATTTTTGGTACGTGCGTTGCCCTCGGGATCATGGCTGCGTTTGCCCGATCATTCGGCGGAGATGTAATGTTCTCGTTGAAAGCGCTTCTCGTGGCAGGCCTGGTTTTTGCGGGCTTGTCTTCGATCCAAATGATCCCTTTTCTCGAACTGGCAAGCCAGTCTGTTCGCCAAAGCGGCCTGAACTATCATGAAGCGACAACCTGGAGCGCCTCTCCCATTGACTTTATTTCCTTCTTGGTTCCTGACCCCTACGGCTCTTTGACCGACATAAAAAAATATTGGGTGAGACAAAGCTGGCTCAAAACCCTTTATGTGGGAGGCATCCCTTTCTTCCTCGCAGCCATATACCTCAGTAAGGGGAGAAAAGTAAATTACTTCTGGCTGGTTCTGGCCGCTTTTTCACTCTTCCTTGCCCTTGGAGGCTACAACCCACTGTATCCTTATCTCCACAAATATGTCCCGCAAGTGAACAAGATCAGGTATCCGGTAAAATTTCTCTTCCTCGGCATGTTTGCTCTTTGCATGATGGCCGGTCTCGGCCTGCAGCATCTGCTTGATTCAGTGCGAGGTGATAAAGCAAAGCTGTTCCGGTGGAGCGCAATCATTCTGGCAACGGCTGCCGCCTTCTTTCTGCTCTGGCTCAATGTTCAGCACGATAAAGTGCTTGCCTTTCTGAAAGCAGCGGGATTGGATAAGCCAGGGTACAATGATGCGACTGTAAACCTCCACAATTTTAAGCGCATGCTCTTTTATCTTGTCGTGGGCAGCGCTCTGTTATGGCTAATTATCGAAACACGCGGTGCTCGATACGCCATTTCTCTGCTATGTATCGTGTTGATACTAGATCTTTTCGGCAACATCGGATATTATGCCAGCCTTGATCCCCACGGCTACTGGGCCGACAACTGGACGACTAAACAGGTTAAGGCTGGACTGGGAGAGTATCGCGTATTCACGACTCCCCTCACATCTGCTCCGGCATCGACAATATTAGCACCGAACATAGCGACTCCATTATTGCTCCAGCGGATTCTCACACCGTCGCTCAACTTGAATTATGGCATTAGGAGCATGTGGGGAGCAGAGGTGATGCGTGTGAGCCGGACCGATGATCTCTATAGAGCCTTGACAGACTCACCATCCGTGGATTCAACGCGCATCGTCGACCTTTTTTCAGTAAAATATATAATCTCAACCAAACCGATTTCCTCGCCTTATTTTACACTGGCCGGTGCTGACATTGAAGGGCTCAAGGGAGGCCGGAAGAAATTGCTGAAAGAGCCGACGATCAAACTCTACCGCAACAGACGTGTTCCGCCGCGAGCATTTCTTATACCGAACTACCGTGTTATAACGGATCCGGCAGAGGTGCTGAAGGAAATAAGTCAACGCGACTTCGATCCGCTACGCATTGCAGTTCTTGAGGAGCAACCGGTGTGGGACCGCCGTATTCTGACGGATGAGAATTTTAAAGACGCTGCAAGCGTATCGATCGTGCGCGAGAGCAACAACAACATTGAGCTGGCAGCTAAGGTTTCACAACCGTCCCTGCTCTATTTGGCTGACACTTTCTTCCCCGGCTGGAACGTGTATGTAGACGGCATAAAAACGAAAATCTATCGTGCGAATTACAATTTCCGCGCCATGCCTCTGCCTACCGGTGCGCATCATGTCGTGTTTCGCTATGAGCCCCTCAGTTTTTATGCAGGGGTTGTCTTGTCCGGAATTACACTCTTGATCCTGCTTGCGCTGGGGCTGCGAGCACTGTTCTTACGGTCTCACCCACCGAAGATGGGAGAAGCATTTTGATCGGCAATGCCTTCCCTTTTTTACAAACACTTTTATGATTGCTGAAAGGATGTAGAGCATGGCCGAAAAAAGCGTGACGAGAGGCTACGGGCTGTTAGAAAAGGTGCTGGCAATGCAACGGGCAAAAGTGGCCAATCGACATATTACGTCAGAATTGCGATCAGGCAGACTTCTGGACATTGGATGCGGAGCCTATCCTTATTTTCTCACCAATACTGAGTTTAAAGAAAAGTTCGGTTTAGATTCTGTGGGGCTCGTTTCAAGTATTGACCCCATCGTTCTTGTGAGACAGGATCTGTCTAAAAAAGCAGTGCTGCCATTTGATAGTAATTTCTTTGACGTTGTCACGATGCTGGCTGTTGTTGAACATCTAGAGGCTGAGCGACTGTCAGGAGTCCTATCAGAGATACGAAGAGTTCTTAAATCCGGCGGGTTGCTCGTTCTGACAACGCCTACAAGATGTGCGGATACGCTTCTGAAGGTCATGGCAAAACTATGGCTCGTGAGCAGCACCGAGATCGAAGACCACAAAGATGTCTATGATCATCCCAAGATTAAAGTGGCTCTCAGGAATGCGGGTTTTACCGATGCCCAAATAACCTGCGGATATTTCGAGTTCTTCATGAATCTTTGGACAGTTGCGAAAAAAAGGGATTTGTCTTCATGAAGCTTTCTCTTGGCATGCCCATGCTCGAAGAACGGGAGACCATCCTGCCTGAAGCAGCGGGTGCTTGAACTAATTTCTGCGCATTCCCCCTGCTAGGCGTAAAACGCCAGGAGGGGGTCAAGCAGACAGGGGTAGTTTTTTCCGCGGCTTTTCTTTCGTCCCTTGCTGTTCCACATATCTTTTAATCGTTGCAAGCGTAACATCACCAACACTGCCAACATAGTATGCTCTGTGCCAGAACACCGGCTTCCAATAAAACATCCTGACCCGGTCTGGAAATTTGTTGCGAAATCTCCTGGAGCTTGCGGACTTGAGGTTGTTGATGAGCGTAGATATGTTCAGAGCAGGATGGATGTCGGCCAGCAAATGCACATGGTCTTCCTCACCGCCAAACTCTATGAGGCTGCATCGCCAATCCCTAAGGATGGCCGCAAACACTTTCTCGGCGTATCGCAGCATTTGCCTAGTAAAGACCTTTCTCCGATACTTCGTAACAAATACTATATGCAGCCTAAGTAAATATACCGAATGAGAAGATGATGTATTGGGTTGACTAATCATGTTACCTAATATATGATAGCATCATGACATTGTCAAGCGGGATCAAATTCAGGTGCTATCCCACGGAGAAACAGAAGCGGGCACTCTCCCAGTGGATGGGCTGCCAGCGCCTCATTTACAATGCCAAGGTCGCTGAGGACGAGTATTTTAGAACATTTAACAGGAAGTTCCTGCTCCCTCCAGGTAATAAACGGCCCATTGATCAGCAGTATGCGCACTTTAAAAGCAGGGAACATACTCCCTATCTTTATGAGGTGCCGTCTCAAATACTTCGGAACGGGGCAACGAGGTTCAAACAGGCTTACAGCAGGTTCTTCCAGGGGTTGGCCGGACGTCCTGTCTTTAAAAAGAAGTATCGTAAGCAGAGCGTATGGATTACGAGCGAGCTTTTCAAATTCATTGCGACGGGAAAATCCGGAAAGAAACGAGACCGCACTATTTATGATCATAAGCTCATGATTGGGAAGGGTAAGCATAATCTCGGGGAACTCGTTTTCAAGGCGTCTGATGAGTATGATCTTCCCGCCACGATCACGATATCGAAGGAAGCGGGGAAGTGGTTCCTATCGTTTTCCTACGAGAAGGACATCGACAGAATTCCCGAGCAGGAACTTATCGACTATTACGCGTCCTTGAGCAGGGAATTACTTACCCAGATTACTCAGGGCCACGATAGGGGAACGGTTATCCCGGTCGCAACAGATACCGGGAAAACCTATGATTTCACCGGTATGCAGAAAAAACGCATGATCCGGAAAGAGCGCAGGAAGAAGCATTATCAGAAAATGATGGCGAAGAGGAAGCCCGGCTCCAGGCGCCGGAAACGCGCCTCGCTAGCAGCTGTCAGGTGCTCCCGGTATGCTGCCAACGTAAGAAATGATTTTGCCCATCAAACCAGCAGAAGATTCGTTAATTCAGACAGGGAAGTATTCGTATTTGAGGATCTTGCGACGAAGAATATGACAAAGGCCCCAAAACCCAAAAAGGGCAATGACGGGACCTATTTGCCAAACGGGGCCAGGACAAAGGCGGGTCTCAACAAGGCCATCCTGGAATCCGCCTGGGGGAAGGTCAGGCTGTTTACGTCCTATAAAGCGGCAAGAGTCAACAAACTGGTAATTGGCGTTACCCCGCATCATACGTCGCAGGAGTGTTCGAGGTGCTCGCACACTCACCCGGACAATCGCCTCACGCAGGCGGTGTTCGCATGCAGGAACTGCGGATTTACGGAACATGCCGATGTTCACGCAGCCATCGTGGTTAAAATGCGAGGCATCAGGATGCTGCGTGCCGGCGAGGTCACCGTAAAGGCAAGCAAGAAAATGATGCGGTTAAAGAAAAAGGTATCACTAGGTCAGGAACTGGCCGATGCTATGCGCGTGGGAGAGGGATATAAGACGGACTGCGGGGATGCCTGCAGTTCGCTGCCTTCTATGATCCGCGAAACCCCCGCTACAACCGTTCTTACGGTTTAGTGGAGGGTAGTTCATTATGACCCGCATGAGTAGCACAAGGTGCTGGAATCCATTGTTCAGAATAAGGCAGATATCGCGTACGGATCGAGTTTCAAAGGAAGCGCAGCCCACCGCGTCAGTTACTTCTGGCATTCGGTCGACAACCAATAGCAGACAGTAGTTTCAACCATGTTTGTGAATTTGAGCCTGAGAGCCATGGTGACAATGACAAGGTGTTCAGAAAAGAAGTGCGAGACCAGACTGCCATTAAGGGAAACCGGTTCAGGCTGGAACCAGGGATAACGGCGAAGTTTAATGCGTCTCCGATGCCGTATCTAGGGCGTCGATATCTCCTCTGTTGGACGCATCTACAGCTTCAAGTAGGGAAAAAACTGGAACGACGGTTTTTCAGCGATCCAATGCATTATAACATGCGGTCTTTTCCGCAGGACCGTGACGCAGAAGCCAGCGACGGAAACGTGACGTGCTGCAGGTCATAATCGTCAAGGGGAGTAACCGAAGCTATGAATCGCAAAGGCTTTACTCTCATAGAACTTGTCATGGTCATCATCCTCATCGGGATCATCTCTGTATTCGCCGCACCAATGTTGTCCAACATTTCTACGATGAAGGCCGGAGCTTTCACCGATAAGCTGCGTGCGAACATCCGCTACGCGCAGAACCTCGCCATGTCTCAAAACAGGAGGTACCGCGTCTATTTCAATGCCGCACCTTCGCCCAACCCCGGCTATGCTGTGGTGAACGATCTGAATGGGAACGGAGTGTGGGGGGAGGCCGGTGAGGTTGCTCCGGACCCTGCGGGGAGCGGAAATCTGAGCATTGCGCTCAACGCAGGCCAGTACGCCGGAATCACTTTTTCATCAGTTGGCTTTTCTGGGAACTATGTCGAATTCGATTCCTTTGGGGTGCCTTATGACAGCGGGGGTGTACTCACAGTGAATAAGAACGTAACGGTATCACCCGGAGGCACAACAGTGACGGTTACGGCCAATACCGGGGCGGTGAATTGAAATGCAGATACCGGCGGAACGCAGGAAGAGGGCAAGCAGGAATGAAGACGGTTTTACGCTCATAGAGATCATTATCAGCCTCATCGTGCTTTCCATTGCCGCCGTGGGGGTATTCTCGGTGTTTTCTACTGGCATCGGGGGCAGTGCGAGCCCCCTTGTCCTAAATCAGGCCGTCCAGCTTGCGCAAGGAGAGCTGGACGCTGTGATCGGGTTTAAGCAGCTTCCAAACGGTTTTTCCAATCTTGCCTCGGGAACTGGGCAAATTTGTAAAACCAGTGCGTCCTTGCCATCGGGCTTTGCCTGCAGACTGGATATCTGCTATGTTCCGGCGGGAAACCTGAACGACACCTCAAACTGCGGATTAGCAACCAACTATAAACACATCACGGTGACTATCACTCAATCAGCGATCGGCAGCATCAAGCTGGATACCGTCGTGGCGAATTACTAGCGAAGGGCGGAATGCGGGCGACAAAGCGGCGCGAGCGGAGCATGAAGTGCTGAATCAGAAATCAATAATCTTTCATGGGCGAGCAAACGGGTTCACTCTGATAGAGATCATCATAACGATTGTCATCATCAGTATCATCGCCTCGCTTGCCGCCATGATTATCCTAAAAGGGGTAAGCGGCTACTCGGCCGAAGATCAGCGAAGTAATCTGAACTACCAGGCTAGCCTCGCGATGGAGCGCATGGAACGTGACATCCGGATGATCAGGAGCCAGGGGGCGGACATTGCCACCATGACGGCGACAAATCTGCAATATACCAATGTGAACGGTGCCACGGTGGGCTTTAGCTGGACCTCTCCTACGCTCAATCGCTGGAACGGAACGGGAAACGACATGCTTGCAACGGGGATCTCGGCCTTTTCTTTCACCTATCTTCAGCAGGACGGCATCACGGCTGCGACCTCAGCAAATGTTTGGTTTATCGATATTTCGATGACCTCGCAGCAGGGCACAGACACGGTTGCTATGCACAGTAGAGTGCACCCGAGGAACTTTTAATATGCGAAATGCGGCATGCTGCATGCAGCGCGAAAGGGGTGGACAACGAGGGGTGTCCCTGCTGGCGGCCGTATTCATCATCGTGATCCTGGCATTCATGGGCGTTATGTTCGTTTCTCTTATAACTACCAGCAGCTTAACCGCAATCAATGATATGCAGTCGATGCAAGCTTTTTTCGTCGCAGAGAGCGGAGTGGAGTTTGAACAAATGACCCTTGCTCTCAATCTTGACTGGTACCGCAGCACGATCGATCCCATCACGGTTCCCACGACTCTTCTTAGTTCAGGTTCGTTTACCGTATCCACCTACCTTCCGGGAACAGAACTTCGCACTCAGGTGTCTCCGTCTTCTACCAGTGCCTTACGCGTGTACTCTGTTGACCTCTACCCGACAACCGGTTCAGGGTTATGCCTGCGCATAGACAACGAGTTTATCAGTTATACTGGAGTGGGAACCACGAATGTGCTGTGCTCAGGCCAGCCGCCGTGCTTTACCGGCATAAGCAGGGGGGCGGGTGCCTGTTTTGGAGGCGGCACACAGGAGTTGCATAAGCGCGGGACCGCGGTATACCCGGCGAGCACGCTACAGACGATCATGCCCGCTAACTGTAATGACATGGCTTCTCTGACCATTACCGCAAACACAAAGTTTCTGTCTGCAGGAACACTTGATATCGAGCAGGAAGAGGTCTCCTACGCCGGATCCAGTACGTCAGGCGCGTTACTCACGCTGACAGGGATAAGACGCTGCCTCGGAAACACACAGAACGTTTCCCATGCGACGGGCGCAGAGGTGACACCTGTGCTCGTCGGAGGAGACACTGCCAGCTATCAGGCCGAAATAAGTGCTTCCGGCTCCGTGGGGGCCGCTGTACGGGGCTTAAAAAAAACGATAGAACGCTAGTATTAGCAGACGGAGAGTCGTATGACAAGTACCAGAAGAGTAATCCTTGTCGTCTGTGGAATAGCCGCGATGCTCTCCTGCTGGGCCAAACCGGCAATGGCCACCCGATACTTTTCAGTAACCCAAGCTACGATGCCGGCTAATTTTGCCATGGGGACCGCCCAGGCGCTCACGACCGGCGTTACCAATACCAGCACCGCCGGAGAAGCAATCAGGTCAGTACGCTTTAACCTGGTGAACAATAACTATACCCTCTTGCCAAACCCGGAAACATTTAGTCCCGCCCCCCCGACCGGATGGTCCTGCGCACGAAGTACCAATGCGAGAATAACCTGCACAGCATCCAATGCTCTTTACTATATTACACCTGGTACAAACCAAAATTTTTCTTTTAACATCATCAACAACACCGTACTCACCCAGGACCAGAGCGACCAGATGGGCAACGCGACAGCGCAATTTGTCGGGTCGAATACGTGGCGCACCGCCACATCGACCTCCAGCTCTTGGACGTGGAAGTCGCTTTCCATGACCTTGGTTCCCTCGGCACTGAGCATAGGCTTCGGATGCCAATTCAACCTGACCATGACCGTGACGAATAAATCAACGGCAAGTCTTACCGGCATCACATCGGTACCGAAGCCACCCACGCGCACGGGTGTGAGCGTCACGACGGGCTCAAATCCCGCCAGCTTGAGTTTAGCTTCTAATGCGACGGGAACGATGATCTGGACCTACATAGCCGGGAGCACGGCAGGAGCGGTCAATTTCAGTGCGATTGCCCAGGACGGCACGGGATCACGCACCTCGCCCCTGATGAGCGCACAGACCGTCACGGTCGTAGCAGGGGCAAGCTGCGCTTTTACGTCGCAGTTTACAAGCGTTACGCCAGCGTGCCTTTTTTCGGGCCAGACAGCCACTTTTGTCATGACCGTGACGAACACAACAGGAGGCACACTGAATAACATCACACCGTCGGGTTTGACAACATCAGGTGATGCGGTGATGAGTTCGATCAGCGCCCCGATGCCGGCGGTCATCTCGTCGCTTACGAACAGTAATGCGGCTACCTTCACCTGGAGCGCCATCGTATCGGGCGGTGTCAATTCCACCTACGCCGTTTCTGCCTATGCCTTGGCTTCCAGCCCCCTCACTACGACGGCGACCGCCATCTGCGCCACGCAGGATATTGACGGATATATTATCCAGGTGAATCCCTCAACGACGTATGTCGGCAGTTCTTCGCAGGATCTGGACTGGACGATCAAAAACTATGGCTGCGGGAATATAAACCAGGTGTCGATTGCGGTGCCTGGAACCTGGCCAGCACCGACGGACAGTTACGCGGTCGTGAATAACATGACTGGCGCTCAGGATGAATTGTGGAGTTCAGGACCGACATTCGGTGCGAACGGCGCGGCAGACGACATCCCGCAAGCGAGCACTGGAGATTTCTATCTGTTCTTTGCGACGACGCCCGTTTCGACAGGATCCAGCACCTTCAACATCACAGTAACGGACGACACGGGCGCAGCGACAACGGTGCCGGTTGTAATTACGGTTCAACCTTTCAATGATTCTACCCAGGCTGTAGGCAACTACACCGATACGAACATATGGCATGAAATCGTGCCATAATCTTCTTCCCGCCTTATTGAGAGTGGTTTTAAGCCAGCGACGGCTACCTGCGCACGTGAGCATACCATTGTTCATTTTTTGGCTCTTTTTTTCTTGACAATCACGGTCATTTGTGGTTATCTAACTCAAGATAACTATAGAAAAATAAACCTAAACTTGGATTTAACCTTGTCCCATGAGGTTGCCATCCGGGGAGAGGCTGTCATGAAAACATCCGAAATCATCAATAAACTCGACATCCCGAGGCACAAGTTGTACTACCTGGAACAGAAGGGGTATGTCCATCCAAAGAGGATCCCCATGGGAGACCTTGAGGCAAGGGAATTCAGCAGGAAGGATTTTGAGCGTATTAAAGTTATCTGGAAATACCTGCAGCGTGGATATAAACACAAGACAGCTTTTCAAATGGCTTCAGAAGAATTGAAAATCGGAAAGTCGCGAGCGTGAAGTGCTGAGTATGGCACGTCGTAAACTGCCATACAATATGGGGCCACAAGCGGTCCAGATTTTTCAGTCATTTTCACGTGAACGGTATGTTAGCATGGCGTAAATGAGTTCTGTGCACGATTGTGCAGATTGCCCCGGTGAAGGCCGGGGCGGCTGTTTCGCGAACGCACCGCCTAGCTATTTTGATCGTGCCATGGCTGTATACGCTTAGCGTACGTATTACCGGGTCAGGGTCATCTCCTATGGGCTTATTCGGATCGGGTGAAATAACAGGAATCGATGTCGGGGCAGGTGGAATCAAGGCAGTGCGGATCAAGCCTGGTAAGCGGCCAAAGCTTGTCGCCGTCGCGCTCATCGAATTCCCGCCTGATGCGTCTGTGGTTGAGCCCATCAGTGCGGACCTTCGGTATCTCCTGTCGGAGAAGAAGCTTGGCCGCAAGAATGTCATCACCCAAGTGCCCGGCAAGGATCTTACTATTCGCTCGCTGAGCCTGCCAAAGATGCCGCTCGCCGAACTGGGCGAAGCGGTACGGTGGGAAGCAAAACGGCACATCTCTTATTCGCTC
>Ga0187779_10001874_pt1 | contig 13056 bp, 10 predicted proteins | sample 1015_Q2_SP10_10__FD_132435 | JGI IMG/M metagenome (GOLD analysis project Ga0187779, IMG submission 132435) | Tropical peat soil microbial communities from peatlands in Department of Meta, Colombia - 1015_Q2_SP10_10_MG | ecosystem: Environmental > Terrestrial > Soil > Wetlands > Peat | place... | reverse complement strand
TCAAAGATCAGCGTGGTCACTCCGCCCGATTGTAAGTGAGCGTTTCGTGCCCGATTTCGCCCTTCGGGGATTGAAGTGTTCTGCGCCTGATCAGGGTCCGGCCATTGGAAGACATTTCGAAAGTATCGGTCCTTTTGATTCCGCCACTCTGCGTCGCCGGCTCCGTTTCGATCTTGTTGCCGCCAACTGATCCGCTGTCGCCCGATCCGTCGGAATATTTCAGGGTGGCGGTTCGACCGGCGATTGTAATGGTAACCGTTGAGGAGTCGTCGGCGGGATGCCAGAGACCGACAAATGGAATTGGCTTTGGTGTGGGCTTTGGAGTTGGAGTTGGCGTGGGGGTCGGAGTGGAAGTTGGAGACGCCGAAGCCACTCGAGTATAGGTGGACGTCTCCTCTTTGGTGCCGCTGGCGTAATAGATTTCGCGGTGTTTGATCAGTGAACTGCCATCGGGTGAAAGCTTGAAAGTTCCGACACTTTTGACCAGGCCTTCGTCCGTTTGGATCTTGCCGGTGTATTCGATCGTGTCCCCATTAAACACTGCGCGGCCGGAGGCGCCGTTGGAATTGGTCATGATCGCAATGTCGCCCTTGATCGAGAGCGTTATGGTATCCTGGCCGTCTTCCCTTTGCCAGGTGCCGTCGAAAGCCAACGATGGATCTAGAACCTGGCTGGATATGTTACCAACAAATACCATGGCAGCGATCGCGGAAAGAACCCATTCTTTCAGTGAACGATTGTCGATCATACCTGCGCGCATCTTCTCTCTCACCAAGGCATCACCAGTTAAGAGTAGGAAATAGAAGTTCGGAAGTAAGAATCGCGATCACCAGGGAATTACTTTTCGATCGCGCCAGAATTTTCCGGTCTCATGCTGGGGGGCATCAACTGCCAACCAAACAATGCCGGAGGCGCCTTCGGCCACCGATCGTGTCGCGTTCGAGCCGCCCATATCGGTGCGGACCCAGCCCGGACAGACGGAGTTGACCGCGAAGTTCGGCAGGGCTGTCGCGAGCTGCACGGTAACGCCGTTCAACGCCGTTTTCGAAATGCAGTAGGCCGGGGCCCAGCCATCGGCTCCGCCGTCCAACTGTCCGCCGCCACTGGAGACATTCACGATCCGGGGTGTGTCGCTCTTTTTAAGAAATGGGACGAACGTCTGTGACACCAGCAGCGCGCCGAGCGTGTTGGTCTGCAAGGTGGTTTCGAATATCTCCGGTGTCATCGTGAGCGCGGCTTTGTCGTCATCGAGCAGAATACCGGCGTTGTTCACCAGCGAATCTAGTCGATCGCCCTGTTTTGAAAATTCTTCAGCTGCGCGCTTGATGCTTTCGCCTTTGGAGATGTCGATCTTAAGAAAATTGACGAGTGACCTGTTACCAGGGACAGGACTGGAGGCGGCGCCAACAGCCTCTTTGTTCAACTTTTCCGCGGCTGCGCGCCCGGCTTGTTCGTTGCGCGCGCCCAGATAGACGCAAAAACCTTCGCGCGCGAGCTGTCGCACCACTTCAAACCCAATCCCTTTGTTCGCGCCGGTTACCAGCGCGATCCGTTTTTCTCTTATCATGAGGAATTCTAGCCGCGGATTCCGTCGATGCCAAAGCGACAGCGCAGGAGCTCATAGATTCCAGATGATCGGGCCGGATTCCTTCGGAATCTGAAAACAGACTCGCAGGCAGTTTCGTCGGGGAATAGGCTGAAAACGAATGCGCGCAACAAAGTTTGAATTCGAGCATCGGTTCTGGATCATTTGCGCGATTTATCTGATCGGGTTTTGTCTCTCGAAGGTCGATCACGTCAGCTTCATCACGGCTCTCCGGCACTGGATCGCGCCTTCGATTGCAGGGGGCACCGCAAAGGCGGAGACGTTCTCCCGAATAGTGATCATCTCTGGAGCGCTGCTTGTTTTTTTGACGGCAGCCCTGAGGACGTGGGGCGCGGCTTATCTCCGCACCGACGTCGTGCACGACACCAGCCAACATTCCGAAGCGTTAATTGCGGACGGCCCCTTTCGCTATACGCGCAACCCACTTTATCTCGCGAATCTGCCCATGGCCGCGGGAATCGGCGTCCTTGCGAGTCGTTCGGGATTAATCTTCCTGGTGGTCGCGAACTGGATTTTTGTTTATCGATTGATTTTTCGAGAAGAAGCAGCGCTTGAGAAAAGTCAGGGGGAATCGTATCGCGCCTACTGCCAATCGGTGCCGCGCTTCTGGCCATCGCTTTGGCCGCGTGTTCCTTCAGGAAATTGTTCGCCGCAATGGGGCCAAGCTCTGGCGGGGGAAAGTTTTGTCTGGATCTTCGGCCTCGCGGAGTTGCTGATCGCGGTGACTTTGCGCCCCCTCGCGGGCTTGGTCGCGTTTCCGCTCGGATTCGTGGCCCACTTTATTATCAAGCATCGCATTCAAACGAAACGTGCCAGCTCTTAGTGAATGCCTGCGCGCGCCCTCCTCACGACTTATATTTCTGGATCAGGTGATCGATGTAAGCGCTGTAAACCGCGGCGAGCGGCTTGCTTTCGATGAAGAGAATGTTCTCGGCGTTGAATTGGGCGCTACGCGAGAAATTGTAAGAGCCGGTGATGACCGTATCGTCGATGACCAGGATTTTATTGTGCATGAAATCGTGGCGGCCGGTCGGGGTGTAAGGCGTCGAGTTTTTTCCTATGAGGCCCGCCCGCAGGATGATGTTTTTGAGCGCGTCAATCTTCCAGCGGTTTGAGGGCACCTCCTGCCATTGCAGATAAACCTCCGCCATCTGAGTGCGATCGTAAATTCCGTCAATAGTCACCCCACCGCGCAGGAGGAGATTTCCGAGCTCGCCGATGAGCGTGCCGGAGTTGATTAACAAACTGCAAATGCGGACCCGGCGTTGCGCCGCGCGAACTCTTCTCGCGATCTCGGAATCGATTTCTAACCCGCAGCCCGGTGAGAACATGACGCGCGCCTCGGCCGATTGATCGGAAAAGGTCAATGGCACCGGTCCAGTCTGGATCTCGCCGGTGTGATCGAAGTTTTCGGTTTGCCAGAGCTGCTCGAACTCTTCCGCATAGTAAGCGGCCAGAGTGGATGAGTCGATCTCCACAACGTTATTCTCCATCAAAGTGAAAGCGTCGTCCGTCATATTGGTCGACCCGGTCCAGATCGATTGCCGGTCGCGCAGGACAAATTTGTTGTGCATCAGCTTCAATCCGGAGATGCGGCGCCAGGGATAGCCTAACGACTGGACAAAGGCGCTGGTGCCGATGGGAGCAGGGTCCTGTCCGGCGGCCATGTTGGGCTGAAGCGGTTTATTACCATGGTAGCAGAAACGAATTTGCACGCCGGCCGCGGTACGCTCTCGCAGCGCGGAGGCAAGCGCGTTTTTCAGGCTGTCGCTCAATCGCATGTCGTAGACGGCGAAATCGAGCGATTCCTTTGCCGAGCGGATGAAGGCGGTCAACCGGGCCATGACGACATCGGCCGATTGTTCGCCCTGAGCGAGGAAGAACGCGGAAAGAGTATCCAAGAAATTAGAAAGTGGTAGAGCGCGTCTATCGATCCTCGATCACAAAAAATCCGGTTTCGCCGCCGCCGGCCGCGACATTTACAATCGGCGAATCGGACAAACGGACCATGGCGCCGCAAACTTTCCCCTGAAAAAGGAAGGGATTTGTATCGACGAACATGGGCTGCAATTTCCATTCAACTTCATTGAACACGGGGAATTCCTCCGGTTGTAAATCAATTGCGTCCTGGACGATGTAATCTGCCGCAAGCGCGCCGGCGATGGCATCGTCCCATGCGCGCTGGTCGAGATGCGGCCCGAGATAAACTCCGTGCCCGCCGTAATCGTCATTTGGTTTGAGAACCAGGCGGGAGCGATTCTTTCGAATGAATTCGAGCAAATCGATCGAGCGTCCGTGGCGGGTCGTGCGCCGGTCGGTGACTCGGCGCGTCCATGGCACGCAGCGATTGATCGCCTCATTTTCGCTGGCGGTGAACCATTGCCGGTGCTCTTCGTCAGTCAAAATTTCGAAGCTGGCTTTTTTGTGGATAATTTTGCAGCGAAAAGGATTTACCAGGCAAATGTGGTGATTGAGGTACGCGCGAAGCAACGGATGTGTTTGGTCAAAGCGGCTCAGGAACTCGTGGATGAGAATCCTTTTGTAAACGAGATCAATGCGGAAATCGCCGCAACGGAGCTGGCCGCGGGCATAGTCGAGATCGTCCGGCGAACAGATGATAGTGCGGACCCCGTGCGCGGCGAAGTGATTTCGCAGAAGAACAAATTCATGAGCGGTCGGCAGATTGCTCCAATCGAGAATGGCAATATTAGGCGCGCCGGTTCCGCCCCAGTCGTGAAAAGCATCGAGCAGTGTCCCGAACAACTGCTCGACCGGCGAGAACTGGCGCAGCTGATAACGTTCCGCCAGTTTCGTCATTGCCGGAAGGTCGAACAGAAGCCGGTTCAGTCCTTCCTGGTCTGAAAGACTGGAAGGATTTTCGGCATTGTATTCCACGAATCTGATCCGATCATCGTGAACAAAGCCATCGACCCGGGTCGTCGTCCCGGCGATTGCAAATCCGGGATCGACCATTGCGAGCGCGCTTTCCGCTTCAGTTAATCCGAGCTGACTTAGCAGCGCGGGGGATTGTAAGACCGCGGAGACAATTTTTTCGCCGGCACTGGCGATCAACTGCGCGTTTTGGGTCAGAGAATGAAATTGCTGTTGGTCGAGCAGATGCGGTCTGAGAGCGACACCGATCGGCCGCTCGCCATAGAGCAGGCAATTCGCGCGCATTTGGTTACGCAACTTCTCGAACGTTGCAGCCGATAACGTTTCATCCGCGGCCAGCAGGTCGTGGTATTCCGCAATGGCTCTGTTCCGCAGGACTTGTTTAACTGGCGTGGGCGTGTTCAGGAAAAATCGGTGCCCGCCAGTCTAGAATCCGCCGGTGGCAGTAAACAAGAAGTTTACGGCTCGAGATGATCTGCCTGCTCGTGTTTCGGTTCGCTGCAGCGAACCGAATCAACGAAGCGCGCGCTATTTCTTCGCGCGAGTGTAATTGATCTCCATCGCCTTGAATTCCTGGCCGCCCTGAGTTTCGTACCACTCGAGCGACATGTGGTTTTTGTCGGTAAACTTGATCACTTCGCGTATCGGCGTTTTCACGCCAGGCATCATCTCCTCTTCGCCGGTGCTGGTGAGCGTTTTTGTCGCCTCGTCGTACGTGCCTTCGATCATCATGATACCGGTCCCCATGTTATCCATCCAGGTTGCGACGAATTTCTTTTTCACATTGTCATAAGCTTCGAGACCCATGCCTTTGAAGTTTACTGGTTTCATTTTGCCGTCCGGTCCCGGCATCTGCATTACGCTTGCATAATCACCAACCAGATAGCGGCCGTTCATAATCATCTTTCTGGTCGCGGTGCCCTTGGATTCCTGCACCGGGGCACCGGGTGTCGGCCAAAATTTTATCGTGTAATTCCAATTGCCGGCGGTATCGGCGAGCAATTTATGGTTCTCGTTCAATTTTCCCATTTCCATCATCTGCTTCATCATTTCGGCCTGATCTGACCCACCGGCTGGCGCTGCGACCGGGCTGGTGGCGACTGATGGCGAACTGGAAGTGGTTTGTCCGAAAGATGTCGATTGAACGAACATCACGGCACAAGTAATGGCGAAAAAGGAAGTAATGATTTTCATGCGCCGATTCTGATAAAGAGCGCCGCGTGAGGTCAAGCGTCCGCTGCGCGAAAGCCGCTACCAGCCGAGAACTTTTGCAAAAATCAACGGTGCAACAATTGTGGCGTCGGATTCGATAATGAATCGCGGCGTGGTCGCGCGCAATTTGCCCCAGGTGATCTTCTCGTTGGGCACCGCGCCCGAATAGGAGCCGAAGCTGGTGGTTGAATCGCTGATCTGGCAAAAATATCCCCATTCCGGCACCGGCGTGCTGACGACGTCCTGATTGAGCATCGGCACAACGCAGATCGGAAAATCTCCGGCAATGCCGCCGCCAATCTGGAAAAATCCGATCGACGAATTCTGCGATTCGCTGCGGTACCAATTGGCCAATTCGATCATGTATTCAATGCCGGAGCGGATGGTGTGGACGTTGTCGATCTCGCCCGTAATATTGCGGGCGGCGTAGATGTTTCCCAAGGTCGAGTCTTCCCAGCCAGGGACAAACATCGGAAGATTTTTCTGTGCTGCGGCCATCATCCAACTGTCGGCCGGATCGATCTCGTAAAATTTCTTGAGCCGGCATTCGCGCAAAATTTTGAAAAGAAATTCGTGCGGGAAAAATTGCTGTTTGCTTTTGGCGGCCATGATCCATTCATCGATCACAATTTTCTCGATTCGCCGGATGGCTTCCTCTTCCGGAATGCAGGTATCGGTCACGCGATTGAGATGCCGGCGCAGGAGTTCTTCTTCCTGCTGCGGGCTGAGCTCCCGGTAATTCGGGAGGCGTTCGTATTCACTCCGCGCGACCAGATTGAAAAGATCTTCCTCGAGATTGGCGCCGGTGCAGGTGATGGCGTGAACTTTGTCCTGCCGAATCATTTCGGCGAGGGAAACGCCCAGCTCAGCAGTGCTCATCGCTCCGGCCAGTGTGATCATCATTTTTCCGCGGCGATCGAGATGCGCGACGTAAGCATCGGCTGCGTCTTTGAGGACGGCGGCATTGAAGTGGCGATAATGCCGGTCGATGAATCCGGTTATGCTCTTCATGTGCGAGCCTGTTGGGTTTGTTTCTCCTCGCTCCACAATGGACTTATAGCGCGCTACTTAAAAATTGAGCACGAAAATTTTCGACAATTTGAAAGTTTTTTACCGCAACGAAAAGGTGATTTGTCTCACTAACGACTCCGGGAGAAGACCAAGAACGAGAACTGCCACCGCGGTCACGAGCAAAACGGCTCTGGCGCTGGCGGCCGGATGAAGTGCCGGATGCTGGGCGGTTGTCCGATCCACCCAAATCGTTTTAAGGACCATCAGGTAATAATAAAGAGAGATAAAACTGCCGAAGAGCGCGACCGCGACCAACCAGATCAGCCCTTGACTGGGGCCGCGGGATAACGCGGTGCTGAACAGGTAAAATTTCCCAAAAAATCCGGCGAGCGGTGGAATTCCAGCCAGGGATAAGAGAAAAATTGCCATACAGCCCGCGAGAAATGGAGAATCGGTCGATAGGCCAGCAAAGTTTTTCAAATCGTCGTCGCCAGTTTCGGCACGGACGGCACCGCAGACGCCAAACGCGCCAATGAGGGTGATTGCGTAAACGGTGGTGTAGAAAAGCGCAGCCGCGAAGCCGGCGGAAGTGCCGGCAATGATGCCGATCAGGGTGTAGCCAGTATGCGCAACAGCGGAATAAGCGAGCAGTCTCCGGACATTGGTCTGTGCCAGCGCGACAAAATTGCCGAGCAAGATCGATAGTGCGGCCAACGCCGCCAGCAAAGGCGACCAACCGCCAATCATCGCGTGCCAGTTGGCGCTGCCATGGGCGGTGGCAAAACCGACCAGCACGATTTTTCCGAGCACAACGAACGAAGCGACCTTCGAGCCGGACGCAATGAATGCCCCGCTCGAAGCCGGCGCGCCTTGGTAGGCATCGGGCGCCCACAAATGAAACGGCGCGGCGGTAATTTTGAAAGCAAAACCGACCAGCGTCATGATGATCCCGGCAGCGAGCAGAGGTTGATGAGCGGCTTCCGAAATTTTCGGGGCGATCCCTGCCAGCGCCGTCGATCCCGAGAGACCGTAGATTAAACTGATTCCGAACAGCGTGAACGCGCTGGCGGTGCTGCCAAACAAAAAATATTTCAGGCCTGCTTCGGCCGAACGGATACTGGTGCGATCGAAGGCGGTCAAAACATAGAGCGACAGGCCGAGCAGCTCGAGTCCGATAAAAATCATGAGCAACTCTTCGCTTCCGACCAGAAGCATCAGGCCGATCGCCGCAAAAAGAAGGGTCGCGAGATATTCGGCGTAATGACGCACCGATTTGTCCGAGATTGCCAGCAGCACCGTCGCAAGCGCGAGTGCGAGGCAGACAATTTTGAAAAGCGAATTGAGAGGTGAAATGACGAGCATCCCACCAAACAGATTCGAGGATTGAGGCAGCATCAGGACCGAACCGATAGCGACGACCAGACCAACCGCCGCGACCAAGGTGCAGAGTGCTTTGGCGGCGCGCGCGTTGCCTGTGATGGCTTCCGCTTCGGCAGTTCTGCGACCACTGGTCAGGCCGATAGTAAGAACGACCAGCGCCGTCACCAGCACGATCGCCTCCGGCATTGCGAGCTTTAGTAATTCCAAATAACTCATTTGAGGAAATTCATCGATTCAACGGCAGGCTTGATTCGATCGAGCAAAACGCCTGGGTAAAGGCCGACTGCGAGCGTTGCAAACATCAACAAACCGGCGCCAATTTTTTCCGGGAGCGCAATCGGTTCGAAAGATGGCGAGGAAACGGCGGACGACGCCGAAGCGGTCCCTCCAGGAGCGTCGAAAAAGCTCTTTTTCAAAGCGCGCAGCGTGAACGCGGCCACGAGCACCATCCCGATGCCCGTGATCCAAACTGCGATCGGGTAAGATTTCCAAGCACCGATCAGGATTGTGATTTCAGCGGCAAATCCGCTAAAGCCCGGAATTCCCAGGGATGCAGCCGACGCGACGACAAAGACGAAGGCGGCGAACGGCAGCGCCTGGCGCAAAGGCAGGAGCGACAATTGATCCAGGTCGCGCGTGTGGGTCCTCCGATAAATCATCGTTCCGGCGACGGCGAAGAGGAGAGCACCGATGACACCGTGCGAGAACATTTGCAGTACCGCTCCGGAAACGCCAAGCGCATTGGCGGTGGCCAGGCCTAACAAGACGAAGCCCATGTGACTGACGCTGGAATAACCAATGACGAATTTCAGGTCGCGTTGACGCAGAGCGACCGCAGCGGCGTAGACGATTCCGATCACGGCAAAGACCGCGATTGTATTCCGCCATATTTGAAAGCCGTGTGGAAAAATGTTCATCGCGACCCGCAAACCACCATAAGCACCGAGCTTCATGACAATTCCCGCTAGCAGCATCGAGCCCGCGGTTGGTGCGGCGACATGACCGGTTGGCGCCCACGTATGCAAAGGCCAGATACCGGCCAAAACGGCAAAGCCAACAAACAAAACCGGAAAGGCCCACGACTCCAGCTGTGATGGAAAGTGGAACTGAGCGAGCTGGTTCAGATCAAGCGAACCGGCAGCCACATAGGTCGCCAGGATTCCAAGAAAGATAAACGCGCCACCAAAGAAGGAATACAGGGTCAACTTCATCGCACCGTACTCCTTGTTGGTCGATCCCCAGATCGCGATCAAAAAATATTTCGGAACGATCACCACTTCGTAAAAAACGAAGAGCAGGAAGAGATCGGCGCTGAGGAAGACGCCATACGAGCCGCCGACCACGAGCAATAACCAGAAAAAGAATTCGTTAGGCCGAAGATCGACATCCCATGAAAAGAGAACCGCGCTGACCGCGACGATGCTGGTAACAAGAATAAGAGTGAGACTGATTCCATCGATCGCGAGGTGATAATTCATCCCGAGCGCGGGCACCCATGGCACCTGCACAATCGTTTTAAACTGCGCCAGATCGCGAATCGGCGTTTGAGCGAAGGTGACGCAAGTGATCGAAAGCCCGGCAGTTGTTGCAAGCAACGCAATCCATCGGGCAAAACTTCGCGGCGCAAAAAGCGCGCAGATCGCGGCAGCAAACGTGGTGTAAATCGTCCAGGCAATCATCGAGATTTAGGCAAACAACCGCGCCATCTGAATGACGGTGGTATTGAAAATGTTGAAGATGAACTGCGGCGCGATGCCGATCGCGAACATGAAAAGCGTGACCGGAACAACAACAAATCTCTCGCTCCGCAAGAGGTCGGGGAAATTCCTGTCGTTTTCGGAAGTGGGGCCACTGAACAAGAGCTGCATTGCGCGGATGAAAGTGACGGCGGTGAAAAGCAGGCCGATCACGCCGACAGCAGTGAATGGTGCCGCGATCGCGAAAGACCCCTTAAAGATGAGAAATTCGCCAACGAAACCGTTCAGGCCGGGAAGGCCTAACGAGGAAAACATGGCGACGCTCATCCAGCCGCAAAGCATCGGCGCGTGTTGCATCAGGCCGCCAAAATCGTCGATCCCGCGCAGGCCGCGACGTTGCTCAAGCAACCCAACGAAGTAAAAAAGCGCTGCGGCGGTAATTCCGTGATTGAAAATCTGAACAAACACGCCGCTGAGTGCGGCGTGCAGGTCGATAATCGAAGAGGTCGACCTGGTTGCAACGACGAAAAGGCCGAGCATGCAGTAACCGAGGTGGTTGATCGACAGATAACCAACCATTCGTTTTAGATCGCGCTGTGCCCAGGCCGCGAGCGGCGCGAAGACAATCGAGCAAAGCGTCAAGGTCAAGAGCCAGGGGGCGGCGATTTTGATTTCGTCAGGAAAAAGCGGAAGCAATAGCCTAACGAATCCGTAGACACCCATTTTAGAAAGCAATCCCGTCAACACCATGGCCGCGCCAGTGGGAGCGTTTTCATATGCGTCCGGCAGCCAGGTATGAAATGGGAAGAGCGGCACTTTAACCGCCAGTCCGACAAAGATTCCGGCGAAAACCAGCCAACGCACCTTGCCTGCGATCAAACCGCTTTTGCCGAGATCGGCGAGCGTTGCGAAATCGAAGGTGCCTTTGGCGAAGTAAATTCCGAGGAAGGCCAGCAGCATGGCAACGCTTCCGAGAAAAGTGTAGAGGAAGAATTTGGTCGCGGCGCGGTCGCGGCTTTCTCCGCCCCAGATTTTGATGAGCAGAAATGCCGGGATCAGGCTCATTTCGTAAAACAAAAACCAGAGAATGAAATTTTGGGCGGTGAATGTGCCGTAAAGAGCGGATTGCGCGATCAGCATTACGGCGCAGAAACCGCGCTCCATCCGTTGGGCGAGAAAGGCAAACGGAACAATGAGCGTTACAAGCAGCACGAGCAGCAGGCTCAATCCATCGACGCCCACGAGATATTCCGCGCCGATGGAGGGAATCCAGGCGTGCCGTTCAATGAGTTGAAGACTGCCGGAGGTTGAATCGAATTTTTGCCAGAGCATGAGAGCAAAAAACGCGGAGAACGCATTGAAGATGAGCGCAACCAGGCGCGGGTTTCTCGCTCGACCGAGATAGAGCGCAACCGCACCGAGCAGCGGAATAAGAATGAGTGTCGTAATCAAGCCAGCCATGCGTAAAGGAGCAGCAGCGCCAGCATCCCAATCGCGATGACGCCGAGATAAGTTTGAATTTGTCCGGAATGGGCGTTCGCAAATAAACGGCCGAGCCCGCGCGCGCCGGATGTTGTTTCGTCGACCCCCGCATTGATGCCGCGTTCATCGACGCCAGTGGTGAAAATCCCGAAAAGCTGGCCTAACCACCCGAAACCGCGGACGATGCCGTCCCAACAATTGCGGTCCAGCCAGTCGGAAACGCGGGAAAGCGCTTTGCTCCAGCGGAGAACGCTCCCGCGGTAAAATTCGTCGATCCACATCTTGTTTTGGAGAAATCGGAATAAAGCGGGCTGCGCGGCCTGGAAGGGATCGGCTTCGATTGGGCGGAGCCGATTTTCGGCGGCAACGCCGCGATAGAGCACAATTCCAAGGCCAATTCCGATAAGAACGAGCATCAGTGACGTAAAGACTGCCGGCTCGATCAAATGCGCGAAGTCGAAACGCGCCTGTTTTCCAATCAGAAAATCGTGCAGCCATGGCCATGCCGGAGTCAGCACTACGCTCAGGGTGATTGTGCCGAACGCGAGCGCGACGAGCGGCCATGTCATCACGGGCGGACTTTCGTGTGCGCCTTCAGAAGCCGGTCCACGATTGCCGAAGAAGATGTAGATTACCTGTCGCGTCATGTAGAGGGCGGTCAGAATGACGCCGGCCATCATGAGATAATGTGGCAAATGGGATCGCGGCCAGATCGAGGTGGCGTGTAAAATCTCTTCTTTCGTCCAGGCGCCGGAGAAAAGAAGCGGCACGCCGCTTAACGCCATCATTCCGATTGCGTAGGTAACGAATGTAATTGGCATCAGCCGGCGAAGGCCGCCCATTTTGCGAATGTCCTGTTCGTGGTGGAGGCCGTGAATGACCGAACCGGCGCCAAGAAACAAAAGAGCCTTAAAAAAACCGTGCGCGAGCAGGTGCATAATGCCGGCCGCGACCCCGCCGACCCCTAACGACACCATCATCAGGCCAAGTTGCGACACGGTTGAATAAGCCAGAATGCGTTTAATATCCGATTGCGCCACGGCAATGAGCGCGGCCATCAATCCGGTGACGACACCGATCCAGACAACCACTTCCAGCGAAGGCGTAACTCCATTGATCGCGCCAACAGAGAAGATCGGGTAAACGCGCGCGACCAGAAAGACGCCGGCAGCAACCATCGTGGCCGCGTGGATCAAGGCGCTAACTGGCGTCGGGCCCTCCATCGCGTCCGGCAACCAGACATGGAGCGGAAATTGTCCCGACTTGCCGACCGCGCCGCAAAAAATCAGTAATGCGATGAAAGTGGCAGCTACGCCTAACGAATTGAGCGCTGCATTTTCAAGACAACCGGAACCGCTGTCATAAAAAAGCAATGTTCCGCTGCGGTGATAAAGCCAGAGCAGGCCAAGAAAAAATCCCATGTCGCCGATGCGCGTGGTGATAAACGCCTTTTTCGCCGCCGCCGCGGCAGTTGGTCGTTCGATCCAAAATCCGATAAGCAAATAAGAGGCGAGTCCGACCAGTTCCCAAAAAACAAACAGCAATAACAAACTATTGGCGAGGACGACGCCAAGCATTGCGCCGGAGAAAAATGAAAGATAAGCAAAAAAGCGTTTAAAATTTCGATCTTCAGCCATGTAGCCGGTGCTGAAAATGAAAATGCAAAGGCCAACAACCGTGATCATCACCAGCATTGCGCTGGCAAGCGGGTCGAGGAGCCAACCCAGGCGCAGCGCGTTGTTCCCAAACGTAAGCCATGTGAAATTTCGAACTGTC
>Ga0187779_10001873_pt1 | contig 13057 bp, 12 predicted proteins | sample 1015_Q2_SP10_10__FD_132435 | JGI IMG/M metagenome (GOLD analysis project Ga0187779, IMG submission 132435) | Tropical peat soil microbial communities from peatlands in Department of Meta, Colombia - 1015_Q2_SP10_10_MG | ecosystem: Environmental > Terrestrial > Soil > Wetlands > Peat | place... | reverse complement strand
TTTCCCACCCCGGTTAAAGCTGAAAAAAATCTTTCAATGCCAACGGGCACAAGAGCAGCATGTACGACGACGCATGCGCATGATTCGACCACGCTTCGTGATTCATGTTCTTCACGGTCGTTTGTATTCCCGTCTTACGGAGTCTATGGTTTTGAACAGATAAAAACGAGGAGCGGGTTGTGGCCCGCTCCTCGCTGTGATGAGCGTGATGACTTACTTCGTCCAGCCCGGGAAAGGCCAGATGGGCTTCGCGTCCGCATCAGTCGGAGGCCATATGGTCTCGTGCTTCCCGTTCTGCACCTGCTCGACCAGCATCACGGCCTTGCGCTGGTTCTGGTATCCTTCGTAGTCCTGGAACCGGACTTCGCCGAGGATGCCGTTCCATTTTCCGGTATGCAGTGAATCGCGTGTCTTCTCCCGGTCGCCGCCAGCAGCTGCAGCAGCCTGACCCATGATCATCATCGATTCGTAGGCGCAGGCCGCGTGGTACGTCGGCGGCTTGCCGAACTGCTTACCATAGCGTTGGTACCACGTTTTGGATCCTGACCACGGTGCGTCCTCCGTCCATTGCGTGGAGGAGAAGACACCCTGACTGATGTCCTTCTCTTTGGCAAACTGCACCACCGAGAACCCCGCGCCCGCACCGAGGAAGGCCATGGGCGTAAGCCCGAGCTCGCGCGATTGGCGCATCAGCAGGATTGCGTCGGCAACGTAGGAAACCATGAACACGAGATCCGGGTTCGCGGCCTTCACCTTGGCAAGCGTGGAGCGATAGTCGGGCGATCCTTTCGAGTAGGCCTCTTCAAAGACCACCTTGATTCCCTTCTGTGCTGCGATGGTTTTAGCGCTCTTAGCCGCAGAGACGCCGAAATCAGTGTTTTCGTTCAGAATGGCGACGGTCTTGGGCTTGCCGAGGGTCGTGGCGAGTTCAAACAGGACACCTGCGTAGTCGCTTGTAGTGCCCGATACGCGGTAGGTCCACTTATAGCCCTGCTGCGTGATCTCTTCTTTCGAAGCCGCAGGCACAATGAGCGGGATCTTGTAGCGCTCCGCCATCTTGGCATCGGCGTTCGCCGTGGCCGAGGTGTACGGACCCACAATTCCCGTTACGTTATCCCGGGTCGCAAGTTTCTCGAAAGCCGCCAGCGACTTGTCGGGCTTGCCCGCGTCGTCCTCTTTAACGAGTTCAACATCAATTCCCATTTTTTTCAGGTCCTCGATTGCGAGGGTAACCCCGTTCGTCAGGTTCTCGCCGATGGGAGCTTCAGGCCCGGTGATCGAATTGATGAACCCGAGTTTAATGTTTGCGGCATGGGAAGTACCAGGAAGCGCCAGGCAAAATGCCAGCAATGCGAAAATCAACTTTTTAACCATGCTTATGTTCCTCCTTGAAACGATTTGAGATACGGTGGAATGTATCTGTTAATAATATACCAGTATTATTGTGAATAGTCCAAATTATCCAAAACCGGGTCAATGCTTTCCAGTCAAGAGAGTACAATAAGTCGGTTATAATAGCAAGGGGTTAGACAAGAAAATTGCGCTCTTTTGCTTATTGGCCTGGACACGTGGGCAATGACTGTGAAGGACTGCAAATACCTATTACATAAGAAGAAATTCTGCAGGATCGTTCGGGAGGAGGGCATTTCGTTTTTTAAACTTTGCCCGAAAAACAAGGAGCCGCTTCTACGTTGCATTTTAGCATAATAAGTAAGTCAGCACTCGCTAAATCTGTTGACCGTCAAATGGCCATTTTTACAATCTCGCGGCATCACAAGTACTTATGTGATATATTATAAGTGTTGGTAGTTATCTCATCCATGAAGGAGGAATAAACATGAAGACAATAAAAGTGCTTTCCCTCGTTGCTTTCACGATTTTATTAACAGCCTCACTGAGCATGGCGGCTACTCATGGCGTGTTCAAGGCAAAACTTACCGGTAAAGAGGAAGTGCCAGCTACGGAGTCAAAAGCAAGAGGTGAGGCTACCTTTACGTTAAGCAAAGACGGGAAAGAAATAACTTACACCCTGAAACTGAAAGACATCGAAAATCCCAAAGCAGCGCATATCCATGCGGGAAAGATGGGTGAAGAAGGTGCACCGGTCGTCGGTCTGTTTGGGGGACCGAAAAAAGAAGGCAAATTTAGCGGAGTTCTTGCCAAAGGCACAATCACAGACGCAAATCTGATCGGCCCGCTGGCGGGAAAGACAATGGGAGACCTCGTTGAACTGCTCAAGAGCGGTGGTGCTTATGTCAACGTGCATACTGACAAGTACCCGGGTGGAGAAGTACGCGGTCAGGTCAAGTAAGGCAGGGGATGGTCTAGCACTATCAGGTTACCGGATTTTCAACGTAGAAACGGAGTCGGGTCAAGTCCCGACTCCGTTTTTTTCTGATACGAGGAAAAGCGTGCAACGAAGGAACCAGGTAAGAATGTAATGAAGCCTGAAACGAAAGCGGTAAAGATAATCGGCACAGCGACTTGTGTGAATCACGAGGTGTAAAGCGATGATGGAAGAATGTTGAAAAGTTGACTGTCTGAGTTGGAACATGGAGGATTGCAGGGAAAGCGGGAAAAATTTAAAGAGGCAGGTGGAATTTTTAACTGTCATGCAGACAGTATGACGAACTTTTTTTAAGGATTCCTGTATTCACAAACAATGAGCGGTGTGAATAGTTACTAGGCCTCCTGAAGGCGATCCTGTGGTAACGGCGAGGTGAAACGCCTTCGCACGTGGCTATGTTCGCCGGGTGCACGGGAGGGAATCAGAGGTTTGTCGAATTGATGAGGTTGTCGACCCACATGACCAGGTCGGTCTTTTCCTTTGGCGGGCCATCGACTCGGAGTATTTGTACGCCGCTTCGATAGACAATGAATGTCGGCGTTTTCTCAATCTTAAATCGTTGCGAGAGGATCGTGTCCGAGTCGATGTCGACCTTCAGCACCTTAAGCTTCCCGATCCGTTTCCGGGCAAGATCATTCAACACCGGCTCGAAGATCCTGCAATAAACGCAGAGCCGGGCTGTGAACACGACGAGGAGGGTTTCAGCCCAGTATGACACCGTCCGGTCATAGCTATCGGCTCTTGCCCATTCCGGCTGAGAGGGAATTTCTAAATTCGTCTTGCAATTCCAGCAGCGCGGTTTTCTCTCGAGCTTATCCAGGGGTATCCTGCTCAACTGCAGGCAGTTCCTGCACCGCATCTTGATCGAATTATCGGCCATATGTGATCTCGTTTCTTCAGCCTTGGCTGAAACCGTTCTCTCCCGTTATCGTTGTTATTCTTGAGCTTCCGGCATCGACAATGCTTCAGACACAGTCCGGCTATCGGAAAAAATATATTTCATGGGAGTAGTGTATGCAAAGTAGCGAAAATAGTCAAGTATGAGTATAGTATTCAACACCGCCCCCTTGACCAGAGATGCCGGTTTCACGGTTTCATGACGTCATAAAATCACTCGCGGCGACCCTCGTCCCGGGCTTAATTGATGACTGATTCCGGCATCATCAGACGGTACAAATTCCATATCAAAATACTTGGGGTGACAGAGGACCTCGCCTTCTCGAGGAGGCAGCGCCAGATACCCTCGTTGTTAAACGCATGCGTGCGATGGTGGTAATTCGGAAAGAGGCATGATCAAGGCCGACGACCGTGCGGATTCCACGAAGCAAGCAATGGCCTTCGATACGGAATACGTGCGACGCCGGGAAACATTGTGCTCCGCGTGGCACGAGGCGGGCGTTGGTGGCAATACCGCGGGAACAAGAAGACGTCAGTACGGGCTCATAGCCGTTACGGAGGACAGCAAAAAGGGGAAGCTCCGGCGCCCCTACCCGGCAGTTTTTCCGAAAAACATTTCCAGTCTGAACAGGATCCCGGGTATTTTTTCAAAATTATTGCTCTGCGGGAATCTGACCTGGGGGGCCAATTCAAAGAAGAGCCACTCCCGCCAGAAGCTGTGGCGGTATCTGATCCTCAAGTCGATTTCCGTCAGTTCGCTGACTGGCCTCGTTTGATAAGTATTGATCCATTCGTAGTCAACGGCATGGGTCGCGTCGAAGGGCTCGCGCAAGAGAAAAGCAAGGCTGTAAGTATACCCGATTACGCGCGAGGCCCAGATCCCGTCAATGGTCGTGCGGAAAAAGAAAGCTTTCGGCAACTGGCGCTCGAATTCAAGGCGTGAATCCGCTTGCCAGGCCGTATCTGTTCTCCAAAGGAGTTCCTGGGTGAACCTGACCTGCCATACCGTGTACGGGAAGAGCACGCGATAGCGGGGAGCGATAAAAGGAACGGGCTTGAATTTGCTGAACTGTACGCCGGTCGCGACGACGAAGTTTTCTTTTGGGGTCGTCCTGAAAAAGTATTGGAATGCGGTCGTGACGTTCGCCTGCTCCACTTGCCCGAAGCGTTCCGCAGGGGTTAGCACCGGAGCCGTGGGGCCGGTGAGGACTTGGGTTGGCGTCGCCGAGAATGAGATATGCGTCTTATGTTCAAGCTGCGGGAGGGCCAGTCGCATATCGATGGCGGGCTTGAATGTGGCCTGAGCACGCTCCTCCTTGAAGATATCGTACCGGCACCGTACGTATGATTGATTCTCTTCCTTTACGTAGTTTGGGTCAGTGAAAAAAGAATCCAACCATTCGGCCGTCGCGAGAAGCTTCCGAGATATTGTGCCATGCCACGTATCAATGAAAGTTACTTCGGGGTTTACCGGACCTGCGGGCAGTTGGAGTTTCTTTTCTTCCGAAGGCGACTGAGAACTTGTAGGCGATGTTTGTACTTCCTGCTGTGCGGGAGGTGATTCAGGAACCGCGGGACTTTCTCCTGCCGAAGCAAGTCCTTCGGACGCGCCTAGGGGCTGGAGAAAGGCGATCACCATGACCATGCACCATATATAGTGTCGGGCAATCATTGGCAAAGGATGTAGTGCTCCCGCATACAGGACCTGAATCTTCAATGAAGATAGGCAAAGGAGGGATGAAAGTCAAGTAGGAATGGGCCATAATTGTACGTAGGAAGGCAGGTAAGGGGGGTGAACGAAACCCGGATGCTCTATCAATTAACCCGTGCCACGTAAATCACATGCCGCAACCCTCCCTTTCCCGGTCGCAGGCGCCTCACGGAGAATCCCGCTGCAGCAAGCCGCTTTTCGAAGGCTGTATCGGTGTTCTCTCCCCACACGGCAAAAACACCTCCTGGTGCAAGAGCCGCAGCCGTTATCCTGAGCGCACGATTTCCATAGAACGGATCATTGCCCGCATTCGGGGCAGAGCCCGGACCCTCGTAGAGATCGATAATGATCGCGTCGAACTTCTGTTCTGCATGAGCTGCCTCCGCAATCACGTTCGCAACATCATCTACCACGATAGTCACCCGAGGGTCTGAAGCCGCGTTTTCGGTCAGTCCTGCAAGAGGACCGCGGCACCAACCGGCCACAACGGGATTGAGTTCAGCCACGACGAACCGCGCTAAAGCTGGCAGAGAGTCAAGGGCAGCGCGCAAGGTTAGCGCCATGCCTAGGCCGCCAATCAGCACCCGTGGATTTTTGCGTGCAGCCACCAAATCGCATGCCTGTACTCCGAGTGCTCTTTCCGACCGGCTTGCGCTGCTGTTCATGAGCACGCGGTTGTTGATCATGATGAGGAAATCACTCTTACCCCGTCGACGCAGTTCGAGGATCCCGTCCGGGGTCTCCGCCTTATCTATGGTTTGCCACGGCTGCGCCACGCTTATTCCTGCTTCCTACGGGAGATTATAATTGGCGTTGTGCAAGGCGCCAAACTATCGGCAGCATATCCTGAGTTTAACCATGTGGGGGGAGTCAGTCCGCTGTCCTTAATCCTTCAAAAAATTCGTCAAACTCCCCTCGCTCATGCGTTATCCTGCATTTCGGAATCGACTTTAAAAACCATTTGCCATAGGTCTTGGTAATGATGCGTGAGTCGAGAACTGCCACGGCACCGCGGTCGGTCTTCGTCCGAATAAGCCTGCCGAAGCCCTGCCGGAAGAGGAGCGTAGCCTGCGGAACCTGATATTCGTAGAACGGATTCTTGAGCTGTTCCATGCGGGCTTCAACGATCGGTTCGTCCGGCACGGCAAAAGGGAGTTTCGCGATCACCACGCATTGTAGCGCGTCGCCGGGAATGTCGATGCCCTGCCAGAACGAAGCGGTGCCCATGAGCACGGCGGTCTGGGAGGTCTTAAAATGCTCGATCAGGCGGTACGCGGGCATCTCTCCCTGGCACAGGACGCTCAGTCCCGTCATTTCCTTTCGTAGTGTCTCGGCGCTTCTTCTAAGGTGGACGTAGCTCGTGAAGAGTACGAGCGTTCTTCCTTTCGTTACCGACAGCACTGCCGCCAATTCCCTATCGAACCGATCCTGGTAGCCGCTTGACTGCTGATCGTCGAGGCCCGTTGCGATATAGAGCAATGCCTGGTTCTCGAAATCGAAGGGTGAGTCAAGCAGTAATTCTGCGGGAGCTTCAAGGCCAAGCCTGTTTTCTATATAGGTAAAGGAGCCTGCTGCGGAGAGCGTAGCAGACGTGAGTATCACGGTGTCCGTTTTTCCGAAGAGGTCCTCGCGAAGCATCTCAGCAACATCGATCGGTGATGCAACAAGACGATACCGCAGGTTCTCTCGCTCCGCCCAATAGACAAAGCCTTCCGCGCTTTGATCCAGGTTGATCCGAACGGCTGATGCAAGGGTCTGCGCCCGGGCGGCAAAAGCCTTGACCTCAAGTTCCTCTTCCTGCGATTCGACGGTGAGACTGAGGAGGGCGTCACGTACTTCCATAAGCGGTTCGCTTAAAATATCGGGCACAAGGTTCTGCTTCCTGATCCGGAGGGCTGGCTCCTTGGAAAGAAAGGGATGAAGATTCAAAAAGAAGTTGTCCGAGGTCACCCGGAGCCCGTCAACCATGCCGCGCACTGTCTGCATATCGGCATCTTGTATAGTAAGGCGGGTCAGTAGTCCCTTGCGAGTGCGCTGGGAGAGGAGCGTATCCAGGAGGTACTTCACGGAAAAGTTGGTGACTTCGATGCCGAGATAATCAGTGGCGACGTTCTCGATCTGGTGCGCCTCGTCGAAGATCACGGCCCTGTGTTGGGGGAGCACATTGCCACCCGTGGCCATATCGGCAAAGAAAAGGTGATGGTTCGCCACGAGGATGTGTGCCTGCTGCTCGATTGCCTTGGCCTTCTGGTAGAAACAATCTTTATAGTGGGCACATTCCTTGCCGAAGCAGAGATCAGCCTGTCGACAGGCCTTGGACCAGAGGCCCGCTGGGGGCTCGATGTCGAGTTCGCTCCGGAGCCCAGTTCGCGTCATTGTGGACCAGGAAAAGAGCCGGTTGAGGGGCTCAATCTCGTTCTGTTCATAAAGGTTGCCGATACGGAGATAATCAAAGCGGCGGAGGCAGAGGTAGTTCTCGCCGCCGACGCAGAGAGCATATCGGAAATCACCGAGCACGCTTTTAAGGAAGGGAAGGTCCTTGCTCACCAGTTGCTGCTGCAGCGCCTTGGTATAAGTGGCAACGACGACACGGCAGTTTTCCTCTCTAGTCCAAAGTACAAGAGGGACGAGATAGGCCAAGCTCTTACCGACTCCGGTGCCGGCTTCGACAACCAAATGAGACTTATCACGGAGCGACTTCTCAACGGCAGATGCCATCTCAATTTGCTGGGGACGATACTCGTAAGCCATCCGCATGGCCTGCGCAATCAATCCGGTTTCACCGAAGATCTTGAGAGCGTTCATCAGTCCGACAGATTAACACAGCGCCGGGGAAGTTGCAAATTCTACTTGTACTGCCCCGTTTCTTAGGGGTTTTTCCTGGCATTCAGTTGCACTAATCCGTCTGATGTGTTACTATCATAAGTTGTATGCGCACTATTCTTTCGCTCATTTTATTATGTCTTCCTTTCCTGATTACTCCCGCGGGGGCTGCAGAGAAGGGACTGACAGTAAAGGCGGTACGTTCCTCGACCTATTCCACGTTTACGCGTATCGTGTTCGACGTCGAGGCGGCGGCGCCCTATTCCCTCACCCGGTCACAGGACGGCCGGAATGTGCTGCTCAGTTCTTATGAAGGTCAGTTCCTGCTTAAATCGTCGCTGCCCGCTGTCCATGACGGTGTGATAGCGGGCATTGAGTCGCTCGAAGAGGGCGGCAGGAAATACGCCGTAATCCGGCTTGATGATGCTGCCGCCCAGGTAAAAGACTTTGCGCTCCGAGGGCCTGACCGGATCGTCATCGATGTTGCGAAGGGAATGGCTCCACACGCTCTTTCGCTGTCCGTGGGCCAGCCGCTCACCATCGTCATCGACCCTGGACACGGGGGTAAAGATACCGGGCTCCTGGATCCCCGAGAACCGGAGAAGAGCTTTGACCTGGATCTGTCCCTGACCGTGAGGAACATGCTCCAAAAGAACGACCACCTGAAGGTCGTCGTGACGCGCGAGAAGGACCAGACCCTTTCGCTCGATGAACGGGCCGCATTAGCCAATGCCGCCGGCGCCGCGATCTTTGTGAGCGTTCACGGCGCGGCTGGAGCGGAGTCGCACGTCTATATCCAAGATATTTCCGGGGACGTGGGCGAATTAGCGATCCAAACGAAGACGATGAGCGGAGATTTTCTCGGTTTCGAAACCGGAAGTGAACAACAGGAGTTGGTGTGGGGCATGCAGCAGGCTGCGCACATTCAGAAAAGTGGAAGGCTGGGACGACAGCTTGTTCGGCAGCTCTCTGGCAGCAACGCGGCAGAGCCGGTGCAGGCTCCGCTCGCCGGACTTAGGGCCGTCAATGCTGCGGCGGCCATGATCGAGATCGGGATGGACCAGGACCGGACTAAGGTCGCAGAGAGTATAGCCAGAGGTATCGAACAATATGTCAGAGACGACCGATAGGAGCATCAGGGACAACCGGATGCTGGTTCTCCTGCTTCTCGGCATCCTCCTCGTGGCAATAGCAGGCGGCGGGGCTTACCTCTGGATAGTGCGGTCGCACGGAACGGATGATGCGCCAAAGTTGAGCGAGGGGGGGTCCCAATCCCCTGTGCAGCCCGCTTTCCGGAACGAACCACTTACCGCGACGGTCTATTATCCCGCGAATGGCATGCTGCTGGCCGGTACAGCTTCGGTGATGCGGAAACCCGACACCCAGGCACAAGCGCGGGAGATCCTTGCTGCAGTCTTAAGCGATCAGCGTGCTGCGCAAACTGCCGTGTTTCGTGACATTAGGCTCAGGGCGTTTTATCTTGACGGCAAGGGAACGGCGTATATCGACCTGATCCCGTTCCAGCAGAGGAATATAAGCGCATCGGCGTGGGAAGAATTTTTGGCACTCGCTGCGATGGTAAACACGGTCATGCAAAATTTCGATGAGATCAAACAAGTCAGGTTCCTGATGGACGGCAGCGATGCGCAGACGCTCGCCGGCCACATAGATCTGTCACGAGCGTACACGAAGAGGATGGATTTGATCAAACCATAGCTGCGGTTTTGATTTGACAGTATTTACTATTGCACTGAGCGTTTTTCCTAGGCGCGGTTACACATGCAAGATTTTACACTTTCGATAAGGAACTGAGATTTCGTAACCAATTCTGAAATGATGCAAAAAGCGATCGGCATATTCGATTCCGGAATCGGGGGGCTCACGGTACTCAAAGAGATCGTGGAAAAACTGCCCGATGAGAACATTATCTACCTCGGCGACACCGCGCGCGTTCCCTATGGCATCCGCTCTGCGGAAACGGTAACGCGCTACAGTTTTGAGAACACCCATTTTTTGCTCGAGCAGGAGATCAAAATGCTCGTCGTGGCTTGCAATACGGCCACGGCCATCAGCCTCGATGCGGTGAAGAAGGAGTTCCCCCTCCCGATCATCGGTGTTCTCGAGCCCGGAGCACGCGCCGCAGTCCGTGTCACCAGGACGAGGAAGGTGGGCGTGATCGGCACCGAAGCCACGATCGGGAGCGGGGCTTACGAAAAAGCAATTAAAAATCTAGCCCCCGACGTGGACGTGCACAGCCGGGCATGCCCACTCTTTGTGTCTCTTGCAGAAGAGGGCTGGACCGACAACGATGTAGCAGAACTGGTTGCGCGGAAATATCTCTCATCCTTCCAGGGCACGGGTATCGACACCCTGGTGCTGGGCTGCACCCATTACCCTTTGCTCAAAAAGGTGATCAGCAAAGCCGTTGGGTCCGGAATTACGCTGATCGATTCTGCGACCGAAACAGCAAAAGAAGTGGTTGACGTGCTCGAAAAGCTGAAGTGGAGGGAAAACGGAAAAGGCGAGGGTATCCGGAAATATTACGTTACCGACACGCCCGTTCGTTTTGAAAAAATTGGCAAGTTGTTCCTCGGCAATTCGCTCCTTCGCGCTGAGCAGGTGAAGGTCGGCGGAGCGTAGTGCAACAGGTGATCGAATCCGGCAATGTGATGACCGGGAAAATGGCTGACTGTACCGCAGAGCCATGCCTGATGCGACGATGCGGAGACGGATCGGGGATGGGAAAATCCGTTCCTCACTGGAAGGATTTATCCCTGATGCTCCGTTTCCTTCGCGGATTTGCATTATTACCCATGCATCAGACAAGTTCATCCCTTTCATCGATTTGACGGATGCACGAGGTGTGTTCATGAAAAAAGATTGTGAGCGGACCAGGAGGGCGTTTCCTCGATACTTGCGCGGCCATGTGTTCCGGATAGAACGGACAAGGATCGAGCGGCACTTGGCCGGCTGTGTGATCTGCAGGTCAGAGTTCGAAGGGCTGAGGCGCGCTGATGAGACGCGTCGAATTCTCAAGGACATTCACATTTCCGAAGGCATAGTCCAGCAAGTGAAAGACGGCGTCGCCACGCTGTCGGGACTAAAGAAGGTATTCTACAGGCCGCTCTGGCTCGCGGCCATTGCCCTGGCGTCGGCGGGTGTTTATTACTATATCGTGACGCCGCGTCAGCTTGACCTCGAGATCGAGAAGATCGAGAGGACCGCACCGGCGACCACTGCCGCCCTTAATACGGAGCACCTGACAACATCGACGAGCATGGCGGCAAAGCCGCCCGTCGATGTGAAAGTGCCGGAGGTCTCATCCGCACCGGCTGCGGCGCCTTTGGTCGTGAACATTATCCCCGATAATGAAAGTGCGGCTGTCCGACAGATTAACGAGGTCCTGAAGGGGCACGAGCAGCTTCGCGGAAAAAGATTTAGCGAAACCGTTCGGGTCGTTTCCGGCAGTCTGACGGCCGGGGAACTTGAAATTTTCTTTGACAGGATCGAACCGGTAGCACGTGTCAGTGTCAACCGTAAACGGCTAGCGTCAATAGCCAGCACCCAGCCAATTCCGTTTACGCTAAAGCTTCTGGCAGCACCAAAAACTGTTGAAAAACAGCCACCATCCCCCACGCCGGTACAGATGTCCGTACCAGCGCAGGCACCCACCAGGACAGCGATTCCTGCTGCGACCGAAACAAGCCCAACAACCTCAACCGCGGAATGACGGTCGGGGAATCAATCTCTTCCAAAACAGCGGGCGAGACCGGAACGAGAAACGGATGACAATGCAAGATGTCTCTTGACAGATCATACCAGGAAACAATTGACTATCTTTTCGCTCTACAGAAGCACGGTGTAAAGCTTGCGCTGGCAAACAGCATTACGCTCATGGAGATCATGGGCAGTCCCCAGCGGAAATTTCGTACTGTTCATGTCGCAGGGACGAACGGGAAAGGATCGACATCAGCATGTATCGCGGCCATGCTTCAGGAAGCCGGCTATCGCGTTGGTCTCTACACCTCTCCTCATCTCGTGAGTTTTACCGAGCGGATCAGGATCAACGGTACGGCCATTTCCGAGGCTGAAGTCGTTGAATTGGCGCAGTCGGTTCGAGATGCCTGTGACGGTCTGAAGAGATCCGGCGCACCGGGAGGAATGATCCCGACCTTCTTCGAAGTGACGACCACAATTGCATTCCGGTATTTTGCTGATCAAGGTGTAGACCTCGCCGTGATCGAAGTGGGAATGGGCGGGCGGCTTGACTCGACGAACGTGATCACGCCGCTCGTCTCGGTGATCACAAACATTGACCTTGAGCATACCGAGTTTCTGGGCGCGACGCTTGAGCAGATTGCCGGGGAAAAAGCGGGCATCATAAAATCCGCAGTGCCGCTGGTGACCGGTGTGAAGCAGCAAGAGGTGATCAATCTTTTCGAGAGCCAAGCGATGGCCAAGGGCGCCCCAATGTATCGCCTGCAAAAGGATTTCAGGCCCGAGAAGCGCGTTCCAGGTGTCAGTCAGCGCTTCGATTACCGGGGATTGACGTCCAACTATGCGGACCTGCGTCTGAATTTAATCGGCCGGCACCAGGTAGACAATGCCTGTCTTGCTCTTGCCGCGATCGAGTGCCTCCGGGACGTTGGTTTTGCCGTGAGCGAGGCTGTCCTGCGGACAGGACTTGAACGGGCGCGTTGGGAAGGACGCATGGAACGGGTCGCGCAGCGGCCCGATATCTATCTCGACGGAGCCCACAACCCTGCTTCGGCGCGAGCTCTTGCCGGGACCATCTCCGAACTAAAACCGTTGTATCGCCGGCTTGTGCTCATCATCGGCATCCTTGGTGACAAGGATTACCGCGGAATCCTCGTCGAACTCCTAAGGCTTGCCGATCACGTCGTGGTTACGAAGCCACAGTACTCGCGCGCCCTGGATATAGGCGTGCTGACGACAGAGGTCCGGAATCTGCACGCTTCTGTCGCTACCGCTGAAACGGTGGCAGAGGCGATAAAACGGGCGCGTGAGAAAGCGTCGGCAGAAGATCTTATCATCGTCACCGGGTCCCTCTACGTCGTTGGCGATGCGAGGGCAGTGTTGTTGCCGGCTAGGGGCGTGACAGGTGAGTTAACGGGCCTGAAAGGATAAGATCAGGCAATGTGCAGCGGGGTACGGAATGCGGAACAACCTATTGCAGGACCAAGCGGGATGAAGAGGACAGGCATTGCAGCGGTCATCATTGTCTTCAGCCTTCTCTCCGGCCTTCTGACGACCGGCGC
>Ga0187779_10001872_pt1 | contig 13063 bp, 10 predicted proteins | sample 1015_Q2_SP10_10__FD_132435 | JGI IMG/M metagenome (GOLD analysis project Ga0187779, IMG submission 132435) | Tropical peat soil microbial communities from peatlands in Department of Meta, Colombia - 1015_Q2_SP10_10_MG | ecosystem: Environmental > Terrestrial > Soil > Wetlands > Peat | place... | reverse complement strand
GATCAACGTTGCTGTCACGACACCGGGCGCGTCGGCGACGAGCGTCGCGTAGGACAGGCTGTTTTTCGTCAGCTCGACCGATCGTTCGGCACGGTTGAGCCGCGCCCGCGCCTCGTCCGCCGCTGCCTTGGCCTGATCGAGCTGCGCATCGGTGGACCAGCCTTTCGACCGCAGGTCCTTGGTACGGGTTTCCGTCGCGCCGGCCTGGGCAAGCACGCCCTTCGCGGCGCTGAGTTCGGCCTCTGCCTGTTCCGCCTGCAGATTGAGGTCGACTTCGTCCAGCGTCGCCAAAGCTTGGCCGGCCTCGACATGGGCGCCGACTTCGACCAGCCGCTTCGAAACCTTGCCGGCGACCCGGAAGCCGAGGTCGCTCTCGATCCGCGGCCGGATGGTGCCGACAAAACTACGGTCGGCGACCGGGGCCTGATAATGGACCGTGGCCACCAAAACCGGCCTCGCGGGGGCCGGCTGCTGGGCGGTTGTTGGCTCGCAGGCGGCCAACCCCAATGCCAGCAAAATCGGTAACACGTTGTAATTCTTTGATAAATTCGTCAGGCGCGACATTTGTGGCCTCCATTGCCAGCCTGACGACTAACTAATGATAAAATTCGTTATTCGTCAATCGTCATTTAGTTCATACCTTCTCATACCTTCGTGAGGTGTCGGGACGGGACAGAGGCCACGAAATCGGGAAATGCCGGTATCCGCCGCTAACCGGCGGCGGCGGATACCTCGACCACGGCTTCTGCAAAGGCCAGCGGAGCTTCCTGCGGCAAGTTGTGCCCGATGCCGCCCTTGATCAGCCGGTGCACATACTTGCCAGTGAACTTCTTGGCATAGGCGCTGGGCTCCGGGTGCGGAGCACCATTGGCGTCGCCCTCAAGGGTGATCGTGGGCACGGTGATCACCGGGAATTCGGCAAGCCGCTTTTCCATGTCGTCATATTTCGGTTCGCCTTCAGCCAGTCCGAGCCGCCAGCGATAATTATGGACGACGATGGCGACGTGATCCGGATTGTCGAAGGCAGCGGCGCTGCGATCGAAGGTGGCGTCGTCGAAGTTCCATTTCGGGGAAGCGATTTGCCAGATGAGCTTGGAAAAGTCGTGCCGGTATTTGTCGTAACCGGCGCGGCCGCGCTCCGTGGCAAAATAAAACTGGTACCACCACTGCAGCTCGGCATTCGGCGGCAACGGCATCTTGCCGGCTTCCTGGCTGCCGATCAGATAACCGCTCACCGACACCATGGCCTTGCAGCGCTCCGGCCAGAGCGCCGCGACGATATTCGCCGACCTCGCTCCCCAATCAAAACCGGCGAGGATCGCCTTGTTGATTTTGAGAGCATCCATCAAGGCAACGACATCGGCAGCGACCGCGAGCGGCTGGCCGTTGCGAAACGTGTCGTTTGAAAGAAACCGTGTCGTGCCATAGCCGCGCACGAACGGGACGATCACCCGATAGTCCGCCGACGCCAGCAAAGGCGCGACATCGACAAAGCTGTAAATGTCGTAGGGCCAGCCGTGCAGAAGAATGACGGGAGGCCCGTCGGCGGGGCCGGCTTCGGCATAGCCGACGTTGAGCACGCCGGCGTCGATCTGTTTGATCGGCGCGAAAGAGGTGTGCGTGCCCGGCTTAATCGCTGGCAGATTTTTCCGGGTAGGCTGCGCCGCCGCGGAACCCATCATCCCGAATTGCGCGGCGGCGACGGTCATGGCCGCGGTCCCGAAAAAACGCCGCCGCTGATGATCGATTTCTTCGAACATTCTGATCGTCTCCATCGGAAAATCTCCTTAATTCGGCAATCGACGCTGTTCAGCGATTGCTGTCCGTGCACGGCGTCGCCGGCGCGGCTCTTTAGCGCTTCTGGTACGGGTGGAAGATGTAGTCCTTCGCCTTCACGGCCACATGGCACGTGTGTCCGCAATCCGAAGGGCTGGGATCCGCCGCGAAATTGTCGGATGCGGCGTCGTAGTTGAACAGCGCGTACCCCCATCCGCCGCTTTTCGGAAATTTCTTGCTGTCCTTTTCCATGACGAAAGCCTGGGTGAATACGTCTGGCACATCCACGGCGAAGGGAGCCTCTGTGCTTTTTTTCGGCTTCCATTGAAGCTTCGCGATCATGGCACCGTCAGGGAAAGGGTGACCATTGCCCGGCACGCCGGCCTTGAACGCGTTGATCATGGCCGCATTGGCGACAATCACCTTGAGCACTTCGTCGGTCCGCGCCGAAGAGACCACAGCCCAATCCTCGTATCCCTTGAAGTCGGAAAACGCGATCCCGTCCGGCGATTTCAGTGCGTACTTGTCCTGCGCGTAGACGGCCGCGCCGCCGAGGACGGCAAGCACCACCGTGACTGTCGCAGTCGTGAGCTTACCCTTGCGCTTCATGGCTAGTCCTCTTTGATGTCGCAGACGACCCCGGGATTGGACGTCACGGTGTGCGTGGCTCGCCGAAATTCTGGCAAAAGACCAAAGGAACCCGCGACTGCTGACATGGCAAGAAAATCGCTCTGCGTTGACGATATTGCAGAGTTTGATTGTTATCATGCGACCGACGAGCCACAACGACGGCCCAGTACACTTTCGCGTGTTTCAGCATGCCCAAAGTCTGTGCGGTATGAGACGATGGTATCGGTACAAAATCTGGTCCCCCGCCATGATGAAACGTGAGATCTTCCCGGTCGCCAATATCTACGTGCCGACCGCGCGCCGCAAAACGCTCGATCTGAAACGCGTCGACGCTATCGCGCAGAGCATGCTCACCGAAGGCCAGCAGACGCCCATCCTGGTGCGCGCGGACGGCGCGCGTTTCGTGCTGGTCGAGGGTCTGCACCGCCTGGAGGCGGCCAAGGCACTGGGCGAGACCACCATCGTCGGCTACCGCGTCGACGCGCGGAAGCACTAGCCCCCATGGCCCAGACCCACAAACAAATCGCCGACCGCGCTTTTGATTTCTGGCTGGCTCGCGGCGCCGTTCTGGTCATTGTCGCGTTACAAATCGCCATCGTGAACGACCTGATGATCGGGCCGCGCTGGCTGGCGCCGGCCCTCGAGCTCGCACTTCTCATTCCCCTGTCGATCGCGACCGCCTGGACACAACGGCGGGCGCGCAGCGCATCGACCGACGAGCAATGGAATATTGTCGGCCGCGACAGGGTGCTGGTCCGCCGGCTGGCGATCGCGTTGACGGCCATCGTGACGCTGATGAACCTCGGCGCGCTGATCCGGCTGATCATCGCTATCCTCGCGGGGCATGCCGGCAGCGGCCGCACGCTGCTGCTCGATGCGGTCAATATTTGGGTGACGAATGTCATCATCTTCGCATTGTGGTTCTGGGCACTGGATCGCGGCGGCCCGGCCGCAAAGGGATTCCGGCCCGACAAGGGAAAGGACTTTTTATTCACGCAACAACAGCAGACCGGCGAGGGAGCGCTCTACCCCGACTGGTCTCCCGGCTTTATCGATTACGTGTTCCTGGCATTCACGAACGCCACGGCCTTTTCGCCCGCCGACACGTTTCCGCTGACCGTCAGGGCCAAGCTGCTGATGATGGCGGAATCCGCCATATCGCTCGCGACCATCGCGCTTGTGGCATCCCGCGCCGTCGGAATCCTGAGCTGACGTTCGCCTTGCATCGGCGCGTGCATTCACCGCCGTTCCGGCTGAAATAACAAATCTTTTCCGATATCCCGAAGGCGGCTGTTAACCATCAACAAGAGCCGATGATTAAATCTTATCCAGTACAACCGCTCGATGTATCCGAGCGGTATTTGCATAACCACGACATAGTTTCATGCCAGGGCGGCTTTCCAGATTGTTGTCGGCGAAATTCGCTCGTGCATCCGGCACGTCGGCGTCACAATCGAAATTTTACAATCCGGAACGCCTGATCGCCGTCTGCGCCGTGACGCTCGCGATCATCACGCTGAGCAGCGCCGGCTTCATCATCTACAATCTGCGCAATCGGGTCATTTCCGAAAATGAGAAATCGCTGAGCAACGCCTCGCTCATCATCGCAAAGCAGATCGAGCAGACCTTTACCGCGATGGAGGTCCTGCAAAAGGAATTCAGCGAAGACATCGCGCGCCTGCCCGGCATCAGCAGGAAAACCTTCGACAGCCAGCTCAGCCGTTACGATGTCCATTCGAAATTGCGCGACAAGGCCGCCGGCATCCCCTACGTCGGCGCCCTCATCGTCTACAATGCCGGCGGCAAATTGATCAATTATTCGCGCCAATGGCCTCTTCCCGACAACATCAACATCGCCGACCGGGACTACTTCAACGCCGCCAGGCTTGGCCCGGCGTCGACTCCCATCCTGAGCCCGCCGGTCCGCAACCGCGCCACCGGAAGCTGGGTGATGAATCTCGTCCGCAAGGTCTCCAGCCCGAGCGGAGAATTCCTCGGGGTCATCTCGACCGCTTTCGAGCTGCAGTATCTGCAGACCTATTTCAGCGACATCAGTTCCGACACAGACAGCAGCTTTGCCCTGTTCCGGAATGACGGCGCATTGCTCGCCCGTTTTCCGCAAAACGACGCCGACCTCGGCCGCAGGTTTCCGACCGCGGTCGCCCTGAAGCTTACGGCCAATGCGGATCACGGGGTCGGGATGAGCGCCGGCGTGATCGACGGCGTCGTGCGCATGGTTGCCGCCCGCCGGGTCAATAATTTCCCGATTGTGGTCACGGCGACGAAATCTGCGGCCGCGGTGCTTGCCGGCTGGAAAAGGACGGCAACCTACATTGCCGTCGGCGCGGCGTTAATCATCGTCCTTGTCGCCGCCTTCGCCCTGCTGTTCACGTATTTGCTGCGCAACTACCAGGCGCTGGTGCAGGCGCGCGCCGAGCGGAACAGGGCCGAAGAGCTCCGCCAGCAAAGCCTGCGGTTTGACGTCGCCCTGAACAATATGTCGCAAGGTCTGGTGATGTTCGACGCATCATCGAAGCTTGTCGTCTGCAATTCGCGGTTTCTCGAAATCTACGGAATATCGCGAGACGTCGTAAAGCCGGGATTGTCGCTCCTGGACCTGCTCAAGCACCGGAAGGAATGCGGCTCGTTCGGCGGCGATCCGGACGAATACTACGCCAAATTGCTGAATCAGATCGCCAAGCGGACGCTGACGAAACAGAACGTTCCGACCCCTTCCGGCCGTATCATCCAGATCGTGAATCAGCCGATGCCGGACGGCGGCTGGGTGGCAACGCACGAGGACATTACCGAGAAGGTCGAGGCAGAAAACGCCATCCGTCAGCAGGATCAGCAGATCAACGCGGCGCTCGAAAATATTTCACAGGGCCTGTGCATGTTCGATGCGTCGCGGCGCCTGATCATCTGCAACAAGCAATACGCCGATATCTACGAGCTGGGCAAAGAGCTCACCGAGCCGGGCACGCCGTTCCTGGCAATTCTTGAGCATAACGTTGCCAAGGGTAATGCGCCGAAGGACAACGTTACTTACCTCAAAACCCGCATCAATGAAGTAACCAACAACCAGCCATACCAAACCATCAACCGGTTGCGCGATGGGCGTTACATCGCGGTAGTGCATCGGCCGCTGGCAAATGGCGGCTGGGTGTCGACTCACGAGGACGTCACGGAGGCAAGGCGCCGGGAAGAGTCGTTCAGGCTTCTGTTTGAAGGAAGTCCGGTCCCGATGTGGGTCACCGACCGGAAAACCCTGCGTTTCCTTGCCGTCAACGAGGCCGCCATCGCGCACTACGGATACAGCCGCGCGAAATTCATGTCGATGAGCGCGCCCGAGCTGCGGCCTCCCCAAGACCGCGGGCAATTCGCATCGTTCCTCCTTTCCCTGCCGGAGGACCAGTTCACCGAAAATACCGGGCAGCACCTGAAAGCCGACGGAACGACGATCGACGTTGCGGTGCATTCCAAGGCGCTGACCTATGAAGGGCACGACGCACGCCTGGCCGTCGTGCACGACATCACAAAGATCAAATACGCGGAAGGCGAGCTGCGCAGGACAAAGATATTCCTCGATGCCGTCATCGAGCATGTCCCGCTCCCGATCGTTGTGAGAGACCTCGCCGGGTCGGGAACGGGCACGCGCGGAAACCGGTTTACACTGTTCAACCGGGCCTACGAAGAACTGACCGGCGCTTCCCGCAAGGAACTCATCGGAAAGACCGCGCACGAGATATTTCCGCACTGGCGCGCCGACATGATCGTGCGCTCCGACGAAGAGACGATCCTGTCGGACCGGATCGTGCATACCCCGGAACACGAAATACCCACGGAATACAAAGGGCCGCGCCGGGTGACGGCAAAAAAGACCGCCATCAGGGACGATAACGGCCGGCCGCAGTACATCCTGACCGTTCTTGACGACGTCACCGAGCGCCGGCGCGCGGAACAAGACATCTGGTATCTGGCGCACAATGATTCGCTGACCGGGCTGCCCAATCGCGCCTCGTTGCTCGACTACCTGGCCGTCACGCTCGGACGATCGGCCGGAGATGGGGAACAATTCGTCGTCATGTGCCTCGATCTCGACCGCTTCAAGGAGGCAAACGACGTCTACGGACATCTGGTCGGTGACGATCTCCTGCGCGAGGCGGCCCGCCGGCTGCAAACGGCCGCCAAGGGAGCCTATCTCGCGCGTATCGGCGGCGACGAGTTCATCGCCGTGCTGGCGAGCGAGGATCCGGAGGAGGCCGCGAGAGAAACCGGCGAGCGCATGCTCGACGCGTTCAAGGACAATTTCGAGATCGATGGTCACCAGTTGCAGGTCGGCCTGAGCATCGGCGTCGCGATGTTCCCCGCCGACGGCTCCGACGTGAAAACGCTGATCGCCAACGCGGACGCCGCGCTCTATCAGGCGAAATCCGAGGTGCGCGGCTCATTGCGGTTCTTCGAGGAGAAACTCGGCTTGCGCCTGCGGGAACGGCGGGAAATCCAGACCGATCTGCAGACGGCGCTCGACCAGGGCGACCTGCTGCTGCATTACCAGCCGCAGAAAACAATTGCGTTCGGCAAAGTCGTCGGCTTCGAAGCGCTGGCGCGCTGGGACTGCGCCAAGCGCGGCATGGTTCCGCCCGATACTTTTATCCCGATCGCGGAGCAGAGCAGTTTCATCATCACGCTTGGCGAGCGAATCCTGCGCGAAGCCTGCCGCGAGGCGGCAACCTGGCCGAAGCCGCTCAAGGTCGCGGTCAACATCTCGCCCGTCCAGTTCCACCACGGCGACCTGCCGAGCCTGGTCCATTCGATCCTGCTCGAGACCGGCCTGAAGCCCGACCGGCTCGAACTGGAGATCACGGAAGGCGTCTTGATCGATGATTTTGCGCGCGCGGTCTCGATCCTGCGCAAGCTCAAAACGCTCGGCATCCACATCGCGCTCGATGATTTCGGGTCGGGATTCTCGTCGCTGTCGTACCTGCACGCATTCCCGTTCGAAAAAATCAAGATCGACCGCGCCTTCATCGGCGATCTCGAACACAATCACAATTCCATGGCGATCGTTCGCGCTATCATCACGCTCGGCCACAGCCTGAGTATCCCGGTCCTCGCCGAGGGCGTCGAGACGGAAACCCAGCTTTCATTCCTCAGGCAGGAAGGCTGCGACGAGGTGCAGGGTTATCTCACCGGCCGGCCCTTTCCCATCGAGAACTATGCCGAGTTGATTGGCCGCGAAGTGCCCACGCTGAAACACAAAGCGGCGGGGATGTAAGACTGCAGCGGCCGACGATCTCTCAAGACGACGTGAGCAAATCGATCTTCGTGTTGGCCAGGATCAGCCGCTTGGCCAAGAGCACGGCGAGATTGCGTATGATGCGCTCGCCGATCTGCGGATGTTTCTCGCGAAATGCGGCATAGGCATCGAGCGGCAGTTCAAGGCATTGGACCAGCGTGTCCGCCCAGACATCGGCGGACCGCTGATCTTCGAGCAACGCCATTTCGCCAAACACCATGCCCGCGACAAGCGTGGCCAGTCGCGCGCCGTTCGGCACCTTGACGCTGACCATGCCGCTTTGCAGGAAAAACACCGACGATGCCGGTTCCCCGGCGCCGATGATGCGCTGGCCGGCCTGGTATGTCCGGGGCTGCATGAGCGTCGCGAGCGCCTCGATCTCGCGCTCGGTCAAGCCTCCGAGCAACTGCTGCTCGGGCAGCGTGGTCGGATCATGCAGCCGGCCGTAGCCACCATAACGATAGATGACCTGGTCCTCGGCCCATTCGATCGCTTCATCGAGCATCGCAAATTTTCGCAGCTTCGATGGCGGCTCAAGCATCTTGTTCATCGCGGCGCCCAGCGACAGTTGCGGCTGGATGCCGCAGAAGATCACGGTCGTGTTGACGGCGCCCAGTTCGCCCAGACTTTCGGCGAGCAGGAGGCCGGCCGCCTTGGTGATCGTCGGAACGCGATGGAGGTCGAGAATGACAAACTGAAAATACGGCCGCCTTTCGACAAGCCGGCGCGACAGATATTCGATGGCGGCGAAGGTGAGCGCTCCGGTCAGCTCATAGACGTGGCAATCCTCGCGATGCTCGTCGAGAATTTGCTGCTCGTGCGGCTGGCGATTACGGCGCGACGAAACGCCGCCGATATTATAGTCGGCGACGATGCCATTTCTCACATTGCCGCTGCGATTGAAGATGTGCAGATCGAAATGCGAGGACAAAGCCACGCATACTTTCAGCCCTCGTACGCTGTTGCCGTGACTGTCGAGGCATGGCGAGTAGGTTCCCAGGCCAAGTTGCGACGGAAGCGCCGCGACGATACCGCCGCCGACGCCGCTCTTTGCCGGCAGGCCGACCCGATAGATCCATTCGCCGGCGTAGTCATACATGCCCGAGCTCGTCATGACGGACAGAGTGCGCGCAACGGCATAGGGACTGACGACTTGCTCGCCGGTGAGAGGATTTCGCCCGCGGTTGGCCAAGGTGGCGGCCATCACGGCAATGTCGCGCGCGGTCACCTGCACCGAACACTGGCGGAAATACACGTCCAGCACGGCATCGACATCGCCGCTTACAACGCCATAGTTGCGTAAAAGATAGGCAATAGCCCGGTTGCGATCACCGGTTGCGCGCTCCGAGGCAAACACGGCCTCGTCGACGCCGAGTGCGCGGCCGGCAAATTGGCCCAGAGTATCGAGGATGCGGTCGAACGCACGGCGGCCCTCCGCGCCATGAATGAGGCCCGAGCAGGCAATGGCGCCCGCGTTGACCATCGGGTTGAACGGGCGGTTATCCGCGCGCAGACGGATCGAGTTGAAGGCCTCGCCGCTCGGCTCGACACCGATGAGGGCTTCGACACGCTCCGCGCCAACCATCTCAAGCGCCAGCGCGAAAACAAAAGCCTTTGAAATCGACTGTATCGTGAAGGGAACGGCGCTATCGCCGACTTCGTAGATAAAGCCATCGGTGGTGGCGACGCTGACGCCGAAATGATCGGGATTGGCCTTGGCGAGCTCGGGAATGTAGTCGGCCACGGCCCCGCTACGGTCAGCGACAATTTCGACATGACAGCGTTGCAGAAAGCGCGACAGCGGCGGCCTGGCAAGGTCGTCGCCGCGGAAACCCGACCCAGCGGGTGTTCTTGCATCCATGTCTTCGCCCCCAAACCATGACCGAAGCAAGCCGCGTGCCGGGGGGCTAGGGACGCATTGACGCACAAGGGGATGATGGCGACCACGCCAGAGGCGAGATCGCGACTAGGCATTGGCCATGGCGGCTTCCGCGGGGCTGTGGGCGCCTGCCCTCTCGAGCAAACTTGCAAATTCGCGCGGGTCCGCCGCGGTCCGCACGATCATCGGTTCTTCGCGGCCACGAATTGCAATCTCCGCGCGTGCGAGCGGGTCAGGCGCGATGCCCGCGGTCACAAAAACCTCTTCCGAAACGATCGCCTTGCAATCGAGCGTCTTCGTCATGTCCTGCAGGCGCGCCGCCACGTTGACGGGATCGCCGAGCGCCGTGAACACGGTGTGATCCCGGAAGCCGATGTCGCCGATGATGACCTCGCCACCATGAACGCCGAGGCCGTACTGGATCGGCTCCGGCAGATCGGAGGCCAGCTGACGGTTCATGTGGTCCACATTGGCCGCGACATTCGCAGCCGCACGCAGGGCCTGGAGACAAGCGGTCTTTGCGTCGACATCGATCCCGAACAGCGCGAGAACGCCGTCGCCGACAAACTGGTTCGGCTGACCGCCAGCATCAAGCGCCGCCTGCGAACAGGCGCCGAGGAATCGATTGATGAGAAACACAACGTCGAACGGCAACCTTGCCTCGGCGAGCCTGGTCGAACCGCGCATGTCGACGAACATGCTGACGATGTAGCGCTCCTTGCCGATATTCATGCGGCGGCCCTTGCGTAGCAGATCGGCGTTCATGGTCGGCGGCAAAAGCGGAATGACGGACACATCCGATTGCGGCCGCAGCTGGCAAGCAAGGCGGATCGACGGGTTTGCCGAAACGCCGATGCGATCGAGCACAAACGCCTCGCGCCCCGACGGCGGCGGCAGCACGGACCGGTCGCTCACGACGCGGACGCGGAAGGTCGAGCAACGCGCGCGGCCGCCGCAGACGCTGGCATGCGGGATTTTATAGCGCAGGCTGGCCTCGAGAATGCTCAGCCCCTTCGGCACGCGCACCTCGCGATCGGGATAGGTGATCGTGAACAGTCCACGGCGGCGCTCGCGCAGCGTTCGTGCGCCGCGCGCGGCAAAAACCAGCGCGATGGCGGCGGCATAGCCGATCGGAAAATAAAAGAGCGTAATGGAATCGATGACCCTGCGTTGCGCGGCGGGCGTCCCCCGCAGATTTTCCTTGCGCCAGTCAGCATCTTCGGCGAGGTCAACAACCTCGTGTGCGCCGTGATGCGCGCCGATCATCGCGAGCGGCGGCATCAGCACCGCAATAGCGAGAAGGATGGGCCCCGCCCAGCTGAAGAACGATTTCAGCCGCAGCCAGAAATAGAGTCCGATGCACGCGTGCGTCCATGCAATCGTCAGCAGGATGAACTGCACCGCGATCATGTGCGGCCGCGAGACCCAATAGGCGAACAGCGGTGATGCGTAGTTCGGCGGCGCAAGCCCGTACAACGCGCCGGTCAGCCGCACGGCGCCAAAATGGCTGGCGAGCCAAAGCGGAATGCTCAGGCCGAGCAGGAGTTGCGTGATTTCAATTGTCGTGTAGCGAAAGTGCCGGCGTTGATAGAGCGCCCAAAGGCCGAGCGAAAAATGAATGCACGCCGCGGCATAGAGCGTGTCGTTGACGACCGGAATTCGCCACCACCAGACGTGAAACCGCAACCACGCTTCCATCGTCGCGTAGGAGATGTTGCCGAGTGCGTGATTGAAGAAATGCGTGAAGATGTATGCGAACATCACAAGCCCGGTGACAAGCCGGACCTGGCGCACGCCGATACCGCGCAACCACGTCAGAATCCCCGATTCGCTCGTCGCGCTCGCGGCGCGAGGGTCAACGATCGCAGGTGTGTCTACCGCCACGCTGAACCATCGTGAATGAGCAATCGATTTTGAAAATTACCCGGGTTGTTCCCTGCAAATCAAACGCGGGCCGGAAAGACCCGACATGCCGATCAGGTGCGCCGGAGGCTACTTCCAGTCGACGGTGGTGTCGAGCGGTGCCAGCGGATTGAGGTCCTTGGCCGGATCATAGCTGACCAGGTTCGCGGTCCACACGCCGAAGACAACGAACGACGCCGTAACGGAAATGATGGCGGTACGGATCATGACGGAGCTCCCTTTATTTTTGCCCGGGGGTTCCCCCGGTGCCGCAGGAGCATTTCGGCCCCGGCAGAACTAAAACTAGACGGGAGCGGGATCGGTTCCTGTGACCCGGGTCACAAAAGCGCGCATTTTGCCGCGGTCAAACGCAAAGCAAGAAAAAAGCGGCCCGTGAGGGCCGCTTGAGTTTTGGAGGTTCAGTTCAGAAATCCAGGGCCTGCCCCCGGGGAAGGGGCAGGCCGAAAGACGGTCAGGTGCTGGGGACTACGCTGGCCGTCAGGCTTCCGGTGGTAAGGGGGTGAACCACTGGACGAGCCGAAAACGTATCGTTGGGGCTGTGGAACGTCCGGGCCAGGCCGGTCACCACTGATGCGCCCGCGAGGAACGCGGTGGCGATGGCGAGGATGATGGTCTTGCGCATGTCCGTTGGCCCTGAATGACGCGGAAGCAACGTGCTCCCTGCAGTCAGGACACTAGGGCGACGGGCTCCTCACCGATGTGACCCGCATCACATAAATGCTGTTTTCCGACGACCGCCGAAAAGGCCCGTCAAATCGCGCTATTGGCAGCCCGCAACCGGCGCGCGAGCATGCCCATAACATCGAGCGCAAAAGTCGGCGCGCGGCTGACCAGAGTCAGGAAATCCTTCTTCGAAACCGGGACCAGCGCGACGTCGGTTTTGGCGACAGCCGTGGCGCTGCGCAACGCAGAGTCGATCAACGCCATCTCGCCGAAAATGTCATTGGTCTCGAGCGTCGCCAGCAGACGGTTGCCCAGCATGATTTCAACCTGCCCGCTCTGGATGACATAAAGCTCCTTGGCTATTTCGCCTTCCTTGAAAATCGTTTCACCCGGTTTGAGGTACCACACGGGGATGCTGGATTCGGTGAGAAAGCTAAAGCCGATAACGTCGTCCGACATGGATAAAAAACCTAGAGCTTGAGCTCTTTTTCAAGCTTCGGCCTGCTCTCGATGCAGTAGTAACCCGACAGGCGGGTGACCAATTTCAGGCGCATCCACTCATTGAGAATCCGGCTGACATTTTCGCGCGCTATGCCGGCCATGGCGGCGACGTCGCTTTGACTCAATTTCTGCCGGATCACGACGCGGCCGCCGCCGACGTCGTTGCCGAAGGCCTTGGCCAGATCGAGCAGCGCGCGGGCCACGCGGCCCTTGACCGGCAGAAACGTTCCGGCGGCGACCACCTGGTCCGTGTCGCGCAAACGCGCGGCCAGCAGGCTGAGAAGGTGCTTGTAGATGTCGGGGTTCTTGTTGGCGACCGCCTCGAACGAGGTGCGGCTGACGAAGCTCAGTTTGCAGTCGCGCAGCGCGGTGACCGAAGCCGATCGCGGGCG
>Ga0187779_10001871_pt1 | contig 13063 bp, 8 predicted proteins | sample 1015_Q2_SP10_10__FD_132435 | JGI IMG/M metagenome (GOLD analysis project Ga0187779, IMG submission 132435) | Tropical peat soil microbial communities from peatlands in Department of Meta, Colombia - 1015_Q2_SP10_10_MG | ecosystem: Environmental > Terrestrial > Soil > Wetlands > Peat | place... | reverse complement strand
TTCCCCTGGCTCGACAACGTCGAAGCGGCGACGCAGAGCATTCGCACCGAGCTCACCGCATTGCTCCGCGACCCGGCGGTCTTCGAGCCGTATGTGCGCGGCGATGCGCGGCGGCCCAACTACGATACGACCGGGATGCTGAACAATCCCGATTGGAGCGCGTTCTACCTCTGGCAGGAAGGAAAGATCGTGCAGGCGAATGCCGAACGCTGTCCGGCAACGATGGCTGCGCTGGCCGGCGTCCCGCTCGCGACGGTGAAGAACCGTTCGCCTTCGGTTCTGTTTTCGCTGCTCCGTCCCGGAGCGCGGATTCCGCCGCATACAGGCTTCGTCAATACCCGTCTCATCGCCCACCTGCCGCTCATCGTCCCCCCAGACTGCGGCTTTCGGGTCGGAAACGAGACGCGCACGCCGGTCGAAGGAAAAGCCTGGGTCTTCGACGACACGATCGAGCACGAAGCCTGGAACGGGAGCAACCGCCTGCGCGCCATCCTGCTGTTCGAGATCTGGCGTCCCGAGCTGACGGCCGAGGAGCGCACGCTCGTGAGCGCGATGTTCGAAGCCATCGACGCCCACAGCGGCGACAAGCCCGCCTGGACGATCTAGGCGAGCGAACCCCCGAGGAAGCGCTGCCCGGCGGCGAGGTCAGGACGCCTTGCCGCCTTCGAGCTCCTTGACGCAGGCCACCGACCACTTGCGGAAGAGGTCCTCGAACCAGAAGCTGCTCGTAACGAGCGGGCTCCGGATGAGGTCGCCACGCTGCGTGCCCCTCGTCTGGGCCGCGGTGCGCCGGTCTACGATTCGGCCGAGGAGCGTTCCTGTGTCGGCATCACGCACGTTGAGCGCTAGCGTCGCTTCGCCTGCGTCCTTGGTGAAGGACTTGGTCGTTCCACTGCCGTAGAGGTCTTCGACCGCGTTGACGTACATATCGGTCAGCGCCGGCGACAGCCGCAGCACGCCGGGACCGGGTGCCGTGACGAGCGAATAGCCGCGTGCCCGGAACGCTTCGCTGAGCGCGCTTTGCAAACCGGCTGCCGCATCGTCGGCGATCCTGCTGATATCGTCCTGCGTCAGGCGGCGGACCGAGGCGTGCGGATCCACGAAATTGCGGTTCCAGTCCGGGCGGAACGACACCTGAACGGGATCGATCATCACGCTCCGGTAGCGCGTCAGATCGGTGTCGGGCCGAAGATAGAGCTGGTCGAAGGTCCAGTTCCGGACCGACACCAATCCGTCGCCGGTCTGAGCATCGGCGGTCTGAGTCGCGACTGCGACGGCCGCCAGAACGAGCACTGCATAACGCGCCAGGAAAGAGTGGAAGCTCATGGTCAACCCCCGTCGGGACAGTTGGGTACATCCAACGAAGTTAACAGCGCATACTACATCGATATTTCGACCGCTCCCAAGCGAGGGCCGTTCGGGTCGCACTGCCGGCTCCCCGCGTCTCTGAAGACGATGCCGTGACCGCCGACTCCTCCGATTCGATCGCCGGCAGGCTCCTTGCTCGATTGCCGAGCTCCCCGGATGCGTATCCGCAAAAGATCGACCTGGTCGGCCTGACGGTGCTGGTGATCCGGTGGAACCGGACCGCGTATCGCGCCTCGAGCTTCCTGGACGATCGCATTCTGGGGCCGGACGTCGAGGGCGCCTGGTTTCCGCTCGACCGCGTCGCAGAAGCGGCGCGGTCGGCGGCGGAATCCTGCCCTTTGCACTTCATCTTTCATACGGGCCACGTCGGGTCGACCCTTCTCAGCCGCCTGTTGGACGAGACGGGCCATGTCCTGTCGCTTCGCGAACCCTTGCCTCTTAGAACCCTCGCCGAGGCGCATGACGTACTGCGTCGCCCAGACTCGCTGTTGAGCGAAGCTCAGTACGGCGAGATATCGACGATGCTCGCCAGGCTTTGGTCGCGCGGCTATCCCGGAACGCGCGCGGTCGTGGTCAAGGCGACCAGCAGCGCCGGACGTGTGGCCGGGCCGGTGCTCGCAGGCTGTCACCGATCCCGCGCGGTATACATGAACTTGCGCTCCGAGCCGTACCTCGCCACCCTACTCGCCGGACAGAATTCTCCGCTCGATCTGCGCGGTCACGGGCCGGAGCGCATTCGGCGATTGCAGAGCTTCGTGGCCGCCGCTCCCGCTCTGTCCGAGCTTTCGATGGGCGAGTTGGCGGCGGCGAGCTGGCTCGTCGAGTCCTGGACGCAGCGCGATGCCGTGCGGCGGTCCGCCGGCAGAGTGCTGCCGCTCGATTTCGAAACGCTTCTTGCGTCGATCGAGGACACTGTGCGGAAGGTTCTGCGCCACTTCGAACTGCCGGAAGACGAGCGGTATCTTGGGGCAATCGCGCGCAGCGCCGTATTGACACGCTATTCGAAGGCGCCCGAGCACGCCTACACGCCGGCGCTCCGCGCCGAGGTCCTCCGCGATTCGCGACTTCGTAATCGCGACGAGATCCACAAAGGCCTGAAATGGCTCGAACGGATGGCCCGATCCGAGGACGCCGTGGCGCAGGTCCTGGGCGGCTGACCTACGTCTCCGACCACATCCGCAACAGGTTTTGCCGCACGACGTCGAGCCGAACCCGGCTCTCCCAGCGCATCGACATCCCTTCGAGCGCGGCGATTTCGTTCAGCTCGTAGACCTGCGTGCGCCGGTGCTGGTCCGCGATATAGCTTTCGACGAAAGTGATGGACACGAGCCTCTGGCCGGACCGCACCGGGACGACCTCGTGCATCGACGTCGAGGGATAGACGATCGCTTCGCCCGGGGCGCCCTTGAAAGCGATGGCCTGGTTGCCGGTCACGATCGACAGCTCGCCGCCTTCGTAGGAAGAAGGATCGTTGATGAACACCGTGCAGGAGAGATCGGAGCGCAGATAGAGATTGCCAAGCTGGATCAAAGCCGCGTCCGCGTGAGCGCCATACTTCATGCCGGGCTCGTAGCGGCAGAGCAGCGGCGGTGCGACCCGCTTCGGCATCGCGAAATCGACGAATTCGCGCGAGCGCGCGAATGCGGCGTTCACGATGTGAACCGAATCGGCGTACCGGGGATCGGTGAGGTCCGCCTGCAGATTCTCCTTGGTCGAGTTCGCAGGGTTCGATACCCGGCCACTCACGAATCTCAGCTCTCGGCTCAAGGCCACCAGCCGCTCGATCTCGGACGCTGCGAGGAGATTCTTGATCTTCAGGAACACGTCGCGTCTCGCTTCGTCATGGGTGAAAAGGCCGAGCCCGGCCGGCGCCGAGGCGACGCCCTCATGATAAAGTCGCCGCCGTTGCCGCCGGCCGGGAAGCGCATGGACCGGGAGTATGCCATCACGGAGAGTCGACGGATGCAAGATCCCGACGCGGGGCTGTCGGAGGTTCCCGCCCTCGAAGCTCGAGCCGCTCAGGCGGAGCAATTCGGCCGCGACGCAGAGGCCGCTTCGCTCTGGACGAGGATTCTCGAGATCGATCCGAGGCATGCCAGAGCGTTGACGACGCTCGGGCTACGAGCGTTTCGCAGCGGAGACATGCCGAGCGCTCGCTCCGCTTTTCAGCGCGTGGTCGATGTCGGCGGCGCGGAGCCGCGGCAATGGATCAATCTCGCGCTGGCCTGCCGCCAGCTCAAGGACGAGACCGGAGAGGAGGCAGCGATCCGAGGCGCGCTCTCGCTCGATCCGACCGACTTGGTGGCGCTGATTCTGCGTGCCGACCTGCTCGAGCGGCAAGGCAAGACCCATCAGGCAGCCATGGCGTACGGAGCGGTTGCCTCCGTTGCGCCTCCGCTCGATCGGCTGCATCCCGAGCTCAGGGGCGCCGTGTCGCACGCGTTCGCGTACCGGGAAAAGTACGATCGCCGCTTCGCGGCGTTCATGGACGAGCACATGGAGCCGCATCTGCAGACGGCCGAGCGCGGCGATCTCGAGCGATTTCGCGACTCGCTCGACATCCTGGTCGGAAGGAAAAGGCGGTTCGACTCGCGGTCGGTGATCTACCACTACCCGAGGCTGCCAGCGATCGAGTTCTTCGACCGCTCTGACTTTCCGTGGCTCGATGCGGTCGAGGCGGCGACCGAGCAGATACGCGACGAATTCATCGAGGTCCTGAAGGCCGAACAGGGATTTGCGCCGTACATCTCCTATCCGGCCGATGTGCCGCAAAATCAGTTCGCGGAATTGAACAACTCTCCGCGGTGGAGCGCCTTTCATCTCTACAAGCTCGGAGAGCGGGTCGAAGAGAACGCCGCCAAATGTCCGCGGACCATGGAAGTGCTGTCGACAGCCCCGCAGCCTGATCTTCCCGGACGCACGCCCGCGGCCATGTTCTCGCTGCTCAAGCCGAAAACCCGGATCCCTCCGCACACCGGCGTGACCAACGTTCGTCTGGTCACCCATCTCGCGCTCATCATTCCCGAGGATTGCCGGTTCCGGGTAGGTAACGACAGCCGGCAGTGGGTGCCTGGACAAGCCTGGGTCTTCGACGACACGATCGAGCACGAGGCGTGGAATGACAGCGACAAGCTTCGGGTCGTCCTGATCTTCGACGTCTGGCACCCGCACCTGACTGCGGCCGAGCGCGCGATGATCACGGCTCTGATGGCGGGCATCAAGGCCTTCTCGGGCGAGGCCGCCGGGTTCGAGCCGTAACCGGATCACGGGCCAAAGGCGTAAAAAAACGGCGAGCCGAAGCTCGCCGTCGAGATGCCCGATTCCCGCGATCAGAACTTGGCGGTCAAGCTGATGAAGATCTTGCGGCCAAGCGCGTCGTAGACTTGCGGGTACGTGTTGCCGTTGCCGAACGGCGGGCCGGCGATCGTCGAGTCGGTGATCGGCGGATCCCGGTCGAACAGATTGTCGACCCCGGCGTACAACGTGAACGTCTTGTTGATCGCCCACGACCCTGCGAGGTCGAAGTAATCGCGCGACCCCAGCGTCTTGATCACCGACGGGAAGGTCCCCGACAGCAGTTGATTGCCGCTGGAGAGGTCGATGTCGACCGAGTCGAGGTGCCGCCATGTAAGCGCCACGTCGACGTTCCACGGCGACGACCACGTCGTGCGGAACTTGTGCCGCCACTTCGGCTCGGGAATTCCGCAGACCGACCCGTAGAAACCGGCGCAGTCGTAGGGGCCCAGGCCTTGGTCGGTGACGAACTCCTTGAGCCAGGTGCCGATGAAGTTGAAGTTGATGCTTCCCCACTTGTCGATCGGCAGCGTGTAGTTGGCGGAAAAGTCGACGCCCGACGTCTCGAGCTTCGCGAGGTTCTGGTTCGTGCCGGTCACGAAACCGCCCGCCAGCCACAGCGTGCTCGCGACCGGGTCGCGGTGGATCAGATCGCAGAACAGGCCGGATGAGATGCAGTTCGTGACGACGTTGGTCGGGTTCAGCCGCGAGATGACATCGTCGACCTTGATCTTGAAGTAGTCGAGCGAGACCGACAGGTTGCGCCCCGGCTGGAAGACGGCCCCGAGGGTGTACGTCTTGGCGTTCTCCGGGTCGAGCGCCGTGTTCCCGCCCTGCAGGTAGTTGTACTGGCCCGCCGGGTTCGTGAGCACGAGACTGCCGTAGCGGTTGGCCGGCAGCCCGGTCCGGAGGCATTGCGCCAGCGTTGCAGTCGGGTTCGGACCGCCGCACGGGTCGGACTGCATGCTGAAGAGGTTCAACCCCTGCGGCAGGAACAGCTCGATGATGTTGGCGGCCCGCGTGGCTTTCTGGTAGCTGCCCCGCAGACGCACTTCCTTCACCGGCGCCCACTCGGCTCCGATCCCGTAGGTATTGGTCGTCTTGCCCGTGTCGTAGTCGGAGTACCGGTAGCTGCCGTTGATGCTCAGGAGCTGCGCCCAGGGCCGGTCCTGGATGATCGGCACCTTGCCTTCGACGTAGGCTTCCTTCACGGTGTAGCGGCCGTTCACGGGCTGGATCGGTCCGCCCTGGCCGGCGAGGTCGAACGTCGAGAACTCGACGTCGGTGTTCAGCTCCAGCTTCTCGACCCGGCGCTCGAGGCCGCCGGCGATGCCGATCCCGTCCTTGGCCCACGGCAGCTTCCAACCGTACATGCCGAGATCGGCCGAGACCGTGCCGCCGACGACGCTCTGCTCGGTGAAGCCGTTCTGGAACCCGGGCGTCTGCAGGTAGTTGAGCGCCGCCTGCGTGACGCCGCCGAGCTGGAAGATGTTCCACGGCACGCAGTTCGGGTCGGTGCCGTCGAGCACGGAGGCGCAGACCGGTTGCCCGGTCTTGGGGTCGGTGACCACGTTCAGCGCCCGTCCGATGCGTATCTTCGACATGTCGTTCAGATACTCCTCGGAATACACGTTCTTGCCCATCTGGTACCACACGTCGTAGTCCCAGCCCGAGGCGAACGGCAACTCGCCCTTGAAGCCGAGCACGCCGCGATAGTCCGTATGGCGCCGGTCGTCGACCCGCCCGCCGCCTTCGACGTTGCGCCTCGCGATGATCAGGTCGCCGGGCGTCGACCCAGTGATACCGAAAGCGGCCTTGAAGGACGGTGAAAGCAGGGGGTTGTTGTCGTTCGCGATGAACTCGTTGCCGAAGTCGCCGCTCGGCGCGATCTGGGCCTCCGACCGGTCGTCCATGAACTGGAACTCGGTGTAGGCGCGCATCCAGGGCAGCATGTCGTAGTGCGCGAAGAAGTCCGCGAGATAGCGCTCGTCCGGTCGCTGGTAGTAGTTGTACGGCGCGAAATTGAACTGGTCGGTGGCGGCGGAGAAGGGGCGCACGTTACCGGCGGCGTCGGCGATCGTGAACGAGTTACCCGTGTTCAGGTCGATGAAGCGCCCCGGGAAACTGGTCGACGAGCCACCGCAGTTGAAGCCGGTCGAGCTTTCGCCCGTCGCGCAAGCGCTGTAGTCCCGGTTGGCCTGCAGCACCGAGTGCGAGCGCTGGTAGCCGAGGAAGACGGTCGCGTTCCCCTTGCCGTTCGCGAAATCGCTCCCCATGGTGACGCTATAGTTCTCGACCTCGCCGTCCGAAGAGACATTGCCCGGTACATTAAACTGCGCCGGATTGGTCGCCTCCCGTGCCGCGACCACGCTCGCGAGGCCATTGCTTTGCTGGTGGTTGTAGAAGCTGTGGCCGATGTCGAACTGCACGCCCTGGAACCGGTCGTTCATGATGAAGTTCACCACGCCCGAGACGGCATCCGAACCGTAGACGGCCGACGCGCCGCCGGTGTAGATGTCGACGCGCTGGATGAGCTGGACCGGCACCCCGTTGATGTCCGTGGGATAGAAGGTCGGGTCGCCGGCGGGCATGCGGCGCCCGTTGAGCAGGACCAGCGTGCGCTGGGCGCCGAGGCCGCGCAGATTCACCGAAGCGGTTCCGGTCGCGCCGTTGGATAGCATATTGCCCTGGTCGGCGAAGACCTGCGGCATGTTGTTGAGCAGGTTTTCGGTCGAGACCGGATGCTCGAGCGCGATGTCCTGCGGGGTGATGATCGAGATCGGGCTCGTGCTCTCGAGGTTGGGCGACGGGATCCGCGTTCCCGTGACGGTTATCTTTTCCTGGTAACCGGTCGACGGGGCTGCCGCTGTGGTCGCCTGCCCGTAGGCCGCCGGCGCCGCCACGCCGACCAAGATTCCCGCGCCCAGGGCCTGAGTTACCGCAATCGACAGCTTTTTTCTATGCATCCTCTTCATCTGAAACCCCCATGGAGTTGAGAGCTGCTGCGATCTATCCAACGCTTTGGTTCTGTTCGCCGACGAGCGGGCATTGGGCCGCTCAAGGTTCAATTACCGGGTTTGCAAATCGGAACCCCCAGGAAAACCTAAATAAGAATCAAAATAAAAACGATGAACTTCCCTGGTCGGAGATAGTTGCAACGTTACAACAGCGCCAATTCGAGTCGCAACAAAATGGCGGCGTTGGTTACAATCGGCGCGAAAGGCTGTTGCAAATGTGCCAACGCAGCGCAGTCCGCAGTGCAGCGAAGACGATGATCAGGCGGACCCGGCTCACACGACTCTGGCGGTTCCTCCGCGCGGCGCCTCGATAGACCGATGCCCTTTCGCATCCTTCCCGCCAAGCCGGGCGACACCCGGCACGTGCTGGAGATGATCCAGGCGCTCGCCGACTACGAGAAACTGCGGCACCTGTGCGTGGCCACCGAAGCGGGCCTCGAGCAGGCTCTGTTCGGCGAGCGTCCCGCGGCCGAGGTTGTCCTCGGATGGGAAGATGCACAACCTGTGGCGTTCGCGCTGTTTTTCCACAATTTCTCGACGTTTCTCGGACGAAAAGGGCTGTATCTGGAGGACTTGTTCGTAAGGCCCGACTTTCGGCGGCGCGGCTACGGCCGCGCGTTGCTAATCCACCTCGCCCGCATCGCGGTGGAGCGAGGCTGCGGCCGGTTCGAGTGGGCCGTGCTCGATTGGAACGCCCCGGCGCTGGGCTTCTACGCTTCCCTGGGGGCGACGGTTCTGTCCGACTGGCGCATCACCCGCGTGACCGGCCCTGCGCTCGCGAAGCTCGCCGAGAAGCCGATTCCCGACGCGCGCTGAGGCTCGCGCGAGCCGCGGCTTGCGGCGATAATGTTCGTTTTCCCGCGGGCGCCGGGGCACCTTGAGCTCCCGCCCGGCCACCCATGACTCCCTCGAGCCTCTTCCGGCATCTCGGTTGCGACGCCGACTTCTGGTCGCTGCGCTTCGTCGACGAGCGCGCCGAGTGCTATGCCGTGCGCAAGAACGTGCCGCAGCCGCCGTTCTATGTCTCCGATCGCGGCGCGATGCTGACCGCGTATGCTGCCGGCGGCTGCGGTTACGCCGCCACCAGCGATCTTTCCATCGAAGGGCTTCAGGCCGCTCTCGACCGCGCCGGCGTCTGGGCGCGGGCCACGGCCCCGAAATCGCTCATCGACTTCCGCGCCGTGCCACGTCCTGCTCCGCAGGGCGTCTACGCTTCCCCGGAGATCGACGCTCGCGGGCGGACGCGCGCCGAATGGTACGAGCTCCTGGCCGAGGAATCGGTCGCTGCGGGTTGCGATCCGAGGATCGTCGACTGGGAGGCGACCGTGGAGACGCGGACCGCGGAGCACCGGCTGCTCACCAGCTCGGGCGGCGACGTGGTCCAGAGCTACCGCTTCGTCATGCCGGGAATCGCCGTGACCGCCCACGCGGATGGCGACACCCAGGTGCGCACGCTAAACGGTTATCGCGGTCTCGCCCAGCAGGGAGGCGAGTCGATGCTCGAGCGGTTCCGGTACGTGGGCAGCGGACGGCGGGTAGCCGAGGAAGCCTTGCAGCTTCTGCTCGCGCCGAACTGTCCGAGCGGCAAGACCGACCTCCTGCTGCTGCCGGACCAGGTGATTCTGCAGATCCACGAGGCGATCGGGCACCCGCTCGAACTCGATCGGATCCTCGGCGACGAGCGGAACTTCGCCGGGACGAGCTTCGTCACGTTGGACATGCTCGGCAGCTACCGCTACGGGTCCGATCTGCTGAACGTGACGTTCGATCCCACGTGTCCCGAGGAGCTCGCGAGCTATGCCTTCGACGACGACGGCACCCCCGCGGAGAAGGTGTACCTCATCCGCAACGGCATTCTGGAGCGGCCGCTCGGCAGCGCCCTGTCGCAGACGCGCGCCGGCGTGCCGGGCGTGGCCAACGCCCGAGCCGACAACTGGAACCGGCCGCCGATCGACCGCATGGCCAACATCAACCTGGAGCCGGGGGACGCCTCGCTAACCGAGATGATCGCCGGCATCGAGCGCGGGGTGCTGATGAGCACCAACAGCTCCTGGTCGATCGATGACTCGCGCAACAAGTTTCAGTTCGGATGCGAGTGGGGACAGCTGATCGAAAACGGGCGCCTCGCCACGGTGGTGAAGAATCCGAATTACCGCGGGATCTCGGCAAGCTTCTGGCGGAGCCTCGAGCGGGTCGGCGACCCCTCGACGGTGCAGGTGCTCGGAACGCCGTATTGCGGCAAGGGCGAGCCGTCGCAGGTGATCCGCGTCGGCCATGCCGCGCCGGCCTGCGTCTTCACCGACGTGGACGTGTTCGGCGGGGAGGCGTGATGAGCCATTCGGCGATGGAAACCTATTTCCGCGACGTGGCGTCGCTGCTCGATCGCTCGCTCGTTCGAGGCGAGGTGTACACCTGCAGGCTCGATGCGGAGGCCTCCGACTTCGTCCGGCTCAACCGCGGCAAAGTGCGCCAGCCCGGCACGGTGACGCAATGCTACCTGCGGTTGCATTTGATCGAAGGCAGCCGGCACGGCGAGGAGTCGCTCACCGTCTCCGGCGATCTCGCGCGCGACCGCGAGCCGATTCTCGTCGCGCTGGCTCGGCTGCGCGCCGCGCTCGCGGGACTTCCCGACGATCCGCATCTCGCGTATTCGACCGAGGTCCGCGACACCCGGGACGTGCGCAGCGGCTCGCTGCCGGCTGCGGAAGCGCTGATCGATTCGATCCTCGACGCGGCTTCCGGACTCGATCTCGTCGGAGTGTATTCGGGCGGGCCCGTGTATCGCGGATTCGCCAATTCGTTCGGGCAGCGCAATTGGCACGAGGTGGCGAGCTTCAACCTGCAATGGAGTCTGTATCATCGCGCCGACAAGGCGGTGAAGACGGCGTACGGCGGGTTCGCCTGGGACGCGGAAGCTTTCGCCGCCAAAATGGCCGGCGCGCGGCAGCGGCTCGCGTTGCTGGCGATGCCGGCGCGCTTGCTCGAGCCGGGTCGTTACCGCGCCTATCTCACGCCGAGCGCGATGGAGGAGATCGCCGGCATGCTGTGCTGGGGCGGCTTCTCCGGCCGCGCCTTGCACACGCGCCAGAGTTGCCTCTTCCGCCTCAACACGGGCGCCGCCGAGCTCGACCCTTCGGTCGGTTTCAGCGAGAAGACCGGCGACGGCGTCGCCCCAGCGTTCCAGGACGAGGGCTTCACCCGGCCGGACGAAGTCCCGCTGGTCACCGGCGGACGCATGGTCGGCTCGCTCGTGAGCCCGCGCACCGCCCGGGAATTCGCGCTGCCTCACAACGGCGCCAATGCCTCCGAAGTCCCCGAATCGCTCGACATGCGCGGCGGCGAGCTATCCGACGACGATGCCTTGAGTCTGCTCGACCGGGGCCTGTACATCGGCAACCTGTGGTATCTCAACTTCTCCGATCGACCCGCCTGCCGCATCACGGGCATGACGCGATTCGCATCGTTCTGGGTCGAGGACGGCAGGATCGCCGCGCCGGTCGATGTCATGCGCTTCGACGACAGCGTGTTCCGGCTGCTGGGTCGGGAGTTGATCGGTCTCACCCGCGAGGCGGAGCTTCTGGTCTCGAGCGACACTTACCGACAGCGCAGCGTGGCGAGCATGCGGCTTCCCGGAGCCGTGGTTCGGGAAATGGCGTTCACGTTGTAAGGCGGAATTTCCTTCCGGCTTCGCCGACGCGTCGGGACTTGCGCGGCGCTTTCGATTCCGCGCGACGTTGCGCCACTCCGCATGGGACGGTGCACGAGCGACCCGTCACCTTCAGCGCACCCAGAGCGCGAGCTCCTCGCGCACGCGCGCGATCACGCTGGTCCAATCGCCGGCCGACGGCTGGCGAAAGAGCCGCGCGGTCGGATACCAGGGGCTGTCCCGACGCTCGAGCATCCAGCGCCAGTCGTGCGGATTGAAAGGCAGAAGAATCCACACCGGTTTGCCCATCGCGCCGGCGAGGTTGGCCACGCTCGTGTCGACCGTGATGACGAGGTCCATCAGCGTCAGCACGGCGGCCGTTTCGGCGAAATCGTCCAGCGCGTCGCCGACGTGGCTCAGCTCGGTGCACGCCGCGAGCAGGGCGGCGTCGGCTTCGGGAACATCCTTCTGCAGGCTCACCCATTGCGCCCAGGGGCTTACGAGCGCGAGCATCTGCGCGAGCGGCATGCTGCGCCGATCGTTCCTCAGCTTGACGCTGCCGCTCCAAACCACGCCCACTCTCGGCCGGTCGTACGTGCCGAGCCGCTCGATCCATTCGGCGACGCGGCCGGCGGCGCTGCCGAGGTAGGGCACGCTCGCCGGAATGGTCGCGAGATCGGTCTTGAAGGCGAGCGGAAGGCTCATCAGCGGACAGTGGCAGTCGAAGGCCGGCAAGGCAGCCCCGCGCGGAACGGCGAGCGCGACGCCTTCGACGCCGACCATCAGCGGCAGCAGCGGAGGCTGCGCTTCCAGGATGACCTTCGCACCCAGCGCCGCGACCCTCGTCGCGTAGCGGCAGAAGAGAATCGTGTCGCCGAGTCCCAGCTCGGCATGGAGCAGAATCGTCTTGCCGGCGAGCGGCTCGCCGCCGAGCCACAGAGGCTCGCTGAAATCGCGCTTGCCTGCGCGCCGCTCTTCGAGCTTCCAGCGCCATTCGTACTCCTGCCACCCGCGGCGGAAGTCGCCGAGCAGCAGCAGGGAATCGGCGAGGTTCCAGTGCGCCGAGGCGTGATCGGGCTTGAGCTCGAGCGCGCGCTCGTAGCTCGCGATCGCTTCCGGATGACGAGAGAGCTCGCGGAGCGCGTTGCCGCGGTTGTAGTGAGTCTCGGCGGAATCCGGCTTCAGGGCGAGCGCCCGGTCATGGCTCGCGAGCGCCTCGTCCGCTCGATCGAGCTCGGTCAGGGCCACGCCGCGGTTGTCGCAAGCGCTGGCATAGTCGGGCTTGAGCTGGAGCGCGCGGTCGTAGGACGCGAGAGCTTCATCGAGGCGGCCCAGCGCCGCCAGCGCCGCGCCGCGATTGTTGTAAGCGGCCGCGTAACCGGGCCGCGAGCGGATCGCGCGATCGTAGCTCTCGATCGCCTCGGGGAGTCGCTCGAGCTCCGCGAGCGCCACGCCGCGGTTCTCATAGGCCTCGGCATAGTCGGACCTGAGCGCGACCGCGCGGTCATAGCACTCGACGGCTTCCTGCCAGCGGCGCAGCAGGCCGAATGCGACGCCGCAGTTGAAATGCGCCTCGGCGTACTCGGGATTGAGCGCGAGCGCGCGCCGGTAGCTCTCGAGCGCCTCGTCGTGCCGCCCGAGCTCGCCGAGCGCAACGCCGCGGTTGAAGTGAGCATCGGGGCTCGATGGGTTGGTCGCGACGGCTCGGGTCAGCAGCGCGACCGCCTCATCCGGCCTG
>Ga0187779_10001868_pt1 | contig 13079 bp, 12 predicted proteins | sample 1015_Q2_SP10_10__FD_132435 | JGI IMG/M metagenome (GOLD analysis project Ga0187779, IMG submission 132435) | Tropical peat soil microbial communities from peatlands in Department of Meta, Colombia - 1015_Q2_SP10_10_MG | ecosystem: Environmental > Terrestrial > Soil > Wetlands > Peat | place... | reverse complement strand
GTCTGACAGGGCGTGACAATCGCCTCGGCCCCTGTTGCTTCAGCCTCTCGAATACGTTCGGCGCCCATCCTGTGCTGGATTTCCGGATTGACCGTTTTCAAGCCGCCGCCCATGCCGCAACAGGAAGAAAAGGCACGGTGGCGCGGCATCTCCACCAGTCTCAGCCCCGGTATCGTCTGTAAGATGCGTCGGGGCTCATCATAGATCCGATTGTGACGCCCCAAATGGCAGGGGTCGTGGTAGGTTACGACGAGTGGGACTTCGTGTTCGAGGCTCAAAAGCCTGTCCTGAAGCAAGCGGTCGAGAAGCTGGACAAGATGCACTATCCGCACCTTCTCGGGCCAGAGTTTCGAATAGTCCGAATGCAGGCCCTTGAAGCATCCGGCACAGGAAACGACGACGGTACTGAGCCCCATTCGAGCGAGCTGGTCCGAACGTTTCTTGGCCTCCGAAGGAAAATCGAGGTCTCCCATCCTCCGCAGCTTGCCGACGCAACAGGGCTCTTCATCGCCTAAAATCGAAAAATCGATCCCCGCCTCCTGGAGCAAACGTGCCGTTTGCACAGCCACGGACTGCATCGCAGGGTCGAAACTGACCGTACACCCGGCAAAATAGATGAGTGATGTCGGATGATCACGCCAGAGCGGCACCGGCATTTTCAAGAAGCCCGCCTCCCACGCCATCTTCGCCCAAATGCCACGCTCCTGCTGGGGTTTTCCGAAGGAATTGTTGAATTCCTTAATCTGTGCGAGTTGTTTGATCTGGCTTTCCGGCTGCGGGATCCCCGCGTTCACGAGAGACCAGCGCGTCTGCTCCCAGAGTTCCGGAGTATTGATGCGCACCGGACAGACCACGTGACACTGCCCGCAAGCGGAACATTCATAGAGTCCGTTGAGGAAATCGGATCTCTCTTTCTCGGGCAGACGATCTTTGACGAGTCTGCGCAGGGAATCGAGTTTACCCCTCGCCGTGATGCATTCCCGCTTATCCTGCGCATACACGGGACACCAGACCTGACACTCACCGCAGCGCGCACAAGCCTCCAGCTCGATGAGTTGCCTGCGGGTCAGGCCCCTTGCTATCTTGTCGCCCTGTGTTTCGCTACGTCGGGCCAATAGAGGTCCTTCCTTTCCTGCTCTTCCAAAGCATTCATTCCGATTACGAGAGGAGAGAGTATGCTGTGCAACAGTTTGCTGTGCGGCAGGTACAGAAGCAATGAGAGTCCGCTGAAGCAATGCAGGACCCAGAGCGCGGTCAGCCATGGCTTCAGCGCCTCGAGAGTATAGTTACCCGGAGGGATGAAGAGCCGGCCGACAAACGAGTATCGTGCTATCTCGGCAGGCGCTAAAGCGAGACGGAGCCCCTCCAAAGCAAACCCCGAAAGGGTCAGCCAGAAAAGAAGAAAAAGAAGGACGAGATCCGCCTGGTTATTAATCTGCTGCGCAGGACGAAATAAGAACCGCCGCACACTCGCCGCAACGAGTCCGAGCAGGAGTGCAAGCCCGAAGCTATCGCCCCAGATCTTGATAAAGACATACCCTCCCCCGCGAAGGAAATATCCCGTGAGGCCGCCGTCAAGGTTGAGATATCCCAAAGGCTTCAGGAGAAACAGGAACAGAGAGAGGAATGCCAGGGCGATGAAGCCGAAAAAAATTAGAAGATGAAGCAGCCAGCGGAACGAGGAAAGGCCGAACAGCTGTCGCTGGAGGAAGACCTCGGCAAGCCATATCTTCACTGCGCGGCCCCATTTCCTTCCATCAACCATAGGCTGCCTTATCCCGCGGTTGCAGTCACGCCATTTGCGGTATAAGGCAAAGTAGAAATAGCCGCTGGCAAAGAGATCGGTCACCCAGAATAGCAACCAAGGTTTCGGGTAACTGACCAGCTGAATCTCTGTCATCTCTGCACGTTTAGACCCGGCGTTGATTTCACTCTTTTCGCCATTCCTTTGCTTTACAAAACAGTCGTTTTAGTATAGCATATCGCTAAGATGAAGGCCTTTTTTCATACCGATCATATCAGCCTTCTGCGCTCTCTGACATGCAGCCGGAACCGAGTCTAATCGCTTTGCCGACAATGAGAGGAGGCTCCTTTTTTTGCGGAATCCTCTCCCCGATTGTATCTCTTTGGTTGTATATCTTTCCTGAAAGAGGCCCGGCGTGAGCCATTTTACGATCGCCTGCAGGAGTTGCGGCAAGGTCCTTGAGAATACCTTTTGCGCCTCCTGCGAACACTGCAGGGATTCGCTCCTCAGAACGATCTATGGAGACACTCACTTTACGGAAAAGAGTGCGGACGGAATCTGGAGGTTTAACTGGCTTCCGGTCCACTCCCCTGACTTTCGTCAGCCGGGGCCGGTGGTCTACCGGTCTTCGGGCCTCGCAGCACGTCTCGGCCTCACGAATCTCTTCATCGCCTTCAATGGATACTGGCCCGAGAAGGGAGCATCGCTCCAAACCTGCACCTTCAAAGAATTCGAAGCAGCGGTAGTGCTCCAGAATGCCCTCGAAAACGGCTTAGACGGCCTTGTTGTGGCCTCTGCAGGAAACACCGCAAGGGCCTTTTCCCATCTCTCTTCTGTCTCAGGCCTCCCGGTAATCATCCTTGTTCCGCGGATGTGCCTCACGGAGATGTGGTATCTCGAAAGCGCTTCGAGGATTCCCACCCTTGCGGTCGGAGACGGTGATTATTCGGACACGATCGATGTAGCGAAGAGGATAGCGATAAACACAGGATTTCCCTTTGAAGGCGGGGTGAAAAACATAGCGAAGAGGGATGGCCTCGGCGTTATTCTCCTTGAGGCGGTTTCCGCGATGGGGGCGCTTCCAAATCATTATTTTCAGGCTGTCGGGAGCGGTACGGGAGCCATCGGCGTCTGGGAAATGGCGGAGAGGTTTCTCAAAGACGGCCGCTTCGGCTCACGCCTTCCCGTGCTTCATCTCGCGCAGAACCTCCCCTTCGGGCCGATGGTAAAGGCATGGGAAAGAAACAGCCGCAGTCTTTTTGCTGACGACCTGAGGCCCGAGTTGATCGGAGAGATTACTACACGGGTGCTCTCGACGCGCTACCCCGCCTACTCGGTCGCAGGCGGGGTGTTCGACGCGCTCAAGGCGACAGGCGGAAAGATGTACGGGATAAAGAACGATGCGGTCTATTCCGCCATGGATAGCTTCGAAGAGACAGAGGGAATAGATATCGTGCCTGCGGCAGGAGTAGCCGTTGCCGCCCTCCGAAAGGCGCTGGATAACGATTCCGTCGGGAGAGACGATACCATTCTCCTCAATATAACGGGCGGCGGTGAAAGAAGATTGAAGAGAGAGCATAAGACGTATGAAGTCGAAGCCGCCTTCGTATCGAAGAAGGCTTCTGAAAAAGAGATAGAGGAGGTACTATGCAGCCTGAGGAAGAGCTGATAGCGATACTCAAGGAAGACGGGACAGATTTTACCGCCTCCCTTCCCTGTGAAAAGTTCAAGTGCCTTCTCGGGATGATCGGCGAACAGTTCTTCCACGTACCCCTCACGAGAGAAGAGGAGGGAGTCGGCATATGCGCCGGTGCCGCGCTCTCCGGCAGGAAGCCTGCAATCTTCGTTCAGAGTTCAGGCGTCGGGAATATGATAAACGCATTACTTTCCCTCACCGACTTTTACCATTTTCCCCTTGCCCTTTTTGTCAGCCAGAGAGGTGTGTATCGGGAAAAAATCGAAGCCCAGCTCCCCATGGGAACGCGGCTTCGGGGAATATTGGAGGGTGCAGCCATAGAGAATTCCCTTATCAGCACGCGGGAAGACTTCCGGCTCGTGAGAAAGAATCTGCCCGAAGTATATGCCGGGGCCAGGATCCACGCATTCCTCCTGAGTCCTGCCCTCTGGGAAGGTTCGGAATGCCGTTCCGAACCGCCAAAAGGCGCAGGGCCCGACGCAACAAAAAAGACGCGTCATAACCCTCCCGGAGGACATCATCCTCCTCCCGGGTTTACCCGTTTCGAGATCATCAGCATGATGGCACCCTATCTCGATTCAAGGGTTGTCGTATGCAATCTCGGCTTTCCGTCGAAAGAACTCTATCATATAAAACATCAGGCCTCAAACTTTTACATGCTCGGGAGCATGGGTATGGCTACCCCCATCGGCCTCGGGATAGCACTGTCTTCACGGAAAGAGGTCGTTGTTGTAGACGGCGATGGGAGCCTTCTCATGAACCCCGGGAGCCTGGCGACAGCCGCATATTTTTCACCGGCCAATCTCACGATCCTTGCCATCGACAACGGTGCCTATGGTTCAACGGGAGACCAGCCTTCATTCACTTCGTCTTCTGTGGACCTCGAAGCAGTGGCACAAGGATTCGGTATCGGTGAGACACGCAAGGTAGCGACCCAAAAGGAGTTGTTCGACGCTATGGAGAGCCCGCACAAAGGAGTGAAGTTCCTCCATATCCTTGCTGTTCCCGGGAATACGGATCTTCCGAATATCCCTCTCCATCATCTTGAGATAAGAAGGCAGGTGCAGGATTTTCTCGGTTCGGATTAAAGGCAGGATCCTTTCCGATGGAGGAAAGGGATATCTTGCTTCACCTACCGGTTCCTCACTTTCCCTGTTTGGGACCTGAAGGCGCTCTTCGAAAACCGTAGAGAAAGTGAAAAAAGGCGAGCACGGGATGCCGGGAGACCATGCGCGGACCCGAATAGCGCATCACCTCTTTGACCTTTTCTCGCATGGCAGGCCGGTAACAATGTACCGGACAATTGGCGCAGGTCGGTTTCTTCTCCTGGAAGCGGCACTTCTCGAGACGGCCTCTGGAATAAGCGAGCAGTTCCCTACACCCGGAACAGAGTTCGCTGCCTGCCCCATGCTGTTCCCGGCAGTAGATCTCGACCATCGCCTCGATGGTCCGCTCTTCGCGTGTCATCCTCGGATGCCTCATGGGCATGACTATCACCGTATACTACGCCGGCCGATTGTGAGACCTTTAGAGGACATATCTGCAGGAGATCTTATCATCCCTTATGGTCATTCCGGGGGCGGTCACGCTCGATCTTTCAGACAACGGTGCGTCGGAACGGGGCCAAAGGGATTTCGTGAGAACCTTTCTTCACTCCGTCTATCTCCCTTGCGCCTGGATTACGGAGGTCCGCCGAATAAACTCGGGCCAGATATCCGCGGGAGCCTTCTCAAAAACCGTCTCGGCATCGGCCTTAACTACATGCCAGTCACCCCTCGTTATCTCCCCCTCAAGCTGTCCGGGCAACCAACCCGCATATCCCGAATAAATATGAAATTGTGCCTTATCGCGGAGACCGTTCAGGAGACGCTCGAGCACGGTCCTGCTCGAACTGAGGTAAACGTCTTTTAATATCCGATGGGTCTCGTCGAGTTCTTTCTGCGAATGGATGAGCAGCTGCATCTGGTTTATGCCGACCGGTCCGCCGCTGTAAAGAACGTGTGCGTCCTGCTCCAGGCCCTTCATCTCCGGAAAGACTTGAGAGAGTTGAATCTCGGTGGGATGATTCACGATCAGACCGACGGTGCCCTGCGAGTCATGACGGGTCAACAGGATGACGGTTTCCATAAAACGCGGATCCGTTATCTGGCGACTCGCTACGAGAAACTTTCCCTCTGACAACTCATCGCCCGACCGAACACGATCAAGAGAAAGAAAGGTCTCCGCACTCAACGAGGGCAATGTATCCCGAGTCATGCCACAGAATGCGCCCTCGAAATGAGGCAGCCCTGTCAATAGTGACAGGATTGTTACGACGAGAGAGATCGCCACGGACACCAGCCCTCTACCCGATCGAAGCCTACAGGTTACTCCTCCGCCACTGCGACGGTCTTTCATTTGCAGCTCGACGGTTCGAGTTGACACTTCGCTTCTTGCCTCCGCTCGGCCAGGCGATAATCCCTTCTCAGCTTCGCCTCCCGGTTCCGCCGGATATCTTCTTCCGTCTCGATCACAAGAGGAGGAACCTGCTGAGGTCGCCCGTTCTTGTCAAGGGCTACAAACGTCAGATAGGCGGATGCGGTATGCCTGACTTCCCCTGTCATGAGGTTCTCTGATTCCACCCTGACGCCGACCTCCATGGAAGTCCTGCCGACCAGGTTCAGGCTGCCCTTACTGAAAAGAAGGTCGCCGATAAGGACCGGGCTGTGAAAATCGAGCCTGTCAATCGAGACGGTCACGGTATTTGCCCGGGCGTGGCGGCTCGCGACAACAGCTGCGGTCGTATCGATCAGCTTCATGATAACACCTCCATGGATGTTACCGGCAGGGTTTGCGTCCTGCGGAATCATGACTTGCGCGATCGTGACGCTGCTCTCCGTGACCTTCTTTCCTTCCATTTCTCCTCCGTCAATTCTTCAACTATTCCCGTGCGGCTCTCACAGCCTGCCCGTCTTCCCGTACTCCTCTGCATAGAGTCTGAGGGCCCTCAGGACTATCCAGTCAAGCGTGAGATTGTTCTCCGAGGCGATTTCGATCAGCCTATCGATAACCTCCTTTTCGACCCCACTCAGGCCGAGGCTGTCTTCCGTCCCTTTTGCAGCCGCGACTCTGTTCCCTGTATCCGGATTCCGCTTTTCCTGTTCCCGTTCGAGAAGTCCCATGAGACCCTTCACATCACCCGACTCGATCGCTTTCAGGACTTCTTCAGGCGGCTGAACCCCCGAAGACGGCTCCTGAGCAGCTGCACCAATGCGGGATTTCCCGGCCTCTTCTCCGATCTCTTCTCTCTGAGCGGACGGAAGACCCGGAGGCGGCAACATTCCCGACATCCCCATCATCATCATGGCGAGAGTTCTGGCATGCTCGTTATCAGGCATCTCCCGCTGCAGAAATTCCTCGATCTTTCCTTCAGCCACCGCCGCAAACATCTGGTCAGCCATGAGGGGAGGTTCGCCTTCAACCTCCTCATGACGTCTCCTTCCTCCGAAAGCGGAAGACGGGGGTTTCGGCAGGGGCCTCTCTTTTTCTGTCATCGTATTTCATTACCTCCGAGCCATTTTTTTAACTATACCACAGAAATGCCCTATGTTCGAGAGAGCTATAGATGGAAGGAACAGGGGGTAAGGATCAACATTACCCTTTCGGCGCACGGTTCTTCGCATCACCCGCGCAAGCAGAATAAAGAAAAGGAGACCACAAAACTGCGGGCAGGGAACGTTATGTCTTCTCGTTTTTTGTGTCCGATTCAGTAGCCGCTCTCTTCTCCGGAACCGAACTCTTATCCTTATCGTCGGGGGAGAGAGCCTTCTTGAATTCTCGTATACTCTGCCCGAGGCCCGCACCGATCTGCGGCAGTTTACCGGGGCCGAATATGATCAGCGCGATCGCGAGGATGATGATCAGGTGCATCGGCTGAAAGAGTCCTTCAAACATACGCCTTCACCTCCATTGTTTCTTTACTAACTCTATTATACCAGATTATCGATGCCTCACCGCGGCGACCTCCTCACGGTTCCATCCTGCTGTCGGCAATACCGTCTCCGTAATGGTCCTTTGAAGGATGAAGGGCATGAATCATCGTGGTATCGAAGATCTCTTCCGACGGAATCTCTCGGTCGACATACCCGAGTCTCTTCAGCACCCGAACGAACTCCATCGTCGAAAAGATATAATCTTCTGTCAGCTGGGCACAATATTTCGGCGATACCCGGAGCGTGTCCATGACAAATTCTTTATCGATGAAACCGACATAGCCCGCGATTATCTCTGCAGCGAGCCCGGGTCTGTCTCTGATGAGAGAGGTGGCATCTTCATGGCGGACGAGAAATTTCTCCACCCCTTCCCCTTCATTACGGAGATAGTTCCTGTCAGCGATGATTCCATAGCTCGGATTGTTCGGCCAGAGCAACGAGGGCGGATAGAGTATCCGGCCATCCGCATAATGCTGAATCGCGATAGCTAAGGCAGGAGTTCCGACAGCGGCAGCGAGGTTACCCTTGACGATAGCCTCGGTCACTTCATCCGACCATTGATAATGGACGACCTCGACCTCTTCCCTGAGACGATACCTCTCGAGGCACTCCGCGAGGATCACGTCATGAATCGAGCCGTTTCCCGGTACACCGATGTTTCTTCCCCTGAACTGATCCAGGATGGCTCCCAAATCTTGGAACTCGGGAAAGCCGACAGACCCCTTATTTCCGGAAATGACCGTGCCTTCAACATGCCCCCCCGCGATGCAGACGATCCTGACACCCCTGCTTATCCCGATAATCGCAGGGGGCAGACCGATGTAAGCGAGATCGAGCTCACCCTTTTCAAAGGCCGCCACCATGGCCGGGCCTGTTCCGAACAACCGCCATTCGACGTCGAGACCGATATCTTTCCCGAGTCGGCCTTCTGCCATGAGGAGGATGGCGGTGTGATAAAAGGTTGAGAGATGTCCTATCCTCAGCTTCCCCGAAGGCGATGGGGATTTCATGTCAAACCGCCCCGCTCTCCCCTACGGACGACATTGGGGACTACTACCACAATCGTCTACCCTTCCGCCTTTCCCGCTGATGGGAGCATCAGAACCGACGATCAGCCTATCGTAAACGTAGTTTCCCATAAGTAGAAGTTACTCACTCCGCCCAAAGGCCTCACCATCATGGCGCTATACGTCGAAGAAGGCGCAGCGAGGAGAAAGATCGTATAGGTTCCCGGAGCGAGGCTCGATGCGGGGATTTCCGCAAAGAGCGTAGTATTCACTGCCGACGTCACATGCGACATGAAAGGAACAATCCCCGCTGGAGGAAGGCCGGACGCGATCGCCTGCAGGATCTCTTGAATCGTGAAGGACTGAAAGCCGAGGTCAGGTTTCACGTTAGAGACCGTGCCGGGGTCTGTCGAAACCATGAATGCACAGTAAATATCAACGGCATTCGCAAACCCGGCCAATGCGAGTTGAACGGTGAGTGTATCTCCCCTTTGGGCGAGAGAGCCGATACCTACCGGCTGAGCCAGGGAGGGATCCGCACTCACGATCGGGGTTGCAACGGAGGGATAGGGGAAAATCTGCTGGCCTACAGGAAGCTGCAGAACCGGAGACGAAGGCGCAGGTCCTGGTGTTGGGCCTGGTGTAGGAGTCGGAGTCGGAGAAACCGGCCCGGGCTGAATCGGCGTAGGTGTGGGCGTAGGTGTGGGTGTAGGCGTAGGCGTAGGGCCAACAACGGTAAAGGCTGTGACGCTAACAATCTCCTGGCCATGATTCGGATTGTTCGGATCGGGTGTCCATTGGGGGCCGAAGAATGTAGCGCCCACACCGGAATCGGTCAGATCAAACTTGTTGCCGTACCAGGCCACATTCCATAGGTATGTTCCCGCTGCCGTCGGTGCCGTAGCGGTTAAGGTAATCGGATACCCCGGACCGCAACAGGGAGCTATGGCACCCTGAGGTACCGTGCCTGTGCTCCGCGCCAATTCCTTCATCGTCTCATCATAGAGAATCGCACGGATCCATCCCGTTCGATATCCCCCGTTTAGCGTGACACTGACCGTCTCGCCCGGTGCATACACTGTCTTGTCCGTCGTTCCCGCAATATTGATATCGTTTTTTGCGATCGACGAGTGCACACCGTGCGCGTGACATCCGTTGCAAGTCGAAAGCGTGTTGTGACAGGTCAGACAGTTAGACGTAAAAAAACCCGGGAATGCGTCTGCCCGAGGAATCCAGAAAGCCCATGTGAGCGATACTATCACGAGGCAGATGCCCACCGAAACGTTTCTCATGGTTCCCCCCTTCTCTCCCCTCCGATATCTATTATCGATTTCGCGCTGAAAACCCTCTCATAGCAAGTATATCAAAAGAAGGTGAGGATTTCTGAAAGAAAGATGAGAACTGACAGGGGCGATGTCCGACCCGGTCGCTCGATGATCAGGACTCTTGATTTGAACTGTTGCGTGATTCCGCGGGGTTGATAGATCGCACTTCGAAGATTTCTCTTCTATTCGTCCGATTTACGGCTATCCTCGAAGACATGAGGATTTATGTTACCCGATTCCGGGCCTCCGCATTCGGGGATGTAACAGGTAACGTCAACGTATTCACACTTCTCCTTACAGGACGGGCAGACATCCGGGGGAACATCAGCATTTATCGTATTGCCACACTTGTTGCATTTCCATATCGTCATGTTTCCCTCCCTTTACTCGAAAATGAATGCAGCCAACCCCTTACTTACTACTATCAGCGGTCGCTTCTTCTTTGTATGCATAGGTGACCACCCGGTAACAGCGGAGACACCTTGTAGCCTCGGCGACAGCCTCGCGATGGGTAAACCCCCTGTCCACCTCCCGGAAGTCTTTCTTCCTCTCCGAAGGCGGTTCATGTTTTATCGGCATCCGGATCGTGCCGCCGGGAAGGGGAATCTTCTCGTAGGGGTCGAAGACCCGCAGTCCGTCGAGAAACTTTTCGTCTTTCTCTTCTTCAAAGACTTCGATCCTCCCCTCCTTGAGGAATCTGTCTATCTTCAGTGCTATTCTCCTCCCGTGCGCGCACGCCCTGATAAGGACATCGGGCCCGGTGATACAGTCCCCTCCCGCAAAGACGCCCTTCCTCGTCGTCATGAGGTTTTCGTCAACGATGATCGCACCCTTCGGGGAGACATCGACTCCCGGAAGATTGCACATGCAGGAGAAGTCTCCTTCCTGCCCGATTGCGGCTACAACCACGTCAGCCTCGATTACGAACTCAGACCCCGGGACTTCAACAGGTCTTCGCCTTCCCGAGGCATCCGGTTCGCCGAGTTCCATTCGGAGGCATTCAAGTCCCCTCACCCTTCCCTCTTCGCCGATGATTCTCTTCGGCGCCGTCAGGAAATGGAACTGAACTCCTTCTTCCTCGGCATCGTGTATCTCTACCGCGTCTGCGGGCATCTCTTTCCTCGATCTTCTGTAAACGATATGGGACTCTTCGAAACCGACCCGGAAGGCTATACGGACACAGTCTATGGCAACATTTCCCCCTCCGACAACGACGATCTTCTTCCCCTTCGGTATCTCGTCGAGAAGACCGAGGTTCACGTTTCTCAGGAAATAGACGCCGGGCACGTAGCCGTGATATCCCTTGTCTTCTCCCTCTATCCCCATCTGCTTGTGACAGTGGCAGCCCATGCCGATAAAAATAGCCCCGTACCCTTCTCTTTCGAGGTCCTCGAGCGTGAAATCGATGCCGAGACCCTTGCCGTAGATAATCTTGACGCCGAGTTTCTCGATCGCCTCCACTTCACCCCGCAGAATCTCCCTCGGAAGCCGATAATCAGGAATCCCCACGGCAGCCATTCCTCCCGGTTCAGGGAGCATCTCGAAAATGGTCACATCGTATCCGTTAAATGCCAAGAAATGGGCGCAGGTGAGCCCCGACGGTCCCGCTCCGATGATCGCCACAGGGATGCCGTTCGGTTCCTTCTTTTCCGGTCCCGGGCTCATGTCCCTCGAACGCTCATAGAATGCCCTCTCTTCCGGCTTGTTCCATTGAAGTTTCCCGGCGTTCTCAATCTCATAGTCCGCGACAAACCTCTTCAGATGTTTTATCTGTATCGGCTCGTCGACGAGCCCCCTCCTGCAGTTGAATTCACAGGGCCTCACGCAGACCCGGCCGACCACGCCGGGCAAAGGAAGTCTCTGCCGTATCACGTTGAGAGATTCCTGGAATCTTCCGAACTTTATCTCTTCTATGTATTTCGGGATGTCGAGATGTATGGGGCACGCCTGCATGCAGGGAGCGGTGACGATCGATTTATAGACATAGCCGCCTCTCGGCTCGTCACTCCCTTTTATCGCGGCCTCGAACCTGTCATGGAACTGTCCGATGAGATAGAGAAAGACCTCGGGGGAACTGAGCCCTATCTCGCAGAGAGACGCCTGAGACATGGTAATCGAGAGGGCCTTTATATCTTCGATATCCGAGGGTTTTCCATCCCCGTTCTTTATCCTCCCGAATATCTCGACTAACCGTGTAGTCCCGATCCTGCAAGGGACGCACTGGCCGCAGGAGCTGTCACGAAAAGCGAGTGCATAGGCATGGCCGAGCTCGAAGACGTCGATACCCGGGTCGAAAACCTCGATCCCGCCCCAGCCGATAATAGCTGCAAGCTCTCTGTTTCCATGCCTGAGGAGCTTTACTTCATCGCTGTATTTATGATTCCAGAAACGAAAGACCTTATCTGCCACTCTCAGTTCCTCTTTCCTGTAAGCTATGCTTCAGGGTTCAAAAATCCCGCCGCTCTATTATCACTTCCCTTCTTCCCTCCAGTCAAGAGAGAAGTCCGAATTATCGATGACACCGTCGAAGTGGATAGACAGTTCATGAACGTGTTATTATTCCCCATGGCATACAGGGACCTGAGGGAATTTATCTCGCTTCTCGAAAAGAAAGGACTCCTCCACAGGATAAGGGTCGAGGTCGACCCCCTCCTCGAAATCACCGAAATTACGGACAGGCTCTGCAAGAGCCCGCAGGGCGGAAAGGCGGTCTTCTTTGAGAAGGTGAAGGGCTCACAGTATCCTGTCGTGACGAACCTCTTCGGCTCCTTCGAAAGGATGGGCCTCGCCCTCGAGGTAGAAAGGCTCGATGACGTGGCAAAGCGGATAGAGGAACTGCTGACGCAGACCCCGCCGAAGACATTGATCGAAAAGCTCGCGATGCTGCCTAAGCTCTTTGAGTTTTCCCGCTACGTACCGAAAACGGTGAAGAGCGCGCCATGCCAGGAGGTCGTCGAAAAGGACCCCGATCTCAGGATATTCCCGATAATCAAGTGCTGGCCCGGTGACGGCCAGCCGACCGACGAGGGGAGATTCATCACCTTGCCGATGGTCTTCACGAGAGATCCCGAATCAGGTCGGCCGAACTGCGGCATGTACAGGATTCATGTATACGACAAGACAACGACCGGAATGCACTGGCACATACATAAGGACGGGGCGAGGCACTTCGATAAATACAAGAACCGGAACGAGAGGATGCCTGCCGCGATCGCGGTCGGCAGCGATCCCGCGGTCATGTACGCTGCAAGCGCCCCTCTTCCCGAAGCGATAGACGAGATGCTCTTTGCCGGTTTCTTACGGAGGGAGCCGGTCGAGATGGTGAAGTGCGTCACC